>Ga0208188_1000450_pt1 | contig 27667 bp, 24 predicted proteins | sample June2015DPH_8_50_FD_184698 | JGI IMG/M metagenome (GOLD analysis project Ga0208188, IMG submission 184698) | Peatland microbial communities from SPRUCE experiment site at the Marcell Experimental Forest, Minnesota, USA - June2015DPH_8_40... | ecosystem: Environmental > Terrestrial > Soil >...
CCTTAGAAAGCGTCGTTACCTAGACAGGGGTAACGTTCTCCGCTTGCCAGCCTTTGGGGCCCTTGGTCACGTCGAACTGCACCTTTTGCCCTTCTTGCAGGCTCTTGAAGCCGCCCGCTTGAATCGCGGAGAAATGCACGAAAACGTCTTCGCCATTTTCACGGCTGATGAAACCATAGCCCTTGGCGTCGTTGAACCACTTCACTGTTCCCTGTTCTGCCATTGATGTTCCTATTCTTGTTTCCTGAAATGTGCTGAGAAGATTCGCTGCTGTAGACGGGGGTTGACGCTGGTTGGCGGTACCGGCCTTCAACTGCTTGTGAGTCATGCTTAGCGAATACTAATGTAGCACAATCAATCGGAGAGACTCTCGAAACTCTGCTGGGGGGGATGGTCTCCGGCCTCCCAACCTCCGGAGCAGAGGACATCGGCGTTGTCATCCGCGACAAATCGCTGGACGAGGAGTCGCCGATAATTGGTTGGCGCTGATTGATCCGTTCATCCTCTCTCACCTCGAAGTTCTGAAGCTATTTGCGGACACCGCCAAGTTCCCTGCTTAAAGACGGACTGAGGTACACGTGGCGGGCAGCCAATGAAAGACCGAGGATTCAGCATGCTGGCCCAGCAGTGCCGCCACGTGGCACGCAGGAGCTATTCACGAACTTTGGGACGGAGCCTAAGTTGGAATTGAACAGTTTTCGGGGGAGGGCTGTTCAAACGAGCGTCCCGCGACTCTAAACGGAGTCTGGGGCGCTTTCGTTTTTTGCCTCGTGCTGAACTGGGCTGGGCGTCTCTGTCACCTGCCTGACCTGCCCGCCTGTCGGCAAGCCTGCCGAAATGTCGGCGGGGGCTTCGGTTCGATACCGTGTGGCTCCGGAAACGAATCGTCTCCGGTATTGGTGGAATGTGGAACCTCGCTTTGGCATCAGGTTTGTGCCAAGCTGTGGGTATGGCAAAGAAACGCACCAAAGCCGACAGGTCACAGCGGCAGACTGAACAACTGGAAAAAAGGATAGATCGCCGTCCAGACGAGATCGAGAAAGAGCCATCAACACTCGCACCGAAGTCGGACGAGCCGACCGTCCTGATCCCGATTAAGCAGCAGATTCGCCAACGTGCCTACGAACTTTACGAGCAGCGCGGAAGGGATGACGGTCGCGATTTGGACGATTGGCTTCAAGCTGAGTGCGAGATAAAGGGCACACGGGCGAACGCGACAGCGGCATAGCTTCCAGCAGTCCTCAAGAGCGGTTGGTTAATTGGATGGGGGAGGCGAATTTAACGGAAAATTAACGCAGACGGGGCAGAGTTTAGCTCAGAATCAACGTTCGGATTCCTTATCGGCCAAAATTTCGTTAGAGGTGCCCATGATGACCACCCCAGCCAGTGCCATCAAAGATGAAGTCCGTCTGCTAATTAACATTCAAATCGAGACATTTGGACAGCCAGCATCTTTAACATCTCCCCAACTCCGCGAATTCCATCAACGGTCTGAGAAGATCAGCACGCTGTGCCAAGAACTGAATCGGATTGGCACTAGGAGCGTTTTAGAACAGCGGTTGGAGAGGGCGTCTTAGTCCAAGCCGCCATACACAGCGTTTCGCTGTCTCAATATCGAATCTACTGAGCAGAGTTGCGCGGCCATTGTCGCTGCTGCGGACTGTCTCGTGTTTGTGCCTAGCAGCGTGATCCTGACCTCCCGAAAATGGGGCAATCTGCCCGTACTTTTGCCAATAAGAATGGAACGTTTTGCCCCAGCGGCAAATCTCGTTTGCTAGACTGTGGCTCTCGCAAATAATTCTTGTTTGACATAAAAACGGAAGGTTCTTCACATGATCACCATACTCGGAGCAGGCGGGGCTATCGGCAACGAACTCGTGAAGCTCCTCTCTGCTCGGAAACAGTCGTTCAGACTCGTTGGTCGGAACCCACGCAACGTGGTTGGTGCCACAGAAGCTATTTCGGCTGACATTGCCGACAGAGAGCAGACCATTCGCGCCGTGGCAGGTTCGAGCATCGTACATCTCCTCGTCGGCCTGAAATACGATCACAAGCTCTGGGCGGGAATGTGGCCGCGAATCATGGCTAACACGGTCGAAGCGTGCAAACGCGCTGGCGCAAAGCTGATTTTCTTCGACAACGTGTACATGTACGGAAAGGTCAGCGGCCCGATGACGGAAGAAACACCGTTCAACCCGTGCAGCAAGAAGGGGGAAATTCGAGCCAAGCTCGCTACCTCGCTCATCAATGAGTGGAAGTCTGGCACCTTGATCTCAATGATCGCCCGCGCTGCCGACTTCTACGGACCGGACACACGAAATGGCGTGCCGAATATCTTAGTGTTTGAAGCATTGGCGAAGAATCGGAAAGCGTCATGGCTGGTGAACGATTCCGTGCCCCACACCTATACGTACACGGTCGATGCTGCGCAAAGCCTCGTGACGCTTGCCGAGAGTGAGTCCTCTTGGAATCAGACATGGCACGTTCCGACAACGCCGAATCCGCCGACCGGAAAAGAGTTCATTGCCATGGCCGCAAAGGAACTCGGTGTCGCGCCCAAATACCGCGTACTGAGCAGGCCAATGCTATGTCTCGCCGGGTTGTTTGATTCGACGATCAGAGAATCGTATGAAATGCTCTACCAGAGCGATTCGCCTTACCTATTCGACTCTTCTAAGTATGCAAGCGCCTTTGGTTTCTCCGGCACACCTTATCCCGAAGGAATTCGCGCCACTGCCGCTTCTTTCAGGAAAGCCACGTCGCTGGCGAAGTAAAGTCTTGTGTCGATGAAAAACCCTACGCTCATGTGACGAGTTGTGGCGTTGGCGTCGGAATGCCTCTGCGTTCCGTAGCTGTACGTTCCGCTAGGCAAAATGGAAGGAGACGATTGCCAGCGCACGTTATAGACCATCCGCCGATTCGTTCTGCTGTGACTCCGCTGGCTGCGGTCGCTCCGACTCCAAAACGGGTCTTGTCTTTTTAATCATCCCGTAACGCTCGGTGCGTAGCATTGGACACGGAGACAAATGTGTCCGTAGCGTTTCCATTGGCGCTGCTAGCGGTGTTCGTCATTCTCTTGGCCGCAATGCCGTGGCATCGTCCCCATCCCAATCATCAGTTCATGTTGGAATTATTACGATCCCAGTTGGACGACGAACAGACGGACTTGCATGATTCGCAGTAGGAAGGACGTGGGCATCACAGGTCGGAGTTTGGTAGAACTCTGATGTAGCTGCTCCTACAGGTAACGGCAACGAGTGAAGCCTTAGAGATTTCCGTGTGGAGCAACAAGGCCAGTGAGAAAGCCCGCTCCCGTGATTTGCAGCACTCCCAGAAATAGCCTGAAAGATGCCGAGGCACGACGATTGTCGCCCAGTGTTGAAGAACGCTTCATCTTCGTGGGGTCAGTCAGCCCCGGCAACGAAGGTAACTTCGGCCACAGTCCCTGATGGTGATGCTTTGAAGCTGACTTCAAGGCTGTGAGGAGTCTGCTTCGACTTGCCATCTGCGCCAGATCCTGGAGGAAGCCCAGACGATCGTCAGCGATGCACTGGCGGCGTCGCATACGAGGGAGAAATCATGACCGACCACACTCGTGTCAGCCACCCGATCTACAACCTTCTACCGACCGAAATCGAGGGATTCGATTCGCTGGCGGAACTTGCCTTGAATATGCGTTGGTCGTGGAATCATGCCACCGACGAAGTGTGGCGGCAACTTGATCCCATACTGTGGGAAATCACGCATAACCCCTGGGTCGTGTTGCAGACGGTCTCGCGTGACCAGATCGAGCGCGTGTTGGCGGATTCTGGTTTTCGCAAGACCGTCGATGGCCTGGTGCAGTCCAGGCGGCTGGCGTTGGAGACGCCCGCATGGTTTCAGCAAAAGCATCCGCAAGCTTCCTTGACCTGCGTCGCGTATTTCAGCATGGAGTTTATGTTGAGCGAAGCTTTGCCTATCTATTCGGGCGGCCTTGGCAATGTGGCCGGTGATCAACTCAAAGCCGCCAGCGATCTGGGTGTGCCCGTGGCCGGCGTGGGGCTGCTCTACCAGCAAGGCTATTTTCGCCAGGTGATCGACAAGAACGGAGAGCAGAAGGCTCTTTACCCCTACAACGATCCCGGCCAATTGCCGATCACGCCTTTGCGCCAGGCGAACGGGGAGTGGTTGCGGTTGGAGATCGCGCTGCCTGGATACTCGGTCTGGCTGCGCGCCTGGCAGGCGCAGGTCGGCAGAGTGAAGCTTTACCTGCTGGACAGCAATGACGCCGCGAACTTTCCCACAAATCGCGGGATCACCAGCGAGCTCTATGGGGGCGGTCCGGAACTGCGCCTCAAGCAAGAACTGCTGCTCGGGATCGGCGGATGGCGGTTGCTCCGCGCACTCGGCCTCAAGCCGGAAGTCTGTCACTTGAATGAAGGGCATGCGGCCTTCGCCGTGTTGGAGCGTGCCCGCAACTTCATGGAAGAAAGCGGGCAGCCCTTCGAAGTGGCACTGGCCGCGACTCGAGCGGGGAACCTCTTCACCACACACACGGCCGTGGCTGCGGGCTTTGACCGTTTCCCTCCGGCCCTCATCGAACCATATCTTGCTCGTTATGCGGAGCAAAAGTTGGGCATAACACTCCACGATTTGCTGGCCTTAGGCCGTCAGAATCCTAACGACGCCTCGGAAAGTTTTAACATGGCCTATCTCGCTATCCGGGGGAGCGGGGCGGTAAATGGCGTAAGCCGCTTGCATGGGGAAGTCAGCCGGCATCTCTTCGGGCCTCTCTTCCCGGGCTGGCCAGCCGACGAAGTGCCCGTCGGATTCGTGACCAACGGAGTGCACATGCCAAGTTGGGACTCGGCTTCCACCGACGATCTTTGGACGGCAGCCTGTGGAAAAAACCGCTGGATCGGGACGACAGAAAACCTGGAGCAGGACATTCGCCGCGTCTCCGACACCACGCTCTGGAAATTTCGCACTGCCGCCACCAAGTCTCTCGTGGAATACGCTCGCGGACGACTCTCCCGTGAACTCGACGCCTCTGGCTCGTCGCCTGAGGCGATTGACGAAGCGAAACATTTATTCGATCCCAACGCACTGACGCTGGGCTTTGCGCGACGCTTCGCGACCTATAAGCGACCGAACCTGCTGCTGCACGACCCGCAGCGGCTGCTTCGTCTATTGACGAATTCCGAGCGCCCGGTGCAACTCATCATCGCGGGCAAGGCCCATCCGGAGGACCGGGCGGGACAAGCCTTGATCCATGAATGGATAAATTTCATCCGCCAGCCCGAGACCCGCCCGCATGTGATCTTCCTCAGCGATTACGACATGCTGCTGACCGAGAACCTGGTACAGGGGGTGGATGTCTGGATCAACACGCCGCGGCGCCCCTGGGAGGCTTGCGGGACCAGCGGTATTAAGGTGCTCGTCAATGGAGGCATCAACCTATCAGAGTTGGACGGCTGGTGGGCGGAAGCCTACACGCCTGAAGTGGGATGGGCGTTGGGAGATGGCCACGAGCACGGCGACGATCCCGTGTGGGACGCTGTCGAAGCCAACGCGCTCTACGACCTACTCGAACGGGAGGTGATCCCGGAGTTCTACACTCGAGACCAGAGCGGCATTCCCAGGGCATGGGTCAAGCGTATGCGGGAGAGCATGGCGCAATTGACGCCGCGCTTCTCCGCCGACCGCGCCGTCCGCGAATACACCGAGCAACATTATCTTCCGGCTGCGACCGCCTACTGTGAGCGCGCGGCGAACAAAGGCGCAATTGGCAAGCAAGTGGTCGATTGGCAGCATGGAGTGGATCGGAAGTGGGGATCGTTGCGTTTCGGAGACTTGCGGGTCGAAACCAACGCGGACCACCACGCATTTGAAGTCGAAATCTTTCTGAGCGATCTCGACCCAGATGCGGTGCGAGTTGAGCTTTATGCGGACGGCAACAACGGCGGCGATCCCGTACGGCAGGAAATGAAGTGGGCGCGCCTGCTTCCTGGCGCGCCCGAGGGCTGTGTCTACCAGGCGACGGTACCCGCTGCACGTCCAGCGGGAGACTACACGGCGCGAGTGACGCCCCACTGCGACGGCGTTGCGACCCCACTGGAAGACGCTCGAATGCTGTGGCAACGATAATAAAAATGCTCCGCGCGCCCAAACTCGCAACCGGCGTTCGCAACTCCCTCCGAATCCTGAGGTGTTCTCTATGATCCGCCCTGCACCTGCTGCAAGAGCTGTTCATCGATCTGCTGCAGCGACGCCGGAATCTTTGCATAATGGAGTTGCTCCGCAGGGTCCTGCCCGCCCGTGATGATGTACTGGACGAAGCCCTTAACCTCCCCTGCCTTGTTGAGGTCTTTTGCTTGTTTTGGCACAAGCAAGAAGGTGAGGCCACTGATGGGATAAGCATCCGGCGCCGACGCCGGAGCATTCACGATTGGCGTGCGCACGTCTTTCGATAGCTCGCCGGAAAACGCATCGATAGCAGCGCTCGTTCCCGCAGCCGTCGGGCTCACGTATTTGCCCGCCGCGTTCTGGACCTGCGCGACTGGAAGATGGTTCTCCTCGGCATAAGTCAGCTCGACGTATCCGATAGCGCCGGGACTCTGCTTAACCACTCCGGTCACGCCCTCGCTCCCTTTGCCGCCGATTCCCAGTGGCCAGCTTACAGAGAGGCCTTGGCCGACCTGGCTCTTCCATTTGGGGCTGACGGCGGCAAGATAGGTGGTGAAGATGTTCGTGGTGCCGCTGCCGTCGGTGCGATACACCACGACGATGCCCTGCTTGGGAAGATTCACTCCGGGATTGTCCTTCTTGATCGCGGCATCCTGCCAATTCTTGATCGTGCCTAGATAAATACCCGAGAGTGTCTTTGCGCTCAGCTTCAGCGGCTCTTTGATCTGTTCCAGGTTATAGGTTATGCATACCGGTCCTGCGCTCTCCGGAATCTGCACCAGAGCAGGCATCTCCTTCAGCTTTTCGTCATCGAGCGCGGCGTCGGATGCGCCAAAATCCACCATCCCGTTCTTGAGCTGCTCGATGCCTCCGCCGCTGCCAATCGATTGATAATTGATCTGTAATCCCTGATGATCTTTTCCATAGGCTTGGACCCATTGCATCATGACGGGATAAACGAACGAACTGCCAGCGGCGGTAAGCTGAGCGCTATTGCGGGCGGCTACAGTCGTCGGCGTCCCGGAGTTACAGCCGGTTAGAATGATTGCGGCGAAGAACGGAACGGAGAGAAGACTGAATTTCATATACATCCTCTGTAAGTGCGGGAGCAGGTCGCGACCAAACGGGTCGAGTTCCTTTGTGATCAAAAACTCCAGCGCATCACTCTCTCATTCTCAACTCTTTCAGGTCTGAGCAATAGTAGACACTTCGCGGGCAAGACAATTATTTTCACGCCCCGTTAATAATTGAAAAAGCCGCCCACATGGGCGGCTTGACTTTTCAGATCGATTAGTCGTCTTACGCTGCTGCTCGAGCTTTTTCTTCCGACTTTTTGTGAGCCTCGGCGGAGCATGCGTGGGCCTTAGTGGAACATTCGATTGCCTTCTTTGATTGATCGAGAGCAGCGTGTTGGTTGCCCTTGTCGTGATACTCTGCTGCGGCGCGATGTGCTTTGGCTGCATTATCGTGCTCGGCTGCGGCTTTGTGATGCGCGTCTTTTGCCATATTGAGTTCTCCTTGGGATGATGCTGCAGGCGCTGAAATGACCTCACCGTGAGGCTTTTCTTGCGGGCGCCTCCAGACTGAACCACGCTACCCGCTAACGTTTTCAATAAATGTATAGTTTTATACACATCCGAAATTAGATCCAGGAAACGCTTGATTTGCTCACCGCTGTCCTTCTTTAAGGATCAAGCCCTTGAGCCAGAAGAGCCCCCCGCACCGTCACCGTGCCCGAACTGAAGAATTAACCTCCTTTTAACAATTCTCCTTTATATTTGCGCTCGACATAGGCCCCAGGCTGCTCTGGTGTGACGGCCGCTTTTTTCTCTCAGGCTCAACGGGTGGGCTCAATCGGTATACTCTTGACGATTCCGATGTCCGCCGAGCACACTTACGCCACCAAGCACCGCGTTTCGCGACCGGCCGGCAAACCACGGCAAGAAGAATCCGATCGAACAAGCCCGCGCGACGCTTCTTCTCTGGGCGATTCAAAACTCTACGTTAACCGGGAACTCAGCCTGCTCGCGTTCCAGAGACGAGTGCTGGAGGAAGCCCAGGACCAGCACAATCCCTTGCTTGAGCGAGTGAAATTTCTCTCCATTGTGGGCTCAAACCTGGATGAGTTCTTTATGGTGCGGGTAGCCGGTCTTAAGCGGCAAGTGGAGAGCGGTGTACTCGAATGCGATCCCGATGGTATGACGCCCAAACAACAGTTGGGCGCGATCCGTGAAAAGGCTTCGGATCTGTTCAAAGCCGCACACGAGTGTTTGCGCCGGCAACTCTTCCCGGCCCTTAAGAAGGCTGGTTTGTGCGTCGTGGATTATTCTCAGCTGACATCGGTACAACGGACGAACGTTAACAAGTATTTTTCCGAAACAGTCTTTCCTACGCTGACTCCTTTGGCGTTCGATCCTGGCAGACCTTTTCCGCACATCTCAAACCTCAGCCTCAACCTAGCCGTGCTCATCCGCGACCAGCAGGACGTTGAACATTTCGCCCGGGTCAAAGTGCCCGATGTCCTGCCGCAGCTCGTACCGATAACTCCGGTAGCCAAAGAAGGCGTGACTAAGAAAAAGAAAGCGCCTGCGCCACAGTACCTGGTGTGGTTGGAGCAGGTCATCGTGGCCAATCTGCAAAGCCTGTTTCCAGGAATGGAAATCATTGAAGCCCATCCTTTCCACGTAACTCGGGACGCGGACAGCGCCATCCAGGAGCTTGAGGCCGGCGATCTTCTGGAGTCGGTTGAAGAGGGGGTCTGGCAGCGGCGTTTTGCGGACGTGATCCGGCTGGAAGTGAACGATGACATGCCACCGGCCGTTCTGGAAATCCTGCAGAAGAACCTCGAAGTCGATCCCGATGATGTTTACCAGGTGGGGCGGCCTATTGCCTTGTCGCGCCTGAAACATCTTTCGGCGGTCGATCGTCCTGAGTTGAGGGATAAGCCTTTCCTCCCGGCGGTCCCGGCTGCACTGCAGCCTGAGGAAGAGGGCGAAGACATGTTTGCCGCCATCCGGCGCCAAGACGTTCTTCTGCACCACCCGTTCGATTCCTTTCAACCGGTGGTGACGTTTCTCCAGCAAGCGGCCCGTGACCCGGCGGTTTTGGCCATCAAAGTTACCCTGTACCGCGTGGGCCGTAACTCTCCGGTGGTAGAGGCACTGCTGGATGCCGTCGGCGAGGGGAAGCAGGTGGCCGCGTTGGTGGAACTCAAGGCTCGTTTTGACGAAGAGAGCAATATTGAGTGGGCCCGCGCTCTGGAGCGCGACGGAGTGCATGTTGTCTACGGTCTGCCGGGCCTGAAAGTGCACTGTAAAACCGCTTTGGTAGTGCGGCGCGAGGGCGATGCCATCCGCCGCTATGTGCATCTTTCCACCGGCAACTACAACAGCGTTACCGCTCAGCTCTATACCGATATTGGAATGTTCACCTGTGATGAAGCGATCGGTGCCGACTGTACCGATTTGTTTAATTACTTAACGGGTTATTCCGCCAAGGTCGACTATCGGAAGTTGCTGGTAGCCCCGGTGGACATGAGGCAAAACTTTGAGCGGCTCATCCGCCGCGAGATCGAGCATCAGCGCAACGGCGAGCGAGGCCAGCTTATCTTCAAGATGAACGCCCTGGTAGACAAGCGCATGATTCAACTTTTTTATGAGGCCTCACAAGCCGGCGTCCAGGTGGATCTTCTGGTGCGCGGGATCTGTTGTTTGTGTCCCGGGATAGCTGGTATCAGCGAAAACATCAGGGTCACAAGTATCGTGGGACGATTCCTTGAGCACAGCCGCATTTTCTATTTCCGCAACGCTGGACAAGAGGAGATTTACCTGGGCAGCGCCGACATGATGCCGCGCAACCTTAATCGCAGAGTGGAAGTTGACTTTCCGGTGCGCGACCCCAAGCTGGTGCGGTTTCTCCACGACGAGGTGCTCGCCATCTACCTTGCCGACGTGGTCAAAGGCCGCCATATGAAACCCGACGGAACCTATGATCGGCCTTCCAATCGCGACAATGCCCGCAGCATGAACAGTCAGGAATGGTTCATCAAGAAAGTCGCAGTCAGTTCCGGCAGCAACGAAAATCTGTCGGGTAATTCCACGGCTTGAAAGGTTCTCCGTAAGCCGATTCAGGAAACGATGACAACACCGAATGCGGATAATGCGACAGGAGCTTTGGTCGCCGCTGGAACGGCAGATTCTAAGGTTGCGTCGCCGTCCGCCAGCCCGAACGAGCGCCCGATCCTAACGAAGACGAAGAGCCAGAATATTCGTGTTTCGCCCGCAGTCCTCGATGCCGCCCGGAAGGACGGCGAAGAGTTGCTCCGGGACTTGCGAACGTCTCTCAATGGTCTGACGCAAGCTGAGGCCGAGCAACGGGCACGCACGACGGGTCCAAATGAGATCGCACAAGAGCGGAAGCAAGGCTGGCTCGTCCGCGTTCTGAAAATCATCCGCAACCCGCTGGTGATCCTGCTTTCGACTCTGTCGGCAATTTCGTTTCTTACGGGCGACGCACGCGCCGGCTCTGTGATGTTGGGTATGGTAGCGCTGAGTGTGGGACTCCGTTTCTGGCAGGAAGCCCGGGCGGACTCCGCCGCAGAGAAACTGAAGGCCATGATCCATGTGACCGCGACGGTGGTTCGGGACGGCGCGGCGAGAGAGATACCACTCCGGGACCTGGTGCCGGGTGACATCGTCAAACTGGCAGCCGGCGATATGATTCCCGGCGACGTGCGGCTGCTGTCCTCGAAGGATGTTTTCGTAAGCCAAGGCAGCCTCACAGGTGAGTCGCTCCCGGTCGAGAAGTTCCACGATCCAGAAACTGAAAAAGGGACCTCGCCCACGGAACTCAAGAACACATGCTTCATGGGGACGAGCGTCGAGAGCGGCACGGCAACAGCAGTCGTGGTGACGACCGGCGTACAAACCTACCTGGGCAGTATGGCCAGCTCGATCACCGGGGAACGAACTCTGACAAGCTTCGATCAGGGTCTCAACCGCTTCACTTGGCTCATGATGCAATTCATGGCTGTGATGGTGCCTCTGGTTTTCTTCATCAACGGTTTCACCAAGCACGATTGGAAGGGAGCCTTCTTCTTCGCCCTGGCTGTGGCCGTAGGCCTCACTCCCGAGATGCTCCCGATGATCGTTTCCGTCTGCCTCTCCAATGGCGCGCTCGTCATGAGCCGCAAGAAGGTGATCGTTAAGCGTATTAACTCCATTCAGAACTTCGGAGCCATGGACGTGTTGTGCACCGACAAGACGGGGACGCTCACCGAGGACCGCGTCGTCCTCATGCGGCATTGCAACGTCGCTGGGCGCGAAACCGAGGACGTGCTCCTGGCCGGATACCTGATCAGCTACTTCCAGACAGGCCTCAAGAACCTGCTCGACCGGGCGATTCTGGATAGTGCCGACTTCCACGGGAAAGCGATGGTCGAGAAGTATAAGAAGCTGGATGAGCTCCCGTTCGATTTCACGCGACGCATGATGTCGGTCCTGGTGGCCGACGCCGAAGGTAAGGCGATCCTGCTGACCAAGGGGGCTCCGGAGGACGTATTTCACCGCTGCTCGCAGTTTGAACTCGATGGCAAGTTGTCCGCAATGGAACCCGATCTGATGGTCGGGCTGAAAGCAGAGTACGACAGCCTCAGCAACGATGGCTTTCGCGTGCTGGCAGTGGCCTCGAAGGAACTGCCCGGGAAGCAAGTTTGCGTTAAGGAAGACGAGCGCGAACTCACACTGAGAGGGTATGTCGCGTTCCTGGACCCGCCCAAGGACACTGCCGCCCGCGCCCTCGCGGCCCTGGCCAAGCATGGTGTGGCCGTAAAGATCCTCACCGGCGATAACCACCTTATCAGCCGCAAGGTGTGCAAGGACGTTGGCCTCGTGCCCGACCCCATGCTGCTCGGCGACGACGTGGAGAAAATGTCCGACGCCGAACTGGCCGAGGCCGCGGCGAAGGCGACGCTGTTCGCCCGCCTTTCTCCCGCGGACAAAGAGCGGGTCATTCGTGTCCTCCGGGGCAAGGGGCACGTTGTCGGATTCTTGGGCGACGGAATCAACGACGCTCCCGCCTTGCGAGCGGCCGACGTCGGCATCTCGGTGGACACGGCCACCGACATCGCCAAGGAGTCCGCTGATTTGATCTTGCTTGAGAAGGACCTGATGGTGCTCGAAGGAGGCGTGATTGAAGGCCGCAAGGTCTTCGCGAATATCGTAAAGTACATTCGGATGGGGGCGAGTTCCAACTTCGGGAACATGTTCAGCGTGCTGGGAGCGAGCGCCTTCCTTCCCTTCCTGCCGATGGCTCCGATTCAGGTGCTGACGAACAACCTGCTGTATGACTTCTCGCAGGTGCCGATTCCAGCGGACGCCGTGGACGAAGAGCAAGTAGCTAGTCCGCGGCCCTGGAACATCGGGGAAATCAAACGGTTCATTCTCTTTATCGGCCCTATCAGCTCGATTTTCGACTATACGACCTTCTTCGTCATGCTCTACCTCTTCAACTGCTGGGATCCATCCCGAGCGTCGCTCTTTCAGACCGGCTGGTTCGTCGAGTCCTTGATGACGCAGACGCTCATCATCCACGTCATTCGCACAAATAAGATTCCGTTCCTGCAGAGCCAAGCGAGTTGGGCGCTGATAGCTACAACACTATCAATCATGGCTTTTGGCGCGTGGCTGCCGTATTCCCCTTTGGCCTCTGCGTTGGGCTTCACGCACCTGCCGCGGCTGTACTGGCCAATCCTTATGCTCACGCTGCTCAGCTACATGGGCCTTACACAGATCATCAAAGTGTGGCTGCTGCGAAGGCACTGGATCTAGTGCCCGACCGGAGGAAGCAGGATCTCTGCCGGCGCGCTTATCAGGAGCTCCATTTGACGGTCCGACCGGAACCGCGTTAAGCTGCGCCGGGTAAGGTCAAAAATGCCGAAGCATCTTCCTGCTCTTTACTGCGAAATTGGCTGCCGGATTCCCAAGGAATATTTCTGGGTGATCGGCTGGGGAGAGAGCGATGTCGGAATTGAGATCGGATCGTATGACGCAGCCCTGCACATGGCCGGCGTCGAGAATTACAACGTAATGCTTTACACCTCCGTGCTGCCGCCCGACGCGGTCGAACTCTCATGCTTGCCTGACATCCACCATGGGTCCGTGCTTGAGGGAATCATCGCTGTTCGGCATACCGATAAGCCGGGAACACGGATCACTGCGGGTCTGCTTTTGGCCAAGGTGTATCGCAATTCAGACGGCTCTTATCTGGGCGGTTTTGCGTGCGAGTATGCTGGCAACGGATCGCTCGAAGAAGCGGAAGTCAGTCTAAAGGAAGCGATGCAGCAACTTTTTGCACGGCGTTATCAAACCAGGTTCTACAAACTCGAGATTGGGAAATCGGTCGTTCGGACGTACACGCCGGAGAGGTCGTTCGGGACCATTCTTGTCGGCATCGGCTTCGCTAGTTACCTTGTGCCGGTATTAAAACCCGCAGTGGACGTAACACCTTCCCACAAGGACAAGTCACATGTGAAATATACGACCAGATGAGTAAGCCAGCATCGAGTTTCCTATTCCACACACCCAGACTCGACGCGGCCGCATTCGGGGTGTATTGTCGCCGCCTCTTCCACAATCCGGTTATTTCAGAATAGCCCCGATCCCATCAGAATGCTCCAGGGTGGCGCGCGACCATGGGTAAACCCTTGGCAACAAGCCGCGACTGATTGCATTTGGTTCCTCAACACCCGGCAGCGTCTACTTGACTGCACGTGCAATACGCGCGGTTTGCGGATGACATGGTGATCTTAATCGACTCCCATCCGCGGAATGACTGGCTCATGCGGGCAGTGGACAAGCGATTGCGAGAGGAACTGGCGAAACTACGAGTCGAGATCAACGAAGACAAGAGTCGGACAATCGATCTGAGCAAAGGCGAAAGCTTCGCGTTCCTGGGGTTTGACTATCGCCGCGTGCTGGGGCGTAACCAGAAGTGGCGACCGCAATTTGTGCCGAAGATGAAGAAACGAACGGCGCTCTTTGCCAAGCTCAGGGAAGTCTTTCGGCAACACGTCAGCCAGCCAGTGGGGGGAGTGATTGAGGAGATCAATCCCATCCTCCGAGGCTGGGTGAACTATTACCGGATCGGGCATTCGGGTCGGTGTTTTTCGAAGATCAGAGACTGGGTAGAAACGAAGATCCGGCGACATCTGATGCGATCCAGATTACGCAAAGGGTACGGATGGAAACGGTGGAGTAGCGAGTGGATCTACCGCCGGCTCGGACTATACAACGACTATAGGCTGAGACGGCCAGCGCTCGCGAAAGCGGTTCCTGTCCCAGATGGCGCATAAACCTTGACCCGAAGCGAACAGGTGAGCGTAGTGCGGGAAATCCGCACGCTACGTTCGAAGTGGCGGGGGCTGGAAACCAACTTACGGTTTGGCTATTGAGGCACTCCCAAAGGAAACGGGGAGACCCAAGCTAGGCTGAACCTACGGAGCATGGCGCCAGTCCTCGACCCTACAAAAGCCCGTTTGGACCAGGACGCCGACTCGGCGTCCGTCAGTGGGTCGTGTTGGGTGAAGGTCTTCACTGGGAGTCTCCGAGCATCGTCAATAACCGTTTACGATACCACCCTCGATTGGCAAGTGATTTTCGTACTTCGACACGCTCAGGTTCCAATCATGGTTTAATATCCGTCGCATGTACGTGACCCCTCCTGAGATGAGTGCTGGTGAAGTCTTGAGTGCATTCCATCATGACGCTCCGTACCTCTTCTTGGGAGGAGCATTCGTTGCAGTGGGTTTCGTATCGGCTGCCTTTGCCGCCCTGCGCCGGAGGCACGACTCCCTCCTGATCTACTTCGCCCTATTTGCCGCCCTTTACGGGCTTCGCCTTTGGATTCAATCGAGCCTGCTGGGAATGACGGTGCACGGCTCGACCTTCTACACCCGCCTGCGTTCTGGGGGGATTGACTACATCGTCCTCATTCCCGCATTCCTGTTCTTCACCTCTCTGGGGCTGCCGAGGCGGTTTGAGCGGGTGGTTGGGTACGCAATGGTTGGCATCGGCGGTGCACTGGCTGCGGCCACCTTCCTTTTCGGCGACTCCGGCTTCTATCACCTGATTAACAGCATCGGCGTGATCGCGGCATTGAGTTTCTTCCTCATTCGATTCATGAGCAGCAGTTCTGCCGAGCGCCACAGTCCTGCCGCTGCCGATTTCGCGGTAATCCGCTGGGGCCTGCTGATTTTTGTCGCTTTCGTGGTCTGGGAAAACATGGCTAGACTGTTGTCCATATCCTCGCCCAAAGTGGAGCCATTCGGGTTTGCCGCCTTCCTCAGCACTCTGGGCTATGTGGCTGCGCGTAGGACTTTGCAGCGGGATCAACAGCTAAACGAAATTCAGACCGAACTTGAAGTCGCCCGCCGCATTCAACTATCCCTTCTGCCCGCAGAGTTCCCCAACTCGACACACTTCCGGGTCGCAGCCCGTTATGTACCGATGACTGCGGTAGCTGGCGACTTCTACGATTACATCGTCGGGGACGACCACCAAGCCGGGCTTCTGATTGCGGATGTGTCCGGGCATGGCGTTCCCGCCGCCCTGATCGCCTCGATGGTCAAGCTCGCGGCGGCTTCGCAGCGGGCGGTTGCTGCTGACCCCTCCCGCTTCCTGTCGGGCATGAACTCGGCTTTGTTAGGGAACACACAGAACCAGTTCGTCACGGCGGCATACGTCTACCTGAACTCGGAATCGCAAGAACTGCTCTACTCGGCGGCAGGGCATCCGCCCATGCTCTTGTTGAGGAATGGCCGGGTCATTGAAGTTGAGGAGAACGGCTTAATGCTCGCGGCGTTCGATTTTGCTTCCTACTCGAATGCCACCCACGGATTGGAGCCCGATGATAGGCTCCTGCTTTATACGGACGGGATCGTGGAAGCTTCCAATGCGATAGGAGATTTCTTCGGGCAGGATGCCCTATGTGAATTGTTGAGGAAAACTGCTGGGCTTTCGCCCTCGGCAGCGGCGGACTCGATCATGTCTTCAGTCCGCCACTGGTCAGCGAAGCAGGACGACGATTTGACGGTGCTCGTTTGCGATTATGTCTCCACGTGAGCGCCCCCCCCTGCTTTTCTGCCCGAACGATCCGGCACGTTCTTGAGCAACTGTCTGCGACGGGCTCCATTAGGAAACTGGGCGACGAGTTCGTTATTGAAGCCGAGATGGAAGGAGCCTGAGTTGCGGATGACACTGGCGACGTTCATACTCCGAGCATGACACTCAAAAATGCGGCGCTGCTGGCACTGATCGGAACGGTTCTGATGACGGCTCTCCTAGTGTGGCAGTTCGTCTTCAACCTCCTCAATCTGCTGCGGGGCTTGGTTCCTGCGGTCACGCTTTTCTCATCGTTCATCTATGCGTTTGGTTGCTTCAGCGTGATGGTGTTCTTTTACGTGTTCCATAGAGCACAGTCGTGATTTGAGCGAGAGTTCATGCGCTACGGACGGCTCTGTGTGCGTGACCCATCAGGAACCCCCTTCTGCTGTGATTCGGCTGCCCGGAGGGGGTCCTCTTCATTCTTGATCCAGACGGCTACGATTTATGGCTCGATCCGGGGATGAAGGATGTGAGCGTGGCGTCCGAACTGTTGAAGCACTACGACGCTCGGCTCATGCGATGCTATCCAGTGAGCACTCGGCTCAATCACGTGGCTCACGACGACGCGGAATGCTCCGCGCCCGTGGACTTCGCCCAGATTCAGGATCGACTTTTCTCATAGTGGAGCCCACTGGCGAAAAAGAATTCCCTGTCCGTTGTACCGGACTTCTGGAGGGAACCTGAACGGGATAACGAGGAATATTCATGCTACTCATACATAACTATCTTTTCCCTGCAATGTGGCTTAGTTATACGGCCTATTGGTGGGCGATGTCGACGCATGTCAAGGAAACCGAGCGCCGCGAGGCTGGGACCTCGCGGCTTGCACGCCTTGTTTTGATGGTTTGTGCGGTGGCGCTTCTTTCCCTCCCGAGTGTTCCGCTTCCTTTGCTAAACGAGCGTTTTCTTCCGCTGGGCGCTTGGTGCTTCTGGAGCGGCGCGGCAATGACCGCAGTTGGGCTGCTCTTCTCTGTCTGGGCGCGTCGTCACCTCGGAAAGAACTGGAGCCAAGCCGTCACCGTGAAGGAAGGTCAAGAACTCATTACCAGCGGTCCCTATGCTCTGGTTCGCCATCCCATCTATACCGGGCTTCTGCTGGCATTTGTTGGCTCAGCAGTGGCGCGTGGTGAATGGCGCGGGCTACTAGCTTCAGCCCTTGTTTTCGGCGCACTATGGCGCAAACTAAGGCTTGAGGAGAAATGGATGCGTGTGCAGTTCGGCGCGCCGTATGAAGCCTACTCTCGACAGGTGGCGGCGTTAGTGCCATATATCATGTGAGCGTGATGTATAGATCTCTATCCGCCACACGGTATTCCTTTATTACTTGAAGAATTCGCTGCCCTTCTTTGACCTGTGGGCGCTTCCCATGCCCAACACTCCGCAGGAGGCGGCAAAGGATGAACAACGAAGTACGCTACAATCTTCGCACCGCAGATATGGACATGTAGGATGTTCATGCTGCAAAGCATCTACCAACGCGCACGCATCCCGCTCTGTGCCGCAATAGCTGCTTTCCTGATTCACCTCGTTTGCAATCCACATTACGGATTCTTCGGCGATGAGCTTTATTTCATCGTCTGCGGGCAGCATCCCCAGTGGAACTACGTGGATCAGCCCCCCGTCGCACCGCTCCTGGCTGCGGCTTCGCAAGCGTTCGGTCCGTCGCTCGTGTTGCTGCGGGCTGTGCCAGCGCTCTTCGCGGGAGCGGGCGTCTATGTGACTTGCCTGGTTGTAATCGAGTTTGGTGGAGCGGCTTACGCCCAACTCCTGTCAGCGATTGTGGTGTTTTTCCTCCCGGTCTTGACGGATTTCGGGATGAAGGTCTCGCCCGACATGGTCGGCCTCTTTTCCTGGCCCCTTATCGCGTTGTGGATCGTGCGCTTGACGAAAGGAGCAAACCCGCGACTGTGGGTTGCAATCGGCGTGCTGATGGGAGTGTCCATACTGAGCAAATACAGCATTTTGTTTTTCGCGGTCGCATTGCTGATGGGGCTTCTACTCACGCCGGAAAGGCGGATTCTGTATTCGTGGTGGTTCATAGTTGGGGCAGTGATTTCCGCCGTGATCGCGCTGCCGGCGTTCCTGTGGCAGGTGCACTATGGATACCCGATGCTCGAACTGTTGCGTGCGGTCCAGCACGGCAAGAACGTCATCGTTGGGCCACTGGGCTATCTCGGACAACAGCTCTTGATCAGCGGCTTGCTGGCGGAGTTCTGGATTATCGGACTGGCCTGGCTGTTCTTGCGACCACGCTTTCGTTTCTTGGCCTATGGCTATGTACTCCTGATTGCCATGATGATTGTGGAGCACGGAAAGCATTACTACCCGGCGAACGCATATCCTTACCTCGTCGCGGCAGGATGCGTGCAAATCGAAGATTGGACCAGCAAACTCCGGCGGGGACGAGTTGTAATTGCAGCGGCCACGGTTCTACTCGGGTTGACTTTCTTTCCGCTAGTGATGCCAGTGCTTCCAGAAGCGCTGCTCGTGAAGTACGAGGTGCGACTACTGTCGTTCCTGCACCTTTCGAAAGAGAGTATGGCTACCGAACACGGCGAACCGGCGCAACTACTCTTTGATTTCCCGAGCATGCATGGCTGGACGGAGTTGACCGCCATCGTGAATCGCGTATACCAGGGACTTCCGCCCGGGGATCGGGCGCAGGCAGTGGTGATGGCACAGAACTACAGCGAAGCTGCGGCCATCGAGTTCCTCAGTGAGCCAAGACTGCCTGTCATCAGCGGACACAATCAATATTTCCTCTGGGGGCCTCGCGGGTACACCGGCGACATTCTTATCTGTGTTGGAGACAACTGCGACTCGGTTGCTAAGCAGTTTCGTACTTGTTCACTGGAAGCGAGCCTTGAAGCTCCCTGGATACAGCCCTCCGAATACGATATTCCGATTATGGTCTGCCGCGGCATAAAGAAACCTATTTCGGAATTGTGGCCACTCACGAAGTTTTACAACTGAGGAAAACCTGTGAAAACCCGATTAGGAAAGGGTTGTCCGTGATCCGGGGGCATGGCGGACCGCTCAGAAGTTCCAACCGTTAATTTACGGCGAGAACCACCAAGGTGGCGTCGTCCTCGAATTGCGTGGCGCAAAAATCCGACACCTGCGCGAGCAGTTGCTTATTCAACTGAGCAGCGGAACTGGCCGCGTGCGCTTTGCCGAATGCGGCGACCCTCTCCACTCCAAACTCTTCGCCTTGAGCGTCCTCGGCTTCGGTAATCCCGTCCGTAAATAGAAGCAACCTGTCCCCGGATTTCAGATTGACGCTGGAGTCCTGGTAATCCCACGAGGGGAAAACGCCGAGCACCGCGCCGCCTTCATCCAGGGTGTGCGCAGCACCGTCAGAAACGAGAATGGGATAGGGATGGCCGGCATTGCAGTAGCGAAACGTGCGCGTATTGGCGTCGAGAACGCCGCAGAAAAACGTCACGAACTTGTTCCCGGCGATGCTTTCGCGCAACATGCCGTTGACGATCCCGCATACCCGCGCCGGACTGTCTAGGTCGCGCACGGATGCGCGCAGGCTAGCCTGAACATTAGCCATAAGCAAAGCGGCGGCAACTCCCTTGCCGGATACATCGGCAATGCAGATGGCCAGCCGGTTGCCGTCGAGCCGCAGCACATCGAAGTAATCTCCGCCGACCGCGAGCGCCGGTTGCCAGGCGGTGGCTACCGCGATTCCCGGAAGCTGCGGAATTTCCTTGGGCAAAAGCGACTGCTGGATTTCGCGGGCGCGTTGCAATTCCTGCTCGTGGATTTCCAGGCGGGCCGCGCCCGACTGAACCATGCCCTGCAGCTCGACATTGCGGCGCTCGAGGCGGGTCTTCGTCTTGCCGTAGAGAAAATTCGCCACGCCATAGACCAAGGTGATCAGGAAGGGCAGCTTCCAGCCGGTGACGATCAACTGCCAAAGCGATTGCGGACCAGACGGAGCGAACCACCAGACAATTACGCTCGTCAGCGCGTAAACGGGCAGCATCACCACGCATAGCACGGCCAGGAAGATCAGCCAGTCATAAGGAGCCGGCTTTTCGTACAGCGCGTGCAGCCATTGCATGGGAGGCGAAAGCAAATTGCCGATGCACAGCGAGTACAAGATGACGGTGAAAGGATGTATGGGCTCGCTCATGGCCCAGAAAATTGCGCCAATCACGAGAGCAATGAACAGGTAAATGCCCTGATTGCGGAAGAAAACGGTCAACGATTTGGAGTCAATGGTCATGTTGACTTGCCCTGGCCTCGACACAACGGATTGGCCACCAAGGCTGGCACCAGTGAGATCAGCGCGGTTCCGACGGCTCGCTTTGCCCGTCTGATCGCATCCCAACCCATTTTATGCTCCTTAACTTAGGGATTGATCCCGAGTAGAACCAGAGGATGCTGGATATAGACTGGATGCTGAGTTTGGGAGGAGGTGACGCTCAGTCGCCGCCCCACGTTGCATCCGACGCCATGGAAGACTTAACCTTCTGTCATCCGCATGGCAGCAACACCAACTTCCCGCCTTCGAAGAGCGCCGTCGCTGTCTCAACCAGAACATTCCAACCTGCCGACTGTGATCGCCGCCGTTGTGTTTGTGTTCCTCATGTGCTTCGCCGGTCGCTACGGATTCCATGCCGACGAACTTTACTTCCTCGCCTGCGCCCAGCATCCCACGTGGGGCTACGTCGATCTTCCGCCGCTCCTTCCGTGGCTCACCTGGATCGTCATCCACACGCTCGGCACATCGCTGACTGCTGTTCACCTCTATCCCGCACTGGCCGCGGCAGCCACCGTGCTTCTCGTAGCGCGACTCGCGTCCGAGCTTGGCGGTCAGCGACGCGCGGTCATCACTGCCGCTGTACTGACAGCGATTGCTCCCGTCGCTCTAGCCTTCGGACACATCCTCAGCACCAACGCCCTCGATATGCCGCTGTGGACCGCGACCGTGTTGCTGCTCGTCCGCATCGAGAAGACCTCGAACCCGCGCCTTTGGCTCGCCTTCGGGACAGTCGTCGGCCTTGCGCTGATGCACAAGTACAGCCTCGCGTTCTACCTCGCCGCGCTCGTGGTCGGGACGCTACTCTCAGCATGGAGAAGGTGGTTCCTCAATCGTTGGTTCTGGGGAGGAGTCGCCATCGCTCTCGCGATCACTCTGCCCAACATCTTGTGGCAGGCACATCGTCACTTCCCATTCCTGGAGCTTCAGCACAATCACCACAACGTCATTCTTCCCCCGCTTCAGTTCGTCTTCGCACAGGCGCTGCTCGTCAACATTCTGAGTTCCGCCTTCGTCATTGCCGGCGCCGTGTTCTTCTTTACTTCGCCAATGAAGCGCTTCCGAGCCCTCGGCTGGGCCTTTATTGCCTACATGCTGCTGATGTACACGGTCCACGCCAAGGACTACCTCGTCACGCCCGTCTATCCAGCCATGCTCGCCGCAGGAGCCGTCGCCGCCGAACGCTGGTTAGCCAACACTTGGAGCCGCCGCTGCGTCGCCGCGTACGTCATCGCAGCCTGCGCCTTATCTGCACTTATGTTGCCGAGCTTCGTTCCCGTCCTTCCGATCGATGCCTATGCGTCCTACTACCAAAAAATGGTGCTGCACCGAACCGAATCCGAAGAGAACGCGCACTCCGCTGTCCCGGACTACTACAGCAGCTGTTTCGGATGGAAGGAGCGCACCGAATCCGTCGCGCGCTACTACAACGCTCTTCCCGCGGAAGAACGCCAGAAGACGGCGATCTTCGCCAACTTCTACGGACAAGCCGGAGCAATCGATCACTTCGGGCCCGCACTGGGATTGCCCAAGGCGATCTGCACTCACCACTCCTACTGGTATTGGGGAAGCAGAGGCTACACCGGCGAAAGCGTCATCGTCCTCGACGTAGACCTTGAGTACCTGCAGCGTCACTGCGCCTCGGTCACGCTTGTCGCCGATCCCAAGGTCCAGTGGGCGCGTCCCGACTGGGAACGGCCCATCTACCACTGTCGCAAATTCGACCGCGATCTCACCAAGGAGTGGGACGCTTACCGCCACTTCGACTAGAGCAGCCACAAAGATTCAGAACGTCATGTTGAGCTGAGGCGCGAAGCGTCGGCTTTGAAAACACCCCGTGTTTTCTCCATTAGATGAAGGTGGACCGAGCAGAGCAACAGACCGATCTGCCACGTCCCTGTGTTCTGGATCACAGCCTTCCTGCTATCCAAGATCGCAAAATGATGAACGACGGGAGCAGAACGATGCACGGCGGCCAGAAGATACTCGACCCGTTGACGGAATGGAAATCCAAGAAACAGGAGAACAAGATGGCGGGCCAAAGGCCAACCGACGAGTTCAATGCAGGCGGGCCCATGAGACTCGGACTATTCGCGCTTCTCACCATTTGCGGATTCTTGATCTTTGCTCTCACGATGACCTTTGTGCCCGTGTTGCCGACGTGGGTCAACTACGGCGCCCGAGCTGGATTCCTTGTCGTCTTTGGCGCTCTGTGGCGGGTCGCCCGCGATGGGCACATGCTGAGCCGCTTTCGTCCGGTTTTCTTTGCCTACTTCACGGCGGTCTTTGGATCTTCGTTAGGGTTCTTCTTGGCAGACCCGGGGCTTAAGTTCCTTGGCCTGACGACCCAAACGCCGATGGGAGTCGCTGTGGCGAGGTTTTTGCAATCGTCGCTGATCGTGATCGGGATTCTCGCCGTGGCGAAGCTCTGCGGGGAAGATTTCGCATCGCTCTACATCCGGAAAGGTCGTTTGCTACTCGGCCTTGGCGTGGGCTTGATCGCCGCCGCCGGATGTTTAATTCTGACGCTGTTGCAACCGGCGGTTAGAGCCCTCGGCACGGCCAGACTCATCTCATGGGCCCCATGGATACTGCTTTTTTCGGTATCCGGGGCCTTCATGGAGGAACTCCTCTTCCGCGGATTGTTTCTGGGACGATACGAGCCACTGATCGGAAAATGGTTGTCCCTTCTTTCGACCGCCTTGGTCTTCACTTTGGCACACATGCAAATCACCTACGCGCCGAATGGCTTATGGAAGTTTCTGTTCGTGCTCTTCGGGTTCTCGATCGCTTGGGGGTGGCTCATGCAGAAGACCGAGAGCTTATGGGGATCGGTCCTGTTTCACGCCGGGGCGGATTTCTTGATTATCCTGCCGGTCTTCATCAGTTTCGGTGCGGTGTGAACCTCGGCGAGACCTCTTCAGATGGGATGATGGCGGGGGGGGATAGGGCTTCATGCGCGACGTTCGAAAACAGACCATGCGTTCCGAATTGCTCCTTGGTCTGGCGGCTTGTTTCTTCGGAGGGACTCGATGGGTCCAATTGGACACTTCGCGGTGGGATTGGCAGCCAAACCTGTGGCTCCGAAAGTGCCGATTTTCGTTTTGTTAGTCGCCACAGTGATTCTCGATGTTCTAGCCATCGCTTTCGCCTTCGCCGGTATTGAGGGTGTCAAGACAGGAATCCCTTGGTCTCACGGTCTCTTCATGTCAGTGATGTGGTCGGTGGTCGCCGCTCTCTTGGCTGCACGCATCTATCGCGACTTCCGCGCAGGCGCGGTTGTAGGGCTCTTGGTGCTTAGCCATTGGGTACTGGACTTCGTTTCCCATCCCATCCCCTTTTCCAGCTTTTCTTGGCATTCGTGGCAATGGAGCTTCGGACATCCCCTGCCGCCCGACTTGCCGCTTCTTTTCGGTGGCTCGCCGAAAGTGGGACTCGGCTTGTACAACTCCATCAGTGCGGTTGAAGCCACCGCGTTGGAGCTTGGGATGTTCCTTCTGGGGGCCGCAGTGTACGTAAGGTACATTGTCAGGGAGAGAAAAACTGCATGAATTGGCGGGCCACCCACTACGTCCCTTACCACCTGCCACGTGTCTGAAGGTATGGTGCCGTTTTCGAGGTCAAAAGGAAATTTCGGTTAAGAGCCGCTCACGAAACACGCTGCAAATGAGTCTGCACAGCTTGAAATACAGCTTGCAACAGCAGCAGGTGAAAGTCGCTTAAGAAAACACACTAGAGAAACGGAGAACCGCCATGCATCTTCCCGCCCCTCTGGAAACGCTGACGCAAAACTCTCTGCGAAAGGTATTATTCTCATTTATCGTCTACGTGACAGTTTCCTGTGTGTCACTAAATTCCGGATACGCGCAGACATCATCACAGTCCCAAACTCTGCCAGACCAACACAAAATCATCCAAGAGATAGATGGCGATCCATTAGCCATCGCGCTGGACGAGCAAATGCCAGCGTTGTTGGTGAAATACCGCGTGCCGGGCGCAGTGGTGTCTGGCATCAAAAACGGCAATGTGGCGTGGACGAAGGCATTCGGCTACGCAAACCTGTCGACCGGCACCCCCATGAAACCGGACATGGTTTTCGAGCACGGCTCCAACGGAAAGGTGCTGACGGCATGGGGCATCATGCGTCTTGTGGAAGAGGGAAAGTTGGATCTGGACGCTCCGGCAAACCGTTACTTGAAACGTTGGCAAATCCGGTCTTCGCAGTTCGATCCGAACGCCGTGACGATTCGGCGCCTGCTCAGCCATACCGCAGGTCTCACCGTCCACGGTTTCATGGACTACAGCCAGCGCCGCCGATTACCCAGTTTGGTGGAAATGCTGGAGGGCAAGAACCAGATTCCTCCGTTTGGCGAGGGTCCGGTCCTGATCGCATGGCAGCCGGGGTCGCGTGAAGTGTATTCCGGGGGCGGGTTTGTTCTCTTACAGATGGTCATTGAGGACGTTACGGGTGAATCATTCGCATCCTTTATGCATCGCGAAGTGACGGCGCCACTCGGATTACGAACATTGCAGTGGGCTTGGACACCAGCGCTTGAAGCCGCCGCCCCGATGCCGTACGGGGAATTGCAGGAACCGATAGGGTATCGGCAACTCGGTAGTCAGTCCATCGGAAGCGAGATTTGCAGCGTCCCCGATTTTGCGCGCTTCATTGCCGCCGCCGTGACCGGTTCCCACGGCGAGCCTGCCGGGCGTGGTGTTCTGAAACCGGACAGTGTGGAGCAGATGCTGGAAATCCAGACCAATTCTGAGGATGCTGGTCTCGGTTACGGCGTCGGCTGGGCAAATGGGCAGCACAAGATGCTTAACCATTCGGGAGCAAATCCCGGCTGGGACGCGTCCTTTAGCCTCGATGCCAGTCAGCGAGAGGGTTATGTGATCGCCATCAACTCGATGCTGGGCGGGCCGCTCCACGTTGCCGTTGACAATCTCTGGCGGCGGACCGTGTGGGGCAAAGCCTATGGTGCTGATCCCCCTCCCGCGAGTGGCGAGACGATCCACTTCAACCAGATCGTTCTGAAAATCGTTCTGGCGTTGTGGGCGTTGCTTCTGTTGATCACTGGCCAAATTACTCACCGGGCGCTGCGCGGAAAGAGGCGGTGGTCCTGGCCGCCTTCGAAGAGGCGGTTGCTGGTGCCGTCAGCCTTCGTCATGATGGCATTCGTTTGGTGGTATTTGTTTTATGCGCCGCAATCTCTGCCTTTGCCTCTCAGTCCGGCGATTCCGGACTTCTGGGTATTGCCGTTCGTCAACTACATTGCGACCGTGTTACTGGGTTTGGTCGGTGTCAGTCTCCTCATCGCCCTTCTTCCTCGAAATAATGCCGAGTTGAAAAATGAAAAAGAGGGTTAAGGAACTACTAGATGCGTTTCGATGTCCGACATGTCAGTCCTTCCTTTACGTCATTCCGAATCGCGGTCAAGTCGAAGGGCTGCGATGCGACTGCGGGACGATCAACATCAACCTTAAGAAGCGACCCAAGTGAGTCTTGTGCGGTTGGAGTCCTTCCCGAAGGCTCAGGGCGGCTCAGAAGGTATAGTGGTTGACCAATTTCGACGAGCCGAAAACAGCGGGCGAAACGGGGAGAAAAGACTGCAAAAACGGGGGACGCCGCAGACACCCTTTCGGACCACCTGATTGGCGAGGGCTTGGGAAAGCCCGAAATCGTGGGATTTGCCGTTTCCTGCTTCCATCGGTGTGTCGTCCTCGTTGACTCGGCTTCGCAGCACTCCTAACATGGCACCTGAGTTCCTTCGCCATCCATGATCAGCCAGACCATCTCGCACTACCGCATCCTCAGCAAGATCGGGGGCGGGGGCATGGGCGTGGTCTACAACGCCGAGAACGTGACTCGCCAACGCTTTCGTCCTGCCATAGCTTACTGCTTCCGGGCAACTGACGGGGATCCGCGATGAAACTCAGCATCCGTTACGTCATGCTTTTTTCTGGAGCCATCATCGCCGGAGTCTACCTGCACGAGATTGGGCACGCCGTAGTCGGTTGGATGGACGGCGTTGCCATCGTCCCCACGCCAGCGAAGGAGTATGTCCTCCAATCTCAATTAGGCTGGAACAAGGAAATCTGGATTGCCCTCGGAGGGGTTGTTGGAACGACGGTGTCGGCGTTGGCAGCGGCGTTGTACTTCTGGCGCAAACCGTGTCCTGACAGTGAGGCAATACTGATCGGGGCGTTTCTTCCGCTCGGCCTTTATTCCGTTCGCTTTCTCCTCGTCGGACGAGGGCATGACGACGTGGAATGGCAGGCCGCCCAGACCGCCCTTGGTCTGCCACCTACTGGTCATGCAATAGACGCTTTCTTTCTATGCCTCCTCATCGCCGGGTTCGTCGTCTGGGTTTTTCGGCTGCATCCGCCGCTGGGCTCATGGTTGAGGCTCGCGACGATGGCGATAGGTGGAATCGTCCTGCTGATAATGCTGCAAGTCGGCAATAATGCCGTCTTTGACCATCTGTTCCCTGTCGTCAAGATGGTCAACGTTCCGGCGGGACTTGATCCCCGCTAAGTCATCGCGATCACGCTTAGCGCAGAGACAAACAGGATTGTTGAAGTGATCAAGGCGATTACACCAAAAGATGTGCGACCCGATGACGGAAGGTCAAGAGGCGGGAGCCGATTCGAGCGGTCACATGCTTGCCGTACAGGAGCCAACCCACAACGAGGCCCGCGACCACGAACCGAAATCCAATGGCTATCAGCCCGCCCTCGGGGCCGTAGGCCCCGCCCGTCAGCCAGTCCGGTCCGCTAACAGATTGACTGAACACTGATCCGGGCATTACCCCTCCGCTAACGGGGAATCCCAAGACTACTCCTTGGACAAAGTTCCATGAGAAATGAATCCCAAATCCTAGCCACAACCGTTTGCTGCCAAGGAACGCCACGGCGTAGACTGCGCCTCCCAGAGCATTGCTAACAGCCCGTGGTAGAACTGCTGAAAATTCGTGAGTAGCGATGAAGCGTGCGGCGACGGGAACAGGATATAAGGTGCCCGCCAGCAGCGGCGGTCAGTCGCCGGACAGGCGAATGCAACGTTATC
>Ga0208188_1000453_pt1 | contig 27569 bp, 27 predicted proteins | sample June2015DPH_8_50_FD_184698 | JGI IMG/M metagenome (GOLD analysis project Ga0208188, IMG submission 184698) | Peatland microbial communities from SPRUCE experiment site at the Marcell Experimental Forest, Minnesota, USA - June2015DPH_8_40... | ecosystem: Environmental > Terrestrial > Soil >...
AGCGACGGCACCCTGGCTGCCCTACGCGCGGCAGCCGCCAATCCAATGGTACGCTACGTCTCTTTCACGCGCAACTTCGGCCACCAGCAAGCGTTGCGCGCCGGGTTGCATCGCGCCCGGGGACGCGCCGTCGTTGTTATGGACGCAGATTTCGAGCATCCGCCCGAGCTGATCCCCGAGCTAATCGCTGCATGGCGTTCCGGGGCCAAGGTCGTTGCGACCCAGCGCATCGATGACAAAATCCAAGTCTCGGTGCTGAAGCGGCTCACCTCGCAGCTTTATTATCGCCTGCTTAACATGATCAGCGATGTCCGCATCGCGCCGGGCAGCGCCGATTACATGCTCCTCGATCGCGCGGCGGTCGACCACATCAATGTGCTCGAAGATCAGGATATCTTCTTGCGCGGCTTGGCGCGATGGTTCGGCTTTCCAATGAAGACCGTGCCCTTCGTGCGCGGGAAGCGGCGAGAGGGAACTACCAAGTACTCGCTGAGGCGGATGGTTGACCTCGCCATCACCGGCATCATGGCGCACACCGTAAGGCCGCTGCGCTTCGCGGTGTGGCTCTCGCTCGCCTTCGTCGGACTTGCCATGTTGCTGGTGATTTACGCAATCATCAGCTTCGTGTTCGTTCGGCACACTGTGGCAGGCTGGTCCTCGATTATGGCGGCGATTGCCCTCCTAGGCGCCGTCCAACTTCTAGTCCTTGGCATTATCGGCGAATATGTCGGTCGTATCCTGCGCGAGACGCGCAAATGGCCGAGCTACATCGTGGCGGAAACCGAGGCAGGAGGGAAGGACGACGAGAACCGTTTGCGTCACTCTTAACATTCATCATCGAGCACTAAACTGCCGTCGCTGTGGATAATGTTTGCAGGTCCCTCCTGCTGATTGTGCTGCTTGCACCTCCGTAGATTATGCTATTCCGCGTGGCGGTGTGGCCCGGCGTCGTTGTCATGACGGCAATACATATCTGGCCTAGAGCAATGATCTTCCGCAATCCAAGGATGGCGTGTATATGGGAAATTTGGTGGACGGCGGAGGCCCGCGAGTCCGCAGACGTAGCTGGACGAAGATGGCGTTAGGTATCCTTCCGATAGCTGACAAGGAGGTCGCGCTCGGTGACTTCGAGCGCGGACTGGCGTGGCTGGAAAGCCACCAGGTTTTCGGCAAGATCATCGTCACGTTCTGATGACCGGCCGACGAATCAAGACCTTGTTCGATGCGGCGGCTGGCGCCAGCGCGGTCGGATTGCTGGGCGCAATCAAGCGCTTGCGTCGCAAGCCCACGGCGAAATTTGCCGGGTGGGTGATGCGCAAGGTCGGGCCGCTGTTCAAGGAACACCGCCTCGGCCGCGAAAATCTCCGCGCTGCTTTTCCGGAAAAATCCGACGTTGAGATCGAGCAAATCCTGGCCGGCGTATGGGACAATCTCGGCCGGATCGCAGTCGAGTTCGCCCACCTCGATGAATTCCGGGTCGAAGGCTCCGCTCTAGTTACGCCAGGTAGCGTCACGCTATCGCCGGAAACGACGGAGCGTTACGAACGCATCAGAAAGAGCGGCAAGCCAGTCATCGCTTTTGCGTCCCATCTCGCCAACTGGGAAATTTCCGCCCTGGCGGCGAAGTCGCTTGGATTTAATTCGGCGGTTCTCTACCGGCGGCCGAACATCAGCGCCATCGGCGATGTGGTGACCCGCTTGCGCGCGCCGTTGATGGGAGACTTGGTCTCAACCGGCCTCGATGCGCCGCTCAAACTCGCGCGGCTTTTGCAATCCGGCGTGCATGTCGGGATGCTGGTCGACCAGCACTACACCAAGGGCGTCGAGGTGACTTTTTTCGGCAGGCCGTGCAAAGCCAATCAGCTGATTGCGGTGCTGGCGCGGCACACTGGATGCTCCATCCATGGCCTACGCGCCGTGCGGTTGCCCGACGGCAACAGTTTCGTGGGCGAAATTACCAGCGAGATCGAGCCGGTGCGCGATGCTGACGGCGGCATCGACGTAGCGGGCACCATGCAGGCGATCACGACGGTGATCGAGGGCTGGGTGCGCGAGCATCCCGAGCAATGGCTCTGGTTGCATCGCCGCTGGCGGTAAAGCCGATCGGTGCACCGCTGGGAGGCCGTAGCCGCCGTTTTGACGCGTTTGCCGAATAGGCGACGCCGCCATCGTCGCATCGGCAACCCCGACCGGGGGCAGCGAGTGCGCGCTTCTTTCACCGCATCTGTTAACGTCGGCCTTTGAACCATCGATCACCGCGGCTTTGCGACGGATGCCCGTTTCCGCGGCGTCCTTGCTAACGCCGCTCGCACCGCCTGCTAAGGCGCTCGCACCGAAGCGTTGGAACGCGAGTGCAGGCTCTCGCGCGATGAACGACCAATAGTATTGGGCACCTCGGCGCGTGCGGCTACTGCGGGTCCGTGGATAGCATCTGTGTGAGCGATGTAAACTCGCGCATCGCTCAGTGCTCATCAGTTCTCCAGCCGATCGACCTTGCAACCGCAACAAGCCCGTTGCGCATCGCCAGTCCAGTACGCGCGAGCGCGCGCTCTATTGTGTCGTTACTCACGCGGGTCGTTCGCCAGCGAAAGATAATGCCATGCACCGTCCAAACAACGAGATACATGAATATACCGGCAAACAGAACATCCGTGAAAAAATGACCGCCGGCAGCCATGCGCAGCAAACCGTTCGTCGCGCCGAATGCGAGCGCGGCGCTGTAGGCAAGCAAGCGCCATTGCGGCGGCGCGAGTGCGGCCGGCGCAAGCGTCCAGAACATGCCAGCGGGCTCTCCCGCGACGAATGAGCAGTTGCCTGAGCACTCGCCGCGTGGGTCCCACCACGGTGTGAAACGATCGGCGCCGCCGAACTCGGTAACAGAAATGGGCCTGAATCGACCCCAATGATCCTTAAAGACTACGTTGGCAATAATGCCGGGACCAAGCGCCAGAGTCAGCACGAGGAAAGCGGCCTTTTGACCGCCGATTAGCATGCGTCGACGCGGTAAGACCAGCTTGCTGCCGATGGCGATAAAGGCCGGTGCAGAAAGCAGAGCTACAAGCCAGAGCGAAGCATCACGTGAACAGCTAGCCCAAGATTGCCCATTGATATTGAACATGTGTGTATCCGGATTGAAGAACAATCCAGCGAGGTCGAGGTCAAGCTGCGCATAGAACCCGAATATGGAGCCTACTAGAACGGCCAGAGTGAGCGTGACGGCAAGTCCGGCGCGGTTCATTTGTGAGGTTGCGCCGGGCAAGTTGTGTATTCAATTGGCAATTGCCGCGCACAAGGCCAATATACTCTTGAACTATTTACCAACGCACGCACGATCAAGCTACCTTACGCCCTGTGACGTGCTTAATGGCGGCGAGGCTGGGTGACGTCGCATTTGTCATCTTCAAGGTCGATCAGTTGGCCACATGTGCCCAGCGTGGGGCCGAGAAATCATAGCGAACACGATTGAGTACGAGATGGTAGAGTACGCGTTGGAAGCCACAGATGCGGTGGTGATGAGGTACTCGCGCAACCGCAGGCTATTGCCACCTGTCAACCATCTCGATCGTCTGGTTCATTGCCATATCTACGTACATAAAATTTGGCAGCGCGAGCGACTCCTACGATAGGACGCATATAGTTGCAAGGCGCCGCGGCGCACCGGCTGGGCCCGGGAGCGCAGAAGCGATCGATCTATCCGTTGCGACTTGTTACATACGGTTCCAAATCGTCATTCAGGGTTGTCTCGAGTTTGCTCGCGCGGCCGACCCGCGCGCATGAAGGGCTTATCCATCAATTCCATCGGCAGATGTCCATTCTATTCGGCGACGAGGCAGCGCAATAGGTCAGCGAAAGCGAGGCTCGCCGTCTGCTTAACGTTTGTCGGTGACGTCTCAGGACCGCATGTCGCGAATGGGATGGACCGGCCGCGCTCCCGCCCCAAACGGCTCTCAGAGTGCGCGGGGGGCTTGCCAGGAGAAGGAGCACCGCCATGCCTCGCCCGTCCACCGTTCAGGCAGTGACCACCATCGGAATAGATATGGGTAGGAACACACCTCACATGATTGGCCTCGATTCGCGCGGCGCCATCGTGTTACGCGAGAAGGTCTCACGCGGACGCATTACATTGCGGCTTGCGAACCTCTCGACTATTCGAATATCTTTAGTTGCCACCGATTTAGGAGTTTACTCTAGCGTTGGCTTCTAACGTGAGGAAATGACATTAGGTTCGGCATCATCAATGCATCATGATTTGATTGCCTCGATTGACCTGCCTCGGATTATCATTCCTAAACGGCTCGTCGACGACCGTGGTTGGTTTAGCGAAACCTATCATGATAAGCGCTTGAGCGATATTGGCATCACCTGTCGCTTCGTCCAGGACAACCAATCAAGCTCGAGGCGGGCGGGGACGCTGCGCGGGTTGCATTTTCAGCGACCGCCGGCGGCCCAGGCCAAATTAATCAGTGTGTTACGCGGCCGCATCCTGGATGTCGCGGTGGACATCCGCGCTGGCTCGCCCACCTTTGGCAAGCATGTTGCGACGGAACTTTCCGCCAAATCCGGACATCAATTTTACATTCCGATCGGCTTTGCCCACGGGTTTATCACCCTGGAGGACGATGCCGCAGTACTGTACAAAGTCTCCAATTACTACGCGCAGGAGCACGATGGCGGGCTTCGCTGGAACGATCCGGACATCGCAATTCCATGGCCAGTTCGAGATGCCGACATCATCATGTCGGATAAAGATCGGCGACTTCCATCGCTGCGTGAATTGGTGAGTCCATTCGCATATGACGGGCATCCGCTCGCTCCGTTGAGCGTTCTTGAGCTCGGATGGCCGCAAGAGGCCGCTTTATGAAGATCATAGTGACGGGCGGAGCTGGGTTTATTGGATCGGCGCTGGTTCGGCACCTCATCGGTCACACCGACCATCAAGTATGTGTGGTTGATAAGTTGACCTATGCCGGCAATCTCGCTTCGCTCGCCTCGGTGCAAAGTCATGCCCGCTATCATTTCAACCGCAACGATATTTGTGATCGCCCGGCCATCGCGGAGCTCTTTGCGAACTTCAATCCGGACGCCGTTATTCATCTGGCAGCCGAGAGCCATGTTGACCGTTCGATCGACGGCCCGGCCGAATTCATCATCACTAACGTCGTTGGAACCTACGTGTTGCTCGAGGTTGCGCTTGGCTATTGGCGAAGATTGGGCGCGAGCGGCAAGAACTTCCGGTTCCTGCACGTCTCGACGGATGAGGTCTACGGCGCTCTCAAGGACGATGGGCGCTTCACTGAGGAGAGCCGCTACGATCCGCGCTCGCCCTATTCGGCCAGCAAGGCGGCCTCCGACCATCTGGTGAGGGCTTGGGGTCACACTTATGGGCTTCCTATTTTGCTCACCAACTGTTCCAACAATTATGGATCACATCAGTTTCCAGAGAAACTGATCCCGTTGACGATCATCAAAGGGCTGAACGGCGAAGCAATGCCTGTATACGGCCGGGGCCTCAACGTTCGCGACTGGTTATTTGTCGACGATCATGCGGAGGCGTTGACACTTGCATTGGAGCGCGGTCGCGTGGGAGAGACTTACAACATAGGAGGCAATGCCGAGCGTCGTAATATCGACGTGGTCGGCGCAATCTGCACGGTGTTGGACCAGTACACGCAATGCCCGACCGCCTCGTCGCACGGAAAGCTCATCAAATTTGTGCCCGATCGGCCCGGCCATGATTTCCGCTATGCAATTGATTTCACAAAATTGCACGCCGAACTGGGCTGGTCGCCCAGACATACTTTCGAGGCAGGACTAAACGCAACTGTCAAGTGGTACATCGAGAACCGGCCGTGGTGGGAGCCGCTTTTGGCGGCCCATGATGCCAGTGTCCGTCGCGGCCTATCGAGGAAGGGCGCCTGACGGGATGCGCTTTCTTCTCCTTGGTGGAACCGGGCAGGTTGGCCGAGAGCTTCGGTCACTTTCGCAGACCGGAGTTGATGTTATTGCGCCGAGTCGCAGTGAACTTGATTTGCATGACCCGCACTCCATCACTCGGATATTTGCTGCAGAGCCGTGGAACGTGATCATCAATGCGGCTGCCTATACCGACGTTGATGGGGCGGAAGGCGAAGCGTCATTGGCGTTCGCAGTCAACGCAGTTGCACCATCGCGGCTTGCCGCGGAGGCTGAGGGCCGCGGGATTCCGCTAATTCATATTTCCACCGATCACGTGTTCGACGGGCGCAAAGGCGCTCCCTATGTTGAAAACGATGCCACGTCGCCACTTAACACCTATGGCCGCAGCAAACTCGCTGGCGAACACGGCGTTCGTGCGGCCACGTCGCGGCATGTGATTCTGCGCACTTCCTGGGTCTACAGTCCGTTTGGCAAGAACTTTGTCCGGACTATCCTCCGCCTCGCCTCCGAACGCGAGCGCTTGACCGTCGTCGCCGATCAACGCGGCTGCCCTACCGCGGCGTGCGACATCGCTAAGGCCTGTTTCGACATTGCACTAAGCTGCGCCAAGGAACCGGAACGAGCGCCCTACGGCCTCTATCATTTTGCCGGGACCGGCGAGGCGACTTGGTTCGAGTTTGCGGGAGCTATCGTAGAGCTGGCAGTTGGCCGGCTTCCGCGCCAGCCGCTGGTCGTGCCAATCCGCACTATCGACTATCCAACGAAAGCGCTTCGCCCGGCCGACACCAGACTTGATTGCGCGGCCTTTGCCCGCGTCTTTGGCATTACGGCACGGCCATGGCGCGAGGCGCTCATAGAGACGATTGATCGCTTGCTGACCAAGAAGGATACCCCATGAAAGGCATTATCCTGGCTGGCGGTTCAGGGACGCGGCTTTATCCAGCGACGCTTGCGGTCAACAAACAGCTCCTGCCGGTATACGACAAGCCGATGGTCTACTATCCGTTGTCGGTGCTGATGCTAGCTGGCATTCGCCACATCTTGCTGATCTCGACGCGCGAGCATCTGCCGTTTTATCAGCGCCTGCTCGGCGATGGATCGACTTTCGGTATCAAGCTCGCATACGTCATTCAAGACAAGCCGATCGGGCTTGCCCATGCCTTTATTCTGGGACGGGATTTTGTCGGCAACGAGCGGGTCGCACTGATTCTAGGAGACAACTTATTTTATGGCCATGGTCTCAGCGCCGAGCTTACTAACGCGACGATGCGTTCCGAAGGGGCAACAGTGTTCGCCTATTACGTCACTCAGCCAAGCCAATACGGCGTCGTAAGATTCGATGAAGCTGGCGGTGTCCTCGATCTCGTTGAAAAACCCGTCGAGTTTTTGTCCAATTGGGCGGTAACCGGCCTTTACTTCTACGACAATGCCGTGCTCGACATAGCAGCGGGGCTACGCCCCTCCGCACGTGGCGAACTAGAAATCACGGACATCAACCGGCATTACCTGGAGCTTGGGAAACTAAACGTCGTCAAGCTTGGTCGCGGCTACGCTTGGCTCGACACCGGCACTCACGACGCGCTGCTGGAGGCATCGGAGTTCGTCCGATCGATTCAACGCCGGCAAGGCTTGTTGGTCGGTTGCCCAGAGGAAGTCGCCTATACGAAAGGGTTTATCACGGCAGGCGCCCTGCGCGGCTTGGCTGCCAGATACAGCAACACTGCTTACGGTCAATATTTGAGCCGGCTCGTTGAGGACTGAGATGGTCTACGGCGGCGGCGGGACAGATCACGGAATTCTCCGATGTTCGCATCGCGCGTGGGCGCGCCGATCTCGACGCGCGAATGCCGCGCTTTCTCGCGGCCGATCTTGAAGCGATATGGCGCCAATAACTCGGGTGTCGGTTAACGAGAGGCAGAAATTTTACGGTAGACCGCGATCATTATCACGGTGACTCATTGAGGTACGTCCCAAACCCGTTTCGCATAGCCTCCGCGACTGATGCGAGCGGCCATGCCCAAGCAGCATTTAGACTTAGGCGTCTCCCCACTGAAAATGTTGAAAGTGGACGCGCCAATCCGGCTAATCGATTCTGGATCGATATTGACGTGCGAATCGACCACACGGCACATTTCCGCAATTTTGTTATTTACCTGCGTTTCACAAGGCCGTCACGCGACCCACAGACATCAAGACTATCTAGGAAGCTCGCCGCGCCGCCGCTAGTGGTGAAAGTCATACGCTTGAGTCCGGCGGCAATGCCCTATTTTAGCGGGGTTCCGCCGCTGATGCGCGGGTACCAAGCGTCAGACTCGCACCACTAGCGGCGTCGACCACCGTTCGTTCGAGAATAGAGCAAACAACACTTGCTGTCTCGGACCAATCAGTCGAGTGATAATTTTGCTTGATCTCGGCCTCTCGACTCAAATACCGACCTTCATCGCGCAAATAAATCTTCACCTTCGCAGCGATACTTTCCGGGTCCAGCGGATCGATGAAGTCAATTAGATTCTCGTCGATTTCACGAATACCTCCGGTCGGCGCCGCCAAGCAAATCTTGCCATGGCTGAGCGCCTCAGCAACGGGAATCCCATATCCTTCCCCAAGACTCGGATACGCAGCCATCCACGCGTACTCGTAAAGCACTTCGAGGCCGTTGTCGTCGATCCCAGAAATTCGGATGATTCGCCCACCCTCCGCCTTCTCCGCCACCAGCAATTCCGATAGAACGGGGTCGGGTGCACCGCCACCAACGAACAGCAGGTAGGGAGTCGAGGGTCCAAATTCTCGCCACAGCCGCCGCCACGCCTGGACCAGGACTTTATGGTTCTTTCGCGGTGTGATTGTGGATACAAATAGCACATATTTTCGACTGAGCATCTGGCAAACCAAATCCGGAATGCACTGTGATGTCTGGCCGAACGACCGATCTCCAAGCCGACATTTGTAGACAGGCACGTGCGAAGCTGCCGGAACCAGCCGCCGCAGTTCATCCCGCGTGTAAGACGAATTGCAGATGATCGCCGCGCAAGCGGGCAGGAAGACATCGCAAGCGCGACGAAACTGTTCGGAGTGTGGGCGTGGCAGCCAGTTGGGATGTGAAAGAAGCAATACGTCGTGGACGAACACCGTTACGGGAACGCCGACGGCATTAGCCTGCGCGGCGAGATGCGGTGCGTATCGCCCTAACCAAAACGATCCAGGGACGAAAAGGCAATCACCGGCGGCAAAGCGGACTGGGGAGAGTTGGATTCCGCGTCCCCTGGTCCAGAGCCTGAACAAGGTGACGCCATTGTCTGACGGAAAAATTCTGTATCGCCACCGCCTCGGGAGAGAAGTTACCAGCGCTTTCATTGCTCGCGATGAATATGCGGTTCGGCGCAGCCCTGCTGCGGAATACAATGCCATTAGCCGTGGCAGGAAGGAGGAGAGCGGCACGAGGCGTGAATCCTCCGCTGTGACCGGGCAGCATTGAACTGGATCCCAAAACAGAAGCCGTACACTGTTAAAAATTTTTCCATGATCAACCTTGAGCGCATCCGCAAGGTTTGAAACGACTCGACTCACACCGGTTGGATGCTCGGCAAATCGAAAATGGTCAAATAGTTCTGTAACGTCGATCCATATGGAACCAGACTTCGTGTTCAGGCCTTGCATGCAACAGCTCAATATGCCGACGACTGATGTTTTGCCCGTGTAGTCTTGTCAAGCAACTTCTCCGTCAGAATGACGCCGACGAACCTCGACACCGCCTCAACTTACATCTCCGAAATGACTCACGATCTGCAGTGAAGGTTCGCGCTTTTTCGATCATCCTGCAAGTCTGAAGCGAGGTGCAAGTCTGCTACCGGCATCTTGGACCTCCCGAACGCTGGTCAATAGGGCTGATTGAGCCCTTTCCTGCGGCCGTTGATCCTGCCGCAAGGGGCGAAGCTAAGGTTTGCGGGGTCTTAGTTGGCACGACCGGTCTTGTAGGCGAGCTTGGAAAACGCCAATATCATCGCTTCGGCGGTCTTCTTACAGGCGCGCTTTTGAGCTACTGAGATCCATGAGCACGGGCAGCAGCGTAGGGCCGCGGACATTTTGTCCTGGCAACTATTTTGCCTCGTTTTTCGATTTCGCCGTGCGCTCGCATTCGCGAGCAGCCGCGATGCTCCTAATCGCATCCCTCATCGCCTTCCTGCCGGGCTTTTTCCAAATTCCGCCCGTCGATCGCGACGAGGCGCGCTTCGCTCAAGCAACCAAACAGATGATCGAAACTGGCGACTATATCGACATCCGCTTCCAGGACGAGCTGCGCTACAAGAAGCCGATCGGCATCTATTTGCTGCAAGCGACCGTAGTTAAGACGGCTGAAACTCTCGGATTTCCGCACGCGCGCAGTACGATATGGCTCTACAGGGTGCCATCGCTGTTCGGAGCGATCGGCGCGGTATTACTAACTTACACCTGCGCGCTCGTCTTTGTCAGTCGGCGAGCGGCGATGTTGGCCGCGATGATAATGGTTGGTTCGCCCCTGCTTGGCATCGAAGCTCGGCTTGCTACAACCGACGCCGTGCTACTCGTTGCCGTGATAGCGGCCATGTGGGCCCTGGCGCATGCTTATCTTTCCACGCGAGACGGAATATCCACCGCGCCCACCGGGTTGGCGATTCCAGCTGTGTTCTGGACGGCTCTCGCTATAGGAGTAGAGCTCAAAGGTCCCATTATCGCGATGATAGTCATCCTCGCCGCGACGACTCTTTCGCTCGTCGATCGCTCCGCACGGTGGCTCACAGCACTTCGCCCGTTTCCTGGATTTGCTTGGTTTGTTGTTCTCGTGCTTCCCTGGTTCGCGGCGATTTACGGACGAACCGGCAGCGCATTTTTCGTCGATTCTATAGGCCATGACATGCTGGCAAAGGTTGTGAGCGGTAAGGAGAGCCACGGCGCGCCGCCCGGACTCTACTTCGTTCTGTTCTTTGCGACTTTCTTTCCCGCCTCGGTACTGGCGGTATTAGCTGCACCCTCGGTCTGGGTAGCGCGTCACAAGCCGGCAATATGCTTTCTGTTGGCATGGCTTGTGCCGTCATGGATCGCATTCGAGCTGGTACCGACGAAATTGCCACACTATGTGCTCCCGCTTTTTCCGGCGGCCGCCATTCTCACTGCCGGCGCGGTCGAATCCAAACTTCTGTCGCGCCAGCGGTGGCTTAAGCGTGGTGTCATCTGGTGGGTGGTCGTGCCGATTGCCCTGAGTATCGCCGTAATCGCCGGGGCTTTCGCGATTGACCGGCACCTCATGTTTCCCGCTTGGCCGTTCTTTGCCGCTGCGATAATTTGCGGGTTGATGGCTTGGAAATTTTACAATATCGATGGTGCCCCTTTGGCGCTGATACGTGCCATAACAGCGGTAATCCTGATCGTGATCGGAACTTTTTCGTTCGTCGTACCGGCGCTTGGTCCGCTTTTCCCGAGTGTGGCACTCGCCCACACGATGGAGGAAGCCGGTTGCCAAAATCCTGCCGCTGCGAGCGTTGGGTACGAGGAGCCTAGCCTGGTCTTCCTGGCCGGCACCACCACCCTATTCACCGATGCGTCTGGAGCGGCCGCCTTTCTCCACGAAGCCGGCTGCCGCTTCGCTTTCGTCGACGCCGTACAGGAGCCAGCATTCCTACTGCGCGCAAGGGCAATGAAGCTACACTATGACCGCGGTCCGCGTATCAACGCCTTCAATCTGAGCAAAGGCCAGCGAATCACCATCGACGTCTTCCGGTCGGTAGGCGGCGCGCCCTGATTGTGACCTTTAGCGCGCAGTTCACGAAAACTGGGCATCGGCCTTCGAAAAGCAATCATGCTCTTCAAATAAATTTAGCCCGGATTAACCGTTTGTTGGAGCATGTCCTTTTCGCGAAACCCGGTTCTACTTTTGCGGGGACGTGCTGTAAGATCGCCGCCGCCAGATGGTGACGGTGGCGCCGAGCGCGGGTACCGGCTCGGTAGCGATGCGCTCGAACCTGCCGTCATGCGCGATCGCGTCGAGCTGGCCCGACAAGCGATCATAGGTCTGCCCCAAGGTCGGGAGCGAAAACAGCGCTGGCGCGTCGATGACCACGATGTCCTGCGCCTGGGTTTGCACGAGCCAGTCGGCGGCAATCTGCCGATATTGCTCGCGGGACTGGAAATCGGTCAGCCACGGCGAATCCACCTTCACCCGGCAGCGGCAGTCCGCGCGCAGCGTCCAGGAGAGGAAGCTCGTCCTGGGAAACGTGGCGATGAAGCCCACGTTCTGCACACCGCGGACATAGGGTAGATACGCCTTTGGAAGATCAAGATCGCTCGGGCCGGAACGCGGATGAATCGCCGCCGCATAGGCCATATCGGTCCAGCCATAGCGGCTCTCGCCGCCAGCGATCCCGGCGACGACCGCTGTCGCAACGGCAAAGCGGGCGACCGCCGGCAGCCGCGCGGTGATCGAGGCGAGGACGATGGCGCCGCCGACGCCGGCGAGAACCCAGACGGCGAAAAGCCAGGTGGTCTGGAAGCGCCATTGCTGCTGCGGATGCAGGACGACGGCCGCGGCCGATAACACGGCAAGGATCAATACGGCGCGGGCGCCGGGCGCCAATCGACCCAGGCGGGCAGCGGCGACCGCGGCCAGTGCGAGCACCAGCACCGCCGCCCATGGCGCCACATGAAAACCCTCGGAGAAGGCGTACCACTGCGATATCGCCGCCTGCAGCGGGTCATAAGCGCCTCCGGCATAATGGGTCGGGCCGACATACCACAAAAATACCGCGAGGCGTTTGGGCAGCAGGAACGAAATGGCGATCGGCAACAGGAGCCAATAGAACAGCCGGCATCCGGCAACGCCGATCGTATCCTCGAACGATTTGCGGTGTCGGCGCCAAGCCAGCGCCGCGCGAACAAACAACACCCACCAGAGAACCGTCATCGGATTGTTCGGAGGATAGGTCGAGACGCGCCGGCCGAACGCGTCGAAGGCGAACGGGCCGCGCACGAAAATGGCGATGATCACCAGAACGATGATGCCGGCGGCGACGATCAGGGGGTCGCGCAGCGCAGCGCGGACCGTGGCGCGCAGGTCGATCTTGGCAAATTGCGCCCGTAGCCACGTCAGCCAGCCCGGCACATCCTCGGAGAAATAGGCGATGGCGAGCGGCAGCGCGGTCAATACCCAATAATTCGATTTCTCGAAGAACAGGACGGCCAACCCGATGGCCAGCGCGTCCCACCAGCGATCGCCGCCGCTCTCGGCGCGGGCGCGCAGATAGGCATAGAGGCAAAAGGCGGTGAGCGCCGCGCCGAGCCCTTCCAGCATCACGTCAGCCGTGATCAGCCGGAAAGCGGGGCTAGCAAGCGCGAAGGTGACAGCAATCGCGCCGGCGACGATGCCGCTCAATCGATCGGCCAACAGGTGACGCGCGATCAGGAAAGTGAGAACGATTGTGCACACCCATCCGATCAGGCTCGGCACGATGGCGAGCCGCAGGTCGATGCCGCCGACGAGCATGACGCATGCGAGCACGAGGCCGTGCAGCGGCGGCCACACTTGCGCATGTTCGAGTTGTTTGAGGAAGTCGCGAACATCGAAGCTCTTGATCGAGAGCGCGAGATCGAGCCCGTAGTTGAAATGCCCGTTGCGGTCATGTCCGAGGTCGTGCCAAAGCGCCCCCGGATCGGCCGCATAGGCGACCAGCATCGCGGCGGCGAATATCGACGCGATCGCGACGACAACTCCCACGACGACGGCGTCGCCGAGCTGCAGTTCGCTGGCGGCCGTCGATTGCGGCGGGGGGGATTGGAAACGAGATATCGTCATCATTTAGACCACATCTATTTCAATCGAATTGGATTATGGTCTAGAAGCTTGTATCATGTTGCCTAGCCAAGGACGCGACCCCTTTACCGCCGTATCCGTGATTGTGCCGGTGCGGAACGAAGCCGGAAATATTGCGCCACTTGTCGCTGAAATCGCCGCAGCGTTGGAAGGCCATGCCTTTGAGATCATCTACGTCAATGACGGCTCCCATGACACGACGGAGCAGGAGTTGCGAGATTTAATGGCCGAACGCCCCTGGCTGCGGTGCATCCGGCACGAACAATCCTGCGGCCAATCAGCTGCGATACACACTGGCGTCAGGGCGGCGCGCGCACCGGTTGTCGTCACCCTTGACGGTGACGGACAGAACGATCCGGCCTTTATTCCCGTCCTTATTGCAGCGCTAGAAAAAGGTGCACCGCTAGTCGGTCTTATCGCCGGCCAGCGCGTCGCCCGCCAGGCCACGGGCTTCAAGAAGCTGCAGTCGCGCATTGCCAACAGGGTGCGCGGCGTGCTGCTTAAGGACGGCACGCGCGATACCGGTTGTGGGCTCAAGGCGTTTCGTCGCGATCAGTTCTTGACGTTGCCTTACTTTGATGGGTTGCACCGCTTTCTACCGGCACTGATACGGCGCGAAGGGTTTATTGTCGGCTACATCGATGTCGTCGATCGGCCACGCCGCCACGGTGTGTCGAACTACGGTCTTTGGGATCGGTTATGGATCGGTATTCTAGACCTCGTGGGCGTGTGGTGGCTGATCCGGCGCAGAAAGCGCGTTCCATGCTATGAGGAGGTAACCCTTGCTCGTTGAGCTATCGCGCGCGGTGGGCGGTTACTTGCATGATGTATTTGTCGCCCGATTAGATTGGTGGGTACTCCTGGGCTTCGCTGCCCAGGCCTTGTTCACCTTGCGTTTTCTGGTGCAATGGATCGCCTCGGAACGTGCGGGGCGCAGCGTCATTCCGTTAGCGTTTTGGGTTTTCTCCATTGGCGGCGGTATGCTGCTCCTCGTCTATGCTCTTTATCGCCAGGATCCGGTCTTTATAGCTGGACAGGCTTTCGGCGTTATCGTTTATGTACGTAACCTATATTTCGTCATGCGCGATCGCAAAGTGACTTCCTCCACGGTGTGATCCTTCAGCCCAATTGAATCAGTGTGATACTGGACCACGCGAGTGAAGAGTCCTCTCGCCGGAATTTGGCAGATCGTGAATAAGGGGTTAGTTTCAGCGTGAGGGTATTATGGCGTTCATGAACATGGCCGATCTTGTCCGACCGGCACGGAACTCCTTCGAGAGGCTGTGCGACTCAGTATTTGATCCGGCGCGCCGTGAACGTGCCATGATGCTCTTGCTTGTAGCCTATGCCGGCGCTTGGTGGGTCTACGGCTTAGTTGCGAAGGGCAGCCAAGACGTTCACGTCGACATGGGTGAGATGGTAGCGTGGTCACACGAGTTCCCTCTCGGCACCACGAAACACCCGCCGCTCGGAGCGTGGCTCGTCGGGGCTTGGTTTAGTATTATGCCGACCGAGCCTTGGGCATATTATCTGTTCGCAATGATTTTAGCGACAGTGGCTCTATGGATCGCCTGGCACATTTCAGGGCGCTATCTTACTGCTGAAAAGCGCGTTGTCGGTATTGTGCTACTGACGCTCGTGCCATTTTTTAATTTCCACGCGCTCAAGTTCAACGCCAACACGGTGCTGATTCCGTTCTGGGCGGCCACGACGTGGTTTTTTCTCCGCTCCTTTGAAACGCGTCGCGCTGGATGGGCCGCGCTTGCGGGAGCGGGCGCTGCGGCTGCTATGCTCGGCAAATATTGGTCGATTTTTCTGCTCGGCGGGCTAGCTATTGCCGCCATAACTGATTCACGTCGTGGCGCCTACTTGCGTTCCCGGGCGCCTTGGCTAACGATTGCTGTCCTTACGGTCTTGTTGGTGCCGCACGGCGCCTGGCTCATTGCGCATGATTTCAGGCCGTTCAATTACGCACTCCACGTGCATTCGGTAACGCTCGCGCAAGCGATTGGATCAGTGTTCGTATTCGTCGCCGGCATTCTCGGCTATCTTGCGGTCCCGATCATTTGGGGCCTGATTGTTGCGCAGCCTAGCACGCTGGCGATCAGGGATGCGTTATGGCCGGCAGACGCCAACCGCCGCTTCGTCGTCATCGCGTTTGCCGCACCGCTGCTGCTCGCTGCTGTTGCTGCGGTATCCCTCCAGATCAAGCTCAACGCGTTATGGGCCATGTGCGCAATGACGTTACTTCCCATCGTGTTGCTTTCTTCGCCGCTTGTGACGATATCTCGCCAAGCTGCCGTTCGTCTGCTAGCGCTGGCGATCGCGTTTCCACTGCTTATGGTTGCGGTATCTCCTGTCATCGCCATTGTTATCCAACAAAGGGGCGTTGAGCATTACGCAGGCCATTACCGGCTTATCGCTCGCGCTGTCGAGCGCGCTTGGCGCGCGCACACGGATCAACCATTACGAATCGTCGGAAGTGATGGCATCGTCAACGGGATCGTTTTCTACTTACCCGATCAACCTTCGGCCGTCGATGTTCTCGCGCCGGCGGCGACGCCGTGGGTCAATGAGGATCGGATTGTTCGGCAGGGTATTGCCATCGTGTGTCCCGAACCAGAGATTTCCTGCGTTGCCGCGATGAACATGTATGCGGTACGTTATCCTACCGCCCAGCGCCAGGATGTCACGCTGGCGCGCCGCCATTTCGGCTTGATCGGAAAGCCCGTTCGCTATCAACTTCTAATCATTCCGCCAGCGCCTCACTGATAGGGGCACATGGCGTCTGGTCCGCGGGATTGGGTTGCATGAATCGGGTTAGAAGGCCCATGCCTAGACTACCCCGGACTTTGACGATGTGTTTAATGCGGTACTTTACAGGTATCGAGGAAGTTTGCAAAAAAGTTTGACTCGTACCTTCGCATCAGGAAAATGAGTCAGGGATAGTTAACCCGAGCGCCTTGGTGGTCGTGAGATTAACGACAAGCTGGAGTCTGTCGGCTGTTCACCGCACGCTTTGCGGCAAGAGAGGCAGTTGAATGCGTCAATTTGCACGTTTAGCTTGAACCGAACGCAATCCGCCTCGCTTTCCTCGACTTCGATCAGAAGCTTTTCGCGAATGGGAAAGCTGTCCGGCTTTCCGTTCAGAAGAACCCATGATGGGTTTAGCAAAGACTACTACCCCGTTCTAACAGAGTGCGTGAAAGCGCCCTGGTCGCGACGATGCGACCCAACGATCTTCCTGCTGGTCTTGCCACCACCGGCGCGCCAGCCAAAAACCTCGACGAGTTTAGTCCGCAGATAGCGTCTGCGTTCGGCATTCGTGAGATTGGTCCGCCAACGGGGCGATTTGAGATCGAGTCGAGTTGTTAACGCTTGAATGCGCGGTCGCATCGAAGCGGGATGGCTGCCGCGATATTCCGCCACGAATTGTCGCGGCAGCCTCTTGTAATAGTAATCGTCCAAGTCAGACGGTTTGTACCCGGAACCAACATTCCAGTATTTCGACTTCTGCTCAACAAAGGCCATGGACGCCGCCGTTGAACGGACGTCGACATAGTGAAAAAAATCGAGGCCGGTATCAATCACCCGAATGCGGCGGCCCTTTTCCTTGTATTTAGGGTGCACCGTAAATCCCGCAGCATCGCCACGTGAAAGCACAAAACGATCTGGTTTGATCACCCGGCAGGCAAGGTCACAGCGAAACGGATGTACATTCACGACGGTTCCATAGTCGCCGTAGAAGCTCACACGCTGCAGCAATAACCCCTCGACGCCATCGTCAGCGCGGTATCTGGCCATGAGGTCGAGAAGCTGCGCGTGGTCTCGCTCGTGGATGGCTTCATCGCTCTGCAAATAGATCGCCCAATCGCCAGTGCAGTTAAATAGCGCAACATTGGTCTGCTGCGCGAGCACATAGCCGCCGTACGATAGCTTCGGATTCCAGGTACTCTCAACGATCCTGAGTTTAGGACTGCCGATCCCGCGAACAAGGTCGATCGTGCCATCATCGGACGCGCCGACATTGACCACAAATTCGTCGACAATCGGGAGGATCGACTGAATGCATTCCACGATTGGATAATCCAATCGGACGGCATCCCTGACGAACGTGAATCCAGAAACCTTCATGCCGAGCCGCACGTCGTATCCATCCGTTTGACTGCAAGGGCGTTCGCGGGGCAAAGTAGCATGGCGCTTAATTTCCGGCAACAAGAGGTGATTGTTATGGCGCCGCCGCCTGCTGCATCGGGCAAGAATATCACGTCTCAAATCGAAGTTCTGTGACCTACTTCACGGTGGTGCGACGGCGAAAAAGTTCGCTTTTTTGCGGTGCAACCGGTCGCTCATGATGCTGTGGACGGCTCCTCCACCGGCACGAGAGTGCCAAAGATGCGGGCGCTGTTTAAGGCTCCCGCGATTTGGAGGAGGCTACCTATGCAACGGTTTCGACAATTGGTCTCGACATCGCGAAGTCGGTTTTCAGATTCACGGTGTGGATGCTGACGGTCTGGTGGTTATTCGTCAGCAGTTGAAGCGTCGCGATCGAGGCGAACGCGCAGCGTCGCTACGTCATGGCGTTCTTTGAGAAGCTGCCGCCTTGCTTGGTCGGCATCTGACTTTGGTATATTGCGCCATTGGCCGGCCGCAGTGTCTCGTAACTGTGCCCGCAGCAAAGGTTCGCTGCCATCTGCAATTGGGGCAAACCGGACTCGCTATTGACCGCCTCGATCCGGCGCTGTTGACTCAATGTATGGTCCGGCCGTGCGTTGCAAGAGAACTTCGTTGAGTTGGCGGTGAGCGGTCTTGCATCAATGTATCCGGCCTCTGATTGGAGCATCTGGTGCTCCTGGCCATCATGGATATCAGCGCGCGTTGATCGCGTCAGGACGCAAATTCGGACGGGGAACGTGGTCGATTATCCTCCAAAATCGGCGGGAATTCCGGTAGGCTTGTTGGCGCGAAGTACAACGACCGCCGGTCTTGTATCGCTGGCTGCAAACCATGGATTTGCAGCCCTGTAGAACAATGTTGAAACGCTGACGCCCAGATTGATACCTGCCCGAATAGTCGCGATCGGTTGGAGGCCTGAGGCTTGCAGGACCTCGGCGCGCTCCGCGTCCAAGAAATCAACGACCAATAAATCCCCGGGTTGCAGCTTCGTTACGTCGCGATCGATGCGAGCTATTCCTGTGGCATCGAAATAATGTGCCAATCCGAGGCTCGTCATGTGCCAAGCCTCACCACCTTGCGCGTTTGTGCGCATGAAAGCTGCCGCACTGCGCACGGTCGCTTCGACGTTCCAGCCGTCCACCAGAGCGATCGCCAACATGGTCAGCCCGCAGATGGCGTTGATGACAACCTGAACATGCACGAGACGACCTATAGGAGCGCAGGGGCCCCGCAATATGACAGCTCGCCCGACAAGCAGCAGCGTGGCGGCAATGATCTCGCCCATCCGACGCGCTGTCGGGAACGGTGACATGACGAAATACACGAGCACCTCGAGGATTGCCCACGCCAACAAAAAGCAGACGCGCCGATCATTGAACAGAATTTGCCTGTAGGAACCGCCGCCAATAAGACAGCCGCCATAAATAAGAGCAGCGAGCCCGAGCAGTCCCGAGGCGCTCAACACCATCGGCATCCGATCCGGTGTAGTGCCGGGAATAACGTAACCAAGAATACGATCGAAACCCGCGGCCGAAAGCGCAAAAGCCGCCACTACAAATATGATGTTCGCGGCGATGAATCTTCGGCCCTTGCCGCGCGCAATCGGATACAAGAGCAATATCCCAATTGCAAGTGGACCGGAATTCTGAATAAGGCCATAGAACAGCTCGCGCAGCCGAGAAATTTCTCGGATAAAGCCGTTCGAAACCGGTGCTGACGAAAAAATGTGGATAACGAAATGGGATTGCCCGTATTCGACGCGAATCAGAGTCTCAACAGCACAGAATAATAAGACCGAGACGCTGGCGGCGAGCAAGGCGTCGAAGAAGCGGCGGTCAAACAACCCCCACAATAGCATAGCACCGACAATTGTGACCGCATTGTATTTCGTTTCCATCGCAAGACCGGCCAGCAGGCCGGCAGCAATGACCCAGTGCCGCCTACCCGGCCCGCTTCCCGCCATGAAGAGCGCAAGCGCCGCAAGCTCGAGCGTGGCGGCCGGAAAATCCAGCATGTAACTGATCGTCACCAGCGGCCAAGCGGAGATCGTCGCCATCACAGTCAGCGCCAGCGCAAGTTTTGGTGCCAAACGCTGGGCCAAGCCGTGAAAGGAAGCTGTATAGGCGAGCGCAAATGGAAATAGCGCTATTGCGGTGAGGGAAACGTTGCTTTCGAAAAGCGCGATCGCGCCCGCCCACCAGTAGAGCAGGATCGGCGGCGCAAGAACGGTGAAGCCGTCAAAATTACGCCCGTTGATCCAGATGGATGCTCCGTAGGGATCGAGAGGATGTTGGGCGATGTATCGGGCAAATTGGAAATAGACCTCCTCGTCCCACAGGATCGGCTTGAGGACTGCCGCGATCGTCAGCACAATCGCAAGACCGCAAAGACGAAGTGGCAGCGATCGCAATGTGGTCCGTCCCCACCAACGAGGCATTGCATTGAAAGCAAAAAGACCGGCGCGGGGGCTTGACGCCTTCTCTAAACCAAAGTTACCCATAAACCATAGTTATCCGTTGAGTTATGTGCATTTGATGCCGAAAGTGCGAATGGCGCAAATTGACACTACCCCAAGGGGCTCATGCCGACTGCAATATGCAGCTCTCGTTTCGGTCGCCCGTCGCTTGATCCGGCGTTTCTCGGACATCCGCTATTTCGGGATTGCCCGGAGAACGGACGCGCGTAAGGGAACATGGATTGCGATACGGCAACTGTGGCAGCGCCGCCCGAATAAAAACTACCAATGGCGTCTCGATTGTGCGACAAGTCCTTTCGCTCATTTGAACTTTAGGCGGGGTGGGAGCGATGATGCGTCCTCCGAAGAAGCGCCGTATTCAGCTCGTGCTGATTAAGCCGTCCCATTACGACGGTTACGGATACGTGATGCAATGAAGTCGTGAGCAAGCAAGCCGACGATTACTTTTCCTGGCGCGCGGCCGTTTATTTGCAGAGCGATAATGCCGAGCGGCTCGTCTGGGTTGCGGTGACGTTACTCGCCTTGGCGGCTGCCGTCATCCTGTTTTTCATTGCCAATGCTCATCCCGATCTACTTTGGCGCGGCTATTATCATGACCGCAACGGGCATTATGCTTTCGGCCAGGATCTCGCTCTCGCGGTCCGCACCGGCGACCCGGTGTGGTTCTTCTCCGAACTCCTCAAGGCGCAAGTTTGGCCGCCCGTTCACGGGCTCGTCCTTGCTGCCGTGCTGCTGATCGGTGGAATCGATCACCGTCTTGGAATAGTGCCGAGCCTGATCGGTTGGATGCTCACCATCGTGTTCGTCGCGCTGATCGCGCGGCGGATGTTCCAGGATCGCGATCTCGGAATAGGGGCCGGCGCTATCGCGCTGACGCTCGGCATTGCGAGTCCGGCATTCCGACTGCTCGCCAGTGACGTCATGCTGGAGAGTCTCGGCGCCGGTCTTTCGGCGGCGGCATTGTGGGCTTACGGGCGCGCCATGGCGTCCCGTGAGACAGCGGACGACGCGGCGCAGTTGGCCTCTCGCTGGCGCCTGTTTGCCATCATCCTTACGGCGCTGTTTTTCGAAAAGGGCAACTACTGGGGCCTTGTGGTGGCGGCGATTGGCATCACCCACTTATTGAATGGCGCCGCGATCGACTATCGCCGCTGGCTCGCCAAAGCCCGTGGCATCGCGCGCCGTGCCGACGTTCTAGGGGCGGCGCGCGTTCTACTCGATCCCTTCATAATCGTTGCCGCGCTGCTGGGCGGCGTGGTGCTCTATCTCTATCACCGCGGGCCGACTTCAATCGTGCTACTCGGGCGTGCGGTATCGCTATATCCACCCGAAACCTTTGTTACCGTGACCTACGCGGTTCTCTATGTGCGCTTCGCTCTATCGTGGCTCAGGAACCGGCAGATCTGGAATGCAGCGCTCGGACCTGCCGGCCGCGTCTTGTTTTATTGGCATGTCACCCCGATCGCGGTATCGTTCTTACTGCCGAGACGGTTGTCCGCCTTTATTTGGTTCGTCGGTCCGGCAAATGCCAATACGGGCTTCGATCCGCTGGGCGGGGTCGTATTGTATTGGCATGCCTTTGCGGATGGGTTCAGCGCCACTCCAGAGGCCGCGCTCCTCACGCTCGGTCTATTCGCGATCGGACTTTCCCAGCTAAGACGTTTTTCGCCGGGCGGCCGCGCCGCATTCGTCCTCGCCCTGGTGGGATTCGCGGGCGTTGTCATTCACCCGCAGCATCAAGCCCGGTTTCTCGCCTCGTGGGTGTTCGCGGTCTGGATCGGCGCCGGCGCCGGCGGCGCTATCCTGTTGGAGCGGCTGATGCCGCGGCGCGCGTGGCTGCCGCTTGCGGGCGCAGCTGCAATAGTGCTTGCAGCTGCGTTATGGCGTACGTCGCCAACTGCCGCCTATGCGACCGCCATCTACCCGACCAGTGGGCCTAGCGACCTCGACCTGGTGCGTCCGGTATTGCGCGATTTCGACGGCCTGCATTCGATAGGCTATGCGACGACTTTCGGAGAAAGCAGTCTGCTGTCCTGGATGGCCCGGGAACACTGCCGTTGTAAATTGGACGTGGAAAAGCCGTGGATCAGCATGGCCTCACGCCAGGAAGTACGGACGCTGATGGCTGATCGGATCGCGTCTTCGCACACCCAAGCATTCGTCATAATCGACGCTCCCACCGGCTACTACCAATTACCCGAGTTGGGATGGACCTATGACCGCATGGTCGGAATCCTCGACGCCATGGCGGAGCAGCACCGGTACGTCCGGGTCGCGACTCATGCGGTGCCGGAGTTTGGGGCGGAGGTCAGCCTGTGGCGGCTGCGCGACGGCGCGAGCGGCGAATGAGTTCCACAACATGATGGTCAGCGCGGCGCAGCCGCACGTCGCCATGGCCGAAGGGGGTGAAAAGGATTTCAATCCCTCACCGGATGAAAATCCGGTGTGGGCGGCGGACCCCAGGCGTTGGTTTTGCCCACGACCCCGGTCTTCAGGCCGTCACGGCGTATCCCATGCCACGGCCGCGGTTCGAAATAGTCGAGCTTCGTTGTCCAGGTTGGGGCCGATATTGAAGTGAAGTGACGCAATTGGCCGATTTTGTTGCAGAAGTTGGTTGATGTTATCCGCGAACCGTGATTCACCGGCGATGGGGTGATCAAAGGCGGGGGCGGATGATGATGGGACGGCTGAACCGAGACCAAGAGCATGATGGGACGGCTGAACCGAGACCAAGAGCAGTCTTTCTATTCATTTTGCCTCGACGAGGCGGTGCCGGACGACCATCTCGTTCGCGCGATTGCTGTGGTTCTCGATCTGTCGTGGGTCCATGCCGAGCTGGCGAGCTATTACCCCAGAATTGGTCGACCCTCGATTGATCCGGTGCTCATGATCCGGATGCTCATCGTCGACTACGTGTTCGCAATCCGCTCGGAGCGGGCGCTGTGCCGTGAGGTGCAGGTGAACTTCGCCCATCGCTGGTTTTGCGGGCTCTCGATCGAGGACAAGGTCCCGGATCATTCGGCGTTCTCGCGTGCGCGCAACGTCGGTTTGGCGACGGTGCTATCTTCCGGAGCGTGTTCGAGCGTGTCGTGGGCGCGTACATTGGGGCTGGTCTGATCGGCGGCGAAGGTTTTGCGGTTGATGCTAGTCTGATTGCTGCCGACGCCAAATCCAGCAACGAATATCGGACGCCAGCTTGACCGGCCAAATGAATAATATAAGTCGTACCGATCTGACTACGTCATCGCGAGCTCCTCATTTTGCGCGGTGCCTTAGATTGTCGGCGTGGAATGCCGATCAAACAGATTGGGCGGCAGCCTCATCGATCTTCCTCGCCTCGAAGTTCCGGCCATGGGCCAGAACGCTCCAGGCGATACGGGCGAGCTTGTTGGCGAGCGCGATCGCCAGCACGTTGCGGTGAAGTCGCCTCTTGGCGGCTTCGATCCAAGGCTTGAGACCGTGGCGTTCCCAGCTCTTCGGCTTGATCAGAACCACCCATGCCGCCTGTACGAACAGAACCCGCAGGTAGCGATTGCCACGCTTGGATATCTTGCCGAGGATGGTGCGGTCTCCGGTCGAGATCTGCTTGGGAACGAGCCCAAGCCAAGCAGCAAAGTCGCGGCCCTTGGAGAACACATCTCCAGTGCCGATGGCGGCCACCATCGCGCTGGAGATGATCGGGCCGATGCCAGGCACGCTCATCAGTCGCTCGCAACCGGCATCCTGGCGCGCAACAGCCTCGATCTCACCCGATAGACTCTCGATTCGTTGGTCGAGCCGGCGCCAGTCTCCCGCCAGATCCTCGATGACCCGCACCATGCGGGCGACAGGACATCAGGGGGTGCAGCCAAGATGCCCGGCAGTTCGGCGCGCAAAAACCGCAACCCCTGTCGTACCGCAATGCCGCGCTCCAATAGGAAGGCACGGATTTGATTGATAATGCCGGTGCGCTGGCTGACCAACCGCTCCCGCACCCGGTGCAGGGCCTCAAGGTCGAGTTGATCGGCGGTCTTCGTCGCCACGAACTTCATTGTCGGCCGCTGCACCGCCTCAGCGATCGCCTCCGCATCACGAAAATCGTTCTTCTGTCCCTTCGAGTAGGGCCGCACATACCTCGCCGGCATCAGCCGGGCATCATGCCCAAGTGCCTTAAGTCGGCGACTGAGATGATGCGCGCCAACGCAGGCTTCCATGCCGATCAGGCACGGTGGCATGTTCGCTAATCGTGCTTCCACCTGGCCACGTGAGCACTTCTGACGCAACACGATCGCGCCGCGCTGATCAAGGCCAACAACGTGGAATGAGTTCTTGCCGATATCGATGCCGACTACGACGATCGAGGTGTTTGAATTTTGAGACACGGAGTGCTCCTTGTCTTTGGCGCCCCTTGCCAGCTTCCATCGCCGGCGGGGCAGGAGCACGGCCGGACCATTCCATTATGCGAAATGGGCTGGCCGCTCAACCGCCTGTGTTTGAACTCACGCCCGGCCACTTCCAGTGTGCTAGGTTGACCCGCTATTCATGCTTGCTCTCAGCCTAGCGGTAGTCGAAGAAACAGCGCTCCAGAGCAGGCGGTGCACCGAAATCGCAATAGCCAACAACACGGCTACGTGGGGTCCTAATGCCAAGTATTATCATTGCGGACGCGACGGGACATTACGACGGTCGAGATTTGGAACGTCGCCCGCTGGGCGGCACGGAGACGAGCGTTATCCGTTGTGCGCGTGAACTCGTCCGGCGCGGACACGAGGTCAGCGTCTATGCGAACTGCGATGGACCTATCGAGGACAAGGGGGTTGCGTGGCTCCCGTTGAGTTCCACGCCGCCTAGGAGTTGCGACCTCTACGTTGCGGTACATCAACCCTGGCTGCTCAGCTTCGTACGCAGTCCGAAACGAACAGCAATCTGGGTGCTTTGGCCGGTCAGTCAGCTCAAACATTACAAAAAAATCTGGCGGATGTGGCTGTATCGCCCGACTCCAATTCTAATAAGTCAATACCAGGCCAATACTTATTCGCCGTTTCTGCCCGGACGTGGGCGAATGCGAGTCATTCCGCTTGGATTGCCGGAAGACGTAACAGGCCACGAGCCGCGCGCCACCGCCCCCTCGCGCAACGCCATCTTCGCATCGAGCCCGCAACGCAATCTGGCACGCCTGGTCGAAATCTGGGCGGCGTCGATCCTGCCGCGCGTGCCCGATGCAGTGCTCAACGTCTATGGTGTCAACACGCTCAAGCCCAGCGAGGATGCCTGGACATCGTGGGAAGGATCGTTGTTGCCACGCGGTATGCCGTATCATGTGAAACGCTCTGTTCGAGTGCATCCTTCCGTAAGCCGAGGCGAGCTAATCGGTGCGATGCGGGAGTCACGTGTCATGCTTTATCTCGGACACAAGGCCGAGGCTTTTTGTCTGGCGCTCGCGGAAGCGCAGGCGTTGGGGGTGCCGGCGGTGATCGCGCCAGTCGCGGCCTTGCCGGAGCGCGTGATCGATGGCGTGACCGGTTTTCACCATGCGGACCCCGAACGGTTCGCCGAAGCGGCGGTCTCGCTGTTGACGGACGACGGCTTGTGGCGACGCCAGCACGAAGCAGCGCTGCGCCAGCAGCAAGGCATTACCTGGGCGGAACACGCCGCTCTATTCGAGAAGGCATTGTTCGGAAATGTGGGTTAAGGTCTGGCTGACGGCGGTCACGACAGATTGTTTTCCGTTGAACCTTCCCGATTTATTTTGTTGCCGCGCGAGAGTCCGCTACCCATTCACCGCCGGTTATTGGCCTCATGGAACTGCTTGGGTCACCTTCGCCGCGGCAGTGGGTTGAATTTGCCGTGCCCTTCCAGAAGCTGCCGGCAGCGGTCTTCGCAGTGCTTGCGGTGCTGGCGTTCTGGCGGTTGTGCAAAGCGGTCGAATTTCCGAGCCGGCTCTCGCTGTGTCTTACGCTTTGGTTTGCTTTCGGCAGCGAGCTGTTCAGCACTGGCGCGATGGCCCTCTGGCAGCAGGGTCCGGGAACACTCGCCGTAATCGCTGCTGTGGACGCGCAGGTTCGTTTGCGGAACCGTCCCTCAACTACCCTGGCGCTGGCTCTGTCTACATTTTGCGGCCTCGCGATCGCCATCCGGCCAACCAATGTCCTAATCGTGGCGCCCTTCGGATTGCTTGGGCTGGCGCAACAACCACGCCTCTGGTTGCCCCTCTTCGCCCCGCTAGCCGTGACACTCGCTTTGCTAATCGCATACAATCTATATTTCTTCGGCGTGCCGCTGGGCGGCTACGCCGGGCAGCCGAGCATGGTTGCCATTGCCAACCTCGCCCAGGGCCTACTCGGCTTGTTGTTCAGTCCTGGCCGAGGTCTGCTGATCTATTTCATTGTCACAGTTGTAGCCGTAGCCGCGCTCGTCACGCGACCCCGAACACTTACTGATCCCACGGCCATCGCCGCGATCTTCGGCGTGGTGGCAAGCATCCTGCTTTTCTCCTGCTATCGTGTTTGGTGGGGGGGCATTCTTATGGCCCGCGGTATTTCTCTGAGATCGAGCCGCTCATCCTTCTGCTGCTTGGCTTGGCGTGGCGAAGAATGAATAGGCTGTTGCAACGAAGCTTTCTCATTGCTGCGTTCAGTCTGCTGCCTCTTGGAATTTTGGTCTAGGCGGTCGGCGTCTATTCCGTCGCAGCGATCAGGTGGAACGACCAGCCGGTCAACGTCGACGGGTCCCCCGTGCGGCTGTGGGATGTCGCCGACAATCCAATCTTTAGGGGCCTCCATATTTCCTCCAGCCGATGAGTTCAGGTCGGGATCACGCTAACGGCGACGCATAGACCCTGCCCGCTCGCAAAATTCATGGCGTCCTCAAGCTGTGAAAGACGTCCCCCGATGATGAAACGGGTCCTGGCGCGAATCGGCCCTAAGCGTCTTGCAGGCGGAGGAAAGAGATTTGCGGCATCGACTTGGAGAATACGCTCAGCACGCTGGAGGACGCCGAAAGCGCCGAAGTGCCACTTCGTTTCGGGAGAGATTAGAACCTTCGAGATCAAGACCAAGCTTTTGACACGGCGCGAGCGAACCGGCAGAGCATGGCCGGGCGCCTCTCGGCTGAAGGACGGCGCCGAAGGAATGCGAGGAGAGCTCTGCCTCTGGTGCGACATCGTGATATCTTCGGGAGCTG
>Ga0208188_1000457_pt1 | contig 27279 bp, 35 predicted proteins | sample June2015DPH_8_50_FD_184698 | JGI IMG/M metagenome (GOLD analysis project Ga0208188, IMG submission 184698) | Peatland microbial communities from SPRUCE experiment site at the Marcell Experimental Forest, Minnesota, USA - June2015DPH_8_40... | ecosystem: Environmental > Terrestrial > Soil >...
GAGTACGAGGTTAACAACTTCTGCGGTGTCGGGATCTTTCATGACAACGACGAGGACAAGATGATGTTCCCCGGACGGGACCACGACTTCGGAGAGCAGCAGCGCGCGCGATGGCCAGCCTCGCGCCAATAATTCATGGCGCTTAGTGATCGCATAGTCATGGCACTCGCCGGCCCGCAGAGAGACGATCCACTCTTCGGTCGCGAGACCGCCCAAGTTGGGTTGGGGCATGATGTCGCGATTGACTTGTCGATTGACGTTGTTGAGCTCATTGAGTCGCTCGACTGTCATCGCGATGTTGCGCGTCCAAAAATCGACGTCGTGAACCTCGCAGTCAACCTTATAGCGCAAGCAAAACCTCGTATGCGCCATTGGAGGACGCGTCGGCTTTTCGAAGATGATCCGATTCAGTTGAACCCCCAACGCCCGTGGATAGCTGAAAAACGCCGCTTGCGAAGCTGAAGTCCAGCATGTGGCGACCGTCAGTGCGACGACCGCTAGAGCTTTTGCTGTTTGACGCACGGTGTTCCTGTCCAATCTGTTGGGTGAGAAATACGGGCAAAAGCCTGCGGTTTAGTCTGTGCAAATGACGCATTTCAATTCAATAGATATTCGAGCAAAATAACATCTACCAGCACATCGCAATGGATAAGTAGTAATGCTTAGCCGTTACCGTACATAAACATTGCTGTTCAAAAATTTCTGTAATTAATTTTGTTGAAGGCAAATGGCGGCCAATATCTGGGTCTAGTTACGACCTTGCGCACAAACGATGACTGCAATGTTCTAACATCGATCGATCTCACTCCTGCACCGCAATCAGCTTCGCTTGCCAACGAAGATCGGATTATCCGCAATGAGCCAAGATTCCGCTGCTATCGCTCCAGCCCGTCAAATTGTCGTGGTCGACGACAATGAGGACACGCGAGAGATACTATCGCTAATTCTGTCGGCGGAAGGCCATCCGATTGTTTCCTTTGCGAATGGTGAAGCGTTTCTCAGAAAGGCAGACGCGAGAGTGCCCATTTGTGTCTTCCTTGACATCGTTATGCCGGGTCGTTCAGGCATCCAAATTCTGAAGGAACTCAATGCGCGACGCTATGAGGCTCCTGTTTTCATTATGTCGGCTTTGAATGATACGCCAACGGTCGTTGAAGGACTTAAAAGCGGCGCGCAAGATTTTTTGCATAAGCCGTTCGACCCCTACACTGCTGTGCAGAGGGTCCGCGACGCCTTAGAAATTTGGAATAGCCGTTACGAAAAGAAGAGCTTTTCAGACCTTGTAAGAACGGAATTTCCAGGCGGCGTTCGCTTGACGCGACGCGAAGCTGAAGTGCTTGCAGAATTGATCAGAGGTGCCTCCCGAAGCGAGATTGCACGGTCTCTCGCCGTCACAAAGCGAACTATCGACAACTTTATTTTCGGCATCAAGCGCAAGTTCAAGGCAAAGAAAGCCATCGATTTAGTGCGCATTGCTATGAGCTCGTGACGTTGGTGAGCCGTAGGGCGTGTCTATTGCTACTCAACTATAACCAGCAAGCACGTTGCTCTTGGACGTGGATCAAAGGCAATTGTGATCTTAGACGGACGCGCGTGATGTCTCCTTCTCGCCCCGATACGCATGACTGACGCCCATCGAAGACGATTACAACTTATGCATCGTCGCTCCCAATCGTTCCGGTCTCCTGGCAATTTGCGGGCGCGGAGAACAGGGGCGTTCAAAGGGGCCCGGTGAGGCGAAATGAACTTGAACGCTCAAGTATAGCGTCTCAAAACGTCAACTTATGCCATAGAAGGCTAGACGTCGAGGCTCCATTGTCCGAAACCGTACACATGTGGATAACGAGCGCCAAGACGAGTTAGAGACCAGAAAAGCTGATCCCAGAAAAGATTGATGAGCAAATGGCTTGGTTCGGTCATCCGATTTCAGCCAAACGGTTTATGCTCTAAGCGACCGATGGGCCCGGCGTCTGCGCGTACATCGACCTGTCGCCGATGGCAGCTTTTGGCCCAAAGCTGCCGCGCCATCTCCCACGGCGGACGTCCGCCTTTGGGGTAAAGCTGCCGTGATACAGACATCACGCGATGTCGCAGTTTGACCCTGAGCGGACATTCGCCGTCATTTTTGCTACGATGCACAACACGACCGTCGCCCAACAATAGACCACCCTTGCGGAGCAGGTCGGCTAAGGTGCTTTCGGCATGATCCTTCCGCTTGCCGCTCTTACGCTCGTTATGCTTGAGCCAAGAACTGATGGCTCGGCGTCGAATGTGAGATCTTGATCTCTTCTTCCGTCATCTCCGCTGGTACGTTGGCAAACAATGGCGTGCTCAGATAACGCTCGCCGGTGTCCGGCAGCATGGCGAGTATAGTCGACCCCTTCGGCGCCTCCGCCGCAACCTTTAAGGCGCCCGCAAACGTCGCGCCCGCGGTGATACCGACGAAGATGCCCTCTTTTCTTGCCAACTCGCTGCTCCACTTGATTCCATCGGCGCCTGGAATCAGAATGATCCGCTCGATGACCTTCAGATCAACGGCGTCCTCGGTCAGTTTCGGAATGAAGTCCGGCGTCCAGCCTTGCATCGGATGCGGCATATACTGTTAAACTTCGCCATGGGTGTCTCCTGCTAAAGCCCCGCGACCTTATCGCGTTGGCGGGACGAAGACGACAGACCACCATTCCATATTATACGGGCGTTGGGACGCGCCTTGCATCCCGAGATGGACACTCCGGTGCGCAGGGTCATAAGCTCAACGATTAATGCCTTGGCGTGGGGCAGTTGAATGGCCGAGGATCGCGTACAACGACGGCTGACGGCCATCCTCGCCGCCGATGTCGCCGGCTACAGCCGGCTGATCGGCGATGACGAGGAGGGCACGCTTGCGCGCCTCAAGATGCATCGCCGTGAATTCCTGGACACCAAGATTGCCGAGCATTCCGGCCGCATCGTAAAGACGACGGGCGATGGAATACTGATCGAGTTTGCCAGTGCAGTCGATGCCGTGCGCTGCGCGATCGCCATTCAGCGCGGTATGACCGAACGTAACGCCGACGTGTCCCAGAGCACGCGCATCGAATTTCGCATCGGCGTCCACATCGGCGACATCGTCATCGAGGACGGCGATATTTTCGGTGATGGCGTCAACATCGCCGCCCGCTTGGAAGGCATCGCTGACCCCGGCGCCGTCTGCATTTCTGAAGACGCACATCGGCAGGTTCGCGGCAAGCTCGACGCAAATTTCGAGGACAGGGGCAGCCAGAAGCTCAAGAACATCGCCAGCCCGGTGCGGGTTTACGTCATCCGGCCCGGCGGCGTGCCGGCGGGCGGGCCCGGGATTTCGCGACAGCATCTCGAGCTTCCCGACAAGCCATCGATCGTCGTTCTGCCGTTCGACAACATATCGGCCGAGCCGGGACAAGATTACCTCGCGGACGGTATCGTCGAGGCGATCACTGCGGCGTTGTCCCGCATCCGCTCGTTTTTCGTCATCGCCCGCCAATCCGCGTTCACCTACAAGGGCCGTGCCGTGAACGTACGCGACATCGGCAAGGAACTCGGCGTCGCCTATGTGCTCGAAGGCAGCGTACAGAAGGGCGGCAACCGCCTGCGCATCACCGCGCAGTTGGTCGAGACCGAGACCGGATCGCATGTCTGGAGTTCACGCTACGACGGCACGATGGACGACATATTCGACTTGCAGGATCGCATCACGGAACAACTGGCGGGCGCCATCCAGCCCTCGATCCGCATTGCCGAGATTGAACGCTCTCAGCGCAAGCGGCCGCAGGATTTGAGCTGCTACGATTACACCATGCAGGCGATGCCCCATGTGTGGGCACTCGAGAAGGAGGAAAGCACCAAGGCGCTTGACCTTCTCGAAAAGGCGCTGGCGATCGATCCGAACTATCCGTTGGCGCTGTCGCTTGCGGGCTGGTGCCACGCCCAGCGCTCGGTCTACAATTTTGTCGAGGATATCGCTGGGAGCCAGGCCAAGGCCCGGGCGTTGGCTGAGCGGGCCGCGGAGCTGGGCGGCGACGATCCGATCATTTTGGCGGTGCTTGGGGCGGTGCACACCTTCGTCCGCAATCTTGGCACCGCGCGCATCCTGCTGGAGCGCGCTCTCGCGCTTGATCCCAATGCCGCTTGGGCGTGGCACCGGCTCGGCTGGGTCGAGAATTATTCGGAACGGCCCCGCGAGGCGATCGGCCACTTCGAGCGTGCGCTTCGTCTCAGCCCGCTCGATCCGATGAATTTCAACAACTATGTCGGCTTTGGCTCGAGTTACGAATTGCTTGGCGAATACGACAAGGCAGTGGAGATGTACCGGCGCGGGCTGCAGGAGCGACCTAACGCCCGATGGCTCTATCGGCATCTGGCGGGAGCGTTGTCCGGCGCGGGCCGGATCGAAGAGGCAAATACCGCTGTTGCAGAATTGCTGCGGAGCTACCCCGACTTCACGATCTCGAAATTCACGCAAGCGATGGTCTTTACCTTTGGAGCGACCGATCGCATGGCGGAGAACCTGCGAAGGCTCGGGCTCCCGGAGTAATTTCGACCGTGTTGAGTCGGTATGACGGAACTACCCCTTCTTTGAAGGCGCCGAAATGCCAAACGCCGAATGGTGGGTCTAACGTTGCCCCGACGCTCCTTGCCCGCGCCGACGATGTGGTCGAACAGCGACGTGTCTTGCTGCAGCGCGATATGGCGCTATTGGCCCCTCCGCGTCACTTAATGCGGTGCAGCGATATGTCCGGAGTTGGGTGAAGATCGGAAGTGACTACTGCCCCTTTGGAATGTCGCGATTGACCCATCACGTCGATTGGCTGCGAGGCTTTGGTGCAACGCAGCACGATCACGCCGCGGCGATCAAGCTCAACAACCTGGAATGAGTTCTTGCCAATATCGATGCCGATGACGGCTACCGCGCTGCCAAGATTCTGAGACATGGCGTGCTCCTTGTCTTTGGCGCCCCTTGCCAGCTTCGATCGCTGGCGGGGCAGAAGCACGGCCGGACCATTCCATTATCGGACATCGTTGCCTTGATAGACACACTTCGCTCCCAGCCGTAAACTCAGCTCGAAGTTACGGTGGGTGGCGATATTTATGACCGAAACGCGCGTCGAACGACGGCTGGCTGCGATCCTCGCCGCCGACGTAGTCGGGTATAGCCGGCTGATGGGCATCGACGAGGTCAGCACTTTAGAGGCACTGAAAGCCCATCGCCGCGAGCTGGTTGACCCGTCGATTGCCTCACATCATGGCCGTATCGTCAAAACCACAGGCGACGGCATGCTGGTCGAATTTGCCAGCGTTGTCGATGCGGTCGGATGCGCCATCGTGGTTCAGCGCGGCATGGTCAGCCGTAATGCGAGCGTGGCCGACGACCGGCGCATCGTGTTCCGCGTCGGGATCAATGTCGGCGACATCATTATCGACGGCAACGATATCTTCGGGGACGGAGTCAATATCGCCGCCCGCTTGGAAGCCCTCTGCGAGCCCGGCGGCATATGCATCTCGCGCACGGCGAACGATCAAATTAGGGACAAGCTGTCTCTCGCCTTTGCCGATTTGGGGGAGCAGACGGTAAAAAACATTTCCCGTGCGGTTGGCGTCTTTGGGCTCGCCGCGAAAGAGATTGAAGCGTTGCCGGAGCCAGAGGGAGCGCGACCCACAGTCGATCAGGCGAATGCCGCGATCCGTCAACCGGAGCCGCGTTACGAGCAGGAGATTCACTTCTGCACCACGGAGGACGGCGTGCGGCTTGCCTATTCACACATCGGCAGCGGACCGCCCCTAGTCAAAACTGGCAACTGGATGACCCATCTCGAATTCGATTTAGAGACCCCAATCTGGCGGCATTTCTATCGCGAACTATCACGCGATCACACACTGATACGCTACGACGCGCGCGGCAACGGGCTCTCGGACCGCGACGTTGAAGAGGTCTCGTTCGAGACCTTCGTGACCGATCTCGAAAGCGTCGTTGATGCGATCGGCCTCGAACGCTTCGCGCTGCTCGGCATCTCTCAGGGCTGCGCGGTATCCATCGCTTATGCTGTGCGCTATCCGCAGCGCGTTAGCCATCTGATCCTGTTCGGCGGATATCCGGTCGGCTGGGCGAAGCGCGCCCGATCGGCAGCGGAGAAAGAACAGGGCGCCGCAATGCTGACCTTAGTACGTCTCGGCTGGGGCCAGGAAAATCCGGCCTTCCGTCAGCTTTTTACATCCCAGTTCATTCCCGGCGGGACCAAGGAGCAGGTCGACTGGTTCAATGAGCTGCAACGGATTTCGACCACACCTGAAGACGCAGCGCGCAACCTGATCGCCACCGGCGATACGGACGTCAGCGCTCTGCTCGCCCAGGTGTCCGTTCCGACGCTGGTCATGCACTCGCGTGACGATGCGCGCGTCCCATTCGACCAAGGCAGACGCGTGGCGGCCGGCATTCCTGGCGCACGATTTGTTCCTCTGCCAAGCCGTAATCACCTGATCTTGGAAGACGAACCGGCATTCCCGAAATTCCTGCAGGAGATCAGAGCGTTTCTTGCGACATAAAGCGCACCAGTCTGCTGCAGTGCTTGAGTCTCCTATTGGCCCCTCCGCGTCACTTAATGCGGTGCAGCGATATGTCCGGAGTTGGGTGAAGATCGGAAGTGACTACTGCCCCTTTGGAATGTCGCGATTGACCCGTTGCGGAACTACGCTCCGACTCGATAAATTGTTGGTATAGGCAGCGTGCGAGTTCTTCCGGATTTTGCACCACCCCAGCGACTTGCCGCCGCGTGAACAAGCGGGAGGGCTTCGACATGTTGTTTGGCGCATGCAATTGTAATTCCGGAGCCTCATCGATATCGAGACGCAGATTGCTTTGCGCCGGCGCCGCAAGCTTTGTGTCCGGGCTAATTGGCACACTGGTCGCAACATCGCGAACGGCGCAAGCCCAGGCGCTCGGCTCTCAGGTTCCTGAGGTCGACCGGCTCGCCGTTCGTATGGTCACGGATAACGTAATCATCCAATTCGTTCCGTCCGAAAAGCGTGAGGGCCTCGCCATTGAACGGAAGGACGGCAACCAGACCCCCGATGCGCCACCGCGCACCGCTCTCAATGGCGAATGGGGGCTCTCCATGCACGCGGAGTCACGGCGCGGCGACGAGGTGCGCAATATCCTGATCGATTTCGGCTACACGCCGGAAACGCTCCTCAACAACATGTCCATTCTCAAGATCGACCCATCAACTTTCGATGCACTCGTTTTGAGCCACGGCCATTACGATCATTTCGGCGGGATGGTCGGTTTTCTCTCGGCGAACAAAGGCAAGCTCAAGAAAAATCTGCCGTTCTTCGTCGGCGGCGAAGATTGCTTCTGCACGCGAGAGAATGCTTTGGGGCAATACGGCGCGGTCGACCGCAAGGCAATCATCGACGCGAACCTTTCGCTGATGATGGCCGAAGGGCCCGCCATCGTCGCCGATCATGCCTTCACCACTGGGAAAATTGCACAAGTCAGCTCGGAAAAGCCGTTACAGCCGACCAGGGAGAAGGTCGGTGTCGTCAACGGCTTCGGATGTTTCCCGGACAAGATGTTGCCGGCGAAGAACACCGGCACCTTCATTCCAGACGATTTCGAGCACGAGATCGGCACCAACTTCGTCGTCAAGGGCAAGGGTCTAGTCGTTCTCACCTCCTGCAGGCATCGCGGCGTCATCAATACGATCAGGCAGGCGCAGGCCGTGTCCGGCCTCCAGAAGGTGCATGCCGTTATCGGTGGTTTCCATATCCTTCCGCCGCTGGACGACGCCTACATTCGGCAGGTCGTCGCGACCTTGAAGGATGTCAATCCGGATTACTTGATCCCCGGCCATTGCTCCGGAGATCGGTTCTACGACCTCGCTCGTAATGAGCTGGGTGACAAAGTCATTCACTCTGCCGTGGGAACCCGGTTCGTCTTCGGAACGTAAGCGTCGAACGAAGGCGGCGAGAGTCTGCTTTTGGCCCGAAACAGACATGCATCAACCGTTGATCGATGTCGGCTCATCGGGGTGAAGGAGACGTGACGCGGACATTTACTGAATGTCCGTTGACGACCCAACCGGACATGCGACGCGGCGGGTCGGTCAAGCCAATGCTGCCTATAGGCCCATTAAAATGCCGAAGTGAGGCGAGGCGCCGGATGGGGAATGGCTCCCTATAGGTTATCCCCACCGGCGGGCTTCACAGCGGAGCCGGCCCGCAGGCCAAACGTCCTCTGCGCCGCCGCAAAACCCGCAACTGCAAACTCGCCTAGCGGCTCCAGATCGACCCGGGAATGTTGCGCGAATTCGGCGGATAGAATGATCGTTCGTCCAAGGCTGGCCGCAAGCTTTTCGAGCCGCGCCGCGAGGTTTACGGCGGGGCCGATGCAGGTGAAATCCAGCCGGTTACCGCTGCCGATATTGCCGTAGAGCACTTCGCCGAGATGGAGCGCCAGACCAAAGCGCACGCCATGCGCATGGCCGATATTGGTGGGCGCCTCGATGGCGTCGATGTTGACCTGCGCTTCGCGCGCCGCGGCGAGCGCGCGATCACAGACCTCGCGTGCATCCGCCGTGCTTTCGGCCAAGGGAAAGATCGCCAGCAGCCCGTCACCAATGAATTTGAGCACCTCGCCGCCGTACTGGAGAATCGCCGGCACCTGACAATCAAAATAACGGTTGAGCAGATTGACCAGCATCTGCGGCGGCAGCCGGTCGGCCAGGGCCGTGAAGCCGCGCATATCTGAGAGCCAGATAACTGAATGGATCGTTTCGGTGTGGCCGCGCCTGATCTGGCCGGCCAGAATGCGTTCGCCGGCGTGATGGCCGACGTAGGCATCGAGCAGATTGGTAGCAGTCCGCTGCAACGCCCGGATCTCGGCGACACGCGCGAGCGGTGTCACGATGGTCTCGATGCCGGCAATCTGCGCATCGGTGAACCCGCCCGCCTGCTGCGTCGACCAGGTTGCTACGTGAACAGAGCCGTCAGTGAAGATCAGCGGGGTGGCGAGGTAGTCGGTCGCACCCTGCGCGCGCAGTTCGCGGTATATCGAAAACTCCTCGGGATTGTCCCGATCAGCCAGCTGGCGCCTAATGATGCGGCCGGATTTGATGACGGCGAGGAACGGGTTGTTTTGGAATTGATCAGTTTCCAGGAGCTCAAATAAGCCTTCCGTTATCGTGACACCGGCGCCTGGCTGCCAGATGAAGCGGCGCCCCACGATTTCCGGATGCAAGGTCCGCACGAATACCGCCACGCGCCAGAGCGGAATGCCGGCCTGGACAAGGCGGTCACACAAATCCGCAAGCACTATCTCCGAGCGTGGTGCCGAGCGCGCACCGTCCGTGAGCCAATCGACGATAGATTTTGTATCGCAAAGGGTCATTCCGAACATCCGCGGTCGACTCCCGGGGTCGCCGGGCGGCTGTAAATTCTAACCCAGTTTCCCGTTGATTTTGCGCCAATCTCTCGACCCGGGGCCGGGCTCCACGTCTGGCGCCCATTGAGTCTGCTCGTGCGGAGAAGGAAGCAGAAGAACGCTGCAGCTATCACAGCCGCGTAATCAAAGCACCTAATCGGATTTGGGAGACCGCCGCGAGGCGGTTTCTGTTTGCGCTCGGAGCGGTCTTTCTTTTTGGCGCTTCATGTTGCGGTGCGTGAGGCAGTTCGTGGCCCGTCACGTCACTTGCCGCGATGCAGCGATTTGGTCGCGATCGAAGGCATAGCGGACATTCCCAGCGGACGCTCAAACCGACGGTAGGACTTCGCCTGAGAACCAGCTTTTGTCAAAATTCCGCTAGAACAGCGACAGCGGAGCTGGTGTCATGGAAAGTCGGCTCACCACCGTAATAGAGGGCGCTCGTTTCCTCATAGGCCCTTTCGTACGTTTTGCGCGTTTGTGGATCGTTCAGGACGAAGGTTTCGTTTTGCGCGATGTTCTGATTGTCGACGCGAGGGAAGTACGGCAGCAATGCGGTGGCGACAAAGCGACCAGTGCTATTCCTTGAACTGTGCTGGGCATGATTTTATGCACCGGCCGCCCTCAGCCTGGCAGGCTACGGTAGTAACACAATCATTGCCGCCGTATCCGAAATGGCAGACGCAACCGGGGCCGACAGAAGGGAATCTCGAAATCTCTCGGACCGTGAGCTCGCCGTTATGGTCGACGTCCAGGCGGTCGAACTCGGCTTCCATGAACCGCATGAACTCTTGTCGTGACACCTTTCCGTCTTTATCGGCGTCCATCAGCTTCAACATTTGCCGCGCTAGCGTCTCGCCTGCTGCTACGCCTCGTTCGCCAGCGGCGAAAGCCGGAGTTGACACTGCTCCGACGACAAGCACCATGGTGAACAAAGCAATCTTTGCGAATTTGAACACTTTTCCCTCCTGATCTTCCTGAATTAATCAACGTTCCCGCAAAGAGACTATTGGCGCATTGAGCTAAATCAATGAGTCAGCGCGAAAATCGGCCCCAAGAGTTTACACAAAACGACCCTAACGGCGATGCATCGTCAACGGCAGCGTCCATGTGCGACCGCATCCACAGGCCGGACGAATGACCGCAAGTGACCAAGCCGTACGCGAAAAATCTCTTGCAAGCCGGGGGCCATCCACACATGAGGTACTATCGGAGCGCCTTCAAACGTGCGGTTTTTTCGCGGATTGCGAGAGCCCGCGCTTCATATTCTGCGGGCGCTTTTCGACTGTCCCGCGCGCGGTCTTCCGTCTTGAAGCTTTGTTCGGCACGCTGCCTGCCTTCATCTGAATTCATAGCGGATCTCCGATGTGCGGTGGCAATGCCGCATATCGGTCAAGCCGATATCTTCGCTTGTTCGTTCGCGGGCTGGCGCAACACGTAGCCGCGGCCCCACACGGTTTCGATGTAATCCTTGCCGCCCGAGGCATTGGCGAGTTTCTTGCGCAGCTTGCACATAAAGACGTCAATTATCTTCTGCGCCGGCTCGTCCATGCCGCCGTAGAGGTGATTGAGGAACATTTCCTTGGATATTGTCAGGCCCTTGCGCAGGCTCAAGAGTTCCAGCATCTGGTACTCCTTGAGCGTCAGGGGCACAGGGGTGCCGTTGACCGCGGTCGTCTTGGTGTCGAGGTCGATGACGAGGTCGTCAATCTCAATGACGGAGTGGGCGTAACCCTTGGACCGGCGCACGATGGTATGGATGCGAGCGAGCAGTTCATCCTTGTGGAATGGCTTGGTCATGTAATCGTCGGCGCCGAAGCCGAAACCCTTGACCTTGTCCCCAATGCCGGCCAGGCCGGAGAGGATCAGGATCGGGGTCTTGACTTTGGAGACGCGCAAGCTGCGCAGCACCTCGAATCCCGACATGTCTGGCAGGTTGAGATCGAGCAGAATGATGTCGTAGTCGTACACCTTGCCGAGATCGATGCCTTCTTCACCGAGATCGGTGGTGTAGACGTTAAAGCTCTCGGATTTGAGCATCAACTCGATCGACTGCGCGGTGGCGCTATCGTCTTCAATCAACAATACGCGCATGCCCGTCCCTTTCGCGCGACCTCAGACGTGAAGTCGGCAAGCCCATGGGCGGCTTTCGAAACTTTGGGACAAAGTGATTTGTGGAACGCTATTGATCGATGATTAATAAACTCTTAATCGAAATCGAGAGCGGGGAATTGAAAAAGCCCTGCACTAGGCGCGGCTTGAGATCGCAGCGTAGCTATTACGCGGTGCTAACGTCTGACCTTTTGTGGTCCCCGAGCACCGCTCGCTGGGCGGGGCATTGATCGGGGGCTGTATGGTTTACGTGCGACGGCTCTTACAGATGTGAATCTGTTCGGTTGGCCTCGCCTCGTCTGCTTTACCGAACGTTCTGGCTCCCCGATTGGAACCTACGCGAGCGAATGGACCACTAATTGCACGGCGCTCTACCCAATTCGTGATTGCGCTGAGAGTCGATTTCCGGATATATTTCCGGAAATTACCGAGGAGGACCGATACATGCCGAGGCTGCAGAAGAAGACCCTATCCGCCTATCGCCGTCGTCAGAAACAACGTGGCGTCCTGCGTCTTGAGGTTGCCGTTCGCAAGGGTGACGCCAGCCTCATTCGCGGGGTCGCCAAAGCGCTCTCCGATCCTGCTCGTGCGGCGGAAACCCGCGCACTGTTGCGGGAACGCTTCGGCGCACTCCAGGCAAAGGGCCTCAAGAAACTCTTGGCTGCGGCACCACTTGAGGGCATCGATCTTACTCGTCAGCGCGACCTCGGACGGGACGTGGCACTGTGAAACATCTGATCGACACGAACATCATTTCCGAGGTGCGCAAAGGCGAAAGGTGCGATCCGCATGTCGCAGAATGGTATGAATCGATCGCCGACGCCGACATCTATCTCAGCGTGCTGGTTGTGGGCGAAATTCGAAAAGGCGTCGAACGGGCTCGGCGGAACAATCCTGCACAAGCGAGCGCCCTGGAGAAATGGCTCACAGATGTCGTCAGGTCGTTCGCCGAGCGCATCCTGCCGATCGACCAGGCAGTGGCTGATGAATGGGGCCGCATGAGCGCAAAGCGCTCCTTGTCAACGATCGATGCACTGCTCGCAGCGACCGCAAAAGTGAATGGGATGACGTTCGCAACGTGCAACATCTCCGACGTCGTAAATCTCGGCGTCCATGTTCTAAATCCTTTCGATCGGCGGACGTAGGCAATGATTGGGCCGCAGAATGCTGGATTGCATACGTAAAAGCTGCTCCAGCGGAACAGTTTCTACCCCCGGGAAGCGGTGTTGTGAAGATGGCAACCCGACCTTGGTGGTGCGCCTCACTTCCTATATCAAAGCGATTGTATAAGCTTTTCAAAGGGCGTGTCGGCACAACGGCGTATCAGTCGTTCATCGGCAGTGACGAGTAGTGAGGCACTTCGCTCGGCCAACGCCAGATAAAAACAGTCATAGGCAGGATGACGCAACTCGATAGCGATCGCGAGTGCGCGGTCTTTCAACACACTCGTTGGCACCAATTCTTCGAATGCTTTAACGACCTCGCGCACGGCAGATCTGGCAGATTCCGCTGTCATCCTGTCGAATATTACGAATTTCCAAGCTGCGTTGGTGATCTCGGCGATCACCAGATCGGGCGCGATGAGGCGATCGTGCGATCGCAACAGTTCTTCCGCCCGATCTGATCCGTTCAGCTGAAAGCACCAGCGCAAGGCGACGCTTGCGTCGACGACAATTATCATTCGTCGAACTCGTCATCGCGGCCGCGCCGAATGGCTGCTCGTACATCGACATTGCCCAGCGGCGGCGTCATCGCTCGGAGTTTATTGAATAAGGCGACCTTCTCTGCGGGCGTTAGGGGTGCGGCGTTAGTGAGAACGTCGCGCAACTCTTGCTCGAGCGAGCGTCCCTTGAGCTCGGCTTTGGTCTTCAAGCTTTCGATCACACGGTCGTCGAGATTGCGAACCAGGACCTGTCCCATCCAGGGCTCCTATGCTATCAAAATCGATAGCACACCTGATCCGTCTGTGTAAATGGTTTTATGGGTCGGCCAGGTGAACCGTGGCCAAGCCCCCTAAGTTTGTTGTGCCCACTGTTATCCACGGAATTGGCCCCACGTCGTAAACTCCAAAGAGCAGGTCAGAGGAGCTGACTGGGCGGCGGCAGCGGACGTGAAGCGAGCCATTCGCAGCGCGAGCATTCTCAAGGCCGGCCGTGCGGTGTTCAACATCGCCGGCAACAAGTATCGCATTGGGGTGTGGATCAATTATCCCTATCGGGTCGTCTATGTCCGGTTTCATCGGTACGCACCGGCAATACGAAGGATCGACGCCCAAACCATTTGAAAGTGGAGTCATGGACATCGCGCCAATCAAGACCCGGCATGATCACCGCAACGCTCTCAAGGAGATCGAGGGCCTGATGACCGCGAGGCGTAACACGCCCGAGGGTGATCGCCTCGACGTGCTTGTGACATTGGTCGAAGCCTGGGAGCGGCAGCATTATCGGTTCGATCTTCCAGACCCGGGTGGAGGCGATCAAGTATCATATGGATCAGAACGGGCTTCAACCGCGTGACCTCATTCCCTTCATCGGCAGCCGCAATCGGGTGCACGAGGTTCTGAATCGCAGGCGCTCGCTCACGCTCAAAATGATATGGCGACTGCATGAAGGGCTCGGCATTCCAGCAGAGTCGCTCATCAAAGTCAGACAGGGGCGGGCAGCTTGAGGGAAGCGCGGCTGTCGTTCTGCGAAGTGCGAGAAGGATGTAACCATATGAAGACGACCCTCAATATAGACGACACCGTCATAGCCGAGCTCAAGCGTGAGGCCGCGCGTCAAGGCCGCACCATGTCGGAATTAGTCGAAACCGCGCTACGCCTACTGCTGCGCTCGCAACGAAAGCGGGAGAAGATCGTCGCACTGCCGTCGTTCCGCGGCGGCGGTGCATTGGTCGATGTTGCTGATCGGGATGCCCTCTACCAAGACATGGAAGGCCGGTAAGACTCGCACGAGCGCGGTCTGCGACTTGGTGTGTCCGCCGCGGTCGATGTGACGTTACGGCGACGACTGGTTTCACCGTAACCAGTTTTCGACGCGAAGATCCTTGACCCGCGAAAATTCGCGCTCGTTGTCGGTGACCATGGTGTGATCCAATGCCAGCGCATGCGCTGCGATGAGCAAATCGTTGGCGCCAATTGATTGGCCGGCTCGCTCGAGACGTGTTCTGAGCTCTCCGTATGCGGTATCGGCCGGCTGCTCGAACGCGAGCACATCGATGGCATGCAAGATAGCTTCGAGCTGCATTGTTAGCCGCGGCGACGCTTTCTTGGCGGCTCCATAGCGCAATTCGGCTGCAACGACGATGCTCGTACAGATATTCTGTTCTTTGACTTCATTGATGCGATCAAAAATCCGGCCGCGCGGATGCCGCACTAGGTCCGACAAAATATTGGTGTCGAGCAAAAAGCCCATCGTTACAAATCCACCGGCTCTGCCGGCAAATCTTGGATTGGGGGAAATTCTTCATCGAGGGTCGGAAGCGAGGCGAGAACGGCTAACAGCGACTGGGGGGGCGCTGGCTCAATGATTAGTCGCTGCCCCTCTTTATGGATGACGGCGTCCTCACCAGGCAGCTCGAACTCGCGTGGAATTCGCACCGCTTGATTGCGTCCATTTTTGAAGAGCTTCACATGCCGCGTGGTCATTAGGCAAATAATGACATATGCCGCGGCATATGTCAAACCATCACTGTGGGGAGTGGGTTCCAGGCGACCACAAATTGGCAGGCGCAACCTGCTCTCGACGATGCAAAGCGAGGTCACCAAATCGCAATCGCTTCGCTTGGCCTCGATCTGTTTAACCAGAAGGAATCACGGCGAGCCGCCTCGGACCAGCCTTGGCATAGACGCCATTCCTTCACCCGATGTCCTTAGTCCTCGGCCGGGCTTCGTTCGTTGCTGCCGGCAACGGATGCGTCTGCAGCCAAAGTGCGCGGGCGTTGACGGTCGGATCAACGCCGGCGTTGCTCCACCAATTCGCTTCATCCCCACAGCGGTGGACCTCGCGATGGTGTCCTCGACACAATGGAACGGTAAACTCATCGCTGACCTTGCGCCCGAGGGCCCGACTTTGGGCAAATCGGAGGTGGTGGGCATCTGCGGGTCGGCGACCGCAAATGAGACAAGGGTGCTGGGCAACAGATTTGACGTGATTGCGGTCACGAATTCGGCGCGGCTCTGGCAAGGCTAGCGCGCTCTTATCAATCGTCTTGGACCGCGCGCGACGCTCTAGCTTTGCTGCGTTCGGAGTATCTGGTGTCTGAGGCGGTGCCGCAGGCGTCTGCCGCAACTCGGCATCACGAGTTGCAAGGTTGGCTAGCCTCGCTTGAAAGGTATCCTCCACCCGCTGGGCGTCGGCTGCCGTCAACTTGTTCTTTTCACCCAGGGACCGGTGCGCCCAGATTGCCGCGTCGTCACCGGAGGCAAGATCGTTGAGTTCGGCAATCAGTTGATCTCGTAATTCAGCCGATGCCTCGGGCGCGAAGATTGATTTTGCGCTCCTCGATCGATGGTCTCGTCGACTGGGCTTTTGCTGCCCGCCGTTGAGCCGACCATTCTTATGCTCAGTAAGTTTCTCAGACCCTGACGTTTGGTTCATCGGCAGGTCGGGTGCATCGAGATCATCCTCGCCGGCAATGCCGACGAGGGTGAAGAGCGCGTAACGCCGCGCATAGGTGAGCGCTGCGCCCCTCCGATGCGGAGTCTCACGGACCGCAAAGACCGGCCAATCGGAGGCGATCCACTCTCCCGAGGAATGGGCCAATACCGTTGTTAAATTGATCGTGCCGCCGTTTTCGTCGACGGAGGTCGTCTGCACGGTGGCGATCTCGTATTGTCCTAGGGTCTTGCGCACGATATCGAGCCCGCTTGATAGCGGGGCATAGCGAAATGTCTGGTCAGCCCCGCCAGTCGACTGGATGGTTGCGGACAGCGATTTTTCCGGATTGACGAGTTCGACTTGAGCCTTGGCGAGGGCGGCCGCCAAGCTGGCGATCGATTCACTCGACCGCTGCATGACTGGCCTCCGCATTCAGGAGATCGAAGCTGATGGCGCCTGACTTCGACCGCTTGGCCCGGATACCGTGACCGATCGCCTGCTGGGCATCATCGGGTACTAGCCTCTTGAGTTCGGTCTTGGCCTGTTCATGCTCAAGGTGAGCCGATCGGGTCCGCGAAAAGACCGCCGCAAACTCCGCCCAGGCGTTAGAGGCACCCATGTCGACGATCCGCACCGCCTCGATGCGCGGCCGCGGCGGCTCGGCGCCGAACAGGGCAGGGGGCTCGCCGCTCTCGACGCAGCGCCAGAACTTCCGCTCCGCGGTAACAATCAGATGCTGGTATAGGGGGTCTGCTTGGGCCTTGATCTCAACCCACTTGCCGCCTCCGGTAATGACCGAGAGCACCGCGCCCCTCGCCGCAACGACCCACATGTTGTGCTGCAGCTGCGGCATGTATTTTTCCGCCGCCGCTTCCTCCGAAAACGACCACGGCAGCATGAACTTGCTCTCGAACACATCGCGACCCTCGACCCGACCATCGAGCGTCGCCGCCATCCAGCGAACGGTCGGATGGCGGGCCCATTGTTGGACATCGGTGACGACCCGCCCAGTGTTGGCTTGGTACCAGCGCCGGTTCAGCTTCTCGGTGGTAAGGCCGAGTTGCACAAGGAGGTTATCCGAGCGTCTGAGCTGCCAATGAAGTATCGGCGATCCCTTCCTTTTAGGCCTTCTAGCGTCTTTTCAGTCATTTTGCTCTTCCGTTTCCTTGAATTCCGGTACCTTTGGTCCCGATTCGATGCTGCCACGGCAGCCAAAGAAATGATCCAAAAGGGATCATAATTCATGATCCTTTTTGGATCAAGAGGAATCGTGCCTTTGCTGACGATTTCGCAGATACGCGCGGCTCGTGGTCTCCTGGGTTGGTCCCAGTCAGACTTGGCCGAAAGAGCAGGAGTGTCTTTGCCAACTGTGAAGAGAGTCGAGGCAGGAACGGGCCCACGTGTTTCGGACGCGGCTCGAAACAAACTTCGGCGAACATTTGAATCCGCCGGCGTCGAATTCATCGATGAGAACGGCGGCGGCCCCGGGGTCCGGTTGCGAAAGCGGCAGCCTAAGAAGGGCTAAGGCCGACGGTCGGCGTCGAATTTATCGCAGAGGCGAGTGCGGGTCTGATGATCACTGCGGAGGCGGAAATAAGGTTCAGCACCCCTAAAAAATCTCTTGCCTCGAAGGCCTTCTAGGTCTATCTTACTTACGTCTTACTTTTCCGTGCGAGTGCGAGATCATGGCGTCCGAGGACAAACTAACGACAACGCTTTCGACCAAAGGACAGGTGATTTTGCCTAAGTCGATCCGGCAGCGGCGGCGGTGGGACGCTGGCACACGCCTTATCGTCGAGGATACATCGGACGGCGTGGTGCTAAGGGCAGCCCCGATTTTCAAAGTGACGCGGCCGGACGAGGTATTTGGATCGCTCAAGGTCGCCGGACCGCCGAAGACGCTTGAAGAGATGGACGCCGGCGTCGCCGCCGAGGCGAGGCGTCGATATGCTCGCGATTGATACCAATCTCATCGTGCGTTATCTGACGGCTGACCATCCCGAACAATCGCGAAAGGCCAGAGCCCTGATCGACTCCGAGGACGTTTTCGTCTGTACGACGGTACTACTCGAGACCGAGTGGGTATTGCGGGGCGTGTACGGTTTGACGCGGGTCCAGGTCGCCCGGGCGTTGATCGCTTTCGCCAGCCTAGCGCACGTAACGTTGGAGGATGCGGTGCTGACCGCCAAAGCCCTGGACTGGACGGTCGGGGGTTTGGATTTCGCCGATGCCCTTCACTTGGCCAAGGCGGAAGGGTGTGATGCGATGGTGAGTTTCGACCGGCGGTTTGCGAGAGCCGCAAAGAAGCTGAGCAACATCGAAGTCCGAACGCTCTGACATCGATAGGCAGCCGGCCGCTTTCGGGAGGATATCATGCGTTACATCGCTCTGGTGGATGGCAAGGCTGGCGCCTATGGCGTTGTAGTGCCTGATCTACCCGGCTGCACCTCGGCCGGCTCCACGACGGACGAAGCTCTGCGTAACGCCGTCGAGGCGGTGCGATTGTGGGTCGAAGATGCGATCGATGATGGCGAGGCGTTACCCCATCCGCGCTCGGTTGAAGCGCTACGCGCCGACCCCGAGATTGCCGCAGCGCTAACGGAGGGCGCCGTCCTCGCTATAGTGCCGCTGCTTCTTGACGCCGGCCGATCAGTACGGGCCAATTTGTCGCTCGATGCCGGCCTCCTCGATGCCATCGACGAGGCAGCAAAGGCACATGGGCTCACGCGTTCGGCTTTTCTCGCGACCGCGGCGCGGGAAAAGATCGAAGGGCGCGCGGGATTGCGAGGGGTGCCTATCGATGCGCCCTCACTACGCACGCCGCGCGGTCGCCATAACAACAAACGACGTGCCTAGCGGTCGCTTGCGTCAGTACGTCAAGTACATAATCGCCTCAGTTTGCCAGGAACGGAAGGGGTCCTCCGGTGCCTTCGGGCTTGTGATAATGTCTGACATAGTATATAATAATGTCATACAGAGGAGAACGGAGCGCCGCGATGACATCCGCAAAAAGAGTAAAGAAAGGTAGACTGCAAATAAATAGGTCCTCGTTTGCTCGAACCATATCAGTTGATCCGATAACCGCGGCGCGGGTGGAGTTCGCGCTCTCGACATTGGCGGCGAGCGGCAAATTGAAAGGCTCGCGCAGCGAGCGACTCAGCGCCCGCGTTGATCCGGGACTGATCAAGGCGGCTCGCACCAAGACCGGTCTCAAGAATGACTCGGAGCTGGTCAACGCCGCGCTCGCCGTACTTGCCGCACCTGATGATTTTGGACCGTGGTTCGCAGCCCAATCTGGACGCCTGCCAAAGGATTTTGAGCTTGAAATCTGACGTTCAATCGATCATTGCCCGCCATGATCCCGGTCGTTGGCCTCGACCTCTGACGCATCGGCCAAAAGCGGATCTTCCTTTTGATCCATTGCAGGTTCCCGTCGGGGTACCTCTCCTGTTCGATGCCGCAGTCTATATCGATCAGCTTAAGGGCCAATTGCCTACGTCGATCGTCAATTTGATGGTGTCGCGAACTATCCTGCATGGTGCGCCGGCGCTTGCCGAGCTCGCGGTCACCATCGGCGTGCTCGATCCGGCGGACGGCCGCACCCAGGCCACCTTGATCCCGATCGTAGAGATGCTTATGCGGATCAATCCCTCGCGCATCATTACGCCGAGCTACCAGGTGTGGTTAGAGGCGGCCGTGATGGCGGGCATTCTAGCGCGCACGCAAGCAATTCCAAAACAAGATCGTCGTAGATTTCTCAACGACACCTTGTTGTTTCTGCAGGCAGCTGAAGCCAACGCTGTCATGGTTAGCAGAAATTCCCGGGACATCGACTTACTATTGCAATTAAAGCCGCAGGCGGGTGTGCTCCTCTACGATAAGAGCTGAAGAACAGTGTGCAACGCAAATCGTCGCTTGGCCGGCGTCGAGTTCATCGACGAGAATGCCGGTGGCTCCGGAGTGCGATTGCGGAAGCGGCCGCAAAGGAAAGGCTAGTGCGGACACCGTTCGCACCGTACGAGGTCTGGATGAGGTCGGGCCGATCATGTTTGGCAAAACGAACCCAATGTGCGCCGGGAGACCGGGAAAACGTAGGGGTGAGAATCCCTCACAGAATGCTTCTCGGACCTCTGCACTGAAGGACTACCAACTTACGTTTGACCCACTGGAATTGTCCCAGCTTATTGCAATATTGCAGGCAATATCATATCCTCAGCCATGAGACTGGTGCTCGACACCGCTGTCCTGATAGCGGCGATCCGCAGTGATGCTGGCGCCTCTCGCTGGCTGCTTCGAGTCGCCCTTGAGCGCCGACGAGGTCTGACGCTTCTCATGTCGGTTCCGCTGCTGATCGAATATGAGGCTGTAATGACGCGAGCGGAGCATCTCAGTGCGTCGGGTCTTTCAAAGGCGAATGTTGGCGTTCTACTCGACGCGGTGGCAGCGGTAGCCGAGCCGGTACGGTTGGCCTTTCTCTGGCGACCCACATTGCCGGACGTCGACGATGACATGGTTCTGGAAGCAGCGGTGAACGGCCAGGCCGATGGAATCGTCACGTTCAATCTGCGCGACTTCGCCTCGGTGGCGAAGCAGTTCGGCATTGCAATTATGTCGTCCGCGGAGGCAGTGAAACGATTGGAAGGTAAACTATGAGGAAAAGCAATTTTGCGTTGCGGTTGCAGCCATCGCTCCTCGACGAGGCGCGCAAGTTGGCCGAGGCGGAAGGTGTGGCTCTCAATCAGCTCATCAACGTGGCCGTCGCGGAAAAAGTCTCGGCACTCAGAACGGAGAGCTACATCGCGGAACGTGCCGCCCGTGCCAACATTCCTAAAGCGCTCAGAATTTTGAAGCGGGCCGGCGTGGGGCGTCGACCGGTCAAGGGTGACAAGCTGTCCCGATCCACACGCAAGCAGCGCATCAGTTCGAGGCGGGACTAAGCCAACCGCGGCGCGCGACGCTTGACGTCATCCGGCGCGCCTTCGAATCCGCCGGCGTCGAGTTCATCGACGAGAACGGCGGCGGGCCAGGCGTACGATTGCGAAAGCGGCAACCAAAAAAGGCCTAGACGCGCGGAGGCCAAGGTTGCGCTCGAGCGCTGGTACAAACTCGTCAAAACTGCGCATTGGGCCTCGACGGATGAGGTCCAGAGAGCGGCTCCGAAATCCAAGGTGCTGAACCGCGAGCGTATCAGGTTCGAAGTTGCAGGCGGAAACTACCGTTTGGTGGTCGCTTTCGATTTTCACCGCCAGGTAGCCTTCGTGACGTTCATCGGCACCCATGCGGAGTATGATCGCGGCGACGTTTTGACTATATCGCAATTCTAGAGGAAGCACCTGATGGAAATTCGGCCGATCCGTACGGACAAGGATCACCGGGCAGCGCTCGCCGAGATCAACACCTACTGGGGCGCATTCGAGGGCACCGAGGAAGGTGATAAGCTCGACGTGCTCCTCGCACTTGTCGAGATTTACGAAGCGAAGCGATGGCCGATCGATATCGATGAGAGCTTTGATCCGATCGACGTGCTCAACTACGCCATCGAGGAACTCGGGCATACTCAGGCAGAACTGTCCGAGCTTTTGGACTCGCGTTCGCGCGCATCGGAAATTCTCTCACGGCGGCGTGCCCTCACGGTCGACATGATCCACAAGATCAGCGAGACCTGGAAAATTCCCGCTGACCTTCTCGTCCGTCCCTACAAAATCGAACGGGCCGCCTGAGGCACGGGTTGCAGAATGACATTCCCCGACCGGGGAGTAGCCATATGGACGGCGGCTATCTGCGCTGCCAGCATCGTCTCGATCTCGTCCCTCGGCTTGATGCCTTTGACGATCGACAGCATAAAGCCGCTACCCCCCGCGCACTACTTTATTGGAATAGGCGTTGCGCCAATGGGGTCTTTTTCTGGGTCTTAGGGTGCCGTCGGCTGACGCTGGTCAAGGACAGCGAGATACGCCGGATGACGGCACAGCTGATCCCCGGAGACGTTGCCAAAGAGATGCGAGGTCGAGCCGATGGCGTCCGGCTTCGAGCGTCAGCGGCCTTGAGCAACCGGCATGTGCCGCCTATGCTCGTCCTAAAATAAGAAATGCGCACGGTCCTCTCGCGAGGGCCAGTTCCGCCGGCGGGGGAGGGGTCGCTGTTGCTGGATTTTATTCAGCAGGTGGTGGGAGGCATTGCGCTCGGCTGCGTCTATGGCCTAATCGCGCTGGGCTTTGTCCTCATCTACAAGGCAACGGAAGTCGTGAATTTCGCCCAAGGCGATCTCATGATGTTGGGTGGCTTCTTTGCCTACACCTTCATCGACCAGCTCGGCTTCAACTATTGGATCGGCTTCGCGCTCGCCGTCCTCGCCATGGCGGCGTTCGGCAGCCTGGTGGAACGGGTCATCGTGCGCCCGATCCTGGGTTATCCCCAGTTCTCTATCGTCATGGTGACGATCGGGCTTGGTTTCGCGCTGCGGGCGGTCGTCGGCATGATCTGGGGCACCGACGATCTGCGCATCGACACCCCGTTCTCCTCGGGTGTCGTGCACATCGGGGCGTTGGTGCTCGCAGATGACAAGCTCTCCGTCATCGTGGCGACGGTGCTGTTGTGCGGGGGGCTGTGGGTCTACTTCAACAACACCCGCATGGGCATCGCCATGCAGGCGACGTCGCAGAATATGCTCGGCGCTTATTACATGGGCATCCCGGTGAAGCGGGTATTCTCGCTCATTTGGGCGATCAGTGCCGCGGTTGCGGGTTTTGCCGGGGTGCTGCTGGCGCCGATCGCGTTCATCCACACCAATGTCGGCTTTCTCGGGCTGAAAGCGTTTCCGGCGGCCGTCCTCGGCGGGTTCGGCAGCATTCCGGGCGCGCTCGCCGGCGGTCTCATCATCGGTGTCGCCGAGACCCTCTCCGGCTTCTACCTTGCGGAAGGCTTCAAGGATGTCGCCGCCTACATTCTCCTCCTCATCGTACTGATGGTGCGGCCTGAAGGGTTGTTCGGCCTGCATCTCCGAAAGAAGGTCTGAAGCCGTGCGGCCGATCTTCCAGACCGACTACGATCAGGACATCCGGCTGATGCGTCACGGCGGCTATTGGTGGTCCTACGGCACGCTCCTGCTGTTGGTTCTGCTCGCGCCGTTCGTCGTCGGCTCCTATTTGCAGAGCCAGATCGTCTTCGTCTTCATTTATTCGATCGTCGGCGTCGGCCTTCTCATCCTCGCCGGGTTCACCGGGCAGACGTCGCTCGGCCACGCTGCGTTCCTCGCGATCGGGGCATATACGGCGGGATACATGCAGCGGCTCGGCGTGCCGTTTCTCGTCTATCTCCCGCTTTCGGTCATTCTTAGCGGCGCCGTCGGCGCGCTCGTCGGCTTTCCAGCCTTACGGCTCTCCGGCATCTATCTGGTGATCGCCACGATTGCGTTCGGATTCATCATCGAGGAGGTCGCCGCGCGCTGGGAGAGCGTGACCAACGGTAATGACGGCATGCGGGTTAAACCGATCGAGTTTTTCGGCGTGACACTCGGCCGGGAAGGGTATGGTTTCTACTATCTCTGCCTTGGCTTGCTGATGCTCGTATTGGTGCTCGCGCTCAATATCCTGCGCTCGCCGACCGGCCGTGCCTTCGTCGCGATCCGCGACAGCGAGGTCGCGGCGCGGAGCATTGGCGTCAATCTCGCGGTCTACAAGGTGGTGGCGTTCTCGATCAGCGCAGCGATGACGGGTCTGGCGGGCTGCCTTTACGCGCACAAGCTTTCTTTCATCAGCCCGGAAATGTTCACGCTCCTGCTTTCTCTCGAGTTCGTCATCGTCATCCTGATCGGCGGTATCGGCAGCCTGCACGGAGCCGTGCTCGGCTCGATCTTCGTCGTGATGGTTGATCCGTTTCTCGGCTATCTTAAGGATGACGTCCCGTACACGATCGGCAAACTGGCGCAGGCGTTCGGCGCCTCCAATGCAGGCGCAGTACAGGACACGCTCTCCGCCATCGGCGGTGCCGCCGGCCTTAAAGGCGCAATCTACGGCGTTATCATCATCCTCTTCATCATCTTCGAGCCGTACGGGCTGTACGGGCGCTGGCTCAAGATCCGGCTCTATTTCGAGCTGTTTCCGCTGTACAAGAAAGCAACCTTCCGGCGGCAAAAGACCTACCTTAAATCGGAGCGCAATCGATGAGTTTGCTGCGGCTCGACGCCATTTCGTTGAGCTTCGGCGGCCTTACCGCCGTCGACGGCGTGAGCTTTGCCGTCGAGCGCGGCGAGATATTCACCTTGATTGGCCCGAACGGCGCGGGCAAGACCTCGATCTTCAATATGATCTCGCGCTTCTATCAGCCGAGCCAGGGGCGCTTATTCTTCGAGGATATCGACATCACCTCGATGCCGCCCCACCAAATCGCCGAACTCGGCATCGCCCGTACGTTTCAAAACATCGAATTGTTCGACAATGCCACCGTGCTCGACAATCTCCTCGTCGGACGGCACCGGCACCGCACCACCCGCATTTTCGAGGACATTCTGTTTCTCCCCAAGGTGCGCCGGGCGGAATACGCCGACCGCTACCGCGTCGAGGAGGTCATCGAATTCCTCGATCTGCAGAAATATCGCGATCTCGTTATCGCCAGCCTTCCCTACGGCGTGCGCAAGGTGTGCGAGCTTGCCCGTGCCCTCTGCACAGAACCAAAACTTCTGCTGCTTGATGAGCCGTCGTCCGGACTCAATGTCGAGGAGACTGACGATATGGTGTACTGGATCAACGACATCCGCTCCGAGTTCGGCATCACTGTGCTGATGGTCGAACACGACATGACGCTGGTCAATCGCGTGTCCGACCGGGTGCTCGCGCTCAACTACGGCCATGTGCTGGCGCTGGGAACACCCCATGAGGTGGCACACGATCGCGCCGTGATCGCCGCGTATATCGGAACCTGAGGATCATCATGGCTGATCCGGCGCCGCTTCTTTCGGTCCGCAATCTCGAGACCTTTTACGGGCGCATCATGGCGGTGCGCGGCGTAAGCCTCGAGGTGCCACAGGGCGAGATCGTTACCGTTCTGGGCGCCAACGGAGCCGGCAAGACGACTATTCTGAAGACCATTTCCGGCGTGCTGGATCCGCAGAAGGGCGCGATCGAGTTCGACGGCCGGTCAATCCACGGCATGGACCCGGACCGGATTGTGCGGTTAGGTCTCAGCCATGTGCCCGAAGGCCGCGAAGTATTTCCGTTCCTCACCGTGAGCGAGAACCTGGCGATGGGCGCATTCCTGCGCGCCGACCCTGACGCCGTGGCGCGCGATCGCGAACGGCTCTTCGGATATTTTCCGCGGCTCAAGCAGCGTCTAGAGCAGCGCGCGGGACAGCTATCGGGCGGTGAGCAGCAGATGCTGGCGATCAGCCGCGCCCTTCTCAGCCGCCCCAAGCTGTTGCTTCTCGACGAGCCTTCGCTTGGGCTGGCGCCGTTTCTGGTCAAGGAGATCTTCACAATCGTGCGCCGGCTTAATGACGAGGAGGGAATCTCGATCCTGCTGGTCGAGCAAAACGCCCGCATGGCGCTCGAGACCGCGCGCTACGGCTATGTGCTCGAGGTCGGCCGCGTTGTCATGGCCGACACGTGCGCGCGCCTTGCCGCAAGCCGTGACATCCAGGAATTCTATCTCGGCGCCAGGGAGATCGGCGCGCGCGGCGAGCGCCGCTGGAAGCGAAGGAAGACTTGGCGATGACCGGGCTCGCTCACCTCCCGGCACGGCACCGCGGTCGCCGTTACGGAACGTGCCATGGCTAGGCCAGCGGTCCTGACGGTCGCCGAGACCTTGCCGAAGAGCTTTTTGCTGGCCGTCGCGACCCGCGGCGGCAGGCCCGCCCTGCGCGAGAAAGTGCTCGGCATCTGGAAGACCATTACCTGGAACGACTGGCTGACGCGCAGCAAAGAAATTGCCTTCGCTCTCGACGGCCTTGGTTTCCGTCCCGGCGACGTCGCTTCCGTGCTCGCCAATACCGTTCCGGAATGGTGCTATGCCGACATGGGAATTATTTGCGCCGGTGGCGTTTCGTCCGGCATCTATCCGACTGATTCTGCCAAGCAGGTTGCCTATCTAATCAACGATTCACGCACCCGCGTGCTGTTCGTCGAAGACGACGAGCAGCTCGACAAGGCGCTGGAAGTACGTGGCCGCTGCCCGACGCTCGAGCGCATCGTGATCTTCGACATGGAAGGTTTGGCGAAATTTGCCGACCCGATGTGCGTCTCGCTTGAGGCATTTCTCGCGGAGGGACGCGCCCGCATGGCGGGCCGCGAGGATTATTGGGACGCGATGGTCGCTTCGCGCGGACCGGATGACCTCGCCATCCTGGTTTACACCTCGGGGACGACCGGACCTCCCAAGGGCGCGATGCTCAGCCATCGGAATATCGTGACGCAGATGCGCCACGCCTCCGACGTACTTTCGTATTGCGAGGGCGACGAGCGGCTCGCCTTTCTGCCGATGTGCCACGTCGCCGAGCGCATTGCCGGCTGCTATTACGGCATCGCGACCGGCGCCATCTCGAACTATGCGGAGAGCCCGGAGACGATGCCGGAGAACATGCGCGAGCTGCAACCGACGCTGCTCGGTGCAGTACCCCGGGTGTGGGAACGTTTCTATTCTGCGATCATGATTGCGCTGAAGGACGCGACGTGGCTCGAGCGCCGGGCCTACGAGCTTGCGATCGCGGCCGGCTACCGGATCGCGGATGCGCGACTCGCCAAACGCGCGCCGACGCTTTTCGCGCGGATCGGCTTTGCGCTCGCTTATCGGTTCGTGCTGCGCAACATCCGGCTCATGATCGGCATCGACCGCTCCCGGTGGCTGTTCACCGGGGCAGCGCCGATCGCACCGGACCTGATCCGCTGGTATTTGGCGCTCGGCGCCAACATGTACGAAGTCTACGGCCAGACAGAGAATGCCGGGCTTGCCACCGTGATGCCGCCGGACGCTATCAAGCTCGGCACTGTGGGCAAGCCGGTTCCCTATGGCGAGGTGACGGTCTCGCCCGAAGGCGAGATCCTGATCCGCGGCGATTTCGTCTTTATGGGCTATCTCAATCAACCGGACCGCACCGCGCAGACGGTCGATCGCGACGGCTGGCTACACACCGGGGACGTCGGCCTG
>Ga0208188_1000461_pt1 | contig 27040 bp, 22 predicted proteins | sample June2015DPH_8_50_FD_184698 | JGI IMG/M metagenome (GOLD analysis project Ga0208188, IMG submission 184698) | Peatland microbial communities from SPRUCE experiment site at the Marcell Experimental Forest, Minnesota, USA - June2015DPH_8_40... | ecosystem: Environmental > Terrestrial > Soil >...
ATCATGCTGGCGGCAATCCTCGGCGCCGGGCCGGTCGCCGACGCCTTCTTCGTCGCTTTCCGGCTGCCGAATCATTTCCGCGCCATATTTGCGGAAGGCGCCTTCAACGCCGCCTTCATTCCGGCCTACGCGCGCATTCGCACCCAGGGCGGAGCGGCGGCGGCGAGCGCCTTCGGCGACCACATCTCTACGCTTCTGATCGCCTCCCAAGCGGTACTGCTGGCGCTGGCGCTCCTGTTCACGCCGCAGGTGATCGAGGTGCTCGCCCCCGGATTCTCGCACGAGCCGCACCGCTTCGCCTTGGCGGTATCGCTGACGCGGATCACCTTCCCTTACCTTTTGCTGATCACGCTGGTGACGTTGTGGGGCGGCATTCTCAACGCGCTGCATCGCTTCGCCGCCGCGGCGGCGGCGCCGATCCTGCTCAACCTGTCGATGATGGCGACGCTCGCGCTTTACGCCTGGTTCGGCGGCGCCGCCTACGCGGCGGCCTGGGGGGTGCTGATATCCGGCGTGCTGCAAGTCGCGCTGGTCGGCGGCGATACGCTGCGCGCCGGCGTGTTCACGTCCTTTCGGGCGCTGCGCTTCGACAACGATGTGCGCCGCTTCTTCAAGGCGCTCATTCCGGCGACGATCGGCTCGGCCGGCACGCAACTCGCGCTGTTCGCCGACACCATCATCTCCAGCTTCCTGGCGGCGGGCGCGATCTCGGCGCTGTATTACGCCGACCGCATCGACCAGCTGCCGATCGGCGTCATCGGTATTGCCGTCGGTACGGTGCTGTTGCCGGAGATGACGCATCGGATCGCGGCCGGCGATGATGCCGGCGCGCGCTCGGCGCAGAACCGGGCGATCGAATTCGCGCTGCTGCTGGCGATCCCCTGCGTCGTCGCCTTCCTGGTGGTGCCCGAGCAGATCATGCGCGGCTTGTTCATGCGCGGCCGGTTCACGGCCGAGGACGCGCATGCGGCGGCGATGACGCTGATGGCCTACACGATCGGGCTGGTTCCCTTTGTGCTGATTCGCAGCGTCGTCGCGCCGTTCCTCGCCCGCGGCGACACCGCGACGCCGGTCAAGGCGGCGCTGATCGGCACCGCGGTCAACATCGTTTTCAAGATCTTGCTTATGGGTTCGCTGGCGCAGGTGGGGCTGGCGCTGGCGACTTCGATCGGCGCCTGGATCAATTTCATTCTGGTGCTTTGGTTCGCCGCGCGCGCCGATCTGATCGCCGCCGATGCGACGCTGAAATCCTCGCTCGCCAAACTCGCCGCGGCGGGGCTCGCCTTCGCACTGTTGCTGTTCTTCGCCGCGCCTTTGGTCACCGTGCTGTTGTCGTCGTTGTCGAGATTTCGCGACGCAGCGGAATTGCTGGTGCTGTCGCTGATCGGCGGATTGTTTTACGGCGCGCTCACGCTCGCGCTGTTCGGGGGGCGCTGGCTATCGCTGATGCGCAAGCGCGCGCAAACGGCGCCAGCAGCGAGCATTGATGCGTTCGAGGGCACCTCAGCGCCGCCGGCGGGCCCCGATTCGGTGTGAGCAAAAGTGGTTCCAGCAGCCGGCGCGGATCAAGATGCGGCAAATGCCTTCTTAAAGGCTTCAGGGATGGTGGCCGCCACCGGCCGGCCGTTGCTTCCGCGCCCGAGCCAGACGCGCGCCTCGAAACCCTCGAAGATCGGTCTATCTCCGCAGAATCCCTTGTACTCAGCACGGAGGCTCGTTTCGCCCCAATGCCGAATCTCCGCTTCGATGCTGAGAATCTCCTCGTGGGTCGCCGATGCGAGGAAGCGGGCGTTAGCCTCGACGATCGGAATGCCGACGATGCCATAGCCCTCGCGCATCGCCCGCAGGCTTTGGCCGGCGTCGCGTAGCAGCGCTTGGAAGCCGCTGTCCATCCAATAGAAATATTTCGGATAAAAGACGATACCTTGTTCGTCGCAATCGCCCCATACGATCCGCACGTCGAGTTGCGATCCCATGCTTTCATCCCCATTAGCGCCGGCCGCGATGCAGCCGGGCGCGGTGCTAACTTTTTTGCAACGATAAACCTGAATTTGATCGGGCGACCGCGGTATCACCCTTTATGTCTGCGCGGCAGGCACCCTTTCGAGCGCTTGGTCATGGCCAAGTGCAAGCACGATGACCATGGCCACGAGCGCAAGCGCCGCAATCAGCAATAGTCCGCCGGTGAAGCTGCCGGTAGCGTCCTTGATCCAGCCCATGGCATAGGGCCCGAAGAAGCCCGAGAGATTGCCGATTGAGTTGATCACGGCGATGCCGGCGGCGGCTGCGCTGCCGGATAGCACGGCGGTCGGCAAGGTCCAGAACACCGGCAGGGCCGCTAACACGCCGCAGGCGCCGATCGTGAAGGCAACGACGGTTAGCGTGGGGTTGCCGGTCAACGTCGAACCGGCGATGCCGGCGGCAGCGATCAAGAGGGCGACCGCAGCATGAGCTTTGCGCTCGGCCTTAGCGTCCGAATGACGGCCGTACCAGATCATGAACGCGGCCCCAATGGTGTAGGGGAAGGCAACGACCCAGCCCGTCATGGCGTTCGACAGGCCAAAGGCCTTGATGATCTGCGGCAACCAGAAGCCGACGCCGTAAAGGCAGGCCACCAAGCCGAAATAGACCAGCGCCAGCGCCCAGACGCGAGGGTTGAACATGGCTTGCAAGACCGAAAGTTCATGCACGCGCTCGCGCTGCCGGCGCTCTGCTTCGAGGCGGTCGCTGAGCCAAGCGCGCTCGTCGTCCGCAAGCCAGTGCGCGTCGGCCGGCCGGCTGGTGAGGTAGAAGTAGGTGACGAAGGCGAGCAGCACCGCCGGCGCGGCCTCGATGATAAAGAGCCATTGCCAGCCGGCGAAGCCGCCGACGCCGTCCATGCCTAGGATCATGCCGGAAATCGGCGCGCCGATGACTGAGGAGAGTGGAATCGCGGCGATGAAGGAGCCGATGATGCGGCCGCGATAAACCGATGGGAACCACAGCGTCAGATAAAAGATGATGCCAGGGAAGAATCCGGCCTCGGCGAAGCCGAGCAGCGCGCGGATCACGTAGAAGGTGGTCTCGGCGCTGAATCCGGTGGCACGGGCGATGCCTGGGATGAACGCCATCAGGGCGGAGAGGATGCCCCAGCTTATCATGATGCGCGCGATCCACTTGCGGGCACCGAACCGGTCGAGGAACAGATTCGATGGCACTTCGAAGAGGAAGTAGGTGAGGAAGAAGATGCCGGACCCGAAGCCGAACATGGTCGCGGTCAGACCGAGCGCCTTGTTCATCGTGATCGCGGCGAAGCCGACGTTTACCCGGTCGAGATAGGCGATGAAGTAGCAAACGACCAGGAATGGAATCAACCGTACCGACACCTTCCGGATGGTCCGGGCCTGTACATCCTGCATCTGTGCTTCTCCCCAGGTGACGTCGCACTCTCTCTGCACGAAAGTTCATTGCCGGACGATATTGTCCCGACCCTCAACCCCACAATCCTGACAGTCCGGAATACACCCCGAAGATCACGGTCGAGGCGATCACGATCGCAATGATGACGGCATAGGCGCCCTGCAGCCGATAAGGCTTGGGCAGCCGTCGCGCCAGCAAATAAAGGAATCCCAGGACGATCGGCAGCAACAGCGCGTTCATGACCTGCACCCCGACGCTCAAACTGACGAGGTTGACGCCGGAGACGACGATGAGCGCACCGGCGATCAGCGTCGCCGTGTAGATGCCGTAAAACCAGGGCGCTTCATGCGGCTCGTGCTCCAGCGAATGCTTGGTGCCGAGAACTTCGCTCAGCGTCCGCGCCGCGGTCAGCGTCACCACGATGGTCGCGACCACGGCGGCACCCGACAAGCCGAGACCGAACAGGAGCTTGCCGGTGGTTTCGCCGAGGTACGGCGTGATCGCCTGGGCGATTTGTTGCACGGTGTCGAGCGAGCCGGACTGCATGGCTTTTCCCAGTGTCGCGGCCGTCGCAATCAGCACCGCGGCCATGACGATTTGCGTCACCATCGCGCCGAATGCGGTGTCCAGTCGCGCGGCCGGCAAATCGTCGAGCGACAGGCCTTTTTCCACGACCGACGACTGCTGATAAAATACCATCCAGGGCATGATCACCGCGCCGATATTGGCGGCGACCAGGTACAGGTATTTTGGCTGCTGCCAGGCGATATCGGCAGCTCCCGACGCCACAGCGGCCAAGTCGGGATGGGCCCGCCAGGCGACGAACAAAAACACCATCTCAAATGCGCCGACGGCGATCGCTATGCGTTCGACGAAGAGATATGAGCCCCGATAGGCCATCACGATCAGCGCCACCACGATCAGCGACATGGTGACAGGGGTGGGGACTCCCATCAGCAGGCCGACGCCCGCCAGCCCGCTCAGCTCGCTCAACAGCGCGCCGACGCAAGACAGCACCAGCGTTCCGACCGAAAGCCAGGCCCAGCCACGGCCGAAGTGGACGCGGATCAGCTCGGCGTGGCCTTTGCGCGTCACCAGGCCAAGCCGCACGGTCAGCTCCTGCACAATGTACAGGATCGGCACCAGGACCAACTGCAGCAGCAGCAGCTGGTAGCCCCATTGCGCGCCGCTTTGCGCGGCGGTGATAATGCTGCCGGCATCGGTGTCGGCGAGCATGACGACGATGCCGGGACCGGCGACAGCAAGAAAGTGACGCCAGCCCGCAGACCGCAGCACCGGCGGCGCGGCGAGGTCGGAGCCTTTCAAGAGGAACATTCTCGGCTGCCTCGGGAAACCCAAGCGAACGCATGATATGCAGCAAATCCGCGTCGGCGGACGTTGATACATATCAATGGCCCGCCGGGTTCCTGACGTTTATGACCATCGAAGGCGCTTCGCCGTATGGTGCGCCGGCCTGTCCGATCAGCGGGCACCATCGATCGGCCGGTTTTCGGTCCAATCCCAGGTGCCGTTGTCGCGATCGCGAACCGCCTGCTTCCAGCCGACCGTCTCGGCGCGCGTTTTGAAATTCACGCCTTCGGGCGAGTGCCGGGTAATGCCGTCGAACACGGTTGCGATGAGCTGCGTGGTCTTCAGCCCCATCGCCTCGATCGCCTGGTTGACGACGAGCTTCTGCATCATCAGCTGATTGACCGGCACGGTGGCCATCCGTTCCGCCAGCGCTTCGACTTCGGCATCGAGCTCGTCGGGCGGCACCGCCTTGAGCACCAGCCCGAGTTTCTCGGCTTCGCTGCCGGTGATCTTGTCGCCGGTGAACAGCATGCGCTTGGCCCGCTCGGGGCCGAGGCGATAGACCCACATCGCCGTGGTCGGGCAGCCCCACACCCGGGTCGGCATGTAGCCGATCCGCGCATCGGTGCTCATGACGATCATGTCGGCGCACAGCGCGATATCGGAACCGCCGGCGACCGCATAACCGTGCACCTTGCAGATCACCGGCCGGTACGAGCGCCAGATGCTCATGAACAGCTCGGTGTTCCGCATCATGAAGGCATAGTCCTTCATCGGGTCCCACGGCATCGGCTGGGTGACGCCGGTGCCGCCGCTGCCTTGCGCGTAATAGGTCAGATCGTAGCCGGCGCAGAACGCCTCGCCGGCGCCCGACAGCACGATGACGTGGACGCCGGCATCGGCGTTCGCTTGGGCGACGCAGGCGGCAAGCTCGACCGGAACGTCGTCGTCAATGGCGTTCATGACCTCCGGGCGGTTGAGCGTAATACGCCCGATCCTGCCGTCCTTCTCGTAGATCACCTTCGGCATTCAAATCTCCTTGTTCGATGAGACGGGAAGGGGAGGAAGCTCGCGCTCTCGGTTGGCGGCGCCCATTCAAGTGGCAGCCGCCGGGCTCGGCGCCGGCCCTTCGGTGAGCACGCTGTCGTCGCCCGCGAAGATCGCTTCGAGTATCCGTTGCTCCCTGCTGACGACCAGTTTCATGAACTCGTCGACGCCCCCCGTCTGGCGGCAAGCATTGTAACCGCGCTCCGCGAACTCCTGGAGATCGCCAAAGCCTGCCAGCCGCGCCGGTTTACGCGCAAGCGCGAGAGTGGTGCCGACGAACCGCTTGCTTGCGAGGCGATCGAGGGATTGTCCAAGGTGCTGAATGAGGTGGATCTGTCGTTCGCGGTCCTTCCGACGATCGACCTTGCGGTAAGCGTTACCATAGGCGGCGGCATCGATCGTTTTGATCCGTTGCCCCAAGGCCTCCACCATGGCGGCGTCGAGATCCTCCGAAAGGGCATCCAACTCGATCGCGTCGACGACGGTCTCAAGACCCGAGACGGGCAGCAACCTGCTCATAAGCGGGACGACCCGATCGAGCGCCTGATCGCGCCCACCGACGTCGTTGGCGCTGTAGATGTCGGTCAGGAAGAAAGCTGCCGCGGGCCCGAAACGCGCGCTTGCAAGCAAGTCCGCGTGGGTGCGGGCGAGGCGGTCGGCCTGCCACGTGCGCAACCACTGGCGACGGTCTGCGGTCTGCGGATTAGCCCTGGCCGAGGCTCGCAAACGGGCCGCAAGGTTCAGCTGGGTCGTAAGACGCTGAACGATTTTATTCTTGTCGTCCGTGGTTTCCAATTCGAGCCTGATTTTGCTGGGAAGGCCTCTGGTTGCACGTACCGCTGTCCTCGGCAAGGCGCTCGCAGAGCTTACCAGCCGCAGGGTTCGGGGGCGACTGACGATGAACTGCTAAGCGGGAGCGGCTGTCTTTGGCATTGATCTTTCGGACAGGCGCGGCGATGTTATTCATTCGACAAGGGAGAGCATCATGGTCAAGAAGAGTCATGCGCCGACCGGCGGCTTGCCGGCGGTAATCACCGGGTCGGCGAACCAAATCTTTCTGGCTGGACTAGGCGCCTTCGCCAAGGCGCAGGAAGACGGGACCAAGATCTTCGACACATTGGTGGAAGAGGGCACCAAGGTTTTCAACGGGCTGGTGCAAGGAGTCGAAGCTGTTCGCGGGCGCGCCGTTGGGGTGGCGGAGGATACAATGGCCGAAATGAAGGCCGCGGCCTCTGGCACGTGGAACATGCTGGAAGGGATGCTTGAGAGACAGGTCACCGGTGTGCTTCAAGGCTTGAACGTAGCGACCAAGAAGGACATCGATACTCTGGCTCGCCGCGTCGCGCAATTGGGAGCGAAGAAGCCGTCCGCAACGAGGAGGAAATCGCCGGCCAAGTCGGCGCGCAGCCGCGGGGTCCGAAAGTCGCGGGCGAGGAAGCGCAAATAGGCGTAATTTTACAAGCTCATCGGCTCATGCCGGCGTGCGGAAAAGGGAATAAGCTCGCGTTCCCCGCTGTTAGTCAGTGTTCGCCAGCGGACTCATGTTCGGGCGGTCGGATGGCGAGCGCGGCGAACCGTGGGTTATCAGCGCCAGCGGATAACGGCCCGGCTCGCTCGAGCGGACCAGCAACGCTTCGAGGCTGTGCGCGCCCGTGCCCGGCAATGGAACGCGGATGTCCTCGCGCCTGTATAAGTCGGCCGCCGGGCTTTGACCGGCAAGGCCCGTGACTAACGCGGCGGTAACGGCGAGATGCGTCCACGTCATCCTGCGCTAGGCCTTCAGCGCCGCGATCACCGCCGGGGCAACCTCGTCGCCCCATTCCTGCACGAAATGCCCAGCGTCGGCGAATTCGAGCGGCGGCGGGCAACCGCGAATGTCGCGATGCAGCGCGCGCATTACCGGCGGTCCAAGCACGGGATCGGCCATGCCGATCGCCATGACGCTGCGCCCACGCCAATCGTTGCGCCAGAACTCGCGGGCGGCGCGGCCGACCACGGCGCCCGGGCTGTCGGGAAATTCCGGCACCAGATTGGGAAAGCGGCGCACGCCGGCTTTATAGCGGGCGTCCGGATAGGGCGCGTCGTAGGCGGCGGCCTCGGCCGCCGACAGACGCGGGCACGCCCGCGCCAAAAGCTTGCCGACCGCCATGTCCGGATGGCAGTTGGAAAACGCCCGCCAATCCAAGAATCCCTTGGACAGCGGCATGTCGCCGGTCGGCAATGCCGTGTTCATCACGATCAGTCGGGCAAAGCGTTCGGGCATTTCCAGCGGCAACGTCAGGCCGAGCAGGCCGCCCCAGTCTTGCACCACGAGCGTCACGTCGGTGAGAGCGAGTGCGCGGAGGAAGGCCAGCAAGCTGTTGCGATGGAAGTCGAAGGTGTAAACGCGATCGTCGGCCGGCTTATCGGAGCGGCCGAAACCAAAAAAGTCGGGCGCGACCGCGCGGCTGCCGGCCGCCAGAAAATGCGGGATCATGCGCCGATAGAGATAGCTCCAGGTCGGCTGGCCGTGCAGGCAGAGAATTACCGGCGCATCGGTTGGGCCCTCGTCGAGATAGGACATCGCCAGGCCGGAATAGCCCGGCAGGTCGTCGTGGCTGTGCGCGCGCCAGGGAAAGCCGGGCAGGGCAGCGAAACGCTCCGGCGGCGTTCTCAAGATTTCGGTCATTTCGGACTCGGTTATGAATTGCGGTTGGATCCATGTTTTCCATTTGGCATTGCCACTGTAGCACCGAACGACGACCGTCAGCCTAGGGCGCCAACGAACGAACGCGGCCGCCCGGTTTCCCGGCGGCCGTTCCGTATTCGCTACCGAACAGCAGCGAAGACTCTCTTTAGCCCCAGCGGATGGCGATGGCGTCGCCGATGGAGAGTGGGCGGGTGCGCATCCGGTTGCCGTCATTGCCGGATTGAATGATCCACATGCCGCCTTCGCGGCCGACGATCTTGCCGACGTGATGCGGCCATACGACCACGGCGCCGATGCCTGCCGGCCCGGGGTGTCCCCCAGCGCGTCCAATTGCGCGCGAGGTTGAATTGCGGACCCGGATCGATGCCGACGAGCTGCCGCATCTGCCAACCGCACCAGGCGCGCGGGCGTCCGCCGTATCCGCCGCGGTACGCGCTCTGCGTCGACCAGGCGAACACTGCCGCCGCCGCATTTCGGTAGCGCCAAGCCGAATTGTAATATGCAGCCCGCGTTGCCGCGTAACTGTACGCAACCCAATGGCGCCCCGTTTCATGGTGAACGTCATAGCGGTGGGAGATGTCGCGCCGGTGGGAGTGCTCGCGCGCGTGAGCGCTTTGCGCAAATGCCACCGTGACCGCGAGCGCGGTCGCCAACGTCGTCAACTTCATCCGGATACTCCTAGTTTTCTAACACGTGTTCTTTCACTGTCTGCCGACAAAAAACTCGCCCAAACCGTGAGGTTTGAGCGAGTTTCAGCAGACGAAAACGCCTCGCTGGACGGCGAGGCGCGCGGGCGTCATAGCATCCCTAGGAGATTCTCAGATGCCCTAATTCGCATGGCTCGTATTTGCTCGGCGGGCAAGCGGCGCCAAATTGTCGCCGCTATTTGCCGACCGAAAATCCATTAATTGTTTTGTCGATTTCTTGACCGCAACTCGCCGCGATATGCGCACGCTTGACGTGCGAACGATGCTTCGGCTCATTTGAAATCGGTCGAAACGTCGCTGACCGGCTGCTGCGCTTGCATCTTGATGAACCTGATCTTGCCTTGCGCCGCGGCGAGCGCCTTGGCCAGATCGACGCTGCGGATCGATTGGTCGTCGTAGGTTCGGAAGTACCAGCGCAGGTTCTTCAGATCGGAGGCGCTGGTCCAGGTCGTGGCTTCGGCGTGCATCTGGCCGTTGTCCACCTCGCGCACCGCGCCGTACGGAATGTCAAAGTTGTTGAGGATATGGAATGCCTGCAACACCGCCTGCGCCGCCGTAGCAGAGGGGATGGCGGATTGCGAGAACGCCACCGCGCGCACGAAGCGGGATGGCGGCGTGAAGTCGCCCGGCAATCCGCGCAGGCCCGAGCCCTGGCCGAATTGCGCGAGCTTGACGCCGCCGAGATTGATCGGCGGAACGTTGGTGGCGGTCAGATTCACGTAGTTGCGCAGATTGGTCATATGCCAATCGAAGGCCGGCGAATTGGTCACGACTCCGAGCGGGTTGTCGTAGATCTTCAGCGATTTGTTCAACGGCTCGATCACCACCGATTTGCCGTTGCGGTCGTGCACCACGAAATGCACCGGCGCCACCTGCTCGATGGCCTCGACAATGACGGGTACCAGCACGACTTTGTCGAAGTTGGCCTTCACCTCTTCGACGGTGGCGAAATTGCCGAGCAGCCAGTTGGCGTATTCGTGCGGCGCCATCGCGCGCGCGGCATTGTCTTTGGTCGCGTCCGTGTAGCTTGCATAGTCCGGGAAGTAGAACAGGCCGACATAGAGGCCCGCCTCGTTGATGCCGTCGACGATCGCCGGCATGCCCTCGGCGTTGGCGCCGACGAAACCATATTTCGTTTTGTAACTGATGCCTTTGCCGCCGTCCGGCAGCGTGCCGGTGAACATGGTTCCGGCCGGAACAACCATCACGTCGGAGTGCAAATCGAAACCGAATTCCAGCGAGCGCGCGGCGATGACGCCGCCGTCCTTGGCGATGAGGCGGATTCCAGTGCAGGCTTGCGCCACCGGCGCAAAGCTGAGTGCTGCGGTGAGAATTCCAGCAATGGTCGAGCGGAACATGACGCCCCTCGTGGACATATTCGGCAGCTATGCACGCATGCTTAGCCGCGGGGCGGGCACCGATCAAAGTGAAAGCCGATTTATTATGAGCAAAACGAAGTGCCGGACCGTATCATCCGTCTTAAATTGACTCTTTGCCGCTCGCATGTCGGTCAATGTTTCGCGGCCGGCCGAACCAACCGGATCGACGCGCCGTCAGCGTTCGCTTGCAACGGTACTTGTGTGCCGCGAAGGCTTCGCGGCGACAAAAGCTTTGCGCGGTGTCAGCGGCGGACCGCCTTGCTGAGATCAGGCGGCGCCGCGCAGCACTTTTCTGACCTTGTCGGGCGTATACGGCACCGAGCGCAGCCGCGCGCCGGTCGCATCGAACACCGCGTTCGAGATCGCCGACGGCACCACGGCCGCCGACGGCTCGCCGACGCCCCAGGGTTTTTCCGCCGGCCGATCGATCAGATCCATGACGATCTCCGGCACTTCCGGGAAGGTCAGAATCGGATAGCTCACCCAATCAAGGCTTGTCACCGTCGAGCGGTTGAATTTCAGCTCCTCCTTGAGCGTGCGGCTCACGGTCTGGATCACGTTACCTTCGATCTGGTTCCTGATCCCGTCGGGATTGACGATCTGGCCACAATCGTGAGCGACGTAGAAGCGGGTGACGCGGATGTCGCCGGTCGAACGCTTGACCTCGACTTCGGCGACGGCGGCGATATAGGTGCGGATCAGCTCGTACTTGCAATAAGACACCCCACGACCGGTCACCACATCGCCGCTTTGGCTCTTCTTGGGCGAGGGGCGCTTATCCCATTTCGCCAAGGCGGCGACGCGATTGAGCACCTCGATGCCGCGCTTGTCGTTGGGGTCGAGGTACTGCAGGCGGAAGTCGATCGGGTCGGCACCGGCCGCCGCCGCCAGCTCGTCGATGAAGCACTCGTTGGCGTAGGTGTTCTGCATGCGGCCCGGCGTCCTGATCCAGGACGGGCGGAACGGCGTCGACTCCAGCCGGTGACAGACGATGTTGATGTTGGCGAACTTGTAGGGGATGTTGGAGTTCTGGAAGACGTTTCCCGGCGCCACGGTCTCGTCGGCCGGCATGCCGCTCAGCGTCGCCGCGACCAGCGGCACTACGAACATATTCGGCGTCTGCTGCGGCATGAAGAACTCGGAATCCCAGGCGGTGACCGTCCCCGAGCTTTCGAGCCCGGCGCGGAGGTCGATCAGCGTCGGCGGGCCTTTCGGGTCCCAGCCGTGTTCGTCGGCGCGCGACCATTGCACGCGAACCGGCCGCCCCACCGCCTTCGCCAGCAGGGCCGCGTCGGCAGCCGCATCCTCGTGGCCGTTGCGGCCGTAGCAGCCGGAGCCTTCAAGGTAGAGGCAGCGCACGCTCTCGGGCGGCAGACCGAACATCTTGGCGAGCTGCTTGCGCAGATTGTGGGTGGCTTGCGATGCCGACCACGATGTCAGTTGGCCGTCCTTGAATTCGGCAATCGCGCAGGACGGCCCGATCGAGCCGTGGGTATGGATAGTGAAGTCGTAGGTGGCGGCGATTTTTTTCACGCGGTCCTTGCTCATCGCCTCCGCTGCGTTACCGACATTGCCGGTCACATCGTCCTTGGCCACCTTGGTGGCGCGGACGTGCTCCATCAGCTTGTCCTGCGCGGGCAGCCCCTCCCAGCTCGACCACGTGGCTTTGAGCTGTTGGGCGGCTTTGATGGCGGCCCATTCATTCTCGGCGACGACGCCGAGGAAGTTGCCCTCGCGCACGAGCTTGACGACACCGGCAATGCCGCTGATCGACGAGTCGTCGACGCTTTGCAGCGTCGCCCCGATCGCCGGCGGCCGTATCACGCGGCCGTGCAGCATGCCGGGCACGCGGAAGTCTTGCATGTAGGTGAATTTGCCGGTCACCTTGTCCGGAATGTCAACGCGCGGAACCGAGGTGCCGACGATTTTGAAGTCTTTCGCGTCCTTGGTCTTCGGCGGCTTGGTGTGGTCGACCGCGAGCGAAAAAGCCTTGCCGCCGATCAACTCGCCATAGGTGACGGTTTTGCCGCCGCCGCTGATGGTCCCGGCGGAGACCGTGAGCTCGTCCGGCTTGACGCCGAGCTGCGTCGCCGCGAGATCGAGCAGCGCGCTCCTCGCCAACGCCGCGGCGTTGCGAATCTGCACGCCGCCGACCTGGATCGAAAGGCTGCCGAATGTCGGCCCTTGATCCGGCGTCAGCGCCGTGTCGCCTTGGACGATCTCGACCCGGTTGAACGGCACGTCGAGTTCGTCGGCCACGATTTGCGCGAGCGCGGTGCACACGCCGGTGCCGAGATCGACCTTGCCGGAATAGACGGTCACCATGCCCGTGGCATCGATGGCGAGGAAGGTATCGACCGCAGTGAGCGCTACCGGCTTGGCCGCGGCGGCCGCTTGCGCCAGGCTCTCGCCCGGCCGTCCGAAGAAGGAGAAGCTGACGACGAGCGCACCGCCGCTCTTGAGCAGGTCGCGCCGCGAGGGGATGAAATTTTTGCTCATGGCTACCTCGCCTGCGCCATATCGGCGGCGCGTTGGACCGCTTTGACGACGCGGGCGTGGCTCCCGCAACGGCACAGATTGCCGGCCAGCGCCTTCTTGATGTCGGCTTCGCTCGGCTTGCGGTTAGTGGCGAGGAAGGCGGCCGCCTTCATGATCATGCCGTTGGTGCAGTAGCCGCACTGCAGCGCTTGTTCGTCGATGAACGCCTGCTGCACCCGGTGCAGGTTGTCCGCGGTGCCGAGCCCTTCCAGCGTCACGATCTTGTTGTTCTCAGTGATCGAGGAGAGCGGGATCACGCACGATTGCACGGCCTTGCCGTCGATGTGCACCATGCACGAGCCGCATTGCGCCAGACCGCAGCCGAAGCGCGGGCCGTGCAGACCGAGATTGTCGCGTAGCGCATAGAGCAGCGGCATCTCCGGGTCATCGACTGTGGTCGCGACCTGCGCGCCGTTCACGTTCAGTGTCTTGGAAATCGCCATCGTGCTCCCCCCGGAGGTCTATGTCGTCGGCATGTGGTTTGCGACCGGGCATGCCGCCTTGGTGCTGCATGGCGCGCGAGCGCGTTCATGCAGAGCTGGTAAAGCGAAGCTTACGCCAAGTCGCCGGGCGATCCAAACTGGTTTTGGCGCGCTGTGTTGCACGCTCGCTGTGGTCGAGGTGCGACTGATCCTGCGGGTTGCTTGCTTCAAACAACGAAGCGCCCGCCCAATCCGCTGACCTCGTCAAGAGGCTGCGGCCATGCGCCCGGCAAATGGCCGCTGTTCCGATTTTCCACACAAACGCCAGGTAGGGGCGGGCAGAGAGAGGGATGCTTACCGCAGCCAACGATCAGAGCTGGCGCTGCGGCATTCACCTCGGCCGCTTGCGCTCCTGCGGCACCAGCGAGATCGTGAGCCGCTCGGTGCCGCGCAGCACGTCGAGCGCGACGCTGCAGCCGATCTTCTCACCGGTGAGCGCGCGGATCAGATCGTCGGCGCCGGTGATGGCGACGCCATCGAGGCCGAGGACAATGTCGCCGGCCTTCAGCCCGGCGCGATCGGCGGCGCTGCCGGATTCGACGGTGCCGACCATCACCGCGCTGTCCTGCTCGATGCCGGCGGCGCGCCGCCGCCGCGGGGGGATCGCGGTCTGCTGCGCGGAAATGCCGATGAAGGCCCGGCGCACGCGGCCGTGCCGCACCAATTCGCCGAGCACGAACTGCGCGGTGTTGGCGGCGACCGCAAAACAGATACCCTGCGCGCCCATGATCACCGCGGTGTTGATGCCGACGACCTCGCCGTGCGAGGACACCAGCGGGCCGCCGGAATTGCCGGGATTGAGCGCGGCATCAGTCTGAATGAGATCGTCGATCAGCCGGCCGGTACGCGAGCGCAACGAGCGGCGAGCGCGGAGACGACGCCGGTGGTCACCGTCGATTCGAAGCCGAGCGGATTGCCGATAGCGATCACCAGCTGGCCGCGTTTGAGCCGCTTGGAATCGCCGAGGGGCGCCGCGGGGAGCGTCACCGCTTCGTCGACTCGGATGAGCGCGAGATCGGTGTCCGGGTCGTCGCCGACCAGACGCGCGTGCAAATCGAGGCCGTCCGCGGTGGTCACCGCGATGCGCGCGGCGGCGCCGGGGCCGCCGGCCGCACCGGCGACGTGGCTGTTGGTCAGGATGAGCCCGTCGGGTGCCACCACGACGCCCGAGCCCGATCCGCCGCGCGATTTGTCGGCGCGGACGGCCAAGCCGACCACCGCCGGGCCGATGCGGTCGACCACATCGATCACCGCGCGCGAATAGGCGTCGAGCAGCGCCTGATCCTCGGGCGGCACCGCTTGCGCCGCTGCGGCGGGTCGGCTGCCGCCCAAGCCGGCTTCATCGTTCAGGGGTATGAGCTTCACGGAAATTTGCCATGTTTGGCCGGCATTGAGCGTATCGCACCAGCCGGACCGCATATATGGGAACTCGGCCCGGGCCGGGGAAGGGCGAGGATTCCGGCTGTGGTTGACAGCGGCAATCACTTATGGTGCGCCAGTCAAACTCTGGGTGTGACGATAAATCCGCGAAGGAGACTTCATGGCCATCGCCGATACGGCGCGCTGGGCCGCCGCGCTGTCGATCGCGGCAGCGCTGACCGGGTGCGGCCAAAGCCAGCAGCAAGCGGCGGCGCCGGCACCGCCGTCCGTGACTGTGGCGAACCCGGTGCAACGCGCGGTCGTCGATCAGGACGAATATGTCGGCCGCTTCGTCGCCGTGGATTCGGTCGACGTGCGCGCGCGCGTTTCCGGCTACCTCACGGAGATCCATTTCACCGACGGCCAGATGGTGAAGAAGGGCGATCTCCTGTTCGTCATCGACCACCGGCCGTTCCAGATCGCGCTCGACCAGATGCGCGCCAATCTGGCGCAGGCGCGCGCCAACCTGGCCTTTACCGAAGCCGACCTCGCCCGCGGCCAGGAATTGGTGCACAACAAGACCATCACCGAGCAAACCTACGACCAGCGCATGCAGGCCAAGCGCGTGGCAGAAGCTTCCGTCGCGGCGCAGGAGGCGATGCTGCATGCCGCCGAGCTCGACCTCAACGAATATTCCGAGCTGCGCTCGCCGATCGACGGCCGCATCGGCGACCGCCGCGTCTCCGTCGGCAACCTGGTGAACGGCGGCTTTGGCGGCAACTCGACGCTGCTCGCGACCATCGTCTCGGTCGATCCGATCCGCTTCGAATTCACCTTCGACGAGGCGTCCTATCTGCGCTACCAGCGTTTCGCCGGCGCCAGCACACAAATGGCGAGCGGCCAGGGCGGCGTCCCGGTGACGCTCAAACTGATCGACGAGCCGGAATTCCAACACACAGGCCGGATGGATTTCGTCGACAACGTCATCGATCGCTCCTCCGGCACCATCCGCGGCCGTGCGGTTTTCCCCAATCCCGGTGCCATCTTCACGCCCGGCATGTTCGGCCGCGTCCGCGTGCCCGGCTCGCCGCCTTACACCGCGCTGTTGGTGCCCGACGCGGCGATCGGCACCGAGCAGGCGCGCAAGTTCGTGCTCGTGGTCGATGACGGCGGCGTCGCGCGGCAGAAATATGTCACGCTCGGCCAGCTCGACGACGGCTTGCGCGTGGTCAAGGACGGGCTCGCGCCTGGCGACCGCGTGATCGTCAAGGGATTGATGCGGGCGCGCTCCGGCACGAAAGTCGCGGTGGAAGCGCAGGGCACTCCCGCCGCATCGGCGCCGCCCAAGCAGGCCGACCAGGTCAAGGCGGATTAACACCGGTATGCGCCTTTCGCATTTTTTCATCGACCGGCCGATCTTCGCCGCCGTTGTGTCGATCGTGTTCGTGATCCTCGGCGGCGTGTCGTTCTCGCGCCTGCCGATCGCGCAATATCCCGAGATCGCGCCGCCGATCATCAATGTCTCCGGCCAATATCCCGGAGCCAGCGCCGAAGTCGTGGCCTCGACCGTGGTCACGCCGATGGAGCAGCAGATCAACGGCGTCGAGAACATGCTGTACATGTACTCGAACTCGACGGCCGACGGGCGCTTCTCCATCCAGGTCAGCTTCGACCTCGGCACCAATCTCGATATTGCGCAAGTGCAGGTGCAGAACCGGGTCGCCATCGCGCAGCCGCGGCTGCCGGCCGACGTGCGCAATATCGGCGTCACCGTCACCAAGGCCTCGCCCGATCTGATGATGGTCGTGCACCTCTATTCGCCCGACAAGTCGCGCGATTCGCTGTTCATCTCCAACTACGCGACGCTGGAGGTGACCGATCCGCTGACCCGCGTCGACGGCGTCGGTTCGATCACGGTGTTCGGCAGCCGCGATTATTCGATGCGGGTGTGGCTCGATCCGGATCGCCTGCAATCGCTCGGCCTGACCGCGACCGACGTCACCAACGCCTTGCAGGCGCAGAACATCCAGGTCGCCTCCGGCGTGCTCGATCAGCCGCCGGTCACAAAGCCGGGCGCCTTCCAGATCGCGGTGCAGACGCTCGGCCGGCTCGCCGATCCCGACGAGTTCGCCTCTATCGTGGTGAAACAGACACCGAGTGCCGTGGTGCGGCTCAAGGACATCGCCAATGTCGAGCTCGCCGCGCTCGACTATTCCTCGAACTCCTATCTCGACCACGACCCGGCGGTGGCGCTCGCCATTTTCCAGCGCCCGGGCTCGAACGCGCTGGCCACCGCCGACGGCGTCAGAAATCTGATGGCCGAACTGTCGAAGCGCTTTCCGCCGGGCGTCAAATACGGGATTTTCTTCAATCCGACGCAGTTCATTCGGCAATCCGTCGACGCCGTGATCGAAACGATCGGCGAAGCCACTGTGCTCGTGGTGCTGGTGGTGATCCTGTTTTTGCAGACTTGGCGCGCGGCGATCATCCCGCTCGTCGCCATACCGGTGTCGCTGATCGGCACCTTCTTCTTCATGGCGGCGTTCGGCTACACGCTCAACAATCTGTCGCTGTTCGGACTGGTGCTGGCGATCGGCATCGTGGTCGACGACGCCATCGTCGTGGTCGAGAACGTCGAGCGCAATATCGCCGCCGGGCTGCCGCCGCGCGAGGCGGCGAAGAAGAGCATGGACGAAGTCGGCTCGGCGCTGATCGCCATCGCGCTGGTGCTGTGCGCGGTGTTCGTGCCTTCGATGTTCATCACCGGCATCTCCGGCCAGTTCTACCGGCAGTTTGCGTTGACCATCGCCGGCGCGACGGTAATTTCGCTGATCGTGTCGCTGACGCTGTCGCCGGCGATGTGCGCGCTGCTGCTCAAGCGGCACGATCCGTCGCACCGCGACCGCTGGTGGGAGCGGCCGATCCACGGCTTCTTCGGCCTCTTCAACCGGGGATTCAACGGTGTCGGCGCCGGCGTCTCCTGGCTCGCCACCCGCACCGTGCGCCGCGCCACCATCATGGTCGTGATCTATCTCGTCGTGATCGGTTTCGGTCTCAATCAATTCCGCAACACGCCGGTCGGCTTCATCCCGCAGGTAGACGGCGGCTATCTCATCATGGTGCTGCAGCTTCCTCCCGGCGCCTCGCTGGCGCGCACCGACGAGGTGCAGCAGCGCGCGCTCGATGTCGCGCTCGGCGTGCCCGGCGTCGCCCATGGCGTGAACATCGTCGGCTTTTCCGGCGCCACATTCACCAACGCGCCCAATGCCGGCGCGATCTTCCTGGTGCTCGATCCGTTCGAGAAGCGTGCCGAGGATCGGCGGCAGTCGGCGCGGGCCATCCAGGCGGAGCTCAATCGCCGGCTGTCCAAGCTGCAGGACGCCTTCGTCGTCGCGGTGCTGCCGCCGCCGGTCCGGGGCATCGGCACCGCCGGCGGCTTCCGCATGATAATCGAGGATCGCGCCGGGCGCGGCCCGGCGGCGCTGCAGCAGGCCGCCGCGGCGGTGACGGCGCGCGCCGCGAAAACCGCCGGCGTTTCCCAGGTCTTCACGCTGTTCGAGAATTCAACGCCGCAGGTTTATCTCAACATCGACCGCACCAAGGCGCAGCTCCTCGGCATCAACGTCCAGGACGTGTTCAACGCCCTGCAAGTCTTTATCGGCTCGTCCTATGTGAACGACTTCAACCTGTTCGGACGCACCTTCCGCGTCACCGCGCAGGCGCGCGAGCAGGACCGGCGCAACGTCGCCGACGTACTCAAGATCCGCGTGCGCAATGCCAACGGCGACACCGTGCCGCTCGGCTCCTTCACCACGGTGAGCGACATATCCGGTCCCTACCGCGTGCCGCACTACAATCTCTACCCCGCCGCCGAGATCGACGGCGCCGCCGCGGCCGGCTATTCCCAGGGTCAGGCGATCGCGAGCATGGACAATCTCGCCGCCGAGACGCTGCCGGACGGTTTTGCCACCGAGTGGACGACGCTCGCCTTCCAGCAGATCAGGGCCGGCAACACCGCCATGTTCGCCTTCGTGCTGGCGGTGGTGTTCGTCTTTCTCGTCCTTGCCGCGCAGTACGAGAGCCTGACGCTGCCGCTGGCGGTGATTTTGATCGTGCCGATGTGCCTGGTCGCCGCCATCACCGGCGTCATCCTGCGCGGGCAGGACAACAACATCCTCACCCAGGTCGGCTTCGTGGTTCTGATCGGGCTGGCCGCGAAGAACGCCATCCTGATCGTCGAATTTGCCCGGCAACTGGAGGATCAGGGCCGCAGCCGCTGGCAGGCCGCCGTCGAGGCGACGCGGCTGCGGCTGCGCCCGATCCTGATGACCTCGTTCGCTTTCATTCTCGGCGTCACGCCGCTGGTCTGGGCGATCGGCGCCGGAGCCGAGCTGCGGCAGGCGCTCGGCACCGCGGTGTTTTTCGGCATGATCGGGGTGACGGCGTTCGGTCTGATTTTCACGCCGGTGTTCTATGTGATCGCCCGGTGGATCGCCCAGCTCGGGCCGCGGCGCGGCAAGAAACGGCAGGCGGCGCAAGCGGCGGAGTAGGGTGGGCGTTATGCGCCGCGTCGGAATCACCCGTTCGGCGCTTCCTATGAATAGGTGATGAGTCCGGCGAAGCCCTCGTCCATATGATCCTGATGATGGCAGTGAAAAAACGTCGCGCCCGGATCGTCGGCCAAGAAATCAATCTCGGCAGTCGTGAAACGCGGCATGCTAAGCGTGTCCTTCATCAGGCCCGAGATCGACGCGTTACCCACTTTGGTGACTTCAAAGGTGTGCCGGTGCGTGTGCACCGGGTGGGTATCGCCGCTGTTGTTGTTCATCACGAGCCGATATCGCTTTCCTTCTTGCACCGTGAAAAGCGGATTGGTATCGGGCCATGATTTTCCGTTGATGGTCCAGCGGTTATAGCCACCGCGGCCGCCCGGGATTTTCTCGAACGTCAATCTGATGGTCCCGTCCGGCGCCGGCGCGGCTGTCTTGCGAGCGAACGCTGTGTAATCCCATGTCGCTTTCGGTGTAATCCACTGCGGTTCGCCCTTGCGGTTTTCATACTCGACGACGACGCCCATTCCCATCTCGCGGTCCTCGTCATCAGTCGATCCGAAAATCCAAACTCCGGGATTGTTCATCTCCACGATCACGTCCGCGCGTTCCGCCACATCCAGCCGCAACACATCCACGGTCGCTGGCGTCGGCACGGGATTGCCATCGAGTGCGATGACGGTGAAGCGATGGCCCGGCAGTGCCAGCGAGACATCCATGGTCGCGCTGGCATTGAGGAGGCGAAACAGAACGTGTTCGCCCTGGCGTACGCGGACGGTTCGCCGTGTCCAAGCATCCGCTCGCCGAGCGTGGCCGAATGATACATGACCTCCAGGCCATTATCCGGCGGCGGCCCCTTGCGCAGGTCTTGCATGCTGACCCACTCGCCCTCCCAGCGACGCGCGGCCAGAAGCACCTCACGATCGTAGCGGCCGGGCTCTCCCGCCGCCGGCTCAATAATGAGAAACCCGAACTCGCCTGAGTAGGTGCTGCGGTTGAGGTTGGTCATCGCCATGGCATGGCTGTGATACAAGCGTGTCCCGCTCGGCTTGGGTGTGAAGGAGTAAACGAGCGATTGGCCGACCGGAATGATCGGCGATCCTTCTTCAGTCGCACCGTCTTGAAGAGCAGGCAAGTAAAGCCCGTGCCAATGGACGATATCCGGATAGCCAGCATCATTTATCACGTTGATTGTGACGGGCCGTCCCGCACGGAGCCGCAATACCGGGCCCGGAACTTTGTCGTTGTAGCCCGTGGTCTTTATCGTTTTGCCCGGTGCCAGCTCGAGCGAGATGGGGGCAATGCGCAGCGTGTAGTCCGGTTTTTCCGTTGGCGGATCGTCGGCGGCGCGCGCGAGTTGGGGTACCGCGCTCACGATGGGAAGCATTGTGGCGTGCTTAAGCAATGAACGTCGATCGAGCCTCATGATTTCATCCTTCCGAGGATGTGACTGCCCCCGTTTTGCGGGCCAGCATGGCGTCCAATGACCATGTGCCGGCGCCCGCGATCAGCAGATAGAGCGATCCCAAGAGCATGTCGAAGTCGGTGCGGGCCTCGTGCATCATGCTCCAGAACCCGTACCGCGGCAGCTTCGGCAAATGAAAAATCCAGAAATCCTGGCCCAAAAAGATCGGCACCTTGGTGGAGACGATCGCCACGATCATGATGACGATCAGCGGAATCGATGCGAGCCTGGTGAAGAGGCCGAGAATGATGAGCGCGCCGCAGATCGTCTCGACCACGCCGACAAACGGCCCCATGAGATTCGGATATGGAATACCGATATTGGCGAAACGCCTAGCCCCCAGGATATCCGGAAAGGCCAGTTTCTGAATCCCTTCGGGAAAAAAGACTACCAGGCCGACGAGAAGGCGGACGAGGATCGACCAGCCCGGCGCGCGCGTGCCGAAAAGAGCAGTCCGCCAGTTGGTCCTCTCAGCCCTGCTCATGCTCAGCCATCCGCAACGGTTGAGCAACTATACCAGAGCAACGCCATCTTGGCGAAGAAGTTGGCGGGCGTTATACGCCGCGTCCGCCGGCTTTCGCGAGACCAGTGTCGTCGCGCACCATATCACGCTCACCCAAGCTGATGACGGCGCGGTCGAGCGTCCACGCAAATCATTCCAGTCCCAAAGAGTAACGCCACTCGCTGCCCATATTGTCGTCGGTCACCGGCTGCTCGCCGGCAGTGCGGGCGAGGATCTCCGCGCAGGCTTCGATCGGCCGCGGCGCGTTGTCGGCAGTGAGGCTTGTCTGCAGCCGGTCGAGCTCCGCGCGATCCTCGCTGCGCGACAGATCGAACACCGGTCGGCCATCGATACGGTAGGCTTCAAGGATGCGGCGCCAGCGCGCAAAATCCCAGCGGATCGGCGTCGCCGACACCACCATGTGATTGAGGAAACGCGCGCCGTTGGCGAAGGCGAGGCAGCCGGTGCGTTGGACGCGGCCGGAATCGGTGGCGTTGTAAAAGAAGATGCCGCCCGGATTCAGGTGGTTTTTGACGAGGCCGAGAAACTCGGCGGACAGGAGGTTGGTGACATTGGCGCGGAAGTGCCACGTGGTGTTCGAGACGATGGCATCGAAGCGCCGGCCGGGATTTGCCCGCAGCCAGCGGCGGCCGTCGTCGGTGACGATGGCGACCTTTGGGTTGCTCAACAGCGAGGCGACTTCCGGCGTCTTGGCGATCAGCGTCACATAGCCCGGATTGATCTCGACAACGGTAAGCGAGGCGACATCCGGATTGTTGGCGATGACTTGCGCCCATGAGCCGGAAGAAAGGCCGATCATCAGCACGTCGCGCGGCGCCGGGTGGAACAGGCTCAACGCATAGGGCCGCACAATGCCGTTGCTGTCGTGCTTGAGGTCGGTGTTGAAGCGCCCGTCATACATGCCGTTACCGAAAACGGTGCCGTCCGCCGCCACGCTGATGATGCCGCTTCGGTTCTCCACGATGTCGACGAGAGAGAGCGCATTCGGCGCGCCCTTCCATTGCAGGTCGGCGAGCACGCCCGCCGACCAGCGCGGGATGGCGACGAGCGCCAGCAAAGCGAGCCCCGCCGCAAGGCTCGCGCGCAGGAGCTTCTCCGAGCGCGGCAAGGGCAGCGTGCCGGTCAGCACCACGACGCAGGCGAGGCTCGCCACCACCAGTGCCGCAGCGATCGCCACCAGGCTGAGGCGATCGGTCAACACGAATCCGGTGACGATCGAGCCCGCGGCCGAGCCCAGAATATTGGCGAAATAGAGCAGCGCCGTGCGCATGCCGGCTCTATCGTCGGCGGCGACGCCAAACTCGGCGAGATAGGGCAGTAGCGAACCCCAGAAACGGGCGACCAGATAGATCAGCAGAAACGCCACGCCGACGATACCGCTGCCGAGCCAGACCAGATGGTCGAGGAGCGGCAGGAACAAGAGCCCGAGCACGCTGGCGCTCATCAGGGCGGTGACCGCGCGCCGGATCGCGCGTTCCGGCGTCAAAGCCGCACAATTGCGGCCGGCTTGCCGCGAGCCCGAGGCCAGCCCGATCAGGAAGGCCCCCAGCGTCAGGGCAAAGGCGGTCGCGCTCGAACCGGTGGCATAGGAGACGGTGCGGAAGAAGAAGATTTCGTAGGACAGCGAAACGAAGCCGCCCGCACCGGCCAGCGCCAGCGTCGGCGCGAGCCCGAGCATCGGCCGGCGCGCCACGGGAGCCGCTTGCGTGTCCGCTATATCGATGGTCGGATCGCGGCGATCGCGCCAATAGGCGGCGAAGGCGCCCGCCGCCACCGCCGCATTGATGCCGACGGCGACATACACCGCGCCCTGCATGCCGACGAACGGAAAGAGAAACGCGGCACTGGCAAGGCACGCTGCGCCGGCGCCCAGCGTATTGACGTAATAGAGGAGGCCGAGCGCACTCCCCACATGGCCGGAGCGACGAACCAGATGGCCGACCAAAATCGGCAGCGTCGCTCCCATCAACAAGGTCGGAACGATCACCAGCGCCAGACTGACGGCGGCCGTCGCCGGCAATGGCAGACCGATGGTGAACACGCTCGCCCGGTCGAAAATCTTGAGCGATAGGAGACCAAAGGCCCCGGTCATCAACTCGATGCCGCCAAGCAGCGGCAGCAACGGGATGCCGCGCCGCTTCGACAGCCAACCACCGGCGAGGCTGCCGAGACCGAGGCCAAGCATAAACGCGGTGACCACGATCGTGACCGATTCGATATTGACGCCAAAGATGCGAAATAGCGCGCGCTGCCAGGTCAGCTGATAAATCAGCGCCGGAAAGCCGGAGAAGAAGAACAACACGCACAACACGCGCGTCCACCGGGCGAACCCGTCTATTTGCCGCGCATCCGCGGGATTCGAGGTCAATTCGAGAGTCGTCATTCGGCACCGGGGCTCGCGTTCCGAAGAACCCTAGCGGCCGAACGTTACCCGACCCTCAACGGCGATCGGCTATGGATGACCCGCTGTTGTGCGGCCGGGGGGGAAGCCCAATCCGGCATTATGCGCGCCGCGCCATTCGTGCCACGGCGTCATGCATTGGCGTCGGCGATACTTCGATTTCCCGCAGCCTAGACGCGCCGCCGCTTCATCGGCGGATTCTCGCGACGCGACAGCTCGCCCTCCAGCGCCTTGATCTCGGCTCGGGTTTTCTCGAGCCATTTCGTGTTTGCGGCAATCAGCTGATTCAGCGCGGCATCGTTTTTTGGCAGCCCCGCGCCGCTGGTGAGAAAACTCTGATATCTTAGAATGTTGACGATGGCTTCATGACTTTTAGCAAGCACTTCCAGAACCTGCTCGTCGGAAAGTTGAGAATAACTCATCGCTGTTCCTCCTCCTGCAGCCGCCAAAGCCGTAGCTAACTACGCCGCAAGGACCGGCCCTTGATTTATGTCAACGCAAGACACAATCGATGTCGGAACGTGCAAACCCTCTCGTTGTGCTTCGCCGTCGCGCAGGGCGCAGTCCGGCCTCTGGCACGTCCGATATCACCGACCTCGCGATCGAGGCGGTGCCAAGCCACAATCAATCAGGCTGGCTTGTTGTTGCGCCCCGCTTGCTGAGACGGTCCAGCCCATTCGGCCATGCGCTGTTGGAGATCTTTGCAGTCGCTGTACATCTGCTCAAATGCAAATCCGAGGGCGAAGACGCGTTCTACCGCGTCGCCGGGAAGGCTGCGCGTGAAACCCTCGCGACGCAGCGCAGCGATCTCGGCGGCATAGGCATCGAGCGCCGATTCCACGGCGGTGAGCGGCGGCGGACCGCGGCCCGCCAGCAGCGCGGCCGCACTGGCGCGCAAGTAATCGGCGAAGGCCGCGCCGACATGCGCCAGCGGCGATTGCAGCCGCGTCCCGATCGCCTCGGGCAGCGGCCCGATGGCCGCTCTGCCGATCATCACCAGGTCGTGGCGCAACCTGAGCAGCGTGCGCAACAGCGGCCCGGTATCGGCGCCCCCGGCGAGACGCGCCGCCCGTTCGCGCTCGGCCTCGTCGCCCACCGCATCCAATCGCACCAAGGCCTGGCCGATGCCGTCCTGGATGCGGTGCAGCGCGTCCACGTCGAGACCCTGCGTCAAGCCGGCAAGCAGCTCGCCGAGCGCCCGCGCCATCCGGGCAAGCGTGCTGGCAGCCGCTTCGGCGACCTGACGATGGGCGCTCGACGGCAACAGCAGAAACGAAACCACCAGCCCGGTGACGCCGCCGAGCGCCACCTCGAGCACCCGGTCGAGTGCCGAGGCGATCGGACTGGCGTGGGTGATGGTGGGAAGCAGCAGCACGATGATGGCGGTAATCGGTGCGACCGAGAGCCTGGGATTGATCGCCGCGATGAAGGCGAGCGGGGCTACGGCAAGCGCCAGAACTCCGAGCAGCGCGATTTCGCTCGCATGCGGAATCAGTACGCCGATGGCGCCGCCATAGATCGCGCCGCCGAGGGTGCCAAGGAGATAATCGACCGCTGCCTTCAGCGCGCGTCCGACGTTCATCTGCGTGACGATGACGGCCGTCAGGACCGCCCACAATGGCAAGTGAAGGTGCAGGAATAGCGCCAGCGCCAACGCCGCCAGCGCCGCTACCGTGACCCTGATGGCCAATGCCAGCTGTGCGCGGCGGCGACGCACCACGGCGCGCAGGCCGGTCCAGAGTCTGGCGCGGCGCGTCACGATGCGCCCGCGAAACAGAAGCGAATGATCCATCTCGGCAACGGAGCGCGCATCACATCAGATCCGCGGTGGCGAGCGAACCGGTTCGATTGACGGCCGTGTCGCCGACGCTGCCAGAGAACTCAAGCCTTCCAGCCGGCACCGTCGAAACCGGCTCTCGCATAGGCGACGCCGCCATCGACCGCGAGCGTCGCGCCGACCACGTAGTCGCCGGCGCGCGACGCCAGATAGATCGCCGCGCCGGCCATGTCCTCGTCGGTGCCGATGCGTTTTGCCGGAACGCGCTGCGCCACCAGATCCGGATGGTCGCGCGCGGCGGTGTTCATGTCGGACTGGAACGGGCCCGGCGCGATCGCCGAGACGACGATGTTGTCGGCGATCAGCTTCGCGGCCATGCGCCGCGTCAGGTGGATCAGCCCGGCCTTGCTGGCGTGGTAGGAATAGGTTTCCAGCGGATTGACGAAGATGCCGTCGATCGAAGCGATGTTGATGACCTTGGCAGGACGCTCGCGGGTCGCGGCGGCTTTGAGCGCGCCGTGCAGCGCCTGCGTCAGGAAGAACGGCGTCTTGACGTTGAGGTCCATCACCTTGTCCCAGCCGTTTTCCGGAAAGGCGTCGAACTCCGCCGCCCATGCGGCGCCGGCATTGTTGACGAGGATGTCGAGCTTTGGCGCGCGCGCGCTGACCGCGGCGGCGAGCGCCCGCACGCCCTCGACGGTTGCAAGGTTGGCCGGTATCGAGACGCAGCTGCCGCCCCCCTTCGCCAGCTCCGCCGCGGCCTCATCGCACTGCGCCGCCTTGCGCGCCGCGATGTAGACCCGCGCCCCTTGGGCGATGAAGCCCCGCGCAATCATCTTGCCGATGCCGCGCGAACCGCCGGTGACGAGCGCGGTGCGGCCCGCGAGCGAGAACAGGTCTGTCATCATCGGCACACTTCCTCTCCGCGAGACGCCGGCCTCGATCTTCGCCGTCGCTTGCGATCGTCATCCGGCCAGCTTGCGCGCGCCTTCGGCGGCGGCCGCCTCGCGCTTGGCCAATTCCTCGGCCACCAGCTCTTTCTTCGACAGCTTGCCGACAGGCGTCTTCGGCAGGCTCGCGCGGAATTCCATCTCGGTCGGCATTTCATACTTGGCGAGCTTGTCGGCGAGGAAGGCCTTGATCTCGTCGAAGCTGAATGCCGGCTGCCCGGGCTTGAGCGCGATGAAGGCCTTGGCCGATTGGCCGCGGTAGGCGTCGGGAATGCCGATCACGGTGACTTCGGCGACCGCCGGGTGCTCGTAGATGGCTTCCTCGATGTTGCGCGGGAACACGTTGAAGCCGCCGGACAGGATCATGTCCTTCTTGCGATCGACCAGGGTGACGAAACCGTCCTGATCGATGAAACCGATGTCGCCGGTATGGAAACGGCCGCCGCGGAAGGCGTCCGCGCTC
>Ga0208188_1000466_pt1 | contig 26759 bp, 12 predicted proteins | sample June2015DPH_8_50_FD_184698 | JGI IMG/M metagenome (GOLD analysis project Ga0208188, IMG submission 184698) | Peatland microbial communities from SPRUCE experiment site at the Marcell Experimental Forest, Minnesota, USA - June2015DPH_8_40... | ecosystem: Environmental > Terrestrial > Soil >...
CCAGGCAAAACAATGCCGGTGATCAGGTGGAATCTTGCGAATCGGAAGCGGTCCGGAAGATTGAACAAAGCATCACCTACATGTTGCGGCATCTGGACGAGTCGCTGCAGGTGGCCACGCTCGCCGCCCAGGCAAATATTTCCGCGTCCCACTTCTTCGCGCTGTTCAAACGGCAAACCGGCTGCGCGCCCATTGACTGCTTCATTCGCCTGCGCATGCAGCACGCCTGCCGTCTGCTGGACGAGACGGTGATGAGCGTGAAGGAAGTCGCCGCCACGCTCGGCTACGACGATCCCTTCTACTTTTCCCGCATTTTCAAATCCGTCAACCACGTTGCGCCCAGTGAGTATCGGTTGCTGAAAAATGGGGACAAGGAGGCGGTCAGGAACTGCGGGATTACTTTGCGCTTTTTTCATCCAAGTGAATCCAGGACCGGTCTGGAGCGCAACGGCTCGCATCCGGCACAAGATCCGGACGGCGCCAAAGGCCGAATCGGAATCAGCATGGGGATATCCGGTTACAGGAACGGTGGAAAATGCCGATTGGAATTTAACCATTAATTCAAGCCATTATTACAAATCATATGTTCTACAAGTCAAAAAAAACAAACCTCCGGCCTAGGGGCTTCACCCTGATTGAACTGTTGGTGGTCATTGCCATCATCGCCATTTTGGCGGCGCTTCTGCTGCCAGTGCTGGCCAAAGCTAAATTCAGGTCCCAAGTCCTTAACTGTACTTCCAACTACAAACAGTGGGGGGTGTCGGTTAATGTGTATGCGCAGGACTATGAGGACTATTTGCCATCTGTGCCAAATCCGGCAGGCGGTGGCTGGATGTGGGACGTAGGCACTAATTTTGTGACGGTTATGGCACAGTGTGGCATGACGGTGCCGATGTGGTTTTGCCCGGTAAGACCGGATGAGTATAACAATTTGTGTAATACATTTCAAACGAAAAATTCCCGCCCGCTTGTAACTATTGATGATTTGACGCTTGCATTGATACAGCGGGCGAATTTGGGCGAGACGCTGATATATCACAATTTGTGGATTCCGCGCTATCATGGTGGCGTCCCCATCCCCATATACCCCGGCCCCAACGATAAGAGCTGGTACCCGTGTCGGCAATCCGGAATCGCGTATAACAACACCAGCGATTCGGGATACGATTGGCCGGTGAAAACGAGCGACAAGGTTGCGTCGAAGGTGCCCTTTATCAGCGACGAATGTTACAGTGGTGGCACTACCGCCGGTTTCCCAGCCACAACAGCTGATACAAAACTGTCGGATATAAGGACTGATACATCTCATTTTTACAACGGTACGTTGAATTCCGTCAATTTGGGCTTTGCTGACGGTCATGTCTCGTCTGACGGGATGCAAAGCATCAGTGCGAGACAGCCATCAAGTGATAAATTAAGTGTTTGGTTTTATTAAGAATGGCAGTTTTTTGCGGCGTTAAAACGCTGGGCGAAATGAAACGAGTGATCTTTTCTTCCGCTGAGCCAAAGACAAAGAATTAGAAAACGTCAAAAATAAAAAAACAACTGACTTTGTTTGCACAGTATAAAGCATTAACCATAAAAACCCACAACAAAAGTATGAAAAGAAAATTCCCATCAACTATAATCATCGCGTTATTCGCGACAGTATTCCTTGTATTAACCACGGCGATTCAAACCTTCGCGCAGGCGACAGGTCCAGGTCTGACCAACGGCCTGTGCGCTTACTGGCCGCTGGATCGAATAACCGGATGCAACACCAACAAAACCCCTGATCTTGTTAACGGATACGACATGCAGCCGGTTTTTAATGGTTTAAATTATACCAACTTCGGAGTTAACACGCTTTATTTGACGAACGATCCAGTTCGGGGAAACGCAATGTTCTTTCCGTGTCAACCGAATTCGTTTGGTGTTCCTCAGGAACCACTCGGAACGTTATGCTCATTGCTTTATAAATCCGTCAACACCAATGATTTGGTGCCTATCAACCGGCATGCGCCGGCACCCAACACCATATCATTCTTTGAAAAGGTTGAAGGTGCGCGGGCGGCAATGAACGGTGGCGCCAATTGGGCGCGCGTTTGGTCCGAATCAAAATACACTGCGGACCAGGCCAACGACATAGATATTGAAATAAATGCGTCCTCCACTGTAGATTTTTTTGTCCGTCAGAATGGCCCTGGTGGTGGTCCTCAAAGTCTTGGTAATTTCAGCGGGGGCACTCATGAGGACGGGAATATCACAGCCTACGACGGTAATTGGCACAATATAACGATTGTGACAGTGACTAATGTTGGAACTACCGTAACAAACGCAGGGGTGTGGAACGTTTATGTGGACGGTGTACTTGACACTGCCGCAAGCGGCTTTGCAAAGCCGGAAGGGTTGTGGAACTTGGATTGCGTCAGTATTGGCACATTTTTGCGCGCGAGTACAATTAACTGGGATTATCTGACCAACGCGGTCATTTCTGACCTTGCGGAATGGAGCCGTGCGTTGACCACAAATGAAATTCAACTATACATGGCACAGGCCATCACCAATAACTTTCCTCCGGTGTCGCCGCTGACAATTTCACAGTACTCCACCCCTCTCTTTTACATCAACCAAGGCGGTTCGATTACATTGTCTTGGAATGCCAGTTCAGACGTTACCGGCCTGACCATTAATAACGGCGTTGGCAGCGTGATGTCGGAAACCACTTGCGGCAGCGGCTCTATAACGGTGACGCCCCCAGCCGGAATCACCACTTATACGATAACCGCAACCCGTAACGCAGAACCACCGGTGACGGCGTCAATCACAGTTCATGCGTTTAACGCACCCGCCGGGTGGATATATATTGACGGTTTCGATGCGGACAGCCTTGGCGACCTGGCCAGCCAGGGGAACTGGACGTCGCTTTACAGCAGTCCCCAAAGCCAAGGGTGCGACATGCCGCAAGTGCTCCAAACCGTCACGGGCAACCAGGTTTTGGGATTGGACGGACTGACAGTCTTTGGAGATCCGGTGTTGACTGCGGCCGCCCTTGGCCCGAACTACGTTCCAGCGGGACAAAGCAACACCCTTTTCTTCCGCTTCGAGCTTGATCCGTCAATCCAAATTTTGGACATCGCTAATGGAAGCATCATCCCGGACGTTGTTCTCTCCGTCGGTCTTTCGGACAAAATATTGCGGGATCCGCTGGATTTCGCCGGGACCAACAGTGGTCCTTGCATTACCATCTACCGCAGCACCTTTGGCGATGGCGGCCCCATTGACTTGCAAGCTGTCTATGGTGCCGATCAGCCGTTGGGATCGGGATACAGCTATATTGGCGATGCTATCAACGGCAATTCCGCCGGTCTGGCGACGGGTGTGGTCTATAACGTATGGATTGATTTTCAGAAGATCACCAACGATCCGGTGAACAACATATCATCCTACTACTCGGTTTATCTCCAAACGAATAATGGACCTCAAGTCTGTCTGTTCCAAAATAAGGTATCGAATGAAGATACAAATAGCGGAAGCTTAAACAAGGTTTTCATTGACGAAGCCCCCGGTATCTCGGGAGGCACGAACATGGTGCTCTTGGACGACTTCTACCTGAGCTCCAGCGGGTATAACCATGGAACTCCGGTTCCGGCTGGGAGCTTCGTTCTGGGGACGCCCCCGGCTGGCCCGACGAGCATCACAATCACCAGCGTCAGCAAGAGCGGAAGCTCTGTGACACTCAATTGGAGCACCGTTCCTTCTGGATCGTTCTCGTTCACGGTGTGGAGCCGGGGTTCGTTGAACAGCGGCAGTTGGTCAACCGTTCAGACTGGCATTAGTGCCAATACCGTAACACTTACGGGTCAAACTGCTGGCACAACGTTCTACAGAGTAACGTCGCCTTAAGGGTGCCGGTTGATAGTTTGGGCGGCAGAATTGCCAACGAGCATTTCTGCCGCCCTTTTATTTCAGGCAAAAGCTATGAATTCAGAAACAACACGGCCGGTAATTCCTCTTTTCAGCGATCCGGTCCGCTTCCACCGCAACCAGATTTGACCGTGATGTTAATAAATTTTGTCCCCGGTTGGAAAATATGTTAAACTACACCATCCCAAATATTACCATCCCAAATATTATGGGGGGATGGTTTTTATCAAACCCGGAACACAATTGTGCTGCAGTTGAAAATTTCAGTGGGCGGCTGGCCACATAAAAATTTCTCAAAATGAAAATACACTTAAAGATTCGAACGGGTTTGTCGGTTGGTTTGCTGGCGCTGGCAATGACAGCCCTGTCGGGCCGGGCGCAGACCTGCACCGTGAACTGGACCAACGTGTACCAGAGGATAGACGGCTTTGGCGCATCCTCGGCCTGGCGGAGCACTTGGACCACGAATTTGGCCGACATGTTTTTTTCCACCAATAACGGCATCGTTTATACCAACAACAACAAGACCATCGTTTCCACAAACAACGGCATCGGCCTTTCTCTGCTGCGCAACCACATCACCTCGGCCAGTTCGACTTCGGCAAGTGCCACGCCGTCCACGTCCGAAACGGCCATCATGCAGTATGCCCAGGCCCGCGGCGCCAGGGTCTGGAGCGCGCCGTGGACTCCGGCGTCCGGGTTCAAGAACAACAAAGCGCAGGACGGTGGCGGCTATCTCGGGAGCGGAGCCAACGCCACCAATCTGGCATACGCTAGCCAGCTCGCCAATTATGTGGTCAGTATGCAAAAGAGTGGCATCAACCTTTACGCCATCTCCATTCAGAACGAACCCGATGCCATCGTTTCCAGTTATGAATCGTGCAATTGGACTGCGCAGCAAATCCATGATTTTACCACCAACCTTTACAACGCGCTGGTGGCCAGCAACGTGGCTTCGACCAAGATCATGCTCCCCGAAAGCCAGAACTGGCAGGACTATTCCAATCTCGCCGTCACTGCCATGACCGACGCGAATGTCGCGGCGGACGTGGGCATTATCGCCGACCACAATTATGACGGTACCAGCGGACCGCCGACGTTGACGAAAAACAGTTACGGCAAGGCGCTTTGGGAGACGGAAGTTTCCCTGCTCTCCGGCAGTGACAGCAGCATTACCAATGGCGTTTATTACGGCCAGCGGATTTACCTGTTCATGACCGTGGCGCAAGCGAACGCCTACCATTACTGGTGGCTCATTTCCGGCAACAGCACCGGCAACGAGGGTTTGATGGACACCAACGCAAATCCGACCCCGCGCATGTTTGTGTTTGGCCAATACAGCCGCTTTGTCCGTCCCGGCTATTATCGCATTGGCGCAATCAATACCGGCACCGCCCTGATCAGCGCCTATAATGACACCAACTCCGGCAACTTTGCCATTGTGGCCGTCAACACCAACACCAGCACGGCCATCAACCAGACCTTCAATCTTACCAACTTCACCGCCGGTTCCGTGACGCCGTGGCTGACCACCAGCAATCTTTCGCTGGTCAGCACCAATGCCGTCACGGTCAGCAATTCATCATTCGCCTATACGCTGCCGGCCCTGAGCGTGGTGACCTTCGTGGGGCAGCAACAAACCAACACGCCGCCGACCTTGGCGCCGGTTGTGAACCAGACGATCAACGCGGGAGTCACCCTGGTCATTACCAATGCAGCCACCGACACGAACCCGCCGCCTCAAACCTTGACGTTCAGCCTGCTCAGCGCTCCCACCAACGCGACCCTCACGCCGCTCAACAACACCAACGCCGTCTTCACCTGGCGACCGCTGGTGAGCCAGGCCAACACGACCAACTTGGTCACGGTGCAAGTGGCGGACAGCGCGAGCCTGAGTGCGACCAACAGTTTTACGGTCACCGTCAATCCGCTGGCCCAACCGGTGGTCAGTTCAATCAGTGTGTCGGGCGGGCAGGTGAGTCTGGTGGCGACGGGCGCGGTGGGGCCGGATTACACATTATGGGCCTCGACCAATCTGATGAGCTGGCAGGTTCTGTTTACGAGCAATTCGCCGGTCATCCCGGTCACGCTGATGGACACGAATTTCGGCGCCTACCCCATCCGCTTTTATCGCATCCAGCTCGGCCCATGAGCGAGTCATACCCATTCCCAGAGACAATCGGTGCAATGGTAGGGTCCCGACTGGTCGGGACGCCGCCGGGTATGATGCCGCGCCGCTCAACAGCACGGCCCTACCGTCTGGGAAATGTGCCGATTATTATCGGGAAATGGTATCAATCATCAAATTTGCCAATGCCAATGTTTACAAAGGGAAAGTGCCATTTTGCCAGTGGAGAATCCTCCATGAAAATCATAGTTTTGTCCATTCCATAAAATTGAGAGTGGTGATAATATTGTTGCAACGGTTAACCTAAAAAACAGAAATTTGTAACAAAAAAAGTCGTATGAAAAGTTATATCAAAACCCTGGCAATATTGACGGCACTGGCATTGGCCACGTCAGTTCAAGCTCAATTAACTTCCTCAGAATCTTCAAGCAGTGCTTGGATCGGCACGCCAAGTTATTCCACAGGACCAGCCCCGACCACCGGTAACGGTGGCACTTCAAACGATAATAATAATTGGGCGTCCGGTAGCGGTTATTTGGGTGGGTATAATAGTGTTGGTGGTCTTGCCCAAACTTTTTATCTCGGGACAGCCGGCTATTTGCAAAATATTCAAATGGTTTTCACGGGAGGCACGCAGACCTTCAACATTGAGCTTTTTGATCTGGGGACCTTGGCCAGCGTTACAGCGGCGCTGGGGTCGTATCCAACTACGCCGACGCAGATGAATTTTGTGCCAACATCCAGTTCGGTCTCCCAAGTGGATATGCTTACGCCAGGCGACCAGTTCACCTACACCACTGGTGCGAGTAGCAGCGATCTCACGTTGACCCCCTCCACAGTTGCGGATGCAGGTGTATACTTGCTGGCTAATGAGGTTTATGCGATTTCAGTTGACCCGACGGGTGCGGCGGGTGCTGCTGCCAATACTTGGTGGGTTCGCGGCGGCACTGCGAGCGTGGTAGGTTATCAGCAAGGGATGGGCTGGGGTGTGGACAGCTCTTCTTATCAATGGGCCTATCAAGACTTTGAAGGTAAAACCGGTGGCACATCTGGTATTCGCGATTTTGACACGGCGGTAACTGTTGGCCCCACTGAAGTTGTAGTTCCCGAACCCACTTCAATGATGTTGATGGGGTTGGGTGTTTTGGCGATATTGATTCGCCGCCGTCATACGGCATAAACTGAGTTTGGTTTCAAATTGAAGACCGCTGCCGAAACGCAGCGGTCTTTTTTTGTCGTTACCAGTTGGGCAAAAAGTCGTTTGGAACAAGACCGCCGGAAGGTCATCCCAATTCCCAGAGACAATTGTATCGGAGGGGCGAGTTATACGAGCCCCAGACCCATAGAATGCCCCTGAAAATGGGGACTCGTGTAACTCGCCCCTCCGAGGAGAAATTGTTTTGAGACAGCTCAGCAGCGCGGCCCTGCCGTCTGGAATATGTGCCGATTATTATCGGGATTCAACATTACGAATTCCACCGGTTCAATGTTTCTTCAGCATCCTTGATACGTTGGTCCATTACGATAGAATCGGACCCATGTCCCGCCCGCGTATCGTGTGTGCGTTGCTCGCGTTGATCACGCTGCTGGTTTATCTGCCGGCGCGGCATCATACCTTCGTGAATTATGACGATCCCGATTACGTGACGGAAAATCCGATGGTCCAGGCCGGGCTGACGTGGTCAGGATTCCAGTGGGCTTTCACCACGCTGGACGCGTCCAACTGGCATCCGCTCACCTGGTTGTCGCACATGCTGGACTGCCAGTTGTTTGGTTTGAATGCGGGCGGGCATCATCTCGTCAACGTTCTCTTTCATGCGACCAACGCCGTGCTTTTATTGTTGTTGTTATTGCGCCTGACCGGTGCCTTCTGGCAAAGCACGTTCATCGCCGCCCTGTTTGCCTGGCATCCGCTGCACGTGGAATCGGTGGCCTGGGTGGCGGAACGGAAAGACGTGCTTTCCACGTTCTTCGGGTTACTGACCCTGATGGCTTATGTGCGCTACGCGCAAGGAGTGAACAGTGACATGCGGCAAGTGACACGGACGAGCTCCATCCAGTCACGTGTCACGTGTCACGCGTCACGTTACTACTGGCTGGCCTTGTTGTTTTTTGCCTTGGGATTGATGTCCAAGCCGATGCTGGTGACGCTGCCGTTCGTGATGTTGTTGCTGGATTATTGGCCGCTCAGGAGGGTGACAGGTGACGGGTGGCAGGTGACAGGCGACAAAAAGTCGGTCGGGAAGCTTTCAACTCTCAACTCTTCCGCCTTCGCCTTTGGCTACGGCGCGACCGCGCCGAAACGAAGTGAAGGCGGGCAACTGTCAACCCTGCTTCTGGAGAAGTGGCCGTTCTTTGCCCTGGCGGCGGTCTCTTGTGTGGTGACGTTTGTCGCACAAAAACGTGGCGCGGCGGTCGCCCCCTTGGAAGGGTATCCGCTATCTGCCCGCATCGGAAATGCGGCGGTGGCGTATGTGAAATACCTCTTTAACAGCGTTTATCCGGTGAATCTGGCGGTCATATATCCGCTGCCCAGGGAAATTCCGTGGGTGCAGGTTGCGGGGGCCATGATGGTGTTGGCGGTGATATCGTGGTTGATTTGGCGGGCACGGCGGCAACGGCCGTATTTGGTGACGGGCTGGCTTTGGTATTTGGGGATGCTGGTGCCGGCGGTTGGATTGGTGCAGGTGGGTTTTCAGGCCAGGGCCGATCGCTACACTTACCTGCCGCTGATCGGGGTGTTCATCGCAGCGGTATTTGGCCTGGGTGATCTGGCCAAGAAACTGCGGCTTAAACCGATGGTGATGATTTCGGTTGCGGTTATTGTTCTGGCAGGCTGTTTGTTTGCGACGGCACGACAACTCCAGTATTGGCGGGATAGCGAAACCCTGTTTGAACACGCCCTGGCAGTAACAAAAGATAATCCCATCGCACAGAATGATCTGGGCAACGCCTTGAGCGAGGCAGGCCGGCCACAGGAGGCCATGGAGCACTTTCGGGAGGCGGTGCGGCTTAAACCTCGCTATGCCATGGCCCACAACAACTTGGGCGGCGTCCTGGCCCAGACCGGTCATTTACAGGAGGCCATCGAGCATTTTCAGGAGGCGTTGCGACTTAAACCTAACAATGCTGATTCTGCCATGACCCACAACAACTTGGGCCACGCCTTGGCCCAAACAGGTCAGCTACAGGAGGCCATGGAGCACTTTCAGGAGGCGTTGCGACTTAAACCTGACTATGCCACGGCCCACAACAACTTGGGCAACGCCTTGCTCCAAACCGGTCAGTCACAGGAGGCCATCAAGCACTACCAGGAAGCGTTGCGACTTAAACCTGACGATACCACGGCCCACTACAACTTGGGCAACGCCTTGCTCAAAACAGGCCGGCCACAGGAGGCAATCGAGCACTTTCGGGAGGCGTTGCGACTTAAACCTGACAATGCCGAGGCCCACAACAACTTGGGCAACGCCCTGACCAAGACAGGTCAGTTACAGGAGGCAATGGAACACTTTCGGGAGGCGTTGCGACTTAAACCTGACTCTGCCCTGGCCCACAACAACTTGGGCAACGTCTTGCTCCAAACAGGTCAGCCACCGGAGGCCATCAAGCACTTTCAGGAGGCTTTGCGACTTAAATCTGACGATGCCGACTCTGCCACAGCCCACAAAAACTTGGGCGACGCCTTGCTCCAAACAGGTCAGCCACAGGAAGCAATCGAGCACTTTCAGGAGGCGTTGCGACTTAAACCTGACTATGCCATGGCCCACAACAACTTGGGCGTCGCCCTGGCCCAGATCGGTCAGCCACAGGAGGCCATCAAGCACCACCAGGAAGCGCTGCGACTCCAACCTGACTTACTAGAGGCGCACTGCGATCTGGGCATCACGCTGACCGAAGTTGGCCGACCGACGGAGGCAATCACCCACTTCGAGCAAGCACTGCAATTGGAGCCAAACTACCCCAAAGCTCATAATGGCCTTGGCCTGGCGCTGCTCCAAAACGGGCAGGTGGAGGAGGCTATCGCCCAGTTCCGAACGGCCCTGCGGCTTCAACCTGACTTTACCGCAGCGCGCAACCAGCTTGGCGATGCGCTCATCAAATTTGGCTGTGTTCTTTTCCAAAAGGGGCAGATGAATCAGGCCGTTGCTCCTTTGCAGGAGGGCTTGCAAATCCACCCGGCCAACGTGGTGGCCTGCAACTACCTCGGCTTTATTTTTCTCAGGCAGGGGCAGGCTGGCGAGGCCGTGGGTAATTTCCAAAAGGCCTTGGAACTGCAGCCCAACAATGCAGATGCACACAAATATCTGGCTTGGATACTGGCGGCCTGCCCGGAGGCGTCCGTCCGGAACGGCGCCCGGGCAATCGAGCTGGCCCAACAAGCGGAGCAGCTTTCCGGCGGCCAGGATCCGGCCCTTATCACCATACTGGCGGCAGCTTACGCCGAGGCCGGGCGCTTTCCAGACGCCATGACCACCGCTCAAAAAGCCCTGGCGTTGGCCACCGCCCAGACCAACACCGCCGTCGCCGATGCCTTGCGGATACAAATCGGATGCTATGAAAAGGGCGCCCCCTTCCGCGACAGCAGCTTGACGAATACGCCATCCACAACTCAATAGGCGAGCGCATTCCGTTTGAGCGCACCGCACCCTGCAACTTTCAACATCACGCATTCCACCGGTTCAACGTTTTGGGAGCATCCTGATAATGGGCTATTTTGAAGGTAGGGACAGCGCGCTGCGCTGTCCGGACGCCGCAGCGCGGCGTCCCTACCAATGAATCTGACCCACTACCAGCATTCCTTGATACCCTGGTCCATTACGATAGAATTGGACCCATGTCCCGCCCGCGTATCGTGTGTGTGCTGCTCGCGTTGGTCACGCTGCTGATTTACCTGCCGGTGCGGCATTACTCATTTGTTAATCTTGACGATGGGAAGTACGTGACGGAGAACCCGATGGTCCAGGCCGGGCTGACGTGGGCGGGAGTAAAATACGCCTTCACCAGTTGGTATGGGGACTTCTGGCATCCGCTCACCTGCTTGTCGCACATGCTGGACTGCCAGTTGTTCGGCTTGAATGCCGGCGGGCATCATCTCGTCAGCGTTCTTTTTCATGCGACCAACGCAGTTCTTTTGTTGTTGTTGTTATTGCGCCTGACCGGTGCCTTCTGGCAAAGCGCGTTCATCGCCGCCCTGTTTGCTTGGCATCCACTGCACGTGGAATCGGTGGCCTGGGTGGCGGAACGGAAAGACGTGCTTTCCACATTCTTCGGGTTGCTGACCCTGATGGCCTACGTGCGCTACGCGCAAGGAGTGAACAGTGACATGCGGCAAGTGACACGGACGAGCTCCATCCAGTCACGTGTCATGCGTCACGCGTCACGTTATTACTGGCTGGCGCTGCTGCTCTTTGCGCTGGCTTTGATGGCCAAACCGATGCTGGTGACGCTGCCGTTCGTATTTCTGTTGCTGGATTATTGGCCGCTCAGGAGGGTGACAGGTGACGGGTGGCGGGTGACAGGCGACAAAAAGTCGGTCGGGAAACGTTCAACTTTCAACTCTTCCGCCTTCGCCTTTGGCTACGGCGCGACCGCGCCGAAACGAAGTGAAGGCGGGCAACTCTCAACCATTTTGGAAAAGTGGCCGTTCTTTGCTCTGGCGGCGGCCTCTTGTGTGGTGACGTTTATCGCACAAAAACGCGGCGGTGCGGTCGCCCCGCTGGGAGGGTATCCGCTGTCTGCCCGCATCGGGAATGCGGCGGTGGCGTATGTGAAGTACCTCTTTAACAGCGTCTATCCGGTGAATTTGGCGGTATTTTATCCACTGCCCAAGGAAATTCCGTTGGTGCAAGTTGCGGGTGCCATGATGGTGTTGGCGGTGATATCGTGGTTGATTTGGCGGGCACGGCGGCAACGGCCGTATCTGCTGATGGGCTGGCTATGGTATTTGGGGATGCTGGTGCCGGCGGTGGGTTTGGTGCAGGTGGGTCCTCAGGCAATGGCCGATCGTTTCACGTACTTGCCGCTGATCGGGGTGTTCATCGGAGTGGTATTTGGCCTCGGGGACCTGGCTAAGAAACTGCGGCTTGAACCGATGGTGATGATTTCGATCGCGGGCATCGTTCTGGCAGGATGTCTGTTTGCGACGGCCCGGCAACTCCACTTCTGGCGAGATAACGAAACACTGTTTGAACGCACCTTGGCAGTGACGAAGGACAACCCTGTTGCCCACTATACCCTTGGCAATGGTCTTCTGCAGAGGGGGCAAGTGGAGGAAGCGATGGCTCAGTTCCAAAAGGCGTTGGAAATCAAGCCTGACTACACAGAAGCACACAACAACCTCGGCTGTGCTTTTCTCCGCAAGGGGCAGGTGAACAAGGCGATGGCTCATTTCCAAAAAGCCTTGGAACTGCAGCCAAACAACGTGGAGGTTCAGAATAATCTGGCCTGGGTGTTGGCAACCGCTCCAAACGCCTCGTTGCGCAACGGGGTCAAGGCGGTCGGGTTGGCCCAACGGGCGAATCAGCTTTCCGGCGGCCAAAATCCAGCCTTTATCGGCACGCTGGCCGCAGCTTATGCGGAGGCCGGGCGCTTTCCCGAAGCGGTCACGACCGCCCGGCAAACCCTGCAGTTGGCCACCGGCCAGACCAGTCCCGCTGCGGTCGATGCCCTGCGGACGCAAATCGGACTTTACCAGGCAGGGTTGCCATTTCGTGACCTCAGCCTGACGAACACTCTTTCTTCTGAAAGTCAACCTTGACGGCTGGTTGACGCGCTGCCGAAGCTTCCTGGGCGAAGGCCATGGGTGGATCGGATTGGGACCCAAATTTCGAATGGAGGATTGACCATGTGAAACATAATCTCATCCATTCCCTAAAACCAGCCACCTGCCATCAGCGGGGTTAACCGGTCCAGCCGAAGCCGGATGGGGTGGTGGGTCAGTTTGCAATTTTCGGCGGGACGAGCGTCCTCGCGAGCCGGCCTTGGCGCGGCGCGGCGCAGCGGAGACGGCGCATCAGCAACCTCCCCGCGCCCAAACTGACCCGCTGCCTCAAATGGGAATTGCGGTTTGCCAGACGTGGCAGCTTCGACACCGGATGGACACTGCACAGCACTGCACCGAACTTCTCTCTAACTCTCTGGGGACAAAGCCCGAAACCCGAAGGCCGAAGCCCGAAATCCCGCAAGGCGGGACGAAATCCGACCCGTCCTCCGTAGTCCCGCAATGCGGGACGGAGGATGGAAGCCCGAAATGCAGAACGGCTCGTGAGCCGGTTTGTCCTTCGGATTTATGCTGCCCCAACGACTTGCGTGTTGGTTTAGAGCGGCCCTGGACACAGCACGCAACTTGAAAAGCCGGGTCGCGTCAAGTCATGCAATTTGATTTCATTGCCGAATCACAAAATTCGTCTAAAAATACAGGCTTCATATGAAAACGTTTCTTGAATGCTTTATTCTGGCCGCTCTGATGGCGGCCAACGGCCAATGGCCGGCACAGGCCGCCAACGAATCGCAGCAAAAAAATCAGGTTGAGCCGAACCGGTTGGCGGCGCCGGAAAAGCTCTCCGACGGCATCGTGGTTCCAATCAACGGCACTTTCCTCAAGGTGGAAGTTTTCGCCGACAACGTCATCCGCATCGCCGCGGCGAAGGACCGCGCGTTCCTTGCCCACAGCACGCCCGCAACGGAAGTGCGCCACCAGGAGAAGACCCGGTGGAAGCTCGACACCCGGGATGGGGTGGCAACGCTCTCGACCGCAAAACTCCAGGTGCGGGTGAATCTCGTCACCGGCGCGGTTGCATTTTTTGATTCCAATGGCAAACCCATTCTGGCCGAAAAAGCCGATGGCCGGACGATCACTCCCGCCGAAGTGCAGGGCGAGCAAACGTCCCAGGTGCGCCAGCGGTGGGAACCAAACGCCGATGAGTCGCTCTACGGCCTCGGCCAGCGTCAAATCGGCATCCTTGACATCAAGGGCTGGGACCTCGATTTGTGGCAGCATAACACGCACGTCGTCGTGCCATTTCTGGTATCGAGCCGCGGTTACGGTGTATTGTGGGACAATCTCTCCTACACGCGCTTCGGCGATTTGCGTGAATTCGAGCCCATCCCCGCCGATTGCCTGATTGACGTTTCCAACCAGCCCGGCGGTCTCACGACCGGCACGTTCACCGCGGCCAATCCCGGCCAATTGGAAAATGCGCACAGCACCTATGAAATCTCCTTCCAGTCCCGCGGTCGCGGCGGTGCCCGTGGCTGGACGCGCTGGGCCGGCGAACTCGTTCCGCCCACGACCGGCGATTATCAACTTAAAACCTACTCGAACGGCCGCATCAAAATGTGGCTGGACGGAAAGGGGGTCATTGACCACTGGCGGCAGGGCTGGCTGACGGACAATGATCAGATTAAAGTCCACCTTGAAGCCGGCCATCATTACGCAATCAAAATCGAATCCGGCGGGGACGAGCGGAGCACGATGCAATTGACGTGGAAAACGCCCACGACGGATGGCAGCACGTCGTTGTGGTCCGAGGTCGCCGACGGCGAGGATTATTATTTCGTTTACGGTCCGGCGCTCGACCGGGTCATCGCCGGTTTCCGCCAGTTGACCGGCCAGGCTTCGTTGATGCCGGAGTGGGCGTTCGGCTTGTGGCAGTCGCGCCAGCGCTACGAGACCGACAAGCAAAGCCTCGACGTGGTGGACGAGTTTCGCCGCCGCGCCATTCCTTTCGACAACATCGTGCAGGACTGGCAATACTGGCCGCGCAACGCCTGGGGTTCGCACCAGTTCGACCCGGCGCGTTTTCCCGACCCCGACGGCTGGCTCAAGGCCCTGCACGACCGGCACGCGCACGTCATGATTTCGGTCTGGGGCAAATTTTACTCCGGCACGACCAACTTTGACGCGATGCAAAAGGCCGGGTTCCTCTACCAGCCGAATCTCAAGGAAGGGCTGCAAGACTGGATTGACTTCCCTTACACCTTCTACGATGCGTTCAACCCCGCCGCGCGCAAGCTCTTCTGGTCGCAGATCAACCCCGCCCTGTTCAGCAAGGGCATTGATGCCTGGTGGATGGACGCCACCGAACCCGACCTGACGCCGTCGCCGCCCACACTCGAAGGACAACGCACTCACATGAATCCGACGGCGATGGGCACTGCGTCGCGCGTGATGAACGGTTATGCCTTGATGAACAGCAAAGGGATTTACGAAGGACAGCGCAGCGTCGCGCCCAACCAGCGCGTCTTCATCCTCACCCGCTCGGGCTTCGCCGGCATCCAACGCTACGGCACGGCCACCTGGTCCGGCGACACGACGGCAACGTGGACCGGATTGGCGAAGCAGATTCCCGCCGGCCTGGGCTTTTGCATCTCCGGCGTGCCGTATTGGACCATGGACATCGGCGGCTACACCATGGAGCAAAAATTCTCCACGGAAAATCCCACGCCGGCGAATGCCGAGGAATGGCGGGAGCTCAACACCCGCTGGTTCCAGTTTGGGACGTTCTGTCCGTTGACGCGTTTGCACGGCGAATTGAAACCGCGCGAACCGTGGACCTTCGGCGGCGATTCGCATCCCGCTTATCAAACCATCGTCAAGTTTGACCGCCTGCGCTACCGCCTGCTGCCTTATATTTATTCCATTGCCGGGGAGGTGACCCTGGACGCCGGCACGATGATGCGGCCATTGGTCATGGATTTCCCAGGCGACACGAAGGTCCGTGAAATCACCGATGAATACATGTTCGGCCCGGCGTTCCTCGTCGCGCCCGTCACCACCTACCAGGCGCGCAGCCGCGGCGTCTATCTGCCACCAACGACCGGCGATTGGTACGACTTCTGGACCGGTGCGATTACTGCGGGCGGACAGACCATTGACGCCCCGGCGCCCTACGACTCGATGCCGCTGTTCATCCGCGCCGGTTCCATCATTCCGTTCGGCCCGGAACTGCAATACACCGGCGAGAAACCAGCCGACCCGATCACGCTGTATGTTTATGCGGGCGCGGACGGCACGTTCACGCTCTACGAGGACGACGGTTTGACCTATGGCTACGAGAAAGGCGCCTTTGCGCGCATTCCGATTCATTGGGATGACGCTGCCAAGACGCTGACCATCGGCAAACGTGAGGGCAAGTTCCCCGGCCTGCTGGCCAAACGCACCTTCAACGTCGTGCGGGTGGCCAAGGACAAGCCGGCCGGTTTTTCATTCACCCCGAAGGCGGACCGGACCGTCGCTTATCAAGGCAAAGAGGTGAAGGTGAAGTTTGAGTGATGCGTTGATGCCGCCTTGTTCAACTGTTCTGGAATGAGAACCATGAAATTCATCACCGGCAGCCTGCGTCGTTTGTCGTGTGTCCTGGGGTTGCTCCTGCTGGGGCTGGGAACCGCTTTCGGAACCCTGCGCGCCCAGAACCAGCCGGTCAAGATTGAGCCGGTTCAGGAACCACCGCCGCTCTATCTCGACACCAATCAGCCCGTCGAGAAACGCGTCGAAGACCTGTTGGGTCGCATGACGCTGGAGGAGAAGATTGCGCAGGTCCACGCCGACTCGAAATTCTCCACCGCCGCCATTCCGCGGCTGGGCATCCCGCGCCGCTGGATTGACGACGGCCCGCACGGCGTGCGCGAAGACGTCGGCCCCTACTCGTGGGATCCCGCCGGGCGCACCGATGATTACGCCACTTGGATGCCGGCGTTGAGCGCCCTGGGTTCCACCTGGAACGTGGACCTGGCGACTGCCTACGGCAACGTGCTCGGACAGGAATCGCGGGCGCGCGACAAGGACATCATTCTCGCGCCGATCGTTGACATTGCGCGCACCCCGATCTCCGGGCGGATTTACGAGTATTTCGGCGAAGACCCGTTCCTGAACACGCGCATGGGGGTGAACTACATCGAAGGCGTGCAATCCAACGACGTGGCGGCGTGCGTGAAACATTTTGCCGGCAACAACCAGGAGGACGGGCGGGGAAGCATCAACATGGACATGGACGAACGCACCTTGCGCGAGATTTATCTGCCGCCGTTCGAGGCCGCCGTCAAGGAGGCCCACGTCTGGGCCGTCATGGGCGCCTACACCAAATTCCGCGGCGAGTATTGCGCCTACAACGATTATCTCATCAATAAAATCCTCAAGGGCGAATGGGGTTTTCCGGGGCTGGTGATGTCCGATTGGGGCGGCACCCACAGCACGCGCGAGGCGGCGTTGGGCGGGCTGGACGTGGAAATGGGCACCCTCGTCGGGTCGGAGGACAAATCGGCCTACACCAATTTTTTCCTGGCCAGTGCGTTTCTGGATGCCATTCGTACCAACGGGATTCCGGTGTCGGTCCTGGACGACAAGGTGCGGCGCAGCCTGCGCGTCATGTTCGCCTCGCACATCTTTGATCCCGTGCGCCTGCCCGGCGCGCTCAACTCGCCGGAACATCGGACCACCGCGCAACGCGTCGCCGAGGAATCCATGGTCCTGTTGAAGAACAACAACAACGCGCTGCCGCTGGACGTGTCCAAAATTAAATCGGTGGCGGTGATTGGTGAAAATGCCGTGCGCCACAATGCGGCGGGCTTTTTTGGCGCCGGCGTCAAAACCATGTATGAGGTCACCCCGCTCGACGGCATCGAGCAACTTGTCGGCGGCAAGGTGAACGTCACCTATTCGGCCGGTTACAGCAAGGAAGGCGGCGACTCCAACCTGGTCAAACGCGCCGTCACGGCGGCGCGCCAGGCGGATGTCGCCATCATCGTTGCCGGCCTCAATCATTCCCGCTATCTGGACGACGAAGGCAGGGACCGGACCAATCTCAGTTTGCCGTACGGCCAGAACGAATTGATTCAGCGGGTCGCCCGGATCAACCGGCGCACGATCGTGGTCCTGGTCTCGGGACCCGCCATTGAAATGGACCCGTGGCTGGACCGGGTGCCGGCGGTGCTGCAGGCGCACTATTCCGGGATGGAAGGCGGCCATGCGCTCGCCCGCATCTTGTTCGGCGACGTGAACCCGTCGGGCAAATTGACCGTGACGTATCCGAAACAATTGATGGATTCACCGGCGCATGCGCTGGACACGTATCCGGGCACGAACGGCACGCTGTTCTACAAGGAAGGATTGCTGGTCGGCTACCGCTGGTTCGATGCGAAAGACATCAAGCCGCTGTTCCCGTTCGGTTTTGGTTTGAGCTACACCACGTTTGAATATTCCAACCTGAAGCTCGTCCCCGGCCACGACACCAACGGCCCGGTCGTCACCGCCGAATTCGACCTCGCCAACACCGGCCCACGCGCCGGCGCCGAGGTGGCGGAACTTTACATTCATCAGGAAAACCCCACCCTGCCGCGTCCGCTCAAGGAACTGAAGGGATTCAAGAAGGTCCTTTTGAACCCCGGCGAAAAGCAAACCGTCTCCATCCCGCTCGACGTTCGGTCCTTCGCCTTCTACGACCCGGCGCAAGCCGGCTGGGTCTCCGAAGCCGGCAATTTCAAGATTCTGGTTGGTAGCTCGTCACGGGATATTCGCCTGCAGGACACTTTCCATCTCCCACAAACCTCGGTGGAAAAATAGATCACTTCGCGGTTCTGCCTTTGATCGGTGGGGCGAGCGTACTCGCGAGCCGAACTCGAATTCATTTCAACGCAATGGCACTTAGGCGCAAAGACGAGCCAAGCATTATCCGTAAAACCGCCAGATTCTGCACAAGCCAGAGACCCACTCGCCCAGCGCCTCTGCCGCTATTACCGCATCTGTCAGTTCCTTGTTTTGGTGCGCGACGTAATCGTTGCGGAATGTGTTGATGGTGCTTACCAGCTTGTAGATTTCCGAAGGCACGGCGGCGAATCGCTGTTTCACGACGCCGAAAACGGCTACCGTTGGCCCGCCCGATTCGCCCGCGTATTGCAGACACCAACGCAGCAATCCGATTGGACTCATCCCGTTGTGATCCACCAGCGTCCGCCTCAAATCTTTTCCGCGACGCAGACACATCTCAGCGTCTTTCTTAGGCAAATGACTCACGTCTGGCTCGAAAAACTTTTGCTGCGTCTCACGCTCGGTTGGAATGTCCGCGCCCAAATATTTCAACATGACCGCTCTTGATGCTTCATCCAACGGGCCAAGCAGCGGTGTGAACACCGGCGCAAAAGATTGTCCAGTCTTCTTCTCGAGGAATCGAAACAGACCAATCGCCTGCTGTACCATCTTCTGATGAGTGGGTGGCAATGCCGCAAAGTCTGCTTTGCTGATAAATGCTTCGGTTTCGTCTTCGCGCACCTCACCAAACGCCAGCGTCAATTGCGGCACTGCCGCTTCATCAATCAAGTCTTGCAGCGCGGGTTCACACGAGCGCGCGAGTACGTCGAGCCGGTTGTCGCCGAACGCCTCAAATGTTTGCTGCGGGACGTAAAGATAAGCCCATTTGGTCTTTCCCTTTGACGCGGCCTTGCACCATGCCACGGCTGATCGCGCTTTCAGCGGCACATCTTTGTCCACGCGCCCCTTTGTTTCCGCGAGAACATAATTGCCATCGCTCAACCGCACCAAAAAATCCGGTGTGTAAAACGCGAGCTGTCCGTTGCCGCTCAAATAATCCACCCGCAACGACTGCGGCCCGGCGTTCTTGCAAAATGCGGCCACGTCCGGCGCGCGGTCGAGGAACTGGCTCATCGCCACTTCCAAATCACGGTTGCACGGAGCGAGATTGAACAAAGTCCGTTTGGCGGGAACGGCGGGTCGGTGTGCCGAGTGCGTCACTTGAAAAGGCTTCCACAAAGAAACCGACTGGCTCGCGCTGTTGGCTTTGCGCTGTTCTTTGATGGTCGTACGTTTGAGAATCAGCGGCACAAACGTGGCGCGCACATTCTCGCGCACGTCCGCATCGCTAATCCGGCTCAACAGGCGTTGGTCGAAGAGCGTCAGCTTTTCCGTGAACAAAATTTCCGTGATGAATGTTTCCAGCAGCGGCGCCAGCACCTGATGCGTCCCGCGCAATCCGCAAATGCGTTCCAACTCCTCGCGGTAAAACGACACCGCTCCCATTCCGTTTTCCAGCAGCGGCAGACGAATCTTCATCTGCTCGACCAGTTCATCTGTGATTAGATGCCGTCCCTCGTAATGGATTTCCTCCGAACGCACTTCACCCACCGGCAAAGGCCGGTAACGCGCAAATTGTTTGCGAACATCTTCCAGCGTCAACCCTTCGAGCGACGCGGTTCGGCTGAATCCGCCGCTCACTTCCGGCAAAACAATGTCCAGCGCCGCAAAATCCTTGTGCTCCTTATCCGGGAAAATTGTAACCGTCGTTTTTGGTATGTGTTCAACGTCAATCGTCTCAATGAATAAACCTTCCTGCTCCAACTCCTGCGCATAAAGGCTGACGAATGCCGGATGCTCGACCACCGTTACAAGCTCCGCTGCTTCACCTGGCGGTGTCATGCGGCGCAGACCGCGACCAAGCGTTTGTTCCGGCAGTATGTTTGCCTTCGACGTATAAGGCCGTAGTGGAACTATGGTCGTCACGTTTCGCACGTCCCAGCCCTCGCGCAACATCAACACAGACACGATGCACGTGTAAGGATTCTGGTCGGAGTCAATCTGCCGCGACAATTCACGCAACGCCTTCAAATCCTCGTCGCTGATTTCGCTCTCACTTTCCTCAAAAACCGGATAACCGTTCTTCTTGCCGCCAACCCATTTCACTTTGCCTTTGAGATTCGTGTGCAGGTTCGTTGTCTTTCCGTTCAATTCCTTGAATACCGGGTCGGTGTTCAGTCGGTGGGCAATCTGATTTGCGGCTTCCGTGTCCTCGGTCATCACGAATAGCAGCGGCTTCTTCCCGCTCTTTTCCCATTCCTCTTTCGATTTAAGCCAGCGCGCATAACCCACACGCAACTGCTCCTCAAATCTTTCTGACGCATCCGTGCTCGTGCGTTCCACCCAGCCTTTGCCCTTGCCGATGATTGGCGTCTTCACGATGCCGCCGTCCACCGCTTCGCCCAGCGGCGTGTCGCAAACGACGTGCTGGAACATTTGCCCGTTATTGTCTTTAGGCGTAGCTGAAAAATCCAGTTGCGCCACCAGTCCCGCGCCCGTCCGACTCGCAATCGTCTCGTGCAAATATGAAATCGCCTCATTCGCCGCCGAACCGGGATCCCACAAATGATGCGCCTCGTCGTTCAAAATCATCACGCGCTCGTGTCCCGTGATGCGTTTGCGCAACTCCGCGCCCGTGTCCAGCGCTTTTGCGCGCGACACAGCCGGGCCGACCCAATCGTAGGTTTCCGCCTCCTTCTTTCGCCGCTCTTTGTCGTAAAGCCGGTGAATGTTTGTCAGGTAAAGCGTCCCGCCCGACGCCGCGCCGCTCGCTTCGTCCTGCAAAACGACGGACATGTTCCAATCGCCTTTCCATGCGACGGGAATAAGCGGGTCTTTGTAGAAAATATCTTGTCCGCCTTCCGCTGGTTTGAAATCTGTTTTCAACCGCTCAAAAACCGTGAGATTCGGCGCGGTGACGACAAAATGTTTTGCCATCGGCGAATTGCTCTCTCGCAACGAGTGAAAGTAACTCCACACAATCGCCAGGCTCATTACTTTGGTTTTGCCCGCGCCCGTCGCCAGCTTGAACGCATACTTTGCCCAGCGGTCGTCGTCTGGATTCACGCCCAGCGCCGCTGTCTCCGCGCTTGGCCCGGCAAACTCGGCCATGAGCGGAGTCAGCGAACGAATGCCGCGCACTTCGTAGAGATAAATCAGCGTTTCCATCGCCTCGCGCTGGCAGAAATAATAACGAAACAGAACACGCAAGCCGCCGCTCGTTTCGATCAGATGATCCCGACTGAACCAATGATGCAACAACTCCCGCGTCGTGTCTGATGCGCCCGGATAATCCGACTCACGCCACTGCTTCACATGCGAGCGCAGCGATTGCGCGATGGCAATTTTGGACGGGCGGCGGCCTTTCTTGATTTGCGCTGGTTGATCGCCTTGCGCCCGTGCCCGGTGCTGATTCGGCTCTTCGTGCGGAGCGAACAACGGTTCCAGCGCGGCCAGATTGATGACGGGTTCAGGCACGGGAGGAGTGTTCAAGTTTCGGGGGTTGTTGTGCGGGCCATGCGTTTTTCCGCAGCCAAAGCGCCAGAGGGCTGGCGCAGTCCAAAAGCTGTCGCCACGACCAGCGCTCAATTACACGCAGTAGCGTCCTGGACTGCGGCAGCCCTCTGGCGCTTTCATTTCGCACAGTCATACACTCACCTCCACCGTGATGCTCGTGTCGCAACCGAACACGTCCACTACCTTCACGCACGCAGTGTATTTGCCGGACTTGGGATATTTGTCAAAACCCGCGTCACTCACGGTTTTCAACGAGCGGTCTTTGCGCGTGCGATAATCCTGCCAGTGGTGTTCAAACGGCTTGCCGTCATGCCAGTTGAAATCCACCGCCCAAAAATCTATGAAATCGAATCTGCTTTTCACCGCGCGCTCTTTCAACGCCTCCAATTCCTTGCTCGGCACTTCGGCGAGCGATGGAAGGAATTTTGTCAGCTTGATGTCAACGTGCGTACCGCCTTTAACCGTTCGATAAACCGGCTCCGCTTCCAGCACCGCCACTTCCAGAAACGGCGGCGGGCTGGTGCGGTTCTTCTCCATGATTTCGCGCGGGATGGGAATGAGTTTGATTTGCACGCCCTCGCTCGCCTCCAGTTCGTGGCAGATCAGTCGCAAATCCATTTCAAATTCCCACGCGAGACAGTGAACCTCCTTCGCACCCGCCTCGTGCGCCGCTTTGGCGACGGCGCGCACCTCGTCGCGCGTGAGGATGCTGTCAATGCCATCCACATAAATGAATGCCCGGCCTTTGCGACCGTGGAGATACACGCCCGCGCTGGGCAGCACTTCCGCCTTGTAAAAGCCGAGCACCACTTTGCGATGCTCCTCGTCCGCGCCTTTGAGCCGTTCCTTCTGCCACCACTGGCGCTCGTAACGACCGAGGTTGTAAACGTCGAACGCGCGATACGGCTTGCCCTCGTCGTGCAACGTGCGCTGCAATTCAATCAAACGCTTGCGACTGGTGTGAATGGCGAACCGGCCCAAGTCCGCCATGATCCAGCGCCGCCCCAAACGTTCTGCGACCGCAGGCGTTGTTCCGCTGCCGCCGAAAATGTCGGCCACGAGGTCGCCTTCGTCCGATGATGCAAGAATGATACGCTCCAAAAGCTCCTCTGGTTTTTGCGTAGGAAAGCCGGTTCGTTCAGCGCCGACTTGGTTGATGACGGGTATATCCCAATAATCAAGACACAACGTGCCTTCCTTCATGTAATATCTGTAAGTGAGTTCTGGACGTTTTTTTTCCCATTCCGGCGATACATCTCTCGCGGCACGAATAGGACTTCCTTGCAGGCATCTTCCCATTAAACGGTATTTTCCCTTTTCATCTTCGTATTTGTATCGTTCTTCCTGTTCAGGTGAGAGAGGTTCAATTACTGCCTCCCAATTGAATTTCCACTTATCAGATTTCGAGAAGAAGAAAATGGTATCGTGTCTTCGTCCAAATGCGACTTTTGGAACGCGGCCTCCGACATAGCACCATATGATTTCATTTACCATGTTGTCGCCGAAGACCTCAGTCAATATTCCTCGCATTATCCCAGAGACACGATAGTCAACGTGAACGTATATACTACCTGTGTCGCTCAAAAGTTCCTTCATTAGCGAAAGCCGCTCGAACATCATGTGGATGTAAGAGTCTGTGCCTTTGCCCCACATGTCGCGGTAGGCGACCATTTCGAGCGTGGACTGATCTTTGCCAACTGTTTCCTTTTCGTCGCCAATGGGCACGTCCATCGTGAAGTCCGCGCCCACGTCGAACGGTGGGTCAATGTAGAACAAATCAATCTTGCCCTTGAACTCGGCCAGGAGACTGGCCATCACCAGCTTGTTGTCGCCCCAGATGAGCCGGTTGCGGAAATCGTCGCGGCGTTTCTTCTCCTTCTCAAACAATTCCAGATTGCCGCCGGCGGCAGCGCGACTGCGCGGCTCGTCAATCGTCTCAATCTTTTGCAGCGGCATCGCGCACCCGGCAATGTCCACTGCGCGCCGGTTGCCATACTCGTCGTATTTCCCATCCCACACCAACTCGGTCTTGATCTGCGAAAGCGGATGCGGATTGTCCAGCCCGTAGCGGACGGTCGGAGATTTCTGTTTGTGGTTTTCAGCCATTGCGCGCCCGCGCAACCGCAACCACGGGAAATCTCCAAAGAGAAGGGGCGCGAACTCAACGCACCCTGTCCCGAGGCACCGCTAAGCGCCTGTTACACAAGTGTGCCAAGCCGCGCCCGGTTGGGCGCGTGCTCGGTCGGTTGTGTAACGGGCTAGGAAAATTAGCGGTTTTCGGGACAGCCCGTAGCCGAAGCTACGCAAAATGATTTTGGTTAAAGTTTGGTTCTGGTCGTTTTGTTTTTTCTCTGACGTGGCGAGAATACGTCGGCGGGCGGTTTGGGGCAATGGGTTTTGCGGCCGGAGCGCCGATTTCCAAATCGGCTCGCCGGGTCGGACCAGCCTTCGCTGGCTTCCGTCTTCAGCGGATTTCGACGAGACAAGTCGGCGCGGCAGGGACCGGCACTCCAAAACGCGAACACTCAACTCTCAACCCTCAACTCCGACTTGCGTCGCGAGCGGGCATTCAACTTTGAATGGAGACAGGTAAGCGAGGACGAAGCTACGGTGTGGTTTCGAGGCAGGCGGCCAGGGCGTAAACCAACGCGGAATTCCAGTTGATGGCGATTTCGTTGGTCCGGTAATCCCCCTGTTCATCGTGCCAGTCACCGGCCCTCGGATGCGGCCCGCCGACGAGATAACCGGGCCACGGGTCCGCCCCGTTGTCGCCGCCGGAGCGGCGATCGTGCGGGTGCATCGGCGGACGGAAACCGATTCCCGTGACGAATGACCGGCCGTAGCAATTGCGGCCAAACAAGTGATTCAAGGTGTCCAGGCAGGTGGCGCGATAAACACTCCTGGACGACGGGCGGAGCGCGTTCTTGCGGGTCACACGATCGGCGGCCATGAGAATGATGGCCTGGCGCGCCACGCCGCCGTTGCAACCCCAGTAGTAACGCGAGCCTAGGGGGCGCGCGTAGCCGTCGTGGTTGCCGGTTTGCACGATGTCGTCCGCCACGGACAGCAGGTTGCCGTGGACCAGTTTCACCAGGGCCGGGTCGCGGCCCGGTCGCTTTGAAAACAGGTAGGTGATGAGTCCCAAATTCTTCGTTTCGTCCCAGTCGAAATCGCTGTCCACCTGGCCGTTCACCGCCTTCACGCGGGTTTCGAGGTCAAGCAAGACGTCAGGTGAGCCGGTGGTTTCCCAAAGTTCCGCCGCCGCCCACAGCCGGTTTTGCGGAATGCCATTCTGCCGGTGGTTGGGCTGGTTGACTTCATAACTGCCGGTGCTGAAACCGGTCTGGTCGGCCTGATGATATTCCGGATGGGCTTTCAGGAATTGATAGCTCAATTGGGCGGCTTGCAGGCAGTGGTCGGCAAAGGCCGGGTCGTATGGCCGGAAAATCCGCGCCGCCTGTGCCGTCATCGCCACAAAATCGGCGGTGGCCTCGCTGCCCCAGGGAGTGAAATAGCGGTCCGCCGTCTCAGCTTCCGGCAGGATGAACCCGCCGAAACTGCGCGTGGTGAGTTTATGATACACCGAGCCGTCCGGCGCCTGCATGGTCAGCAGCCAGTCCAGCTCCCATTTCAATTCCGCCAGAAAATCCGGCAGCTTGCCGCCGGACTCCGGAAGGTCGAGCCGGACTTTGCGGAGTTGCGGACCGAAATCCTCCCAGGCCCGGAACAGTGTACCGACCGTGACGCCGGCGTTGACGGTGTATTTGTTGTAATCACCGGCGTCGTGCCAGCCTTTGGTGCCATCCCGGTTCGTGTGGCCGCCGCCGACGTAATCCAGCCACGCATCATTGGTGTGGCAGGCCGCGTGCGCGAAGGTCTTGCCGTGATACGTGGCGCTGACGGCGGTGCCGCAGCGCCACAAATAAAATCCGAGCATGACGGTGTGAAATGGTTCGCGGTAAACGTCCGCCGCGATATGGAACGGCGCGGACCGGCCCACGGACGGCACGTCGAGTTGGTATTCGCCGGGTTGTTTGAGCTTCGAAAAATCAGCCGTGTAGAGCTGCTCCTGCGTGTCCGGGTCCAGAACCGGGCCGGTGGCTTTGCCTTTGAAGGCCGTCGAGCCATCGGTGACGCGGACCACGGTAAAATTCGCGCAAGGCGCAGCGATCGTTGCCTGTTTCTCCGCGTTCAGCAGGTAACCCACCGTGTTGAAGCGAATCTGGAGGGATTCGGCGGCGGCCTGGACGGAAAGCGTCAGAATAAAAACCAAGGCACATCCAACAACCAATCCCGCAAAGCGGGACCGAACATCCAACAGACCATCGGCCGGCCATTCATTGGATGTTGGAACTTCGACGTTGGATGTTCGATGTTTCACGCCAAAAACCAGACAGGAACTACGCGTCATTATTCAACAGCCAAGCAATTTCCCGGCGCGAAAGCAAGCCTGCAGGGCTGGTCGCCGTGTCATCTATTTCGCCGACAAGCCATGGTCTCCGGATTGGTCTAATTTGTTCCCCGATTTAAACCGGGCGGGATATGATTTTCCGTGTTCCGGCGTGGCGGTGCCAGGCAAAAAAATGATTGTCTGTAAGCGTCAACAAAACCATTATCTATCAA
>Ga0208188_1000467_pt1 | contig 26669 bp, 23 predicted proteins | sample June2015DPH_8_50_FD_184698 | JGI IMG/M metagenome (GOLD analysis project Ga0208188, IMG submission 184698) | Peatland microbial communities from SPRUCE experiment site at the Marcell Experimental Forest, Minnesota, USA - June2015DPH_8_40... | ecosystem: Environmental > Terrestrial > Soil >...
CAGGAAAACGCTTGGGCTTCCAACTGATGTACTCTGTAACATAAGTTTATAATGTTCACATTTTTTACCACATTTGTTGCGCTTGTGCGTCTTTTGATCACGGAAAGAATATCGGTTGAACCAGGGAAGCCTTGGAAAGACGTCACACGGCACAAAAACGTTTATTGAGGCGCACAACCGCCAGAATTTTCATCCGAAGAAAACTCTTCTTTGCGCCAAGACGGTTATGATGTTGAGATGAAGCTTTAATTTCGCTCCCCTTCTGTAAAATTTTCGAGATTTGCCTGCGATTTCGCCGGCGCATTCCATCCTAACGTGAAGACAACTCAGGTCACTTTGTTTCATCTGCCTGGCTTTGTTTGCCAGCCGGTTCGGAATCCATCAGGGAAAAGGTCGCTTTTAATCCGCCTCCCTGAAGGACAAAGAGTAACCTAATGGGCAAATTAAGTCAACCTTTTTAGCTGATTTTCCAGTAAATGAGAGGGGGGGGCCGGGCTGGCATGTTTTTGCACGATACACAGGGCTTTTCATCGTCTTGATATATTTTGAATGTATGAGTCCGCCTTCAAACATCGTTCTCTGATGGTGGCTAAACCCAACGTTTTTCCGTAAGATTCACTGCCAAAATGGTGGATGTAGCTGGCCTTTGTCCACACCACCCGGAACCCACCTTGAATCAGGCGTCGGCAAAACTCTTTTTCGTTGCCATAATCTTGCAAATTCTTGTCAAACCCACCCAGTTCATCCCACACAGTCCGGCGCACGAAGAAAGCAAAACCGCCGACTGTCGGTAAATCAACAACCGGCTCTTGCCGGTGCTTCGCTACATACTTCTCCGAGAAAAGCCAGATTTGCCCGTCCGACCAATAGTGGCGACAATGACAAGCTCGTGTCACATGTTGTGGTGTCGGGGTATAACTTGTCGAAGGACCAGCCGCCGCAATTTTAGGAGAGTCATCGAATGCGCGTGAAATCCCCAGCCAACTGTGAGGGGTCACAACGGTGTCAGAGTTCAGAAGGCAAACATATGGCCTTGTTGAAGCTGACGCACCGATTTCCGAAGCCCGGCTGTGCCCCAGAGCCGTGTCGTGTCTAATCAATTTCCAGCCGTTCCGCGGGCAAAAGTCGTCAAGCATGCGCCGGACAACCTCAAGCTTTGACCCGTCATCCACCACGATCACCTCGGCTTTCCCGCTGAAATTTTCAAGACTTTTCAAGCAGCGTTGCGTGACCGCCGGGGCGTCATGCACTGCAACAATAATTGACATCGCCCCGGAAGCCTGCCTCTCCTCATTTGACAGGAAAAAATCCCCGCCGGACCGGAGCCCGGCGCTTAACAGCCAGGCCCGCAGAAAGCGATAACAAACCTTGACTCCCTCCGGTGTCAGTTGACGGACTTTATTCATTCTGGATTTTCCGCCCCCCGATTGTCAGGAGATTTTGATCTGCCAAGGACAGCGCGAACCCGTTCAAAACTCCCCGGGCCAAGTCCGGCCCAGGCAAACAGGCATCGCGCGGCGACGCCGGGGGAAGGTTTGTTCATCAATGCCCAGCGCAGGTTTTGCTTGTGTCTGGGTGTCATTTCATAAAACGAGTAGATTGCCTTGGCCCGCAATTGAGAAAGCGCCTCGCGTCTGGCGGCCGGTTCGAGATTTCCTTGTTTGAGGTGCTTGACACATATCTGACACATGGCATCCACTATCCGGGTCCATTGCGAGCGTATCATCGAAGTTCCAACTTTACGGTATTTGGCTGAAACTTCGTCGGAGTAGGCAAAATCAAAGCAGCGCGAGATGCGCAAAAACATGTCCCAGTCTTCATAAAACAGCGTTTCATCATACATCCCCACCTTCTCGAAGCAATTACGCCGGATCAAAGTCGTCATCGCAGGGATGAAATTGCCCTCCCACAAAATGTTGTGAATGTTGCCCGCCGGCATCGTTTCGAAGCGCCGATGGGCATGGATGAATTTTTCAGGGAGCAGCCGGCCATTTTCATCCATTTGCAGTGCATCACTATAGACGACGCCCACCTTGGCCGGGAGCCGCTCCATGAGTTCAACCTGAGTCCGCAATTTGCCGGGAAGCCAGACATCATCGGCCGCGATGCTGGAGGTGTATTTCCCACGCGCTTGTCTGAGGATGTTGTTCAAACTGCGGCAAATGCCCTGGTTGGTCTTGTTCTTCAAAAAATGATGAGGGATGCTGTTTTTGGCCAGCCAATCGTGAATTACCGCAACGGAATTATCCTTGGAAGCATCGTCATTAACAATCAGTTCCAGATTGGGATAATTCTGCGCCTTTACCCCTTCCAGGCATTCGACGACAAATCGTGCTTGATTGTAGCAAAGCACTATGGCGGAAACCAAAGGGTATTGCATCTGACTCTCCACTAGTTTGGTGAAACGGGCCGTCGCCGCGCTTTTAGAATCCAATCTGCCGCCATGAACCGTCCCAAACACCGCCGAACCGCAACTGAATTCCGCGACGGCATGCGGTCAAACCATTGCACGGCAACGGTGCGAAAGCCCAGGCGCTTGAGTTGTCGCTTCATGAAATTCATTCCATATGGATTGATGCCGCCGAGGGAAAAACTTCGCAGCTTTTTATAATCAGCCATGCCCAAAGCACGCCTGAGCATGACCGAAATTCGGCCAAAATTTGGATTGCTGACCACCAATGTCCCGCCTTCCCGGACAAATTGAGAGCATCGTTGGAGAACCTCTATTGGATTCGGCTGCAAATGGAGCAAGTTCGATATGAGGACGCAATCAAATCTGCGGCCTTCCAAATTAGTCAGACATTCTTCCAATGTTCCATAAATCACCTCGATTCCCAAACGAGCGGCTGCCGCTCCAATAACCGAATCGAGAGGAAGCGCGGTGACTTCAGCGCCCCGCTGCTTCAACCTGTTTTCGGTGGCCCCCCATCCACATCCAATTGACAGAATTTGTTTCGCATCCTCAGGCACCATTTTCAAGAATGCTTCGCTGGGCGCTTCATAATAGTGCTTAGACCAGTTCAAATGCAGCATTTTAGATTCGACCTCGCAAAGCGTGCTGACGGGGTGAGTGCCGTTGCTTATGTCAATCAGTGTTTGGACCTGCTCCTTAAACCGGGAGAGTGGAACCCCATGCCGGTTCACATAGAGATTCGACATATGCCGGATAAGAAAATCTTCCAGGACAGAAATGCAAATGACCTTGCGAAAACCACAGCAAGTGTATGGATCCGTGGCTGCGGTTTCCGGCAAGCCATATCGCCCTTCATATGGATTTTTCAAAAAGCCGCCGGAGGCAATAGCCTGCCGCAATTGAGCCTGCGTCAGAATATAGAACCCCGCGTGTTCATTTGTGAACTCAGCAATGGTGTATTCTCCCCGATGTCTTGCTGATTCCGGCTTCCAGCAAAATGAGCCATGCACGTCGGTCAGAAGCTTGGTTTCGTCCTGACCGGTTTCATACCGAAGATAGCCTGGAATTTCATCCGGTCCCATGGCTGCTGTCGCACGCAGGAAAGCCTGAATTTGCCCTTCAGCCACCTCTATGTCGTCTTCGGTATAAACAAACAGGTCGTAACGTTCCACATTTTCCGCAAAAACTGCCTTGTGCGCAAACGGGAGGGACCACGGATTGCCGGATGGCAATCCAACCACCACCTTCACCCCCCTCCCAAGCTCTTTCGGGGACTCAGAAACCACGATCAGTCCCACCTCCATTGTCATATTCTGATAGGTTTGAATGATCTGCTTCAGAAAGGGCAGGTTTCTCTGTCCGTAACTCGCAATCACGACCAGCAGTCGAAGCCTGCCGGTCTTTTGCCGGGAATCAGTCATGCCCATTTCACAACCGATTGGAGCCCGAGGCGGGTCCACTGTCTTTGATGACTCTTCCCGGCACCCCGACCACCGTGCTGAAAGGCGCAACGTCCCGCGTGACCACGGCATTCGCGCCAATGATTGAGTGATGGCCAATCCTCACACCCCTGAGGACGACAGCGTTCACTCCCAACCAGCAATCATGCTCGATCAACACTGGGGCGCTGTGATATTCGGTGCCTAACGTCGTCCTTCCCATTGCTTCACCAACGACATGGTCGGAATCTGTGATGAAAACCCTTGGCGCGATTAGCACATAGTCTTGCACCTCAACCGATAAACCTGCATTACACTGGAAATCATGCATGATATTGCAGTAAGCCCCGATGCGAATCTTGGGCTTGTTGCCCAAAACCGAAGGATTGAGATCCACCAAGCACCAGCCATCTCCAATAGATGTATGGTGATCTATACTGACAGCCTTGGGGTTGCGAACCAGTCTGCACTTTCCAACAACAGATCGGGGACCAAATGAATGGAACCTCCAGCTCCAGAACATCCGTGTCCTTGCCAGCTCCCACATCCTTATCAGGATTTCACTCATTTATGTCCCGTATATGTCCCGTATATTGGTGGATTTAAGCAAGTCTTCCTTGTCAGCGTTCCGAGGTTCGCCCTTGCCTCGCTCAATTTGGTGTTCTGATCTATCGAAATCCCCGGCTCGTGCGCCTAAATTCCCCATGGTCCGAGTCATTTAGGACTGCTACTCGTGTGAAATCCTCGGGCTGGAAACAGTTACAGGATTCCGCTGAAATATACCTATAATGGACTAGAGACTTGTCACAATGTGCAAGTTTAGCGGCGGCGGCGGCAACTGCAGAATGGATAAATTTTGCAACTGCACGTTCGCTTCCCGTCCCGCGATGATGAGCAGACTTGTGCCCGGGGCGTTCAGTATGCTTGGAATAACCCTGTCAACTTTGCCGGAATGCAATTTCAATTGCCATCACCCCGAAATCAGGTATAACGCTATTGAGTAACGGTGATGACTTGTGGACACGAAATACTACTGCCCAATACGTTGTTACTCGCTATGAGTGTTGCCGTATAAGTTCCGGGACTTGCGTAGGTGTGAGGTGTGCTGGCAGCATTGGTGTTGCCAAAATTGGTGTAGCTGCCGTCACCGAAATTAAAGAAGAGATTGGTCACCCCACTTGCACTCCCTTGGGCTTGAACCTGTAGCGATGCGATCTGCCAGATGTTCCAAGCAACAATAGGAACTAAGAAAGTGGACGGCGCGTTGGTGCTGGTACTGCCATACTCATACGCTCCGAGACTCCATGTCGTGCGAGTGTTCCCATCAGGGTCAATGTTATACGGGCTTCCAAGGTTTACCCCGGCAGTCGTGTTCGCAGCCAGGTGAAAATTTCCCGCCGTTGCGTTCACGAAACTTGCGCCGCCAGTGTTGAGCAGATTGTGATCGTTGACGGCACAATCCATTCCGGGGTTATAAACGCAACTTTGCCAGATATTGTTTCGCACGGTAATGGTGGAACTTGGACTAGAACACCAGACCCCGGTATCCGACATGCCTTCGGAGGGTGGGCTGGCATGCAGTCCATAGATTGTATTATTATAAATATAAGCATTTAGCACCTGTTCACCACTGGTCGAAGAAAACACGGATGGGTTTTCTGTGCCTTCGCCGGCTGATGTCGCCTTGAAGATGTTGCCGTAAATGTAAATCCCGTTGGGGACGACGCCGCCGTTGACTTGTGGTTCTATGTATGTGGTGCTCGGGTCCATCAGGTTCTCAAAAACACAGTATTTGATGGTCACATTCTGGCCGTTCGGAATGGCAACCATGTCCGAGTGTCCCTGGCCTCCGGTTCTTGCCAGATAACAGTGGTCCATCACGTTGCTTGTGCCGTTAAGTATAACGGTTCCAATTCCTCCGTGAATGTAGTTAGATTGGAGCAGCATCGGACTTGGTCCCGGCCAAATCTGCGGATAGATGTTATATTCCGATGAACTAGACCCACCGCTGTAATTTCCCGACGGGTCTGGAAGGGCACATTCAACGTGCTTCACAATCAAGCCATCTGGCGCGACGGCGTAAGAGTAAATTGTGCAGCACGAGTCGGACGCGGTGCTGGTTTCATTTAATACAATACCATATCCGTTTGTTCCAGAGCCAGTGATCCCATCAACGGAGAGGCAGACCATGTTAATCACCCACACGGGGCCAGACGTTGAAGTGAATATCGCCTGGTTCGATGCAAACGCCATACTAAAACCCGCATCCCCTCCATTGTCGTTAACATTCGCCTTTTTCAAGTAAACATAGGTTGTCCCGGATGCTGGGGTATTAAATGTCTGGGTTCCACTATTGTAATTTCCGCCTGCGATATAATAAGTATCGCCACGAACCAATGTGGCAGGAATGCCTGTAAACGCATTCGCCCAGCTCGTGCCGTCGTTCGCCCCGGAAGCCCCTGCACAAATGTAATGATTTGCAGCATGAGAAAGATTGCAGGCCAAAAGAATCATTCCTGCCGCAACACAGAAGATCGAGTTGCTTTTCATCAAGTTTCTTTTGTTATCAGGAATTGTGCCACTTTTCAGCCGGGCGCCAAGCCGGCCAATTTGAGCTCCCGAAGAACGGGTGCCCGAGTTGGGCTTTCCCGTCCACAGTATTCTTATTAGATGTAATTTCATGCTGTAAATCTCGCCTTTGGCGTGCAGGCAGGCAACGGGGAATTTCCTGGCAGCCGCCAGGAAATTCCCAAGCCATACTTCTAACAGGCTGCTAAAAAACGTAAATTTGCGATTTATTGCTTATGTAAGTCATTGATTATCAGGCTCCGATTTTAGGCGATTTCAGATTGCATGGGCTTTTTCAGCATCCTGCTAACCCCGTTGGGGTCCGTAGGTTGGCCAGAGCCTCAAACGGCTCAACTACAGCGTGGCTGATGTTCACTTTTCAGACTGGACAGATGATTTTCAGACAGATCAATTGGTGCCTCGGGGCTTTCTAACTTCTTTGCCGGTGAGCAGCCATCGGAGGCAAACCAAGCTCCGCTTGAACTTAAAAGCAGTTTCGCCCCCCCAATCTCCAGTACTAACCGCGTTCAAACCGCGCAACGTGAGCCGCAGAGAATGATGGATCACAGACAGGACATAAAACACCGCTTCGCCTGGTATCCCGCGGTGCTTCCTCCAATAAATGAGATTGGCACGCAACATTTCTATGCTGTAACGCAACGGCGCATTGTTGGAACTGCCGCCGCCAAAATGTGTCGCGGTGGCCTCCGGCACGAACACCACCTTCCAGCCTGCGTCGCGAAACCGCTTGCACCAATCCACATCCTCTGCATAAAAAAAGAACCGTTCGTCCAGTTCGTCCACGTCTTCAACCGCTTCGCGCCGCGCTAACCAGAAACAACCATTAAGCACGTCAACCTCCGCTTGACTGGTTTGATCCCAATGACGCATTTCCCTTCCGGAAAAGAGAGACCAGCGGGGAAACAGATTGTCCAATGCCAGACTCCGACAGAAGGTGTTCCAGAGGGTGGGCAAACGCCGGCACGTTCGTTGCAGGCGACCATCACTTCCGAAGATTTTTGGCCCCACCAAGCCAACCCCACGGTGACTTTCAAGGAATGCCACAAGTTTCTCGAAGCATCCAGGGTGGACAATGATATCTGAATTGATCAATGCCAAGTATGTGGCCGAGGCGTGTTTGAGGCCAAGGTTGTTGGCGCGGGCAAAACCAAGGTTTTCCCTGGATTGAATGAGTGTCACTTCAGGAAATTGCTCTGCTACCATGTCCGGCGACCCATCGGCAGACGCATTATCCACCACAATGACTTCGCGAATCATGGAACCGCCTGATCCACGAATCGAATTCAAGCAGTTCATTAGATGATTCCGGGCGTTCCAATTTACTATGATGACAGAGATGTCAGCCATAATGGGGTGCCGTTACAACTTCTGTCTCGCTTTCAATTTGCCCGGTTTGATCTCCGGGCTTCGCTTCAGCTAAAGCCGCTGCATGGACAGAGCCTATGGCAGCCAGCACGAGATACAGAAATACAATGGACTGGTCAAAGTAAGATACAGAAACCATCGTTGCCGCATGCGCGAACAAAATGGCACCAAGGGTCCAAACAAGAAACTGTTCCTCCGGTTGATTTTCTTTCAACCGCAGCGCCCTGCCAACCGATATGAAGCCAGCAATCAGAACACTGATAAACAACATCATCAACGGCAAGCCGCCCAGAACTCCCATTTTTATGTAATGATTTGTAATATCGGCTTGATCCACATTCCAGAGGGCGCCGGTTGGCATCCAATGACGGGTATAGTCCGTGCCCCCAAGCCACCACTCACCTAAATGCTGGAATGCTGATTCAATCAAGGCGGCCCGATACCAACTCGTGCTGGCCCCCGTAAAATCTATCCTGGCAAGCAAGTAATATATTGGAGCATTCATCACAACGTTGAGGGCAACTATCGCGAACACGGCACTCCATCGGATCAGCCGCATGTGGCTTCTCATCTTCCAGAGTCCAAGGCCAAAGATCGCAAAGGCTGCTGTCATAATTGGTCCGCTGGATCTGCTGGCAATTACTATGGTGACAGTCGTTATCAATCCCAGAAATGCCAGGTTGCGGTTTTTTTTCCAGAACAGGATTGCCATCGGCAGGCAGACGGCCCCGACCGTGCCCGCCAGAATGGAATGGGCGAAGGGACCTTGCGCACGCACGTTGCCGTTGCGAATTTCACTTACGTCCGGAACCCCTCCTAAGAAGGCGAAGGCATTTCTTCCTGTAACGGTTTCCGAGATCATCTCGATGGCAACTGGAACGAGAGCAATAATGACAATCCTGCATAAGACCAATATGTTATCAGCATCTTGAATGAAAACACGCAACAGAAAGTAGAGGCCTAAGCTGTCATATGCCAACCCCAGCCGAAAAACCAGAGCTGCGGAGAAATCTTTATGGAAACAACTGCTGCAGACGGCACAGCATCCCCAGACAATCATCATCCGATCTAAATTTTTCCACCCTCCTTTGATACGCTCCCTCTTGGCAATCACCCGCACGACGCCAACGGCCACCAAAATGCGAATGACCGTAAAGTGAAATGGCCCCATCTCGATGTTCTGACCAAGCGTCATGTAGCTGGCCCCGATCAATAACGGCAGAGAAGCCCATTGCCTTGGCAATCTGAACAAAAAAAAGCCAGCGAGAAGTGTGAATATAACCGCAGGGACACTCACAGATTATTTGCGCATGAACGCCCGATGCCAAAGCTCCAAGGAAAAAAGCAGATAGATATGCCGCATATACTGCTCTTTGCCCTGCCGGTCCCTCTCGAGCATCGTTTTTATGTAGTCCTGGTTGAAATAGCGTGCGATGAAGGAATCGGAACTCAGCAAACAATCTTCCACCAGCGGCCTCATGGATGTGCGCAACCAATGGGCGATAGGATGAGCAAAACCCTTCTTTTTGCGGTAAACCACCTCCTGCGGCAACCATTTCAGCATGGCTTTCTTGTGCAAATACTTCCCGGTCAGGCCATGGAGCTTGAACTGCGGCGGCAGGCTTTCGATGAATTCAACCAGCCGATAGTCCAAGAACGGCACGCGGACCTCCAGCGAGTTGGCCATCGAGGTTTTGTCTGCCACCATCAACAAATCATCCGGCAGGTTCGCGCGCGTGTCGATGTAAAGCATTTGCGTAAGCGGGTCGAGATGCTGCACGTCCGACTGTAGCCGTCGGAGCGCCTCTTTCGTGCCGTACGGGTCGGCCTCAAACCGCTGCTTCAGGTCGCCTTTGTAGAGCCGCTCCTTCATCTCCGCGCCAAAAAACGAATACATTTTCGCAAACCGCGTCAGTATGTCCCGTTCCCCGAGCGAAGCCACCCCTCGCTTTAAGCGCTCCATGCGGCCCGGCACTCTCGCTATGGCCGCCGCCAGACCGCCGGTGATGGCCCGTGGCAGTCGGCTGTAAACCGTCGAAAGCTTCACCCCTTTGTAACGGTCGTACCCCGCCCACGGCTCGTCCGCCCCCTGCCCCGTTAACGCAACCTTGACACGCTCGCTGGTGATTTTAGAGACAAAATAAAACGCCGCGGCCGGTTCATGGCCGACGGGTTCCTCCAAGTCTGACATGTACCGTTCGTAATACTTCTCATAGTCCGTTGAACCCAACATCATGTGGTAATGTTCTGCGCCATACTGCCGGGCTGTTTTACGGGCGTCCTCAACTTCGTTGGTCTTTTCACCTTCGTCGAAACCGATGGTGAACGTCTGCACCGGGCCGGATGAGTATTGGCGCATGATGGCCAGTAGCGCACCTGAATCAATCCCCGAACTAAGAAACAATCCCAACGGAACGTCACTCCGCAATTGTAGGCGAACAGCATTCTCAAGCAGCGTCTGGTATTCTTCAATTAAATCTGCTTCATTCCACTTTTCCCGGAGTTGTGGAACCCAAGTCCAGAACCGTTTGATTTCAGTCCCCTTTTGCGTGCATCGCATCCAGTGGCCTGGCGGCAACTTGAAGACACTTTTGAACAACGTCTTGGGCGAGGGCACGTAACGGAACGTAAACAACTCAGCCAGCGCCTCCCCATCAACTTCGCGCGGACAAGCCGCATCCTGCATCAACGCCTTGATTTCGGAGGCAAACAACAGCCGATTCCCACTCTTGAAGTAATACAGCGGCTTGATGCCGAGATGATCCCTGGCCAATAAAAGCTCGCGTTTGCGCTTGTCCCAGATTGCGAATGCAAACATCCCATTAAACCGGGTCACACAGTCAAGACCCCATTGTTCGTAGGCGTGAACGATGACTTCCGTATCCGATTGTGTTCGGAACACGTGGCCGGCCTTTTGCAATTGCTCCCGCAGTTCAATAAAATTGTAAATCTCGCCATTAAACACGATTTGGACACTGCCGTCCTCGTTCCCGATGGGCTGCGCGCCGCCCCCGAGATCAATGATGCTCAAGCGCCGATGTGCCAACCCCACCTCGCCATCCATCAATTCGCCTTCTCCGTCCGGCCCGCGATGCCGGATGACCGAATTCATTCGGGTGAGGGTTTCCCGATTGATCGGTTTTCCCGTCAGGTCAAAAATGCCGCAGATGCCACACATGGGTGTTTTCCAAAGAAAATCCGCGGCAGGATCACCGGAAACGAATATTGATTTGCAGAATCAAAATGGAATTTCAGTATTTATCGCCATACATTCCAAAGCCATGCTTTTGAATCCCAGACACGTGAATATTTTTAAAACCATGTTCTTCAAACCATGAACGGACCTCGGCTTCGGTATGCCAGTGATTATAACGAGGGGCAAATGCATCGAACAAATCAAGTGTGATCTCGCGCGTGTTCCGGCGGCGGAAACTCATAATCCCCATCCCATTCAACAAATCGGCGGCTACCTTATAGACCGGCGCCAGCAACCGGCATACTCTCATCACGGATTTCAGCGTCATCCACTGTTTGAGACCCCGTCCACAAAAGAAGAATACACGGACAGGCCAAGGTCGTTTTCCATAGACCCATACATACAACCGCCCTCCCTTTTTAGTCAGTTTAACCAGGCTGTCAAATGTGCGCTTCGAGCACGGAGTATGATGAATGACACCGGAACTATAAATGAGATCAAACGTCTCCTCTCGCAAGGGCGGGCTTACAAGGTTGCCTTGAACGTATTGCACAAGTTTCGGGGCATCTTGGGCATATTTATTCCGATTTGCATATGCACGCCCCAACCCATCATTCAGATCAAGCCCCACAATTTCCATGCCAAAGCCGCTCAAAGCAGCCGTAAGAGTTCCGTTACCGCAGCCAGCGTCTAACATTTTCTTTTCGCGCAACTCATCGGGTTTGAGTTGGACATCACCGAGAAACACCACCTTCCGTTCCTGTAGCGTCCATCCCCAAGTTTTGTCATTGTCGTAATCGAATATACCCCACTCTTGGCTAAATGATTTTCTAATATTATCATAGTCGTTTTGGCCGTTTTCAACACGCACCATATTAAGGCCAGCCAACTCGCAATAGTCAGCCAGTTTGTCTTTATGTTCTGCCACGAATTCTGGAAAGAGCTTCAGCCCATTTTCAAGAAAACGGGGGACGCCCGCGATAATGGGGAATAACTGGCCACACTGGCACTTTAGAATTCCTGTAAGCACTTCTTTCGGCATGCCCAAATTCTGCCCACGTGCCATGGAATGATCGTCAGCACCAAATCTGGTAAGTTCTGGCTTGTGATGACAAAATGGACAGACCAGCAATTCTTTTAGATCTTGGTTCATATATTTTAAGGATATTTCAAATCATACCTTTTATTGACGGGAACCATTTATTCGTCAATTATGAGCATGAGGTGTCACAGCCCAGCCTACTACTCGTTTCAATTTATTTTTGTGTTCAGCCTTCAAATGGCGAACCACTTCGCGAGGCAGGACAATGGGTTGCCGCGATATCATGCTCCATAGATACCCGAACAGCGCTGCTCCACTACCAAGGATAGCTGGCGGATCCTTAAGCCGGTAGGCACATCGCACAATGTAAAACACGGGGCCGTATCCCAACGAGTAGAAACGTCGTCCCTCATGCATTCTGGCCTTCCACGGTCTGCCGGAGGCAAAACCCGTAAGACGATGTTCAAAAACAGGATTTTCAAAGAACTTTCTTACCTTCCATCCTTTCATTCTCGCCATAATCTCTGCAGCCGCATCTATGCCGCCATACTTCAGGGGTTTGTAGCCTCCAATGTCATCAAAGCATTTGTGGCGGAACAGTTGCACCTGCCCTCCGACACTATCTAGCGTTTCATCGCGGGTGACGAATTTATCACCCACTTTCATAAATACTTGCCCCCCCGCTATTCCCAGATTTGCATCTTGGTCAAATGCTCCAAGAATGTTTTTGAAATACTGCGGTTCAAACGTGATGTCGGCGTCAAGATTGCCAATGAAATCATATTTAAGATCACGAACTTCTTCCAAACCATGGTTGAAAGCATGCACTTTTTTCCCAAAGTCCCGGCCCGCCGCACGATCCCTGTTGACCAATTGAATAAAGGCATGATCTCGTGTATATTTTCCCGCGATCTCCCCGGTGCGATCGGTCGAGGCGTCATTTACGATGACCCATTTCAGCGGACGAACTGTCTGTTGAATCATTGACCGAATCGTTTGTTCGATAAACGCCTCCTCATTATGCGCCGGGGTGATGATAACGTAGGTGGACATAATTAACCTTTGATTATCATTCCGGCGCCGGACTTTGTCACGGCGTCTTGAAATGTGTTAAATCGAAACAGGTTGGGATTTTTTTCAACATATTCGAGAAAGGGCTTGAGACTTCGCTCGTTGTTCCGGTTGAATTGCTTGGAATGTCCGATCAAAACGAACGGCAGCTTCCCATTTGCGCCTGTATATTTTCGCGATGCCCGCTTCAACGCGGCGATCAATTGCCGGCCGGTGCATTGGTTAAAGTCCGCCTTCCAAGCATGACGCTGTGTCAAAAATGAAAACTTTTTCAGAATTTTTTTTGCCGGAGACTTCCGCGTTGAAATACCATTAACGGTTGGAGAATAATCCTTAGCCAAGGAATGTGCGCGGGTCATTCTCGCGCGGTAAAAGCGGCTGGGCGTCAGGAACGCGCCGATCCAGCGGCGCTCACAATAAATTGGCGACTCGATAAGTTTTCCACTTTCACTCTGCCGGCAAATGTCGCTCTCATCCGCCAGCCAGGGAACAAGCTCGCTGTGCGCATTTGAATAATCGAAACTGACGATCCCTTCGCGCCGGCCGTATTTGAAAACCGACGTGTCAATGCGGATGCCATTTTCAAGCAGGGCGCGAATGACGTTGCGGGAAGGACTCATCGCCCAGTTCGCCGCCCGAAATGCGATGCACTCATACTTTGGATCAACGGGCTTTAATAAAGCTTCCAGAAATTGTTTCCCGATCCGGACGACTTCGTTCAGTCGTTCCAATGGCAATCCCGCAAAATTGTATTCCGACCAGTCCTGCAGCCAGCGGCCATTTTCATGACGCGCGTTAAAATAGGAAGCATGAAGATGAAGTTGCACGTCGTGTCCGCGCCGGATGGCTTCACGAAGCTGATCCGCGATGGCCTCGTAGTGATAATCGTCGCGTCCGCGTTGCTCCTTGTATTCCTTGAATTTCAAAATTTCCGCGACGTCCGCCATGATGGTCAATTTCGCGCCGTGTTCATCGAACAGGTCCATCAGCCTGCGCGTTGGCTCGACCATCAATTCATACGGACATCCCTCGCCGTTGCCGTGAATTTCGTAATCAAGTGTGAAGATGACGTTAAGCATAGCCGCCATGCCGCGCCGCACGAACTACACTTCCGCGCCCAAGCGTCGAATCAACCCTGGTTTACAAGGTTGCTGATAATCCGCTCCGCCGTCCGTCCGTCCCATAACGGAGGGATTTTGCCGAATCTTGGCTCGCGTTTGAGAACTTCATCAATGTCTGCCGACAGCCGCTCCGAGTTCGTCAGTTTATTACTGCCGAGGGTGATGGTGATTGGCCGTTCCGTGTTGGGGCGCAGTGTGAGGCAGGGCGTTCTGAAATAAGTGCTTTCCTCCTGCAACCCGCCGGAGTCGGTCAGGACTAGGCGCGCGTTTTCCGTCAGATACAGTGAGTCGTGATAACCGATTGGCTCCAGAATCTTCAGGCCTTCGTCGTGATTCAGCGAAATGCCGAATTGCGCGCACATTTTCTTTGTGCGCGGATGCATGGGAAAAACCACGTGCCACTGCCGGGCCAGCCGGTTCAAATGCGCCATGATCGTACTCAGGTCCGTTTCGCTGTCCACGTTCGAGGGGCGATGCAGCGTCACATAAACGAAACCTCCCCCGTTCAAACCCAGCTTCTTCACAACCGGACTTTGCCGGGCCTTGGGCAGATTCTCCACCAGCGCGTCAATCATGATGTTGCCCACGCACGCGATCTTGTGGCCGGGCACTCCTTCGCGACGGAGGTTTTCGTCCGCGTCCGGCGAGGGTGTCAGAAGCAGGTCCGCGAGGGCATCCGTGACGATGCGGTTGACCTCTTCCGGCATGGTGCGATCGTAGCTGCGCAAGCCTGCTTCAACGTGAGCCACCCGGATCCCCATCTTCGAGCAGACCAGCGTGCAGGCCATGGTGGAGTTCACGTCGCCCACCACCATCACCCAGTCCGGCTTCTCCTGCTCACAAACCGTCTCAAATCCCGTCATGATCCGGGCCGTCTGAACCGCGTGAGAACCTGACCCGACACCGAGGTTCATGTCAGGTGGCTGAATGCCGAGTTCCCGAAAGAACACGTCCGACATCGCTTCGTCATAATGCTGGCCGGTATGCACCAGCCGCGCATCAATCGTCTTTCCACCATTTTCTTTGTGCGAATTGTGCTGACTGATCGCCTTCATGAGCGGGGCCACCTTCATGAAGTTGGGCCGGGCACCAGCGATAATAAGCAGTTTTAACTGTCGGCTCATGTGTTTTCGTTGAGAAAGAACTCCCAATGCAGCTTAATCGTGACAGTCCAACCTTATGATGTCTTCGACTTGTTCCAGTATCTCACGCAAAGCCTCTCGCGGCCCGGAAGCCGGCAGGTCGTTCTTTTTCCTGGGGATGAGAAGGATTTTATTTTGCACGTCTTCGATGCTTTCAATCAAAGTCATCTTCCCCTGACTCTGCAAGTGGCGGTCCACAGCACCGCTTTTGCCCCGGAAGATACTGTACACCGGGACGCCCAACGCCGCCGCCTCGCGATTCATCGTTCCGCCCCCACTGACGACCAAGTCGGAATACCACAGAAGGTTGAGACCATCCACCGCCTCCTTGGGGACAACCACTTTGGAGCCCTCGAACCACTGCGGCCAGTTCGCCTTTATTTGGGCTTCTTGTGCTTTGTTGCGAGGCAGGAGAACCGCCTTCACGCCCGGAGTGCGGAAAACCCGATCCATGAATTGTACGAAGAATGTTTCGCTCTCTGGATTGTGATAATGGGCCTCCGTGGCAGGCGGACGGACAGTGACGATCACCTCGCTGTCGAGTAATTGTAGTTGCTGGCGAAGACTAGGATCGGGCTTGAACTCCGGCGCATAGACATCCTCCTTGATGCCCTTGTACTTTCGGATTCTTTCCTTTGCTTTGCAGTGCAAGTTCTCATTGAACAGCACATCTGGGACAATTTCCCACCGGGGCCGCAGGAGCAGCGGTGTCTGCGCGTATTCATAGTCCATTATCATGACGGTCGGGATACGCAGGAGATTGCACAAGAGGATTTGGGCGCGGGAACCATGCGACAACCCCATAATCGGTCTTTCCCTCAGCACGAAGGGAAGCAGTTGCCGGCTCCGCCATGCGAGCCCCAAGACCTTTAGCAGCCTGTTTTTCCCGTAATGACGGCCGATTTTCGTGTAAGCAAGGCCGGATTGCGTTGCCAGTTCGCAGACCTGAAACGCGTCACGTGCTGTCAATACCACCTTGTAACCGCGCTTCTCAAGCTCCCTGATGATCGGCTTAAAAAACGGCACATGGGGGGTGTTATCCAGATCAATCCAAATTCTCCCGTTACAAGGTGCGGCATCCTGAGCCAGGGGTAAACTGCCAGGGACGGAACGAGACGGAGAACGGCTCAATTCGAATTTTGCTGGAAAAAGGAAAGCGCTTATAAGTCTGATCCTTTGCCTCAAGAGAGGGAATTTGCCCCCGTATTGACAATACGGGAGAGGGCTGCTCTGAGGAATGATTTCCCTCAGGTGTCGTTCAGAAATTCCTGGTGCAGTTTAGCCGGAACGTAGGAACGCGTTTTGTTGAGAACCGTGGTTACGTTGGCTTTCGACTCGCCGAGCAATGAAATCACCTTTTTGGCGACTTCCTGATTGGTTTTCTCCGATTCGATGACAAGCAACACCATGTCCATGAGTCTTGCCAAACGCGGCGTCATGCTGGTCTGAGTCACTGCAGGCATGTCAAAAATGATGTAATCGTAATCGCTGGCTCTAAGTTTGGGGATTAAACCCGTTAAATGCTTGGGCAAAACGCTTGGGAGCTTGTCACTACCCTCCGCGGGTTCAGTAGCAACATACAGGTTTTCCTGAACCAGCGCACTTTTCCTTGCTTCAACTTCCAAAACGGCATCCAACCCACATCCAAGTTTTCCTTTATAGAATTGTTGCGCCGCCCCGCCTTCAACGTTCATGTCCACCAAAAGCACGTTTCCGTCGCCGGTTTCCGAAAGCGAAGCAGCCAAGCCGGCGGCAACGCTGCTCACGCCAGCCCCCTTGGCGCAGCTTGTCACGGCGACGAGCTTGGGATTGCGGGTCACATTCTTGACTTCGAAATGCACAATCAACCGATCTCGCAACCCTTCGCAAAACCGGCGCAATGGATGTTGCCGATTCCATGGGGCCAAGGCGGCATTTTCAGATGCATCTTTTCCGGCGGTCTCTGTCAGAAGCAAAGGATCTTTGCCTTTTATTTTCGCAAGCGGATAACCATTTTGGGTGAAATCCGGGATTGAAATGAACAGAGGCAACCCCAACTTTGTCTCGACTTCCACCGGGCGTTTGAGAGAACGATCCAAAAACATCTCAATTAAAAACGCCAATGCCAGTCCGGTTGCGATGCCACCAAGAGCCAGAATGGCCGCCATTTTTTTTAGTTTTTTAGGCCACTTTTTGACCGGGTGCGATGGCGATTGAATGATGCCGATGTTCGGAGCTTTTCCGGCACCGATCATACCGTCAATGCGAGCCTGCTCCAGATTGCGCAGAAAATACTCAAGCTCGGCTTCTTGACGATGTTGTCTTTGCTCCAATTCCGAAATGGTTGTCTTCGATTCGTCAATCTTCGCCGCACTGCCCTGAACCTGGCTGAGCTGGGAATTGAGGATTTTGACCTTGGTTTCAAGCATTGTGATTTGGGCCTCATTGTCGACTAAATTGATAACGGCATGGTCGGTCTGTCCCGAGGGCACTCCGAGGCTGGCCAGCCGGGGCTCCTCGGTCTCCAGTTTTTTCTTGAGCGTTTCATTTCCCGCGATCTGCGCGCGCAAATCCTTGATCGGCACGCTCTGGTCGGTGTACTGGAGCAGAAGTTCCTGCTCCTTTTTCCGAAGCAGATCGAGTCGCGTGCAGAGATTTCTGTATTCATCCACCTTGTCGGGGGAAATGGCTGTGGATTCCGCATTGTTTGATTGAGCTGTCGGAGACTCGGTATTGGAGATTGCCTTCAACATTTCCTTGCGCTCCACCAGTTCGGCTTGGGCGGCAAACAGTTTGGTGCGGATTTGAGACAACTGTTCTTCATAACTCTTGTCGGCAGCATCAATGGAAAAAACACCCGCGACGTTCTTTGCATTCTTGAGTTCCTCCTTGGTTTGGGCGAGTTCCTTGTAGAGCCGGTTGGTTTCCTGAATTGAATAGTCGCCAGACATCACGCTTCCCAGGTGTACCTGCGTATGTTTTCTAAAATAACACACTATAATCTCACTGAGAATAGGCTGCGCCATTTCAGGGTCGGGATGTTGAAGAGAAACTTGAATTACACTGCTGCCGGGAGATGATTCAGCGGTCAAACTTTTTGCAATTAGGGCGGCTGCCGTGTTGGTGTTGCTGCCTCCGCCTGCCTTGGCTAGAATTTTTTCCGGGCCAATCGTTTGCACCGCCTCCATTACTACATCCAGGCTCTGCAAAATTTCCAATTCGGTTTGAATAATGCCTTGGCCCTGGTCATTCGGGGACACCGTATTTGCCCCCTCGCCGGGCGGGCTGAAAGATTTGCCCTGCACCACATAAAGAATATCCAGTTTGGCCTTGGACTCGTATAAGGGTGGTTTGAAAATGAGAAGTGCCAGCACCGCCAAAAAGCCCGATGTGGAAAACAATAGAATTTTCCACTTGTGCCGGAAAAGCGTGAAGTAAATGTCTCCCAGAGACATTCCTCCTGATTGCGCGTCTTGTTGTTTCGAATTCATGCCGAAGAAGACCGAGCGGGGTTCGCTTCAACTTTTCAGCGGGAGTGATTTGATAAATCTGGCTGGATTGCCCGCCACGACTGCACCGGCAGGCACATCCTTTGTCACGACGCTGCCTGCGCCAATCATGGCGTCCTCACCGATCGTGATTCCGCAGAGCAATGTGGCCCCGGAACCGATTGAAGCGCGCTGTTTAACCAATGTCGGGATGCAAACCCAATCCGCATCGGTCTGCAACTGCCCGCCGTCATTCGTGGCACGAGGGTGGAGGTCATTGGTGAAAGTAACATTGTGGCCGACGAAGACCTCATCTTCCAGAGTCACGCCTTCGCAAATAAAAGTGTGACTCGAAATTTTGCAGCGATTCCCGATTTTGACGCCTTTTTGAATTTCGACAAATGTGCCGATTTTTACGTCATCTCCAATTTCACAACCATACAGATTGACAAACCCATAGAGCCGAACGTTTCTACCCAACTTGACATCTGGAGCAATCCGTTGGAACGGCTGCTGCGAAGAACTCATAGGGTTGAATTTGCAGAAGCTCGTCGCGTGCGAACCTGAAGCTTCAACCGCAGCTTTTTGCCGGCCGGACGGGAAGTTTTCTTCCTTCCAATTCCCAAGGTTGATATGCGTATGGCGGATTCGGGAATCGACGGCGTCCAACCGTTGCCATTTTCCTGGCCTGAAAGATTGACTGAGGCGCCGCCGCTTTTCAGCGATCTGGAAGACGCCTCCAATATGCGAACCAGTTCAAGGCCTTGGTTGCCATCCGTCAAGGGGGTTGTTCCCTGGTTGATGCAATCCAGAAAATGCTGGCATTCGGTTTTTAACGGTTCCTCCTGTTTGATGTAAGGAACGTGAACATCCCCATAGTGATAAGCATAATGAAATTCAGCAAAGGTGTCATAGTGCGGCGGTCTTTCCACCCGCGCGTCGAAGACCCGGATTTTCTCGAGTTGGGAAACATCGTCGTAGACGATCATTTGTTTGCTGCCCACAATGGTCATTTCCCTGATTTTTCTCGGGTCGAGCCAGCTGCTTTGAATGATGGCTGAACGATCTCCCGGGAAATTGAGCCACATGGTCGTCACATCCTCCACCCCGGGCGTGATATGCGCGCTGCCCTCACAGTTGATGGTGACCGCTTCCGTTTCCATGATGTGCAAAATAATGGCAATATCATGGGGTGCCAGGTCCCAGGCAACGTTGATGTCTTTCTGAAATAGTCCCAAGTTTAGTCGCCGGGCACATATGTAACGGATTTCTCCAATGTCGCCGTGCTGCACGATTTCCTTGATTTTTCTGACCGCCGGCGAATAAAGGAAGGTATGCCCCACCATCAGTACCAATCCCTTTTTCCTGGCAAGATCAATCAACTCCTCACATTCCTGGGATGAGGCAGCCATCGGCTTCTCGATAAAGGTGTGTTTGCCGGACAGTAAACTCGCCTTGGCCATCGGGAAATGCGATTTGACTGACGTGGCGATGATGATCGCATCGAGGCTGGCGTCGTTAAGCATGTGATTGTAATTCGTTTCTCCTTCGACTTCAGGATAAAGCGCCTTGAGATGTGCGAGGCGGTTTTCACTGACATCACACATCATTTTCAGGCTGCAATCGGGGAGCGATCTGAAATTGCGAATCAAATTCGGCCCCCAATAGCCGCACCCCACCACCCCAACTTTTATTGGCTTTGTCATATTATAAATTCAATTTGGTTTCTTTCCGTATCCAGACATCCTCGCCATCTGCAGCATGAACTGCACCAACAAGAGTTGCTTTCGTAAAGGAATGCTGCTCTATGGCACGATTGGAATAGTTGGTTTTCGGGCGAACTGGATCAGGGGACATTTTCTTGCCCTGGCGTGTTTCCAGCATTTGAATAATCAAGGCCGGAATAGTCATCATGATGATTTTCAAATCCCACCAGAGGGTTTTGTTTTTCGCATATTTGATGTCCAGTTGAATCATTTCCACAAAGGTGGTCTTGTTTTTCCCGCTCACTTGCCAGAGTCCGGTCAGTCCCGGCACGGTTCCGAACCTTTCCTTCTGCCAGGGCAGATATTTTTCATACTCGTAATGCAGGCACGGGCGGGGTCCCACCAGACTCATTTCGCCGCGCAGCACGTTAATCAATTGGGGCAGCTCATCCAGGCCCGACGTGCGGAGGAACAGGCCAAACGGGATAATCCGGGGATCACCCCGCGAGTCCATTTTCATCATCGGTGTATTCGAATTCATCAAACGATGCAAGTGCCCCTGGTGCATCGTCGTGTCCGCATTAATAAACATGGTTCGAAACTTGAAACACATAAAGCGCCTGCCCAAGTAACCAACCCGCTCTTGCCTGAATAATACCGGACCCGTGGAAACACTTCGAATCAACAGGGCTATAAATAGCGCCAGCGGGATCAGGAATGGCAAGGCCAATAAAATGAGAAGTATATCCAGTGCCCGTTTCCAGCGTAAGTCCTGAAATGCTTTAGGAGGAAGAGAACTCTGCAACTGATGCGCTTCGATTGAAAAATCCATAAAGAAGGAAAAAAAGACGAAAAAAAGAATTAAAAATTGAGAATGAGGACAACTCCAACAGTTTTATTTTCAAACAAAGCTCCGCACTTGTTCGCCGGAAATAATTCCAGCCAACGCCAACTTTCCCCGCTTTCCTTCACCCTTGGTTCCATTGTTGGAAACCTTTTAACTCCAACTTCAACCAACGCCAACGACTGCAAGATTTTTCGCTGTGGGTGCCGCTAAAATCGGCACCAGGGTCGCTACAGTATTTCTTTCATTAACGACTGAGTTTTCATCAACTTCCGCCGGAGTAGGACGCCCCAAAACATCAAGCAACACCTGAACGCGCTTTCTTGCCGGCATGACACGTAAGACAAAGGCACGCATTCCGCGAAAAGCTCCGTCAACAACAACCACCTCATCGCCTGGTGAAAGACGATCTTCAACGGTCATTGTCTCTTCTCCCTCGAAGCATTCTTTTAACTCCTCAATCACCGCATCAGCTATCTTCGGGATCCGGCGTGCAAAATGCACAACAGTGTTTACCCCATTCGTGCGTTGAATTTCTCCCAGTTTCTCCTCAATTAAACATCGAAAAAAAATATAACATGGGAAAAGTGGCTCACTCACGCGCATCACACCGCGCCGCGTTGCCCGCTCAATCCGCAACCGGGGATGAAACACCTCCAAATTCAAATTCTTCCGCAAATTTGCTGCAGCTATATGCTCGTGCTTGGGTTTCGTCCGGGCACAATACCAAGCTGGAGATTCGATTGTCATCATGAAGTTATTAACAGGCACATTTGTTCACGCGATGCTACACTGCCACTTGGCCAGTGCCTATGGGGTAATACCCTACTCTGCAAATTATTGTGCAAACGGCTTTCAATGTGTAAAACGCTTGTAATAAAACCACAACGGATCGCGAACTAACGAAAAAACCCTCATCGCCCTTGTTGCTGGGTTGAATCCTGACACAAATAACATTTTAATATCCAGTGTCATTTTAAACCTCCATCAACTCCTGTGGTTTAACATTCTGGTGTGTAGTATAAAATCCCCAGAAAAAGATGCAACTAAATTCTTATAGTTCGTAACGTGTTCGTAATTAATGTACTACGAATATTCCGAGTAAGTTTTTTGATGATCTTAGGTTGTGAAGGGACAAAATTTGGCAAAAAATGGGACAGAAAGAGGACAGACTGTAAATAAATATATACACTCCCTCGGAAGAACGAGACAGGCAAGTTCTTAACTCAACCCTGCTTTCCCCAACCGCAAGTCATTAACAGATTCCCTTAATTTACCAGATAGCCGGCCATCTATCTTGTGTTTGTTTAACGCCAAGATGAAACCCGGATTCGTCCTGATAACCCACAGGCACATGATTTGCGATTGCACTGCGCAACTTTGCAATGATGCCAACAAACAACAAACTCAGCGCAAAAGTATGCAACCATGTTTTATGCATGCTTCGATCAAAGCATTAGCAATGCCATCGTTGTTTTGATACTAACTGCTCCCAATTTGTACACATATGTCTTGTTTCTATGCAATCGTGTATGATTTTAAGCCAGTGCCGACTTTCGCCTTCAATTAGAATTGTTGCTGATTAAAAAAAGCCGGATTTGAAATCGTAGGTCACAATTAGGCGGACAGCAACAGCCACTTCAAATGTTTGGGCGTTGATTTGCAGACTCGCAGCCGGATTAATTTCAAAACGGTTTTATAGACTCGTTCTTCATTGATTCTCAGAATAGTGGCGACGGTTATCCACTTCGTTCCAAAACACCGGGTCGTCGTGCAGCGTGCCCGTGTGGAAGGAAATTCCCGCGCGGGTGAACACGTTCGCGATTTCAGGGACCGGGCAGGCGGCACAATGCACGCGCCATCCGCTGGTCATGGTCGTGCGGTCACCCATTTTGTTGAACGTCGCGTAATCAATCGCCGGTGCGGGCTGGAGGTTCAAGACAATGACGGGAACTTTGGCGCGTTGCACCACCAGCAAAACCGTGGACGAAAGCGCGTAAGTCGTGACGTGAAGAAAAATCAAATCCACGTCCCCCTGCCGGAAGCGATGTCCGGCTTCAAGGGCCTTGAACGGCGAATCAATCAGGCCGAGATTCACCACCTCGACTCCGGGTCGTTTGAGCTGGTCGCGGACGACCCGGACATCACCTTCGCGGCGCTGTTTGAGTCCTTTGAATTGCGGCCAGTAGGAATCTAAGCCGATGCCGAATAATCCGACACGAAGCGGTCTTTTTTGTTTTGATTTGCATTTTATGCGGAGAAATTAGTTTGTATGGTTTAACCAACCAACCGCGAATATTGGCAACGTTTGAATGAAAAACTTGACGGATGCGGGCCGTTATTATTAATTGCAAGCGCATCAACAACCACATAGCCATGCCTTTAACCCCCATGTTTGCGCCAGCGGGCGTGAAATATTACAGGGCCGGCATTTGAATTTTCAGAAAGGTTTCAAACACCATGAGCACAAACAAGCAAAGCATGTTCGTCATGGGCGACGGCAAGAATCTGGTCATCACCTTCATTCTTGTCAGTTCGCTGTTTCTCCTTTGGGGATTCTGCAACGGGATGATTGACGTGATGGACAAGCACTTTCAGGAGGAACTGCATCTGACCCTGTCCCAATCCGCCTGGGTGCAGTTCGCGCACTATCTGGGTTACTTTTTGATGGCGCTGCCGGCGGGGTGGCTGGCGACGCGGCTGGGTTACAAGGGTGGCATTATTGCCGGTCTGCTGATGGTAGCGGTGGGCGGGTTTTGGTTCATCCCGGCGACGAAGATCGCGGCCTTCTGGGCCTTTTTGCTGGGCGTTTGTGTCATCGCCTCCGGCCTCACTTTTTTGGAGACGGTCGCCAATCCCTACACGACCGTGCTGGGTCCGCCGCAATACGCCGCCACCCGCATCAACCTCGCCCAGTCCTGCAACGGCATTGGTTGGTTTTTGGGACCGGTCGCCGGCGGCATGTTTTTTTATTCCAAGAACGCCGCGGGCCAGAACACGGGCAGCCAGACACTCTGGATTCCATACGCCGTCGTCGCCGTCGTGGTTATCATCCTTGCGATCCTGTTCTCCTTTGCCAGTGTGCCGGACATCAAAACCGAAGACGTTTACAACTTGGAGGAAAACGACGAGGGGGCGGGCGCGACGGCGAATGCCGGGGGCGATGTGAACCGTGCGTTGCTCTATTCCCTGCTGGTGGGCAACGCGACGGTGTTGATTGGAATCTTCGGGATGATTCTCTGGGTGATTCTCTCAACCTGCGGCGTCGGTCCGGGACTGGTTGGGATCGCTTCGAGGATTCCGCATCCCTCGGATTTTGCGGTAACCGCCGGTAATTCCCTGGCGTTGGTAATCGGCGTGATGGCCTGTCTGTTCGCCGTGGTGGTTGCGGTGACGCTCATTTCGCCGGCGCGGCGAATTACCAGCCACAGCATTTGGTCGCACCCGCATTTTCCCGGAGCCACGCTGGCCCAGTTTTTCTACGTGGCCGCGCAGTGCGGCATTTTCAGCTTTTTCATCAATTACATGACGTCCGAAGTTCCCGCCATTCCCGATTCATGGAACTCGGGCATTTTGAAGGGTTGTTTTGAGGTCAACAAACACGGCCTCCTGGCGATAAGCAACAAGACGGCGGCTTATCTCGCTTCGGCGGGCTTTTTCTGCTTCCTGGTGGGACGGTTTACTGGCGCTGGTTTTCTGAAAAAATACTCCGCCCACAAGGTGCTCGGTCTTTACGGGATCCTGAATGTCATCACCTGCCTGTTGATCTTCTGCAAGCTTGGCTGGCTGTCCGTGATCTGCTTGTTCCTGTGTTATTTCTTCATGTCCATCATGTTCCCCACCATCTTCGCCCTCGGCATTCATGGTCTCGGTGCCCGGGCGAAACGGGCCTCCGCCTACATCGTCATGGCCATCATGGGCGGCGCCATCCTGCCCAAACTCATGGGGGCCGTCGCTGACAAGTATGACATGTCCCGCGCGTTCATTGTGCCCATGGTTTGTTTCGCCTTGATCGCGCTCTACAGCTTCAACTGGCCCAGGTTCAGCAAGGTCGAGTCGTTGCATGAAGTGAAAACCTCCGGCGGACATTAATCCTCTACACAACCCAAATACCGCAATTGAAACGGGAGCGCGCCCGCCTCGGGCGTGGTTTTCCGCGCTCCCGCGGAAAACCCAGACGCACGGAATTTTTCCATGCCACCGCAAGCACCCGCCCGCACAACACTGGCCGCGAGGCGCGGCCGGTCACGCCCGGGGCGGGCGTGCCCCCCATCTGCGGTTTCGGGATAAACCACCCATCGTAGCAACCGGTTAAGCCGGCTTGCTTTCCCGGAATTTCTCAATGCGATGGAAGCGGACGTTTCGTCAACCCGGCCGGCGGCTAGCCGGAAACCAGGATCATGTTCGCGTATTGGACCGTGTCGCCGGTGCGGATCAGCCCGATGGCGCCCGGCACGCGCTTCTTGAATTCCACGTGCGGCTCGAATGTGGTCGGAACCCCTGCAATCCTTTGGCGAATTTTCCGCACACGGCGGTGGTATTGTTTTTCTGGAACTCCCGCGCCATGTAGGCCTGCGTAAAGTTGTGGTTGGCGCGGACGGCGGCGAGCACCGGCAACACCGGCGGCACATCGTCCACGGGCGAGATGTCCACCGTCTCGATCTGCGGCCAGAACGGAAAACCGCGGTCGGCGATGACCAGCGCGTTGGTGTGGCGCACACGTGCCAGCAGTGAAAGAATTTACGGGTTGAGAATTCCGGAATTAATCATGCGCGCATTGCGGAAATTTTCAATGCCATGTCAATGAAACCCCAAGTTTGAGCAGCTTCTGCACGCCGGCATTGGACTTCGCCTCCGCGTAAATCCGCAGGACGGGTTCCGTGCCGGAACCGCGCAGCATGAGCCACGACGTGTCCTGCGCGATGAATTTCACGCCGTCGAAGGTCTTCACACCGGCTAACGGCGAGCGCAGCAATTTTGCCGGCGGGTAGTTCTTCAAAAAATCCATCAGCGACGCACGTTTCTCCATCGGATAATGAATGTCTATCCGCCCGTAACAATGCGGACCGAATTGTTTTTCGAGTTTCGCCAGCAGCCTGTTCACGGAAACTTTTTCGGTCGCCAGCAATTCCAGCAGCATCAATCCGGCGGCGATGCCGTCGCGTTCGGGAATATGGCCGGGAAAACCGATGCCGCCACTTTCTTCCGCGCCGAGCAGCACGTCGCCCTTGAGCATCTCGGCGCAAATATATTTGAAACCAACACCGGTCTCGA
>Ga0208188_1000471_pt1 | contig 26399 bp, 20 predicted proteins | sample June2015DPH_8_50_FD_184698 | JGI IMG/M metagenome (GOLD analysis project Ga0208188, IMG submission 184698) | Peatland microbial communities from SPRUCE experiment site at the Marcell Experimental Forest, Minnesota, USA - June2015DPH_8_40... | ecosystem: Environmental > Terrestrial > Soil >...
GTTAAGTTTCATAGGCGGGAGAGGATGCCTTTGAGTGAAGGCAAAACCGCCCGCCAAACTTGAAAATGTCAACGATGAACCGAACGTCGCCCAGTCTCCCCTGCCGCGCAGCGGCTCAGTTCAACAATTCGCTGCAGGCAACAGCCGCTGCCCCTGCCAGTTGCGATTGATTTATGAAATTTGTTTGTCATTATTCCATTCCACGTCCCGCTCGGCGGCTGTGCCTGAGCTCTGGACGTTAGGCCAAACTACCAAGCATGATGCGAAAACTGATCAATAACCTGCCAAAAGAGGAATAAACCCATGAACTACCTGCGCAGAATAGTGGCTTTGGCGATGGTGGCTATAACAATGTCGGCGGTGCACGCGGTGGCCAAGGATGCACCTACCTCGCCTGATGAATTGGTGAAGCGGCTCGAACAGGCTGTAAAGGCAAAGAACAAAGTTGCAGCTCTGGAGTTATTCTGCTGGGAAGGCGTGTCCAAAGACATGAGGACGAAACAGGAAGCACCAATCCACATGCTGTTTGACGAAATCGATCAAGGGCAGGAATTGACCAGTGTGAAGGTGGGGCCGTTACCTCCTGATTTCCCTACCGAACAGGTTCTGAACGGTGTAAAATATCGTCCTAATCTTCTTGTGTTGGGGGGCATCCACGTAATGTTGGCCGAAGACACGAATCCAACTGAATTTATTTTCGTTTACGGCAAGAAGGACAACGCCTTTTTCTTGTCAGCTCTCGTCGAGGCGAAAGCCTCCGATAAAACTGATGACAAAAAGTAATGTAATGCACACACTTTGGCCTAACACCTATTAAGCCCGGAGTGTCAACAGGCAAAAAGTTTTCCTAGCGGAAAGTATTTTCTTTCCGTCTGGCGTCCTCAGAACGGGAACTCCCGCCTTCGCCCAAGGCTACGGCGGGCAGGCCGGCTTGATTTCTATTGGCAGCTCGGAAGGGAGTTCCGGCTAAACACCTATTCGGACTCAGTCGGGCCGCAGCCAGTCCTGGCCTTTGGCCCGAACCAGCAGCGGTCTTCCAGCCCCGTGATCCGCGTAAAAGGCTTCGCAACGTGGCGCAATGCGCTTTACGTTGCTTCGCCTCACGCAGCCACGGGGCGGTCCAGAAACTCACAGCAGTAAGGAGTGAGTTCAAACACGAAAAGTTTTGTAAACGATCTGGCCCGTTCAATCCGCTGCTGCCCGTTCTGTTCGGCGGCGGCCCATGTTTCATTTGAAGGGATCAGCCCAATGCGCTTTGGAGTCCGCTGCCGTTCTTGTGGAGCCAGCGTCCCGGTGCGCCATGCAAGTCAAGATGATGCGGTCAGGGCGTGGAACCAGAGACGCGGCCTCGCAACGGTCGGCGGCAAAGCCACTCGTGGCATCCGGTCACGCCGAAAGCTGGCGGCGGCACGACGTAACCTCAAAACGGCCCGCAAGTGGAAGCTGATCCGGCAAAGGGTGGAAGCCGCTTACACCGCGTTAAAACCTTACCGGCAGAAACAATTGGCCGAAATGGAAGCAGCGGTCGCAGCAGACCGTGCCTGGCTGAAGGAAAAGGAGCCGCTGATCTTGGCAGACCCGCTGCTCGCCAAATTTTACCGCGAATTTATTTTGAAGGAAAAACCAGCGCCCGGTGGCACTGAGGCCAACAGTTTCAATCCCCCTATCGTGTGAATGCGGTCGTTTGGACCTGTGGATCGGTGTGTAACGACCGCCACGATCAGGAGACCGGGTTTTGGCCATGGCTTTGGTCTCTGGCGCTGCGCTGGAGCCACTTTGTTTGGGCTTTGGGAGCCCGGACCACGGTCCTGATCTCGCTCATGCTCCAGTTTCTTATTGTGCAAGTTTGACTTGCGTGGCATTCCGCTCTTTTTTACGCCGCAAAACAAAATTGCTCCTGGACGATTTTAGAGCGTCATTAGAATTCAGGGATGCGGCTGTCCCCGGCGCGTCCTGGAGGCTGCCAGGCCGCGTAAACAGGCATAATCGAAAGGTGACGGGCCGAACCAGAGCCGCCTTCACCCCAAGCATCACGTCAATGCAGCCTGCCGAACTTTTTTTCCACTTGTTCCGGCTTTGGCGAATCGCTAGAAAAACGCGCATGAAATCCAAATTGTTTCTCGCGTTGCTGTTTTTGGCGTTTGGTTTGTACGCTTTGAAAATCATCGTCCCGGCCCGTGCGGAACCGGCTTCCGACGCGCAAATCAAACGCGGCCAGTATCTGGTCGAGCGCGTGGCGATGTGCGGTGAATGTCACACGCCGAAGACCGACCAAGGTGAGTATGACCGCACCGCGTGGCTGCAAGGGGACGTTCTCGACTACAAGCCGGTGCATCCGATGCCCTTTGTGGCGGTGGCTCCGGGGATTGCGGGGTTGCCGTCCTTTGCCACTGACGAGCAGGCGATGAAGTTTCTGGAGACGGGGACTAACTCGCTTGGCAAACGGGCGATGCCGCCCATGCCGCAGTTCCGTTTCAATCACGACGACGCGGTGGCGGTGGTGGCTTATCTGCGTTCATTGAAGCGCTGATTTTGTGGCGTCGGGCCTGCTTGCCGCGCTGAAGCATGGGCGCAGGCGGGTGGCTCAATTTCTTTCGGCGCACAGCGCCGACTCTATACCGGCGCGACGCGGGATTCTGATGGAAGCATCGGCGTGGAAGGCGGGGCGCTCAAACAGGCTTGCGCCAAGGCGTCCGATGAATTAGAAGTCGTCAAACACGGGACAAAATTATGGCGACCTACACCATCATTGGCGGCGATCATAAACAATACGGTTCGATCACGCCCGACGATGTGCGCCGGTGGATTGCCGATGGACGGCTCAACGCCCAATCCCTGATGCGGGAGGAGACTGCCACGGAATTTCGTCCACTTTCGACGTTTCCCGAATTCGCCGACGCGCTGGCCGCCAGTTCCACCCCACCACCGCCACTGGCTCCGGTCGCAGCCGTTGCAGACGGCAGACGTGAAGCGGCGCTGCAAGCTGTCAAAGGCCCGGCAATCGCCCTGATCGTAACGGCCAGCTTGGGGGTCGCCTATTATGGTTTGAGCGGTCTGTTCACCTTATCCACTGGCGGTGCGATGTTCCACCACGAAATGCCGCCTAACATCCCGCCCCAAATGCGGGCATTCATCGAAGGGATGCACGGGCCACTGGCAGGAGCGATCAACCTTGTGATCGCGGCGCTGAACGGGTTTGTGCTGTTCGGCGCGATAAAGCTGTTGCGGTTGCGAAACTACGGTGTGGCCATGGCCGCCTCCATTGTCGCGATGTTGCCTTGCCAGTGCTGCTGTCTATTTGGGCTTCCCTTCGGCATCTGGGCATTGGTGACTCTGATCAAGCCGGAAGTGAAGTCACAATTTAGTTAAGCGCTTTACCCTCGGTTGTTCGGAACCTTGGGTTTCTTCGCAAATTCCCCGGCTTCGGCTCTGCGCATAAATTCGGCCAGCCCCCTGTCGGTGACGTACTGCCTGCCGCAAATGTTCACCGTCACCAACCAGCCCCTCCGCCTCCAGCGCCATGCGGTTACATCAGAAATTCCAGATTCCTGGCAGAATTTTGCCAGACTCATGAGAGGTCTGGCGTCGTATGTAAACGTTGATGGCCTTGAATGTGTCGCCGTTCATCTTGGCTTCCAATCGTTGGGCCAGCGGACCGATGACCGTGTGGTCGCGCTTGGCAATCACCGCCGCTTCGCCGAAAACCCAGCGCAGATAACCGGGGCGAGCGCAGCGGTGGCGGAGTTCGGTCGCGTGGGTGCTTGGGGCGAGCAAGTCTTGGGAAAAATTGCATCTAAAAAGACGGTGATTATTATGCTTTTTTCCCAAGTCTTGCGCGGGGGTGGGGTGGTTTCAACGCGACGGAACGAGCACACAAGCGGAGTCGAGCCCAGGTGGTGTCCTAATTTGAATTTTATTCTTCAAATGATTCGTCGAATTTCTCATACAGAGGGTTCCCAAATTCACAAGTCATATGGGTCGGCAATTCAGATGCAGAAATAAAGCCTGCATCTAGTGCAGCCGCCTTATTCAAAACAAAATTGCGGATGTGTGATTGATCTATCATTTCCTTCTGTGAAGTTGTTGCCCAATTGATCTGTGCCTGCACCGCACTGGCAAGAATAAAGTGCCCGGCCTCCTTTGAGAATTGCATGGCCAATTCTGCCAGAACGTTGTGGAATTGAACTTGCTTGTCTTTCGGTTTGATTTTAGCCTCCCCCACATCGTAAGGCCCAAAATCTTTCACAAGTCGGGAGTATAGTTTTCTCCTCATTTCCTGCGTCCATTTCATTTTATTTCTTTCCTTTCACGTCTTTGACGATTGAAACACGCACAGCGGTTTCCTTCGAGAACTCTTGAGTCCCATGATTCGCGAAGACCAACCCAAAGCCACATCGGTGCGGCCAACTGTTTGTTCAGAGATTGTTCGCATGAGTACCGTAACATTTCATCAAGTCCGACCGCGACTGGGGAGTTCCTTGCCGCCACTGGGAAAACCCTTGGTCTCAGTTTGGAAGCGTGAGCCTGGGACCGGTGAAAGGTTGAACGAGCGGGCCGCTCAAGGCGGGCGCTTTCGTAACGGCCTCCACAACCTCGCGGCCCATGATCTGGCGTTTCATGTATGCATCCTCGGCATTCCGCCGGTTGAACGCGGGCACGACATTGGATTCAGTGTCCTTGACCGTCCTGTGTCGCTGACACGCTGCGTCGAAACTGAATTCAAGAGAATTTCATATGGGGTGTTCACCCCATAGCGCCGCGCATTTTCCCAGCTTATACTCAAGGTGGAGCTGAGAATATGAAGGGCAATCATCAAAAGGAGAACGTAACAGGCAACGGGGCGCGAACGGAGCGGGCGCTCCGCGCCTCCGAACTTAGTTATCGTAGGCTGTTTGAAGCAGCGAAGGATGGCATCCTGATTCTGGACGTTGACACGGGACGCATCAACGATGTGAATCCTTTCCTTTCCAAACTATTAGGTTTTTCCCGCAATGAAATGGTCGGCAAAACCGTCGGCGAGCTTAGTCCGTTCAAGGACATTGAGTCCAATCAAGCCAAGTTGGAGCGATTACAAAAGGACGGGTATGTCCGCTATGAAGACCTGCCACTGGAAACGAGGGATGGCCGCAAGATTGCCGTGGAGTTTGTCAGCAATGTGTATCAAGCCGGTGACGGCAACGTGATCCAATGCAATGTTCGCGACATTACGGATCGCAAAGGGATGGAGGAACAACGCGTCGTCGAACGCCTGCGGCTAGAGGCGCAGTTTATCGAAGCGCAAAAAACGGAAGTGATTGGCAAGCTCGCCAGCGGCGTGGCGCATGACTTTAATAACAACCTCGGGATCATCATGGGTTACAGCGATTTGATCACGGAACAACTTGGCCCGGACAGTCCGCTGCGACAATATACCGAGGAGATCCGGCACGCGACAGAGCGTGCCGCCGGGTTGACGCGGCAACTCCTCATCTTCAGCCGCAAACAAACGGTGCAACCCGTCGTGCTCGACCTCAATGACGTGGTGAAAGACCTGGACAAAATGCTGCGGCGGCTCATTGACGAGAACATCGAAATGACGATTGTTCCCGGAAAACAAACCGGACGCGTCAAGGCCGACGCCGGCTACGTGGGGCAAGTGCTGATGAATCTGGTCGTCAATGCCCGCGATGCCATGCCCAACGGCGGCAAGCTCACCATCGCCACCAACAATGTCACGCTTGATGAAAACCACACGCGCACACACCCGGGTGCAATTCCCGGCGACTACGTGATGCTCAGTGTCAGTGACACGGGCACCGGCATGACCGAGGAAGTCAAAGCGCGACTGTTTGAGGCATTTTTCACGACGAAGCCATCGGGCAAGGGCACCGGTTTGGGCCTGGCGACCTGCCAGACCATCGTCCAGCAATCCGGTGGTCACATTGACGTTGACAGCGAGGTGGGCAAGGGCACGACCTTCAAGATTTATTTCCCGCAAGTTGATGAACCGTTGGACACCGATACGAAATTCATCAAAGCCGGGCCGTTGCCGCGCGGGACGGAAACCTTGCTGGTCGTGGAAGATGAGCCGGGCGTGAGGCATCTGGCCCAACGTGTATTGGAAAATCAGGGCTACACTGTGCTCCGGGCGATGAACGGTCAGCATGCATTGCACCTGGCTCAAGAGCATAAAGGATCACCGATTCGTTTGGTGGTCACCGATGTCATCATGCCGCTGATGGGCGGCAAGGTAATGGCGGAGTGGCTGAAAACAACTTATCCCGATCTCAAAATCCTCTTCACGTCGGGTTACACGGATGACGCCATTGCCCAACATGGCGTGCTTGACGCAGGAGTTGAGTTCCTGTCCAAACCTTATACGCCCGCAACGCTTGTCCGCAAGGTGCGCGAGATGCTGGATACGCCGCAGACTTAAGCCGGCACATGAACAAACTTAAACCACTGTCGGTTGGCAAACAGGTGTTGTTCACCTTTGGAACGCTGTGCGCGATTCTCCTGATCATTGGCGGGTTGTTTTTTTTCAGCCTGCAATCCATTGAGCGCGGTAATCAACGGCAACAATCGCGCGCCCTGAACAAATTGGCCTTGATTGACAACACGGCGCAGGAGGTGGGACAGATGCAAGCCGAAGCGCTTCGGCAGGTCCTGGCATCGGACATGGGGGAGATAAAGCGTCTGGATCAAACCGTCCGCGATATTGAGAAAAACAATACCAGGGAACTCGCCGACTATCAAAAATTCATTGATACGGAAAAGGAAAGACAACTTTACGATAGAGTCATGCAGTCGCGAAAAGCATATTGGGAACAGACGCTGCCGGTGTTGGCGCTTGGTTTGAGCAATCGAGATGCCGAGGCGACGGAATTGATCATCTCGAAGCAGGCTCCCGCATACGATGAATACCTGAAAGCAATCAACGAGTTGGCCAACCATGTGGAAATCAACGCGCTGGACGTTGCCGAGGCAATGACTCGTTTCATTTTCAAAATTAGAATTATTGGCGATGTTCTCGTCGGCGTGACGATACTTATTGCCATTGGAACAGGTTTTGCCATCGCGAGAGTTGCCCGCCAACTTAAAAAGGACAACAACATTTTCCAAGCTGAAATCAAGGAGCGGAAACAAACAGAAGAGAAGTTGAACTGGAAAACGGCATTCCTTGAGGCCCAGGTGAATTCCACCATTGATGGAATTTTAGTAGTGGATGAGCAGGGCAAGAAGATTCTTCAAAACCAGCGGACTGCCGACTTGTTAAAAATTCCCCAGCACATCTTGGACGATAAAAACGACGAGGCACAGCGTCGGTGGGTCGCGGGCATGACCAAAAATCCCGAACGGTTTGTCGAAAAAGTCGCCTATCTTTATTCTCACCCGAACGAAATCGGCCGCGATGAGACTGAGTTTAAGGACGGGATGATTCTGGACCGATACTCGGCTCCCGTTGTTGGCAAAGACGGAAAATACTACGGCAGAATCTGGACGTTCCGCGACATCACCGAGCGCAAACGCACCGAGGAACAACTTCGCGTGCAGGCCACAGCGCTCGATGCGGCAGCCAATGCCATCATGATTACCGACCACAACGGCACGATCCAATCGGTTAACCCCGCTTTCACGGCGCTTACCGGCTACACCGCCCAGGAAGCCGTCGGACAAAACCCGCGCATCCTTAAAGGCGGCAACCACGATGAAGCGTTCTATCGAAATCTCTGGCAGACGATTTCCTCCGGTCGGGTCTGGAGCGGGGAACTGACCAACCGCCGCAAGGACGGCAGCCTCTATGCCGAAGAGATGACGATCACCCCGTTGCGGAACGCCGAAGGCGTGATCGCCCGATACATTGCCATCAAGCGGGACATCACCGAGCGCAAAGAGATTGAAGCACAAATGGAGCGGCTACGCACTGAACACGCACTCATTTTGAACTCCATAGGGGAGGGCGTGCATTGGATTGACGTTGATGGGCGAATCAAATTTGAAAATCCTGCCGCTGTAAAAATGCTTGGCTATGAGGTTTCCGAACTGATCGGCAAGCCGGCGCATCCCACAATGCATCATACGCGGGCCGATGGCGCCGCCTACCCGCAAAGCGAATGTTTTATTTACGCGACTTTGAGAGATGGGGTGGTTCGCCGCGTGACCGACGAGGTCTTTTGGCGAAAAGATGGGTCGAGCTTCGCCGTCGAATATGTCTGCACGCCGATTTACGACAAGAACGGACGTTCCGGCGGCTCCGTGGTTATATTTACCGACATCACCGAGCGCAAGCGGGCGGAAGAGGCGCTGCGTGCATCACAGCAAATCATCGAAGGGATTATCAACGCGATGCCCATGAGGGTATTCTGGAAGGACAAGAATCTCGTTTACCTGGGCTGCAACGCGATATTCGCGCGCGATGCCGGATTTGCCGGTCCGAAGGACATCATCGGGAAAGATGATTACCAGATGGGATGGCGTGATCAGGCGGAATTGTATCGCGCCGATGACCGCCAGGTCATCGAGAGTGGCTGCTCCAAGCTTTTGATCGAAGAACCCCAGACGACCCCCGCAGGGGAAAACATCACGCTTCTTTCGAGCAAGCTACCTCTGCGCGGTTCCAAGGGGGAGATCAGTGGCGTGCTCGGAACGTATATGGACATCACCGAGCGCAAACGGCTCGAAACCCAGTTATTTCAATCTCAGAAACTGGAAACCGTCGGCAAACTGGCCGGCGGCATCGCGCACGAGTTCAACAGCATCCTGACGGCCATCATCGGCCAGAGTGAATTACTGCTCGGCGACCTTCCCGCAGGGAGTCCGCTGGCCCAAAACGCGACCGAAATCAGCCAAGCCGCCGGTCGTGCCGCCACGCTGACCCGGCAACTCCTGGCGTATGGCCGCAAGCAATTTCTACAACCGGAAACCCTCGATCTAAACCGGGTCATCACGAGCATGGAAGGCATGTTTCACCTTCTCATGGACGGTGAGGTGGATACGCAGATTGTTGCCGCCCCTGGCCTGCAGGCGGTGAAGGTGGACGCCGGACAGATCGAGCAGGTCATCGTGAACATGGCCATCAACGCGCGCGACGCCATGCCTAATGGTGGCAAACTCACGCTCGAAACCGCCAACGTCACGCTGGATCAGGAGCAGGTCAGCCGTTTTCCTGAATTGAAGGCGGGAGAATATGTGATGCTCGCCATCACGGACACGGGCGCAGGCATGAGCGAGGAAGTAAAGGCGCGCGTCTTCGAGCCGTTTTTTACGACCAAGAGTGTTGGCCAGGGAACCGGTTTGGGATTGTCCACCTGTTACGGCATCATCAAACAAAGCGGCGGTCATATCAACGTTGATAGCGAGCCGGGCCGGGGCACAACTTTCAAAATTTATCTGCCGCAAGTTGAACCGCAGGCGAAGATTCCCCTCCAGCGTCTTGACTCACCTGATTTGCCGCGCGGGACGGAAACCATTCTGCTGGTCGAGGACGATCCCGCCTTGCGGGAGATGGCGGCGACCTTGTTAAGACGGCTGGGTTACACGGTATTGGCGGCGGCCAATGGCAACGAAGCCTTGAGCCTGAAACAACAGTGCGACAACGGACACATTGACTTGTTGTTCACCGATGTCGTCATGCCGCAAATGAGCGGCAAGGAATTGTCCGAGCGCGTGCGGGCGTTATATCCGCACACCCGGATTCTTTTCACCTCCGCTAACACCGGGAATGCCATCGTCCATCAAGGCGCGTTGAACCAAGGCGTGACGCTGCTGCAAAAACCCTTCACGCCGTCCGCGCTGGCGCACAAATTGCGGGAAGTGCTGGATCAACCGGGCGCCCCGAAACCGGACCCCGCGCAGAAAACATCTGGCTTCACGAAAATCTCCGATGACGTAAAGACACCCGGGAGCTGATTATGGCAAAAGGGATGCAGAATCGTAAACTGACGACGCTCACGCGCGTGGTGGTTCTCATTGCGCTTTACTTCGTCGGGGGATTGATCGGCAAAGAGACATCGTTCCTCTCCGGCAGCGTGGCGTTGCTCTGGCCGCCGGCGGGCATCGCGCTCGCCGCCATTCTGCTGTTTGGCTACCGGTTTTGGCCGGGCGTGGCTTTGGGAGCGGTGCTGTTTTCGTTCATGAATGGAATGCCGCTCGGATTTTTCACGCTCGGAACAGCCATTGGCAATACCATGGGTGCCGTCGTCTGCGCTTACTTGCTTGAAAGATTCATCGCCTTCGACAATGCGATGGAGCGCACACGCGATGTGACCGGCTACATCGGATTGGCGTGTTTTCTGGGCACAACGGTCAATGCGGCGTTCAATGTCGTCAGTCTCGCCTACAGCGGCGCGGTGGCGTGGGACAATTTATTTTCCACCACCCTGGTGTGGTGGATGCCGAATGCGCTGGCCGGGCTGGTGGTCGCGCCGTTCATCATCACCTGGGCAACGCCGTCGGCCACCCGCTGGAATGGCAAGCTGATTGCCGAAGCCGTCATCTGCGGCGCAGGTTTGGTGGGCGGCACCCTGATTTCCTTCAATTCCTGGTTTGTCTATGGGATTCAAAATTATCCGCTGGCCTACCTGCCTTTTCCCTTTCTCGTCTGGGGCGCATTGCGATTTGGCCAGCGCGGCGCAACCACTGGAACCTTGCTGGTGTCGGCACTGGCCATCCATTCACTGCTCCAGGGCATCGGGCCGTTCGTGACCAATACCGAGAGGGATAGTCTGATGCTGATCGGCAGTTACATCGGGATTCTGGCGGTCACCAATATGCTGCTGGCCGCCGCCGCTGCCGAACGTCGCGCCGCGGAACGCGCGGTGTCGGAAAGTGAAAAACGTTTTCGCGCGGTGGTGGAAGACCAGACGGATTTGATTTGCCGGTTCAAGCCGGACGGTTTGCTCACTTTTGTCAACGAAGCTTTCTGTCGCTTCCATGGCAAACGCAGTGATGAACTGATCGGCACAAATTTTTTTCAAACTCTTTCCGAAGAGGATGCCGCCGTTCCTCTGAGCTACATCAACTCTTTGCCGCCGGATGAACCGGTGGTTTCGTTCGACCATCGCCTGCATTCGCCGGACGATCAGGTGGTGTGGCATCAATACCGGGTCCGCCGGCTGTTTCAGGGAAAAGGTCCCGCCGGGGCGGGACGGGAGTTTCAGGCGGTGATTCAGGACATCACGCAGCGCAAACAATCCGAGCAGGCCTTGCGCGCGAGCGAGGAAAAATATCGTTCGCTCATTGATCATATCCCGGACGTGGTCTGGACGGCCGATTCAAACCGGAAGCTGATTTATATCAGCGGCAACGCTGTCAAGGTGCTGGGTTACAGTTCGGAAGAACTCCTTGAGAAAGGCAGGGAACTTTGGATGGATCGGATTCATCCTGAAGACGCGGCGCGCGTCCGCCAGGCTTATCGGAAGCTTTTCTCAAATGGCGAAAAGTTCGACGTGGAATACCGGATTTGCCGGAAAGACGGCGAGTGGATCTGGTTGCATGACCGGGCGCTGACCACGCGCCCAGGCTCGCCCCGTGAAATAGGCGGTGCGGAGGCTCGCCCCGTGGAATACGCGTCCGGTGGCGCGGGGCACGCCGCAGAGGTTATTCCACGGGGCAAGGGTCAGGCGGCAGTGGATATTTCACGGGGCGAGGGAATCATGTGCGCCGACGGAATTTTTCTGGACGTCACACAACGCCGGCAAGCCGAAGCCGCCATCCAGCACACCAAGGATGCCGCCGAATCCGCGAATCTCGCCAAGAGCCGGTTTCTCGCCAACATGAGCCACGAGTTACGCACGCCGCTCAATGCCATCATCGGCTTTTCAGAAATCCTCGCCGACAAAACTTTTGGCGACCTGAACGACCGGCAACTCAAATACAGCAACAACATTCTCAACAGCGGACGCCAACTGCTCCAGCTCATCAACGATATTCTCGATCTGGCCAAGGTGGAGGCTGGTCGGGTGGAGTTGATGCGCAACACGTTCGTCGTCGCCAAAGCTTTGTCGGAGGTGCAAACCATTGTTAAAACGCTGGCCAACAAGAAGAGAATCAGCCTTGAGTTTGAAGTTGGGGCGAACCTTCCCCCGCTGTTTGCTGACGAAGCGAAGTTCAAGCAGGTCATGTATAACCTGCTCAGCAACGCCATCAAGTTCACACCGGACGGTGGGAGAGTGACAGTAACGGCCGCTTTCCAAAACGAAGCCAAAGGAGATTCGAGTCCGGCGTCGAAGATCGCGCTGGCAGGTGAGTCCTTGCGAGTAGCCGTTACGGACACGGGCATTGGCATTAAAGCGAATGACCAGGAGCGCGTTTTCAAAGAGTTCGAGCAAGTGGACTCGTCTTACGGCCGGCAGCAGCAAGGCACCGGGCTGGGGCTGGCATTGACCAAAAGGCTGATCGAGATGCACGGCGGACGGATCTGGGTGGAGAGTGACGGTGTCGAAGGCAAGGGCAGCACCTTCACTTTCCTGATTCCGATGCCCAAGACCGAAGCCAGGCCGACACAACTAACCGACAAGCCGGACTTGCACGACGACACCATTCATCCGTTGGTTTTAGTCGTGACGAATGATGACTCCCATCAGCAACTGGTTGGCCATTACCTGACGGGTGCGGGTTACGACATTACAGTGGTTTCCGAAACTGCGGCGATGATTGCGGCGTTGAAAGCCCGGCGGCCTTATGCCGTGGTGATTGACCGGAAAATGGGCAGCGCGGACGACTGGCCGGGCGGCGCAGGCCAGTCGCCGGAACAATCCAAATCCGATTTTTCGGATACGCTCATACAACACAAGTGCCGCTCACACATCCCGGCCGGAATACCGCAGGTGATTTTTTCGGAGGACGGAAATGGCCGGCTGGCGTTCAGTTTATTGGGCAAGGAAGGAGTTGTTCCCGAGCGAGTGGGTTGCCGTTTGGTGGACGCCATCCGCCAATCCGACAAAACCACCGGCAAAGAACTCAAAACAATCCTGATCATTGACGACGAGCCTGTCTTGCTGGAATTGCTAACGAAAACTCTGCTGCAAAAAGGTTTTAGCATTCTTCGGGCTTTGGACGGTCGGACCGGCGTGGAGTTCGCCACGAATTATCTTCCTGAAGTCATCATTCTGGACTTCAGCATGCCCGAGTTCAATGGGATTCAGGTTGTCGAACAGCTTCGCGCGCACCCGCGCACGAAAAACATTCCCATTCTGATCAACACCGGCACCCTCCTCAATGAGGAAGAACGACAACGGCTGGCCGGTCATGTGCAGTCCATCACCTCCAAAACGGAGCATGAAAGCCTGCTCACTGAACTGGAACGCCTGGGTGCGTTGAGTGACGAGGCGGTTGCAACCGGAGCGAACTTATGACTGGCAACAAAATACTCATCATCGAGGACAACCAGTTGAACCTTGAGCTGGCCACCGACTTGTTGGCGGCGAACGGCTTCGTGGTTTCTTCGGCGCGGACGGCTGAAGAAGGGCTGCGGATGGCGCGCGAGCTTTTGCCGGACCTGGTGCTGATGGATTTCAGTCTGCCCGGCATGGATGGCCTGTGTGCCACCAAAGACCTCAAAGCCGATCCGGCGACGCGCCACCTGACCGTGGTCGGTCTCACAGCTCACGCGATGAAGGGCGACGAGCAAATCGCGCTGAACGCGGGTTGCGATGGCTATCTGACCAAGCCGATTGACACCCGGACGTTCGTCGCCACCGTAAAAAACTTCATTGCGCCGGCAAACTTGCGCCAGACAAACAAATAACTCCTTAAAAATTATGCAAAGTGAAATCAAAAACATCAAACCCGCGTCCACCGGGCCAACGAGTTCTCTCGGCTTCGTGCTGGTGGTGGATGACGAAGAGCAAAACCGCAGTCTGTTGCGTGACCCGCTGGAAGCGCGCGGCTATGAAATTGCGGAGGCCGAAAACGGTTTGCTGGCGCTACAGAAAGTTGCCAAGCGTCCGCCCGACGTCATCCTGCTCGACCTGATGATGCCCAGGATGGACGGCTTTGAAGTCTGCCGCCGGTTGAAAAAAGATTTGAAGACGGCGCACATTCCCATCTTGATCGTGACCGCGCTCTCCGAACGCAAGGAACGGCTGATGGGCATTGAAGCTGGCGCGAACGATTTTTTGAATAAACCGATTGATATTCAAGACGTGATCCTGCGGGTGGGCAACGCCGTTTATGCCAAACATCTCCAAGACCAGCTTCAGGCTGAACAGGAGAAGTCCGAGCGGCTCCTGTTGAACATTCTCCCCAAACCCATCGCTGAACGGATGAAAAAAGGGGAGACCAACATCGCCGACAGCTATCCCGATGTCACGGTGCTGCTGGCGGACTTGATTGGTTTCACCACACTGTCGGCCCACATCGGTCCGGAGCAGATCGTCCAGTTGTTGAACGAGATATTTTCGGCCTTTGATCTTTTGGCGGAAAAACACGGCTTGGAAAAAATCAAGACCATCGGCGACGCTTACATGGTGGTTGGCGGCATTTCCTTTCCCCGGCCCGACCATGCCGAAGCCAGCGCCGAACTGGCGATCAACATGCAGGAAGAGATTCAGCGATTCAACCAGCAGTATAACACCTCCGTCCGTCTCTGTGTTGGCATCTGCACCGGCCCGGTCGTCGCGGGTGTCATTGGACGCGGGAGATTTGCCTACGATCTTTGGGGTGAAACCGTCAATCTCGCCTATCGCCTGGAATCAACGGGCGAAGCGGGAAAAATTCAAATCGCCGAATCCACCTACGAACGGTTGAAACATAAATATCAGTTTGAACCGAAGCACAGCATTGACGTCAAGGGACACGGCCATCTGTCTGCCTACTGGCTCGACAAACGGACATGACTTTGCGAAACGGCTTCGCGTGGTTGCGGCGTGGGCGGGCATGTGATGCGAACCGTGTCGTCGGCATGATATGATGCGTGACGGAGTATTGACACAATACGGATGTACCGCCGCACGCACGCACGCCATCGTGTTCGCCGCGAGGGCGCGCCGAACTACAGCCGGGGCGGCGGGGCTCACCATTCTGCCAAAGCTTTCTTCATCGACGAGTTGTTGGAAACGGTGAGAGTAGTCTTACGTGGCACCGACAGTGCCTGCTCGCCCCGTGAAATATTACTGGCCGCCGGCTCCAGCGGCTCCGCACCGCCTATTTCACGGGGCGAGCAGCTCGCGCCGCTGCCAAACTGGCAAAGCCAGCCGTCAGTTGAGGGTTTACGGCTGTGATGATTCCAATCCCCGGTCCAGCGTCCAGTTGACGCTCCTCCAGTCCGGATGCTTGTGCCGGGGCTGAATCCACGAAAACGCTTATGGGGTGAACACCCCATAGCACCCGCACGGTTGCCCAACATATTCTCCTGTCATTCGTAACAGAATGGCTCTTCCCAAGTGGAAACAGTCATCTCAGATAAACGACGACAAATAAAAGAAGCACCGGTGAACAGACTTAAAGATTTATTCCTTAAAAAACGGACGGGCCGATCTGACCCGAAATCCGGCCTTGGCCGGACGATGCCATCATCGGTTGTGGCTGAAGAGTTTATTAACCGTGGAAACTGGCATATGGATTTTTCAATCGAATTGGATCAATTGAAGTCTTCTCTTTCGCCCAAGGCCGATCAGGACTTACGCCGGAAACGGATACTGGATACGCTTCTCATTTTGCTGGTCCTGCCATTTCTGATTCCGCTGGCCCTGTTTGTGACTATGTTAATACGCAGCGGTTCTCGCGGGCCGATTCTATTCAGGCAAGAGCGGGTTGGTTACCTGGGCAGGCGCTTCAGGTGCTTCAAATTTAGGACCATGTTTGTTGATGCAGACACGACCACGCACCAGGGACACCTGCATCAACTGATGAATTCCAACGCACCCATGATGAAGATGGATTCCAAGGGAGACCCCCGCATCATACCGTTTGGCGTGTTGCTCCGTGCGTCCGGTTTGGATGAGCTGCCCCAATTGATCAACGTGCTGCGGGGGGAAATGAGCCTGGTGGGCCCGCGCCCATGTTTGCCTTACGAATACGACAATTATCTGCCCTGGCAGAAGGAACGGTTTGGAACCGTGCCGGGTTTGACCGGGCTCTGGCAGGTGAGCGGAAAAAACAAGACCACCTTTGTGGAAATGATTCAACTCGATGTCAAGTATGCTAAAAACAAAACCCTCTGGTGGGATTTGAAAATCATCCTGATGACCGTCCCAGCCCTGGTCATTCAAATGCTGGAGACGCGTCGGGCCGGGAAAGCATCCTCCCGCCCCATTTGCCGGAAAACCAGTTATTCCAATCGTGCCATAGAGCAGTATTCCTTTACGAAAACAGCTCTTGTAAGTGCGGTTCAGGCTAGAGATGGCGAGGTTGCCTGGATACGGAAAGAATCGAAATTGAATTTATAATATGACAAAACCAATAAAAGTCGGTGTGGTAGGCTGCGGCTATTGGGGCCCCAATTTGATCCGCAATTTCAGGTCGCTTCCCGATTGCAGCATGAAGATGATGTGTGATGTCAGCGAAAATCGCCTGGCTCATCTTAAATCACTATACCCTGAGGTTGAAGGTGAGACGAATTACCATCACATGCTTAACGGCGTCGGCCTCGACGCGGTTGTCATCGCCACGTCGGTAAGATCGCATTTCCCGATGGCCAAAGCGAGCTTGTTGTCCGGCAAGCACACCTTCATCGAGAAGCCGATGGCGGCCTCCTCCCAGGAATGTGAGGAGTTGATTGATATTGCAGAGAAAAAGGGATTGGTACTGATGGTGGGACATACTTTTCTGTATTCGCCGGCGGTCAGGAAAATCAAGGAAATCTTGCAACGCGGCGACATTGGAGAAATCCGTTACATTTGCGCCCGGCGGTTGAATCTGGGACTTATCCAGAAAGACATCAATGTGGCCTGGGATCTGGCACCCCATGATATTGCCATTATTTTGCACATCATGGAAACGGAAGCGGTCACCATCAACTGCGAGGGTAGCGCGCATATCACGCCCGGGGTGGAGGATGTGACGACCATGTGGCTCAATTTTCCAGGAAATCGGTCGGCCATCATTCACAGCAGCTGGCTTGATCCGAGGAAAATCCGGGAAATGACCATTGTGGGCAGCAAGAAAATGATCCTCTATGACGACGTTTCCCAACTTGAGAAAATCCGGGTTTTTGACACGCGGGTTGAAAAGCCGCCGCACTATGACACCTTTGCCGAATTTAATTATGCGTATCATTATGGAGACGTCCACATTCCTTACCTCAAACAGGAGGAACCGTTAAAAATCGAATGCCAGCATTTTCTGGATAGCATCAATCAGGAAACAATCCCGTTGACGGATGGTAAACAAGGTCTTGAACTGGTCCGCATATTGGAGGCGTCTTCCAAGTCGCTGAAACGAGGCGGAGCCTCGGTCAATCTTTCGGGCCAGGAAAACGGGAACCGTTGGCTGCCACCGATCCTGGAACGGTCATGCGCATATCAACCGCCGGAATCGCAGACAAATGGATTTCGCGGACGGCCGGCAGGAAGCTGCGATTGAAGCTTCAGGTGCGTGCCCGACTAACTCATATATGAACCCTCTGGTTGAAGCTCCGGTTCATGAAGCCAAAACGGTTGACCTTCGGCCCGATGACGTCGGGTCGCCAACAAAGAATACCGAAACTCTCTGAATCAAGGCAGCTCGTGCCGCTTTGGCTGGAGGCGAGAACCAGACAATTGGCTTCCGACGCGGTGATCTCGTGCGCACGCATTGGAAGAGGATTGGGCGGTCAATGCCTGACGATGGATGCGGCGGGTCGGGCTGAATTCACGATAATCTCATATGGGGTGAAAACCCCATAGCGGACGCGCTGCTTCCGGGAGTATTATCTTGCCATGAGAAAAAAAATCAACCTGACAGGTTTTGTAATTGCCGGGGCAGCCGCACTTTTTGTGGGTCTTGCCGGAAACATGCACGCGATCCCAATTTCAATGCACGATGATTTGGACGCGGGGATACGCTCGTGGGTTTTGGGGCGAGATCTGCACGGAAACGAGTGGGTTTTGGGGCAAACTCTGCACGGTAACGAAATTGCTCATCTTGTTGATCAGAGCAGCCGTAATCAAAGCCTCGCCAGTCCAACTGCTTTCTTTTTGTTCAGGTCAGTCCCCGCACATAACGCGGGCGAGCCCGTCAACTTCGGCCCATGGAATTTTAATCATCACAGACACGGTGTGACGACGGCGTCGCCACCGTTGACCGGCCCAGATCCTGTGACGACGGCGTCGCCACCGTTGCCCGGCCCAGATCCTGTGACGACGACGTCGCCACCGTTGACCGGTCAAGAGCCGAATGATCCTCCCACAAGCGTTCCGGATGGTGGGACGACCGCTATGATGATGGCGGGAGCTTTTTGTGGGCTTGCCCTCCTAAGAAAAACACTGAAAGTCTGATCCGGCTTCGTAACGGTTCGGGAATCTGATTTGGGCGGGGATATTTATCCTCGCCCTTGTTTCGGGCAACACCGGTTTCAGTTCGTCCATTGCAAAGTGGCCAGCCGTGAGCACGATAGACCAGTGGGTGGTAAAAAAGGGTTCAAACAGGTGCGCTTTTACTTCTTCACTCATCCCGGTGCCGTTGTCCGCAATGGCCAGCATGACGTAGTCACCCGCACCCATATCGGGGAAATTTTTCAGGTGGTTTTTGTCCAGGGTGGTGAACTGGCTGGTTCGGCTGAAAGTTCTCACAAGGCCAAATCGGCGTAGAGTTCCTTCTTGCTGCCAAAGCGTTTGACGCCTTTGCCCTTTTTGCTCGCGTTGAGTGTGCGGACGGTAAGTTCGTTCGGAATCCGAACGTCAAACGGCAGGCCGCGTTGCAGCTTGATTTGCCGATAGAGCAAATGCACCGTCTCGGAAACGGTCAGCCCCAAATCCGAAAGAATGTTTTCAACTTCGATTTTAAGTCGCGGTTCAACCCGGGCGCGGATGTTGGCGGTTTTGCTCATGCGGCGAATGTAGCCCTAATAGGGCTACATGGCAAGTTGTTTCAATTGTCTTTTGCCGTTCGTTCAATTCGTGAAACAGGGATGGGAGTTTGATGCAATGCGGGCGCATAGACGGCAAGGGGTCCGCTGACCGGATGTAAAACCTTTGGCTCTCGTCGCGGATTCAAACGCTTGCGCTCATTGATTGCGGTGAAGGTATGGCGTTCGATGGTTGGGAATTAATGTGGTCGGGTCGGAGGTTGGTTTCATGGAATTCCTGGTAGGGTAACACCCCATAGCGTCCTTTCACCCTCTGGCTTAGGTTCACAGCATGAATAATAAAACACTCATCCAAATTGGAGGTAATCTATGTCACTGATTTCTCTCGCTGTCACTCTGATCGTCATCGGCGTGCTGCTCTGGCTGGTCAACACTTATATTCCGATGGACGGAAAGATTAAAAATATTCTCAACGTCGTCGTGGTGATCTGCGTCGTCGTGTGGCTGTTGTTTGCCTTCGGCATTCTCAATCACTCAGGCGACATCCGCGTCCCACGGATTGGGTAGCCAAGCGAACCACATTTACACATTGAAAGGAACATTATGTTAGGAACTATTCTATTGATTGTACTCATTCTGATGTTGCTCGGCGCACTCCCTACGTGGCCACATAGCAAGAGTTGGGGCTATTACCCGAGCGGCGGACTGGGCTTGCTGGTCGTTATTCTGCTCGCCCTCGTTTTGCTCGGCAGAATTTGAGCCGGATAGGGGGCGTTTGTTCGCCCCGTGAAATACCAGTGGTGGTGGCGCCAGCACTTCTGCCCCGCCTATTTCACGGGGTGAGCCGAGAGGGATTGGCCGTTGAATGAATCGAATGCCAGACAAGAAATTCTGTCGAGCCAGTGTCAGGCCCCCGCCCGGAGAACGCTTTGATTCATGACAACTCCAATGGGGGAAACACCCCATAGCGCCCACCCGGTTCTCCGTGCTTATATCTCGCCATGGTAGAACAACGATTTCTCTGCAGCCCGCAGTCAGCCGCCACACCACCGCTGCCGCCGGCGCCGGCGCCGAGCTTGAACCGGACCGGAATCGAAATCCATTGGGGGGAAGCGGAAGCCAAAACCGTTACGATTCGGCACCATTATAACGAAGCGGCCACGAAGGTGTGCTGCATCAATCCCGCAGGCGCGGGACCAGGTTGTCGGCAAGGACTCGATGCGCAGCTTGCGTTGGACGCCCAAGCCCAAAAGGATTTTCCTCTCACGGCCGGAAAGGCGGGCGACTTGAAAACCCAACCGGACCGGAGAATTCGAAGTTCGGCGGCGGAGTTTGTCCGTCCCGGCCACAGCAACGTGGGTATTCCCGGCGCACTCGAAAAATCTTTGACTCCCGTCCTTCCGATGCTGCTGCGCCCGGGGACGGGCGCACTTCGTCCAGAACCGGCGCCGCTACCAAAGCGAGTTTTCAAACCGACTCTAAGTTTGGCGCTGGCATCGGTCTTGTTGTGCCTCTCGCCGTTCGCCCACGGGCAGGAACCGGCCGTTGGCTTCACGAGGCCGCCGGCAGCGGAGACCGTTGTTCTCCCCAAATCCGTCCCTGACCCCATCGAACCGTTCAATCGGGTGATGTGGAGCTTCAACAAGGGGCTTATGACCGACGTCATCAAGCCGAGCAGCAGGGTCTATCGGTTTGTCGTTGTGAAACCGGTCCGAACCGGAATCGGAAATTTTGGCAGGAACCTCACTTACCCGGGACGGGCGATCAACAATCTGCTCCAGGGAAAGTGGAACGGAGCGCGCGATGAATCCTACCGGTTCGTTTGCAATACCACCGTCGGGGTGGCTGGGATCTTCGATCCGGCGACCAAATGGAAGATTCCGAAATCGGACGCGGATTTTGGCCAGACGTTTGGCAAGTGGGGCTGGAAGCCGCAGTGCTTTTTGATGCTGCCGATTTATGGACCGAGCAACGAACGGGATACCCTCGGTCTGGCCGCTGACACAGCGGCCAATCCGCTGCTCTATATCGCTCCCTACAAATTCGTCGCGAGCAATCCGTTGACCTGGCTCGGCCCTTACAGCTGGTTCTGCTACACGGTCATGTATAACGATCTCACCGACAGCGTGGGCGAATATGTGCGTTTCAGTCAGGCCGAGATGGACCCGTATTCCGAGATTCAGTACGCCTGGACATTCGCGCGAGAGAACCGGGTGGCGGATTTCCAGGTGAAGGGAAAACAGGACGAGGCCTCGCTGGAAACTCTCGAATCCGTCTTCTTCACCTTCAAAAACCCTGAATTCCCGAGCCACGGCAAGACCCGGTCGGTTTTGATTCCGGCAACGGGCCGGAAATTAAAATTTACGTTTTGGCTGCAACCGGGAAAGGCGAACGTGGTTTACATTGTTCCCGGGCTGGGTTCGCATCGTCTGGCCGAAACCTCCCTGGCTCTGGCAGAGTTGGTTTACAGTAATGGCTTCTCCGCCGTGTGCGTCAGCAGCCCATTCAATTACGAGTTCATGGAGCACGCCTCGACGGTGGCGATGCCGGCTTATCTGCCGGTGGATGGGCACGACTTGCACGTCGCCCTCACCGAGATTGATCGCCGCTTGCATGCGTTGTATCCTGATCGGTTGGGCAACCGGGCATTGATGGGCTATTCCATGGGTGCATTCCAGTCTTTGTTCGTCGCGGCCACCGGACCGACGAATCAGTATTCCGTCAGGACCAAGGGGGCAGTGCTGCGTTTTCTTCAAGGGAAACAGGGCGTGAAAGAAGTGAGAATTGACCCCACCACGAATCAGTTGGCATTGATCAACTTTGACCGCTACGTTGCCATCAATACCCCCGTTCGCCTGGCGCAAGGGATTTCCAAGCTGGACGAATTTTACCGGGCGCCCTTGGACTGGCCGGGCGCGGAGCGAGCCGACGACCTCGAAAATACATTTCTCAAGGTGGCCGCCTTGAGCAAACTCAGCCTCACGCCGCGATCCTCCCTGCCGTTCAGCGCCATCGAGTCCAAGTTTCTCATCGGCCTGACGTTTCGAATCATCCTGCGGGACATGATTTACAGCAGTCAGCGGCGAAATAATCAGGGAGTCCTGCAAGACCCGATCCGGAATTTCAGGCGCGAGCCGGTGTATCAGGAAATTCTTCAGTATTCCTACCAGGATTATTTTGAGAAGTTTGCGACTCCGTATTATCAGGCCCATGGAGTTGCCTCACCGACGGGGGAAGCGCTGGAAAAAGCCGGTGATTTACGGACGTATGACAACGGTCTGCGCGCCAACCCCAACATCCGCGTCATCGTCAATCAAAACGATTTTCTCCTGACGGACGAAGACCTGGCCTGGCTCCATGCCACGTTTGCCCCGGAACAATTAACCGTCTTCCCACAAGGTGGTCACCTGGGAAATCTTTCCAATCCAGCAGTACAAAAGTCCATTTTGGCAGCACTGACGCCTATGAGGCCGCCCGATCCCAAACCTGAAGAGCCACCGAAGAATTTAGGCCCGTGAAAACTGTAGCGCAGACATTCCTGTCTGCGGGTTCGCGGGACATTCTTGTCCCGCGTTTCCTGCGGAACGGCACGGATTGGCGACTGGAAAGTCGCCAGAACCCGCAGACAGGAATGTCTGCGCTACATACCGGGTCAAGGGCGCAAGGCGCGTAAGTAGAGACAATCGAAAGGGCGCATCTCAATTTTCGATGACGGACGAACTTCTTCGGTTTACACTTCGGCACGGCAATGGTTAGCTTTGCAACCGATGACAGTCACCGCCACGCGCAAGCAACTCTCGCCCGCCTGGGTTCTGTTCATCCTCACCGGCCTCAACCTGTTCAATTACCTCGACCGCTACGTGCTCTCGGCGGTGTTGACGCCGATACAAAAAGAGCTCGGTCTCAGCGACAGCCAGGCCGGGGGTCTTGGGACAATATTCATGATCGGTTATTTCGTCACGTCGCCGGTTTTCGGCTGGCTGGGCGACCGTTGCTCGCGCAAATGGCTCATCGCTGCCGGCATTTTTGTCTGGAGTGTGGGCACAATCCTGACGGGGTTCGCAACGACGTTTGCGATGATGATTGCGTTTCGGCTACTCGTCGGACTTGGCGAAGCGAGCTATGCGACCATCAGTCCGAGCCTGATTTCCGACAGCTATGGTCCGGCGAAACGGAACAACGCACTGACGATTTTCTACGTTGCGATTCCAGTCGGCGCGGCGCTGGGCATGACCATAGGGGGACTGATCGCCGCGAAATGGGGCTGGCGACACGCGTTCATCTGGGCGGGCGCGCCGGGATTGCTCCTCGCGCTCGTGCTGCTGCCGTTTGCCGAATTGAAACGCGGCCAAGCCGAGGGCAAGACGGCCGAAGCGGCAAAGAAACCTTCCGTCCGCGACATCGTGAACCTCTTCCGCATTCCGGAATACGTGCTCGTGGTGTTGGGCTACTCAGCCTACACGTTCGCGCTGGGCGCCTTCGGGATCTGGGGGCCGACGTTTCTACAGCGCGTTCACGGTGTGACCGTGGACAAGGCGGGTGAGTTTTTCGGCGCGGTGCTCGCGGTCGCCGGACTCGGTGGCACGATGATCGGAGGATTCGCGGCGACGGCGTGGCAGAAGCGCAATCGCGCGGGCTACGCCTGGACGCTGGGGCTTTCGGTGCTGGCGGCCGTGCCGCTCGCATTTGGCGCGTTCCTCGCCGGCTCGACGTTTTGGTCCATGTCGTTTCTGGCGGCGGCGATGTTCTTCCTCTTCCTGTCCACCGGACCGGTCAACACGCTCATCCTGGAAACCGCGCCGGTGAATCTTCGCGCCAGCGCCATGGCGATTTCGATTTTCATGATCCACCTGTTCGGCGACATATGTTCGCCAGTGATCGTCGGCTGGCTCTCCGAATCATTCGGCGGCAATTTGCAGAAGGCCGTTTTGATTTTACCCGTGGCGTTGATCGTGGCCAGCGCGCTTTGGCTGGCGCTCGCGTTGAAAACGAAGCGGGGCACCGCCCACAATTCCACGCCCGCATGAATATATTTGCTGGTGGTGACGCAATTTGATTTTGAGGTAGGGTCATCGCGCTGCGATGACCGCGCCGCGTACAGCGGCGCCAAGGGAAGCAATAAGGGCTGTTCCGCCCGCTGCGAGCTTGGGCCAAGAGCAAAGCGAAGGAGAAAGTGGTCGCTCAGGCAACTCGAACAAACCGGCCACTTGTCGGGTTCACCCCCCCTTTCAACTTCTGCGCCATGCCGGTTGCACTCCCGGCGAATACCCTGATTTGAGGTTTGTGACTGCGCAGCGGCGGCGACGCATGGCGGTGCGGCAGCACCGCCACCACCGAATAACGACACTGCCCTCGCCAGATTTTGGCGGATGATTGACCGGATTTCTCGCGCCACACCAGAAGGCCGCGATTCACAGGCCCAGTCAGTCGGAGACGCAAGGTTTTACCTTTTTGCTTGCAGTGTTCCGACCGGCGTTTTCCTTCAGCCAATCGGAAATCACGGCGTCACCGCCCGATAGAATCGTTGATTGAGATTGGTTGCGGCGGCGTCGCGGAAATAGATTATGGGATTGGTGCCGACGAAATTGGTCAGCGTCAACCAGTTCACCAGATTTGTCGAAGCCTCTATCCGTCCGTTAACCCCCAGGGAAACTTGGAGGTTGAAATTCAGGCCATTGCTGGCCATGGGTTGCGGCACCGCAAAACCGAGTTGCAACTGGAACGTGTTGCTGGAAACGAAGCTCACGCTGTTGGTCGCCGACAGATTTGCCCCCAAATCCACCGCATACGCTTTCACCGTATTCGTCCCCGCCACCAGTGTCAATGCCACCGTCCAGTTCGTCCAGCCGTTGGTGCTGGTCGCCAAGCTCCAGGTCCCGCCGTTCAACTGATACCAGACATTGGTCACCCCCCAATTGTCGCTGGCCGTACCTTTCACATTTGCCAGCGCATTGGTCATCTTCTGGCCGGAAGTCGGCGCGGTAATGCTTAGCGTCGGCTTGGTCACGTCCGCGAAGGTCACTTGCAACGTCAGGTTCGAGGCCATCATAAATTGCACCGTAGCATTGTTGGTAATGCGTCCGCCAAGCCAGTTGGTTGAAATCGTCCAGTTGGTAACGACAAAGCCGCTGGCGGGCGTGGCGGTCATGCTATAGTTCCGGCCAATCTCTAGCCACGCATTGCTGTAATTGGGTGAAATAGTTCCCAATCCCGTCGCTCTCACTGCCAGCAAATTCGTCACCACATATTGGAAGCTCACGCTTTTGGTCGTGGAAACGTTGCCGCTGGTGTCCACCGCATAGGCTTGCACCATATTGGTCCCCGGCACCAACGTCACTCCCACCGCCCAGTTCGTCCAATTGTTGATGTTCGTCGCCGAGTTCCAACCCAGGCCGTCGATTTGACACCACACGTTGCTGACCATCCAGTTGTCGCTGGCCGTCCCTTTGACGGTGAACGTCGCATTGCTCAACCGCTGGCCCGACGTCAGGTTGGTGATGCTCAACGTTGGCTTGATGGTGTCCACAAAGTTTGCCGTGAACGTCAAGTTCGACGCCATCGTGAATATCAGCGTCGCGTTGTTGGTCGTGAGGCTGCCCGTCCAGTTCGTAAACGCAAAGCCCGGTCCAGCGGTCGCGGTCATCGAATAGATGTTGCCGATCTGAAGCAACACGCCGTTGTAATTCGGGCTGACGATCCCCTTGCCATTGGTATGCACCGTTAATACCGTGCTCAAGACGGCAACGAAACTCACGCTGTTGGTCGCCGAGATGTTGCCACTGGTGTCCACGGCGTAGGCTTGGATGGTGTTGGTGCCCGCAATCAGATTTACCACCGCCGTCCAGTTGACCCAGTTGTTCGTCGTCACCGTGTCCGTCCAAGCCGCGTTGTTCAACGAATACAACACGTTCGACACCGCCACATTGTCAGTGGCCGTGCCCGTGACCGTGAAGGCCGCGTTACTCCACAGTTGTCCTGGCGTCGGCGAGGTGATGATGTTGGTCGGCGGAACGGTTTCGATTGAACCGGCCACAATCAGCTCGGGATGGTTAGTCTGGTTATAAGTGCCGTCGCCCAATTCGCCATAGCCATTGTCGCCCATGGCCCACAGACTGCCGTCGCTCTTGAGCAACAGGCTGTGGTATTCTCCGGCGGCAATCGCCGTGACGTTGGTGGCCACAATCTGCTCTGGCTGGTTGGTCTGGTTGTAAGTGCCGTCGCCCAACTGGCCATAATAGTTGTCGCCCATGGCCCACAGACTGCCGTCGCTCTTGAGAAATAGGCTGTGGTCGCCTCCGGCGGCAATCGCCGTGACGTTGCTGGCCGCAATCCGCTCGGGAAGGTTGATGATGTTATAAGTGCCGTCGCCCAACTGGCCATACTCGTTGTCGCCCATGGCCCACAGACTGTCGTCGCTCTTGAGCAACAGGCTGTGGAACCCTCCGCCGGCAATCGCTGTGACGCCGCTGGCCAC
>Ga0208188_1000473_pt1 | contig 26280 bp, 27 predicted proteins | sample June2015DPH_8_50_FD_184698 | JGI IMG/M metagenome (GOLD analysis project Ga0208188, IMG submission 184698) | Peatland microbial communities from SPRUCE experiment site at the Marcell Experimental Forest, Minnesota, USA - June2015DPH_8_40... | ecosystem: Environmental > Terrestrial > Soil >...
TGTCACCGGTCACTTCAAAACCAGCCAGTCGGGGTCGAATCAAAACCAGCCACTCTGAGGCGTGGATTTCATAACAGGTTCATGTTTGGATGCAAGGTTTCTTGTGTTTGAACGTCGTGCCGGCTCCGGCTGCCGGCTAAACGAGCCGGGGCCGAGCTGCGAGCCTTAGCTCGCGTCCCCGGCGGTCGCGGGTTCGCTGTTCTTCCGGTTTTTCTTGTTTTCCGTGCTGACCCCCGGCGCTTCCTTGACGCGATAGCTTTTGCCGGTGATGGCAATGACCTGGGCGTGATGCAGGAACCGATCCAGGATGGCGCCGGCGGTGGGCACGTCGCAGAGCAACTTGCCCCATTCCTCCAGTGGCCGGTTGCTCGTCATGATGGTGGAACGATTTTCGTAACGGCGCATGATGACTTCCAGCAGGTATTCGCCGGAGTGTTTGGGCAACTGTTTGAGGCCCATGTCGTCAATAATGACCAGATCGGGCTTCAAGTATTTGCGCAGGGTTTTGTCCTGCTGGTTGAAAGCTTCGTCCTTCAGGAAGTCCCGGACCAGATCGAAGATGGAACGGTAGAGCACCAGGAAGTTCATCTTGATGGCCTCGTAACCGATGGCCTGGGCCAGATGGGTTTTGCCGACGCCAGGCGGGCCGAGGAACAAAATATCTTTGGCTTCGCGGATGAACTTGCCGCTGGCCAGATCGAAAATCTCCTTTTTGTGAACGGAGGGGTTGAAGCTCCAGTCGAAGTCCTCCAGCGGTTTGAGGCTGTGGAAGTCGGCAGCCTGGGTGCGGCGCTCCAACTGGCGTTGCTGGCGGACGTTGAGTTCATCCTGAAGAATAAGTTCCAAAAACTCGGCGTGGCTCAAACGATTGGCGGCGGCTTCCTGGAGCCGGACGCTCAAGGTCTGGCCCAGGCCGGAGAGACGGAGTTGTTTTAGGGTGGTTTCGAGGCTGGTGGTGTTCATGGTGATAGGGATGGTTCTTGGTTAATGGTTGAGGGAGCAAAGCAATCGGGGACGCAGTGCTGGTAGGCGTCCAAACTGCGGATGAGGGGATGCGTTTCCAGAAAGTCCAGTTGCGGTGCCGGCCCGGCCTGTTCCAGCAAGGCGCGCAGGTCGCGCAAGCGCCAGGCGCCATGATGCAACGCGATTTGGGCGGCGCGTTCCAAGGCAGATACGGGATGTTTGCCGGCCAGCGACAACAGGCCGTGCAAGACCCGGATGCCGATGGGACCGCGTTGTTGTACCATCGCTTGGGCCCAACTGCCGGTGTGCGCACCGATCAACCGGGCGCGATCCAGCAGATAATCCAGACCGTGCTGGATGACGTGCCGGTGCGGGGAATGCAGATGGTTCGGATCGGTGGCGAACTTTCCCGGCGGATGACGTGCCGGTGCGGGGAATGCAGATGGTTCGGATCGGTGGCGAACTTTCCCGGCTCGACCAGCGCATGGACGGCGATGACTTCCCGGCGTTGGTTGAACACCCGCACCAGCCGGGACTCCCAGCGTGCCCAGACCTGCCGCCCGACATACTCCGGCGGCACCGAGTAATATGATCGCTGTAACTCAATGTAGCCATCCCGATGCACCGTGCGGGGGGCTTCTTCAAACGCCGGGAACAAACTCTCCGGCAAGGGCAACAGTTGCGGGCGTTCCACGGCGTTGAACACCTTGCCTACTTGCTGCCGGGTCGTGCCGTGAATGCGGGTGTCGGCCACGCCACTTTCCCAATCCGAGAGAAACAGGTTTTGCGCGGACAGACTCTCGAAGCTGCGGCCCTTGAGCGCGTTGTTCTGGGCAAACTTAACGCCCGCCTCGATCTTGCCCTTGTGCTGCGGCATCGCCGGGCGCGTCGGCAACATCACCGTGCCGTAATGTCGGCAAAACTCCGCCACCTTCGCGTTGAGTTCGGGATCAAACCAGTCCGCCCGCGTCACGGCGGCACGCAGGTTGTCAATCACCAGCGTTTTGGGAACTCCGCCATAATAGCGAAACGCATTTTCCAGACAGCGGATGAAGCTCTCGGTCGTCTGCCGCCAGACCGCTTCGCTGTAGCCCTTGCGCGAATGGCTCAAAACGATCCGAAACAAATGCGGCCGCTTGCGCTTGCCGTCCACCATCACCCAGGCCCCTTGGCCAAAATCCACCTGCGCCTCAATCCCCGGCTCCACTTCCATCCGCATGAACGGGATCGGCTGGGTCTGGCGCAACTGCCGCACAAATCGTTTGACCGCCTGATAACTGCCACTGAAACCGTAATCGCCCACCAAGTCCTGATAAATCCGCTGGGCGCTCAACCCGACTAACACCGCCGCTTCAATCTGCGGCTGCCACGGCTGGCAAAGACTCTGCCGACCCGCCATTGAGCCGGGGGTCGAAATGGCTGGTTTTGCCGCCGGGTCAGACTCCGAGCCGGGGGTCGAAATGGCCGGTTTTGACCGGGCCAGTCGCAGATATTTGCCCACCGTCTCCCGGTTGAGGTCCAGTTCGCGCGCAATCCGCCGGTGCGACCAGCCATGCGCCGCCAATGTCAAAATCGAATGTTGCAGGCTCACGTTGAGTATGTTCATCGCGTCTTTGTGCCGTTCTCACGGCACTCAACGCAATGCGTCCCTCAAAGTGGCTGGTTTTCATTCGACCCTCCCTGGTTGGTTTTGACCGTCCGCTGACAGACTTCCCCTGCCGCGCAGCGGCTCAGTTCAACAATGCGCTGCAGCCAACAGCCACTGCCCTTGCAGTTTTGCGTGTGATTATTTTGCATTTGAGTCCTTTTGGTTTTGCCCAGCTTCAGCCGCGTTCGTCGTGGCTGTGGCTGAGCTTGATTCGTTAGACGGCATAACAATATGACCCCAATCAATAAAGAAGCACTAAGCCGTGCTCGACAGACGATAAAACGCCATTTTGGAGAGGACATTTCAGACTTGCCGCAAGAGATTCGCAACACGCTCGCGAACATTTATTATGAGTTTTCTTATCTCAAGATTTCTCACGAAGGCGGACACGCACCAGATGCGATTTTGATGGCTGATGACTTCGAGCAGGGATTGAAGAAGTTTAGTGAAGATAGTGCATTTTTGAGGTCGGCAGTTGATGCGCTTCCAACCATTATCTCAGAAATGCGCAAGCTAGTTAGCGCCGGCAACCGCAAAGGTTATGATTTTTTGGTAAGATTGTTTTTGGACACGTTCAAGTTGCGCATACCTGACGTGGACAAGAAATCCATGCTGCGGCTCACTTTCGAGCGACCTTTTTACAGTTCCAAAGTCAAAGAGATTCCAGACCTATGGAAATTGATATGAGAAGAGGGCGACGTGTGTGTTAAATGCGGCCAGTGGTGTCAACGGAAACGACTATGCGCGTTCAAATCGTCAAAGACGTGAAAGGGTTAAAATGAATTATTCGACAATCAAAAATCCCCCAAAAAACGAAAGCGATTATATTAAGACTTCTCCAGAAAACCTAATGGTTTTATTAAAGCAAGGCGCAGCCCGAATAATGACCTGCGGCATGATTGGAGCGGTAAGCGATGCAATCAGCTTTTCCAATTCAAATGGGTATCAAGTTTCGATGATGCGGCACGATGACCCATCAGACCCAGGTGGAATAATGTCAATGAGCGGAACATTTTACTTTCATCGCCAGAAACAAAATTAAAGTTAGGACACTACCCATGTTTAATATTTTCAAAAAAAGGGACAAATACAGCGCACTAATAGCAGCAGCGCGGGGAATAATGGCAAATGACTCCCTGATTCAACCCCGCCCAAAAACATCCCAAACATTGACGCTGCAAGAGGTTCATAGACATAGGTTCATAAGGAAATATGCCTCCATTCAGGAGGCGGAAAATGAAAACATGGTCACTGACCCTCGGCTCGGTGATTCGCCAGTGCCGTTCGGTTTTAGCAACCATCAATGGCGCGAATTACTCGCCGAAATGCAAGACGGCGATGAGTTGTGGACATTTTCCACAAGTGATGAAAGCTGGGATAATAGGTGCGGACGTGCTGGCATATCGCTAGTTCGCAACGGCAAAGAGGTTACTTACATCGTAAGGAAGATGAATTGATAAACACTCGCCATGTTTAATTTTTTCAAAAAAGAAGTCACTGCCGAATTATATGGTCAACAGTTGTCGCTGTTTTGTTGTAACTGCGCGGAAAAGTTCTGCCTGAATTATAGGCCGAAACTTCGGGCAGCAGGTTATTTGCAAAATCCAACCGCAGACAGAGTTTTTATGGATGAGGCAATGAGCGAGTTCCATTATTCATCCCGAAGACAAACAAGTATATCAAATGAAGACAGAACATTATCGTGTCGGAATTGACCAAAGTAAGATAGCTGATTGGCGCGCAGGCCCTGGCCGTGGTTCTACGCCGTGGTCTAGCAATAACAGGCCAGAAGCAGATGCCGTTTTAGCTTTAGCCAAACAGATTGAGCGCGACTTGAAGAAGTGGCGCATCTGCGAGGCGAAGCATGGTTCTGGTTTATCACCAGCAGAGCGGTTGGTGTCGCCAGAAAAACGGCGCGAGATTATCCGTGCAGCGTTACTTCATATTGCAAATGCCGCCGCCTAATATGAGGATAGGCTGCACAGCTACCTCCAAAAATTAAAACAAGCTGTTACAAAGCACTTGCCAGTCAATCTCGCGGGCCAGCAGTTGGTCCTTAACCAGCAACGCCTGTTCGCGCGTGATTTGTCCTGGTGGTGTCGGATTGGTTCCTCCGACTGTTCAGGTTTACGTCGGTTATCAGGGCCATGGGAATTAATCCACCGCAATGGCTGCTTCTTTTGCGTTATAAGTAGATGACCGGACGATCATTTTTATCCCGTCTGTGTCCTCCACGAATCGGCTCGTAAACCTGATCGCTTACGGCATGTCCCCGCCCCACCGGGCAACTGACCTCAACCTCAAACCAAACCCTGGAGCCCCGGCCTTAACCGTCGGGGCTTTTGCTTTGTAGAAAGGAGCCCGATTGATCCACCAACAAAGATGATGCCAGCAGAATCGTCAACCTATTATCAAGTTAAATATTTTCGCTGCCAGCCAATAGCGACCGATGCCATAACATTTATTTCAGAGAAAGTTTCAATCAATGGAGGTGGAAATGGTTCGTTGGGCGTACCTGGGCACTGCGACGGGAACGCCGCATTCATGCGGCAGCGGGCACGCGTGATTATATGTCCTGCCGGATGAATCCGGCGTTCCTACCGAAACGATGCAACCTGGCTTATCGCAGTGTAAAGGTACGCCCTGGTTCGTTCCGTTAGTCGAAAGCTGTTTGCATTTGAATTCTTGCAATCGCCACGCAAACCGGGAAAATTTATGGCCGTTCTAATTTGCCGGCGTTGCCCATGAGGAAGAAAGCCAAATCAATCCGCGCCCCTTCGGTGCAACCCCGCTTCCGCCTTCTTTGTGGCGGCGACATCGCGCTGGGGCCCGGCAAGGCGGAGTTGCTCGCGCTGATCGGGCAGACCGGCTCCATCAACCAGGCGGCAAAACGGATGGGCATGTCCTATATGCGCGCGTGGTCACTCGTCCAGACGATGAACCGCTGCTTCAAGGAACCGCTCGTCATCGCCGCGCACGGCGGTGAAGGCGGCGGCGGCACGGAACTGACGGAAACCGGCGGCAAAGTCGTGGCTCTCTATCGGCAGATGGAACAGGCAAGCCTGCGCGCGACCGCTGCCCACTGGAAACAACTGCGGCGGCTTCTGTGTGTTTGACAACCCAAGGAAAAGATTCGTCCCGGCTCCTGATTGGGCAATTTCAGGTCGGCGTTATATTTGACAAGATATAACGCTTGGTGTTTCATTCCGTTCAACAAAAAATGCTTTTGGAATCTCCATTGCCTCCGGCCCATGGTTGATCTTTCGCCAATCCAAATCGGCTTGTTGCTCGCCGCCGTCTTTGCGGTGGCGTTTTTTTATTCGTCAGTCGGCCACGGCGGCGCAACGGGTTATCTCGCCGCACTGGCGCTGGTTGGAGTCGCACCCATGTCCGCACGCGTGGCGGTGTTGACCGCCAACGTTCTGGTCGCCGGCATCGCGTGGTGGCGGTTTGGCTGGGCGGGACATTTCGACTGGCGTGTGCTGCTGTCATTCGCGGTCGTCTCGGTGCCGTGCGCGTGGCTGGGCAGCCGGGTCCACATCAGCCCGCAGGTCTATAAAATCGTCCTCGGCGTGGTGCTGACGGCGGCGGGACTTGTCCTGCTCCTGCGTTCGCGCTGGCAGACCGACGACGTGGTGCTGCATGAGTTTTTCCTGCCGCTGGCACTGCTCATCGGCGCAGGGCTGGGATTCCTGGCGGGACTGACCGGCATTGGCGGCGGCGTTTTTTTAAGTCCGCTGTTGTATCTGTTCCGCTGGGTGAAACCGAAAACCACTGGCGGCATCGCGGCGGGCTTCATCGTGCTCAACTCCATTGCCGGGCTTGCCGGCACGGGCTGGCAAAAAATCATGCATGCCGGGCCTTTGCTCTGGCTCACGTTGCCCGCCGTCATCGGCGCGCTGCTCGGCACGCACCTCGGCGTGCGGCGCTGGAGCAGCATCACCTTCAGCCGCGTGCTGGCAGGCGTGCTGATTTTTGCCGGCGGAAAATTGTTGATTGAAGCCTCCACTTGAAATCACCCGGCCATGCGCGTTCTCTTTTTTGCCCAACTCAAGGATGCCACCGGCTGCAATGCTGTGGATCTCGCGGCCGCGTCGCCGCTGAATACCCCGCAGCTTTGGACCGAACTGTTGCAACGTTTTCCCGCACTGGCCGCGCATCGCCCCAATGTCCGGCTGGCGCGGAATTGGGAATACGCCGCCCCCGACGCCATTTTTGCCGATAACGACGAGGTTGCACTCCTTCCGCCCGTTTCCGGCGGCTGAACCATTTGTCACATGGAAATTGAAATCCAACTCACCGACCGGGCCATCGCGGAAACAATTTTGCCGCCGGGGCAACCTGGCGCGGTCGGCGCGTGGCTTGAATTTCGCGGCGTGGTTCGCAGCGAGGAAAACGGCCGGACCATCCGCGCCCTCGAATACGAAGCCTATCCCGAAATGGCCGGGCGTGAAATCCGGCGGCTGCTTCAGAAAATTTCCGCGCGACATCCTTGCCGCGCGGCGAAGGTGATTCATCGCGTCGGCGTCATTCCTGCCGGTGAAACGGCCATTTACGTCGGCGTCGCGTCGCCGCATCGCGGCGAAGCCATTGCGTTGCTCGCCGAATTCATGGACCGGCTCAAGCAGGACGTGCCGATTTGGAAACGGCGGGCGATTGCCGATGGAGCGCGGCTGTGTGCGGAGCACCAGCCGCAGCGGCCTTCGAATGTTCAAGCTGCTGCGGCTGGGTCTGCGACCACAGCCGCGCTCCGTTCACTCGATGAAGCGCGTGCCGAAATCCGTTCCCGCAGCCGGCCGTTGCCCGCCGTGCGCGCATCGCTGGCGGAGGCGCTTGGGCGCGTCTTGCGCGAAACGATTTGTGCGCCGGAAGATTTGCCGCCGGTTGACCGCTCGACGCGCGACGGCTACGCGATCCACGCCGATGATGCGTCGAAAACTTTTTCCGTCGTGGATACGATTCATGCCGCCGACTGGAAACCACGCCAGCTCAAAACCGGCGAAGCCGTGCGCGTGGCGACCGGCGCGGCGCTGCCGTGCGGCGCCCTGCGGGTGGTGATGCAGGAACACATCGAGCGTGACGGTGACAAACTCCGTGTCGTGCGCCGGGAGAATTCTACGAACGTCCGATTGCGTGGCGAGGAGGTGCGACAAGGCCAGCCGCTTGTGCCTGCGGGAACAAAATTGAATGCCGGCGCGCTGGCAATCCTGGCAACGGTGGGAAACGTAAATCCGCTCGTCAGCCCGCGATTGCGCATCCTCCATTTCACGACCGGCAATGAAATTGTGACGCCGGACCAGACGCCGAAGCCGGGCCAGATTCGCGACAGCAATTCCATCTTGATCCGCGGCCTGCTCCAGAATTTTCCGTGCGACGTGGAGCAAGGCCATTTGCCGGAAAATTTTGAGGCGGCAATGTTGGAAATCGCCGCTCGCAAACCGGGAATCGAAAACGCCGACGTGCTGCTCGTTTCCGGCGGGGCGAGCGTGGGCGAAAAAGACTTCACCCGCGCGTTATTGGAGCAGCTCGGCTTTGAAATCGTTTTCAGCCAGATCAACCTGCGCCCCGGACGACCGCTGATCTTCGGCGTGAACGGCCCGCGCGTGGCCTTCGGGCTGCCGGGCAATCCCCTCTCGCATTTCGTCTGTTTCCATTTCGCCGTCGCCGCTGCGCTGGCGTGTTTGACCGGCGGCGAACCGCCGGAATTTTTGCGCGGGCAGCTCGGCAAAAAACTCGACGACAAACCGTGTCCACGCGAAACACTCTGGCCGGCCCGATGGGAATGGAATGCCGCCACGCCGCGATTGCGTCCGCTGGCATGGGCGAGTTCCGGCGACATCACCTGCCTGACGGCGGCGAACGCGCTGGTTCGCGTGCCGGCAAATTGCGCGAGCCTGGATGACGGAGCAAAGGTGGATTTTTTGCCGGTGGCAGCTATGATTGGCGGCGGTTAAATCAGGCCGCGCGGCAGCGCGGCCCTACCGTTGTTGGTAGGGCGGTGCTGCTGCACCGCCTAAACTGAATGAAAAAAACATTTTCACATCTCAACGCGGCGGGCGCGGCGCGCATGGTCAACGTCGGCCACAAACCGGTGCAACGTCGGCGCGCTCTGGCGAAGGGCAAACTGGTCTGCCAGCCGGCGACGATCCGGGCGTTGAAAAAGCGCGTACTGCCCAAGGGCGACGTGCTGACCGTGGCGCAAATCGCCGGCATTCAGGCCGCCAAACGGACGGCGGAGTTGATTCCGCTTTGCCATCCGCTGGCGTTGAACCACGTCGAGGTCAATTTTCGCGTTCACCGCGCGGCGATAGAAATTTCTTGCACCGCCGAAACCAGCGCGCAAACCGGCGTGGAGATGGAGGCGCTGACGGGCGTGAGCGTGGCCGCGCTGGCGCTTTACGACATGTGCAAAGCAGTGGACAAAACCATGCGGATTGAAGGTGTCCGGGTGGTGGAAAAAACGAAAGAAACGCTCCGAGCCGTAGCCGCGGACGTTAGTCCGCGCCATCTGGAAAGGACGTCAAAGCGCGCCGACTAACGTCGGCGGCTACAAGCTAATCATGAAAATCGGCCGCCTCACCATCAGCGACCGCGCCTCGGCCGGGATTTATGCCGACCGCAGCGGGCCAGAGATTGAGAATGTTCTCCGCGAATTTCTCGGCGCCGACGTGATATTCGAGTCGCTCATCGTGCCGGATGAAGTGGAGGCGATTTCGGCGGCGTTGAGAAGGTTTGCCGACGTGCAAAAATGCGATATGGTGGTCACGACGGGCGGCACGGGAATTTCCGCGCGCGATGTGACGCCGGAGGCGACCCATGCCGTGCTGGAAAAAGAGTTGCCGGGTTTCGGCGAAGCGATGCGGATGCAATCGCTGCCGCGGGTGAAGACGGCGATTTTGTCGCGGGCGACGGCGGGCGTGCGCGGCGCGTGTTTGATTGTGAATCTGCCGGGCAAGCCGTCGGCGGTGCGCGAATGCCTGGAAATTCTCGCGCCGGCCATCCGCGAAGGGCTGGCGCATCTGCGCGGTGAAAATCCGCACGAGCAAAAATAAAATGGACCCGTTTGGACGAAAAATTGATTACTTGCGCATTTCGGTCACCGACCGGTGCAACGAGCGGTGTCTCTATTGCATGCCGGAAGGTTACAAAGGCTGGGAAAACAAGCCGGACCATTTGACGGCGGAGGAAATCGTCCGCGTCGTGCGCGTGGCGGCGGGGCTGGGCTTCCGCAAATTCCGGCTGACCGGCGGCGAACCGCTCGTGCGCGGCGACGTGCCGGAAATCGTGCGCGCCATGACCGCGATTCCCGGCGTGGAATGCATTGGGCTTTCAACCAACGGAATGAAATTGTCCGCGTTCGCAAAACCTCTGCGCGAAGCCGGGTTACGCACGGTGAACGTGAGCCTCGACGCGTTGGACCCGGCGATTTACCACCGCATCACCGGCGGCGACGTGGCGCGCGTGCTGGCCGGCATCCGCGCGGCGGTGGACGCAGGTTTTGAACGCGTGAAACTGAACTGCGTGCTCATGCGCGGCGTGAACGAGGCGGAAATCTGGCCGCTGGTTCTGTTCGCTGCCGAACACGGCCTGCCGCTGCGGCTCATCGAATTGATGCCGCTGACGACGACGGAGGTTTTGACGGAGAAAAATTTCATGCCCTGCGGCGAGGCGATGCAATGGTTGTCCCGGCACGATGAATTGATTCCGCAGCCGGACTGCCGTCTCGGTCACGGGCCGGCGAAGTATTTTCTGCTGAAACAAACCGGCGCAATGGTTGGCTTCGTTGGCGCGCTGACGAACGAGCATTTCTGCGACAACTGCAACAAGATGCGGCTGACCGCGGATGGCAAGGTGCGTCCCTGCCTGGGCAACCACGTTGAAGTGGATTTGCGCGCGGCGTTGCGGAGCGGCGCCAACGACGGCGCGTTGAAGGAATTGCTGGAAACCGCGCTGCGGGTGAAACCGCTGGAACACCAGTTCCGCAACCAATACCAGCCCTGCCGCCCGATGACGGCCATCGGCGGGTGAAAATCAGAGCAGAGAATTCATTGACCGCGAACCACACGAACTACACGAAAGGTAGGGCGCGTCACTCCGTGCGCGCCGTCTTTGGTTTCAATAAGGAATCCATGAATCCATGAACCGGGTTCGCATCCACCTTCTTGGTTTCCTGGTTTCCTTATTCAATATACCAACACCAGCACCGCCACCTTTGGATTCAATAACTCCATTGTTCCCATGAACTATGTTCCCAAGCCTTTCAATCCGGCATGAGGCTTTCAGACTAGGGCGTGGTCGGCCTAATCGTCATTGGATGCACGGATTCAGGCTCGAAGATGTCGGAAACATCCGGCGGCGTCCCGAAGGCCAGGCGATGAGCGAACTCGGCGCGGCTGCGCTGGGCTTGAACGCTTTTGTCGCGCAAAAGCTGGTCAAGTTTGAGCAGGTTCACCGGCCGCAAAATAATTTCCGCCGTCGAGGTGCCGCGAAGCGGGTCTTTTACGAAAACAACCTGCTGCCGCGCCGCGTTTTCCAAGGTCGGATAAATAATGGTTGCCCGACGATTACCGCTCTCTTGCCCCAAAGCGTAAAGTGCAAGCTGATATAACATCTCACGCGGCAGATTTCTTTCCCACAGATCGCGATACTTGGCATCCAGAACGGCTTCAACCTTGCGATTGCGCAGCACGAGAAAATCCGGACGAAGCGATGGCGAGCGATGATTCCGGGGATTATTAGCCGGGTCGTATTTGAACACGCCGCGCAATACCCGTTCATCCTGAACCTCATAACCGACGAGGTTCTCGCCAAGAAACCGGGATAGCAGCGCCTGAAAAAAACGGTTCATATCGAACAGGAATCCGGCGGCAGGGATCGGTGATGTGGTGTCGGTCAAAGCCGCGCCTTGGGTATTCAGAAGCATTTGAATCAAGGTCAGCGCGGGCCGGTAGGCGCTGGTGCGGCGGTCGAGCGAATGCCACGCCTCGGCGAAGCCGGCGGCGTCCAGTTGCCTCGGCGTAATTCGTCCGGCAAAACTTTTTGCCAAGCGCCGAACGCGACCGCCCAATTCACGGTCCAGCGTCATCCGGGCGGCCATTTCCAAGCCGCCATGCAAAACCTGATTCAAGCAGGTGTCCTCGCTGCGGGGATAATGAACACAGGGCATAGCCACGCCAGCATTGGCGGCGACTTGCAAATAACCACCGAAATCAATCCGCCCACGCGGGCTGGCGAGCATGGACTCGGTGCGAAGATAATTGCGATGAAGGCCACGGGAAAGCAACTCGGACGATTCGGCGGCCAACTGATGAATCAATAAATCCTCGAAACTAGCCTGTGATGTCGCATAGCCAACCTCGTCGAACAATTGCAAGTGGCGGAGCCGATAGGCGTAGCGGAGCAGATTCATCAACGGCACGCCCGAAATCTTTGGCTTAATGGTGACCAGCAGTTCGCCCAAGGCGAACCGGCCGACAAAGGATGACGCCCGGAGTTCCAAGCCGCGCGCCAGTTCAAGGATTTCGATGCGACCGTCGCGGGTGAGCGTCTCGGCCAAACGCTGGGCTGCCGGATGGTTGGCCAATACCGGCCCTGCCAACGGGCTACCCTTGGTTGGTTCCCTAGTCTCCCACTCGGTCAAATTGACTATCTGCGTGGTCATTTAGCTGGTTCTTCAGGCTCTTCCTCTGGTTCCGGAGCCGGTGACAATTGGGCGACCGCTTCAATCGTCGTGGACAATTCTGGGGTGGGTTCAAGCAATGCCTGAATCAAGTCCTGCCGCCGGGCGGGCAAGAATAGTTCCTCGCGCACGCGTTGCCGGTCACCGTCCACGATTGCCCCACCCAAAATTTCCGAGAGTGCGCCATAATCCTCGTAGCAATATTCCTCCAGCAGCGGGATGATGTCCTCCGCGATGATGCGGGAAAACTTCACAAAATCCGTGACCGGTTTGCCGTTATCATCCATCAGGTAGGCATGGCCGATTTGCAGGTTGCGGGCGTCTTTGCCGATATGTTCACGGATGCGTAAGTTCAATGCATCGAGCCATTGGCCCAGAGGAATTGTCTCGCCCGCAATCGCGCCGGCCAGCGTTGACGAATCCGGCATCAATTCGACGAACCCGAACCGCCGCCGCAAGGCGGTATCGAGCAAGGCGATGGAACGGTCCGCCGTATTCATGGTGCCGATGACAAGGACATTGGCAGGCACGGAGAACTTGTCGCCAGACAAAGGCAAAATCACCTCCTGCCCGCGTTTGTTTTTTTCGAGTAGCGTCAGCAACTCGCCAAAAATGCGCGGGATGTCACCACGATTGATTTCGTCAATGAGCAGAACAAACTTTTCATCCGAAGCGGCGGCATCACGACAGAGTTTTTTGAAAATGCCGTCGTGCTTTTCAAAGACCAACTGGCCACCCGTGCCCTGACGTGGGCGGTAGCCCTCAATAAAATCTTCATATCCGAAGGCCGGGTGAAACGTGCAACAGCGCAACAGGCCGGAATTTGAGCCATCGCCGTTGACGGTCATTTTCTGTTCGGCGGTTAGATTCTCATAAAGACACCCGAAGGCTCCAATGGCCGCCAAGTCGAGTGCCGTCAGTTTCCCCCAATAGGTTTTTCCGGTGCCCGGCGGCCCGTAAAGAATTGCCTGGCCTTTCCGTTCCAAAATCGCCTGCAACTTGCCCGGAATGATGCCTTCCAAGCGCACAATTTTACGAATGGGTTTCGGCTGGGCCGAGGACGGTGTAACGGGCAAGGGCGTCGCGGGCAATGACGGTTCCAATAAATGGCGCTCCACTTCCACAAGGTTTTTATCATCCTTGCGTAATTTCCAGACCGTTGTTCTCAATCCTTCCGTGACCGGCAGTTTCCATTCTGGGGTTGTATGCCACTCGACTTGGCGCCGATGGGGTGCATCTTCAGGCTGCGTCGTATCAAAACGATAAGGACCTTTGACCAGACCGATACCAAGAATTTTTTCACCATCCGCGGCCAGTATCATGTCATTTTCATCCATATCCTGTGTAAAGTTCCGGATTTCACCGGCTTTGCGCGAAGCAATATTAGCGTCATACTGGTATTCTTTGCCAAGCATGACAGCGATTTTTTCCTTCGCATCATTGTCAGCGAGCACGCTGGATAAATCGCCTAACTCCGCCCAGCCGATGGCCGCATATCCACCGGCTTTCATGTCTGGCCAAATATTTTGAGCGTTTTCTCCTTCGCCTAATTTAGTTCCGATACGCCAGTATTTGGCGAGTGAACCATTGCGCTCGTTGAGCACGGCAGTCAGGTGATTCATGGGCCAACCCAACTGGTTTGCTAGGCGAACGAAGCGTCCGGCGCAGACGAAGAGACCAGTTTGCGAGGGCGGCAGTTGAAGTAATTTGATGAGATGGTGCCGTTGGAGAGGCTCGACGTGGTAATCGTCCAGCTTGTCCGAGAAAAGCAGATACAAATATTTGTGCCCCCAAGCCAAGCGGCACACATCTGGCGCGACTCCGTCCAATTTTTTCTGCAAGGCCAGATATGCCTGATCGTCCGCTCCGGCGGGCAAATCCTGTAATACGGCTACGGCGGCGACCAACTGGTCGCGGTGCTTCCGCGCGATGGCGATGGCCTCGGCAATCGGCAATGTCGTTTGGTTGGACGGATGGCCAGCCATCCATTCCCCAGAATCCTTGCTTTTGTAGAGGCCGAATTTGAGCGCGCTACCGCCGCCGATGCCGCCAAACTTGCGGGTGAGAAACTCGGCGTCGCTCTTAAATTCCAGCCAATACACGAGACTATCCTTGCTGCCGTGGGCGTGCATGGTGTTCAGCAGAACCTCGCCATCCAGACTTTTGAGTCGTTCCGGGCCGAAACGGTCACGAAAAAGCGCATAACATTCGGAGAGGCGTTCTTTCGTTAACAGTTCGCCACGTTTCAGGAGCGATTCATAGCAGGCCAGCAGGGACTGCTGGACGCGCACATCCAATGGGGGATCAATTGTTGGCATTGTTTTTTTCCTCCGGTTCAATCTCGTTTTCTATTTCATCAACCTCTTTTCCGAAAATTTCAGGGGCCAAGGATTCTTGTTCCGCGATTGCCGACAAGTGGCGGGCGGCGGCAACTGTGCTGTTTGTGGTCATGCGTCGTGGCGGATATGTGCTGCCAAGTTTTAACGGACGGCGAGACTTTTTTCGAGATTTAGTTTTTATCTCAAGTAATTCACCGTCGGTCCTTTGACAATCACAGAGAATTGCGAGCGTGACAGTATTGCGCGGACGGACGGGAACTAAAATGTGCCAATCAGAAAGGCCGCGTGGCGTGACCGACGAATTTATTTACGGAGAGGGCCAGACTGAAACGCAAACAAAACGTGTCTCGGTTTATTTCAGAAAATCATCCAACGCATTTCCCAGCTTTTGGAATGTTTCCTCCAGGCGCAGCACCAGCGGAGACATTTTCCGCCAATCCAAGTCAACGGATGCAATTGTTCGCGTTCCGCCGCCTGTTGTTTGCGGAATTTATCCCACGCGGACGAGTTTATTCTCCGTGCGGAGGTAGCGGGTGAACGGCGTGTTGCTGTCCAGGTCAATCAAATCCACCGAACGGCCAATCAAATCACTGACGCGCGCACCCATGCGATAAAAAACCGATGGCGGCAGGCCGGAAACCGCCAGATCGAGATCGGAAGTGGCATCACCCGTCCCGCGTGCGGCAGAGCCAAAGACGTAAATTTCCCGTGCGCCGGCAGTCTTGAGTTCGGCAGCGGCACGCTTGATTAAAATGTTTATCTCGGTGCTCACGGTTATAATTGATTGTGCGTCTTTTGAGTCTGAAAGTCAAAATTTTAAGAAATATGCCTTCAATTCAGTTTTCATCGCCCGGTGCGGGAGGAGTTGGTTTCCATCCGCCTTCATCTGATTTCGGCGCGACCAGTCCGCCTGCGCGTTCGCTTCCGTCATCGCAAAGCTTCGCCGTGACAAGTCGGCGCGACCAGTCCGCCCGTTTCCCCTGCGGAATTCGGATTGCGGATTGTAGCAGCCGACGTGAGTCGGCTCAAACTTCTCCCGCCGGAATAATGAGCGGACTCATCCCGCATTGCGGGACTGCTACGCTTTCATTCACAAGGCGCAGGCTTTGAGCAGCGCGACTTTGACTTTTTTCAAATCTGTTTCCGGCACGAGGCCGAGCCGTTTTTCAAACCGCACGGACGGCAGCGAGCCGATGGCCTGCACGTTGGCAACGGATTCGGGGTCGAGAAACGGCAGGTGACCGAGCGGCACTTCGAGTTCGCTCCCGCGATTCTGCCGCGTGATGGGAATGTGGATGATGAGCGAGTGCGGGGCGTCAAGATTGTCGGCGATGAGCACAACGGCGGGGCGGGTTTTGGCGGCCAGGCCCATGTCCACCAGCCAGACTTCGCCGTGGCGCGGATTCATTTGCCGTCGAGGATGTCCAGCTTTTCCTGCTCGACTTCGCGCGAGGGCAGCACGTCCGCCCAATCTTCCTGCGCACGCTGGCGTTCGAGGAATTTCAAGTAATGCAGGACTTCGCGCACCACCAGTTCAGGCTGGCGCTTGATTTCTTCGATCAACGTTTCCTGCGCGCTCATGGTCTTAAGTATCCGGCAAAATTGGTTTTTGGCAAGCCGTATTGCCCAATTCGTCCATCCCAAAATGATTTCAGGAAATGAGTTCCCTTCCGCCGTTTCCAATGCGGAATTTGGATTGCGGATTGTGGAATGGGCGGGGACGCCCCGGCATCGGAAGAAAAACCGGATGGTCTTGGACTGCGGCAGTCCCCTGCCGCTTTGGGGACGTGACTTGCCAACGAAAGCGCCGGAGGGCCGGCGCACTCCAAGACGCTATCGCGCCATTCGTCAGCCGCCTTCGGCGTAGCGGCTTTCGGGAGAGAGCCGCCATTTGAATTTCCGCACAGTTTGCGGCGCTCTGCCGAGACGCCGCTACGGCAGGATTGCTCTGCGCCGCACTCCCTCATCCCGGCTCCGGGTTTTTTATGCGGCTTTCGTGGAAGCTTGTGCCCGTTGGTAATCTTCCGGCGTATCCAGATCCAGCGCCAGACCGGGGTCATCCACGGAACATCGGACGCTGCGGACGGAAGTTCGTTTCAAAAAATCCTTCAAAGTTCCGGCTGGGGACACTTTCAACTCTTTGAATGCCCGGCGCGGCAGCAAGACCGGATGCCGCGCGTGCCCGTCAAATTCGAGCTGGCAGACCGCGTCGGCGTTCGCGAAATGAAATTCCAGCAGTTGCCGCAGCGTTTCCGGACGCAAATGCGGCTGGTCACCCAGCACGATGGCCCAGGTGGCGATTTCATCCTTCCAGCCGGGCCAGCCGGCCGCACAGAGAATGGAGCTGAACATGCCGCGCTCCGGTTGCGGGTTTTTGATGCGGTCAGCGCGCGGGAAACCCAGCCGGTCCAATTCGGCGGCCAACGCAGCATCTTGGGGACGCATAACGATGCCGATTTGCGCCGCGCCGAGTTCGCGCCATTGTTTGAGCAGATGGCCGATAACGGTGGTGTCGCGCCAGGGCAACAGCAGCTTTGGCCGGCCCATCCGCGACGACGCGCCCGCGCCAAGGATGACTACGGCGAAGGCAGGAATTTGTTTTGCGGCGCTCATGGGGAGCTTCGACCTCCAACCATGGGCGCGTATTGGGACGATGAACCGCGAAGTAGCGCAGGCTTTCCAGCCTGCGGGTTCTGGGGACTTTCCAGTCCCCAGTATCCGCAACACGGGACAAGAATGTCCCGTAAACCCGCAGACAGGAATGTCTGCGCTACCCGAAAGTCACGTTTCATGGCTTAAGTTCAGTCCTGGCTTCAGCGCGCTTTTGAATGAACTGGGCCATCACGCTCACGGCGATTTCGTGCGTGCCCACGGCCTGGATTTCCAGACCCACCGGACAAGCGAGCCGGTCGAACTGCTCCGCCGTCACGATGTTTTGTTTCAAAAACTCCTCCCGCATGATCCGCGCCTTGCGGCGGCTGCCAATCATGCCGAGAAAAATAAACGGAAGATGAATCCACTCCGACAGCACCAACGCGTCATGCTGGTGACCGCGCGTGACGATGAGTCCGAAGGCGGGCGTTTTCGGCAGCGGCACTTTTAAATGCTCGTGCCAGGGGCCAACCTGAAGCCGCGCGTCGGGCGGAAAAAACTGGTGGTTGGCCAGTTCCGGTCGATCGTCGAAAATGGTCACGGCAAAATCCAGTTGCAACGCCAGCGGCGCGACGGCCTGGGCCACGTGGCCGGAACCGGCAATCCACAAGGCAAACGGCGGGGTGACGGTTTCCTGATAAAACCATTCGTCGTCGCCGCCTTCCACCGGCGCGATGGAAAAATCTTTTTTCACGCCCCAGCGGACCGGTTCGGTACCGGCGGCCAGCTTGCGCCAGAGTTCCGCCGATTGCGGGGCGTGCGGCAGGATCAGCCCCGTCACACTTCCGCCGCAAATCAAGCCGTCGTCCCAGCCGAAATCGTGGTCGAGAACCATGTCGAACGTTGCCGGCTTGCCCGTCTGCAGCGCCTTTTTGGCGCGGGCATGAACCTCGGCTTCGAGACAGCCGCCCCCCAGCGTGCCGATGATTTTGCCGTCGGGAAAAAACAGCGCCTTGGCCCCGGCGCGTTGCGGGCTGGAACCCTTAACGCCGGAAATCAGCGCCAGCGCGAACGGCCGGTTCTCCGCCGATGCCGCGACGAGTTGTTCGTAGAAGCGCGCCATAAAGTTTTGCTCGCGGCAAATTTAGACGATTCCGCGCGAATGGCAACGAAGCATGAACCGGGGTTAGTGGGTTAATTTGGTGGGGCGAGCGTCCTCGCAAGCCGGGGCTGATGGGATTTATTGCCAAAATCGGCTCGCCGGGAGTCTCGCCCCACCAATCTTGGTTCAAACTGACCCACTACCTGAACCGGGCCGGAATGCGCCGCTGGAACGGCCAACAGCGTGGCCAGGCAATCACGAAGCAAGTCATGAAGCCTTTGGAGACGTGTTATTATGTCTGCTCTTCGTTGGCTTCTTGCTGGTTGCCAGCCGCCAAAGGTTGGATGCACGTGTGGAACCATTGACGTGATAAATAATCCCATTTGACAATTGGTAGCATTTTGCTACCTTTTGAACATGAGCCAACCAGTCAAGGTTTCGGATGCGCTGCTGCTGGACGCCCGGGTCGCGGGCGGGGCGGTGGAAAGATCCATCGCCGGGCAGATCGAGTTTTGGGCCAAAATCGGGCGCGCGCTCGAACCGCTGTTGCGCGGGGATCATGTGCTGGCTCTATGCCGGGCTGGCAACGTTAAACCGCTCTCCGCCTGCCTGGGGTCGGTGGATTCTGCGGCGGGCCGGCAGCGGGTGTTTGAACATCTGAAGACCAGTCCATATCCACATTACGAAGCCGCCGCCGGGTCGCCAAGTTTGCTGGTGCGAATCGAGGCTGATGGAAAGCGCACCGTGGGGCGGTTTGTCAACCGGCAGTTCCAACCGGTCAAAATATCCGCGAAGAAAAGGACGAAGCTGGCTTTAGCGCACGCCTCAAGGTGAAAAAGCCCCAGCCGAAAGCATCACATTCGTGGAGCCTTCCCGATTTGGACCAGCGTCCGGTAATCATCGCCCTGGCTGGCCCGAATGGAGCGGGAAAAACCACATTTTACGAAGCGCATCTAAAAGCCAGCGGCTTGCGCTTTATCAACGCTGATATTCTGGCGGGAGAATTGGGGATTGATGCTTATCAGGCGGCTGAAGTCGCTGCCAGATTGAGGCAGGAATTGGTGAGCCAGGGGGAGAGTTTTGTTTTCGAGACGGTATTTTCCGATCCGGTGGGTGACAAACTGGCTTTCTTGAAACAAGCGGCTCAACAGGGGTACGCGGTGGTGTTGTGTTTCGTTGGCATAGCAGATTCCGACCGTTCCGAAGAACGCGTCGCCATGCGCGTCACCCAAGGTGGACACGATGTGCCGACCGACAAGCTGACCGCACGGTTTCCACGCACCATGACCAATCTCACGCAGGCGATTCGAGAGCTTCCCTGCGTTTTCATCTTTGACAACGACGATTTGAGAACGCCATTCCGCCTGGCGGCTGTTTTTCAAAACGGACGACGGACGTTTTTAACAAAACCAATTCCTGGCTGGCTTGAGCCGGCGCTGTGAAAAAGGCAACGTTGCAAATTGGATAATTGTCCATTTGGGTTGCGTCGTTAGACGACTCGGTTGCGAAATCAAAAACAGTCTCGTTGCAGTTGTCATTTGCAGTGAAATCTTGCGACTCCAACAAAAAACATTTTCACCAATAAAGGCAGGGTGTTTGCAGGCATTGGTTCAGAAATCAACCTTTTCGAGCAGTTGCGACGCATCGCTGCCCACCGGACATCTGTCTGCGGCTAAGGGACCAGGCGGGTGCCGGTGCGGCCATCCAGTGCGGCCGGGAGTGCTTCGGGGCAGGTAATCAGAGCTTCATGACCGCTGTCCGTGACGAATTGGATGCACGCTTCGATCTTGGGGAGCATCGAACCCGGTTTAAAATGGCCTTCGGCCATGTACCGCCTGGCTTCGGCCACGGTCATCGAGTCGAGCGCCCGTTGGTCCGGTTTCCCGAAATTCAGGCAGACTCTTTCGACGGCGGTGGAAATGATCAGCATGTCCGCCGCAATTTCCTTCGCGAGCACGGCGGACGCGAGGTCCTTGTCAATCACGGCGGCCACGCCGCTCAAGTTGCCGTTCTCGTCTTGCACGACGGGGATGCCACCACCGCCTGCTGCGATGAGAATATAGCCATCGGCCACCAGCTTCTTGATCACCTCTGCTTCAATAATGCGCACGGGTTTCGGTGAGGACACGACGCGCCGCCAGCCGCGACCGGCATCCTCGACCATCGTCCATTTCTCAACGCGCATGCGATCTTCGGCTTCTTCCTTCTTGTAGAACTGGCCGATCGGTTTGCTCGGTTTCTGGAACGCCGGGTCATTCTTGTCCACGAGCGTCTGCGTTACGACGGTGGCGACGGATTTCTTCAGGCCGCGCTTGACGAACTCGTTGCCTATCGCCTGTTGAATCTGGTAGCCAATCGCGCCTTGCGTGTCCGCGCCGATGGAATCGAGCGGCACTTCGTGCAGGAGGCCACGCGAGTGTTCGCTGCGCAGCAGGATGAAGCCGACTTGCGGCCCGTTGCCGTGCGTAATGACGACGCGGAAGCCGCGTTCGACGAGGTTGGTGATGTGCCGCGCGGTCTCGACCACGGCGGCGTACTGGTCTGGCACACCCATATGCTGGGCGTCCTTGATAAGTGAGTTACCGCCGATAGCGATGACTATTGTTTTCATAATAAAGTCAGCAAAGGAATTGAACGTGTTGTCCGCGCCACGTTATCAGGTGTAATCCCTTCAGGTAATAATTTTCTTACTCGGACTGCAAAGCTTTCTTGAAGGACGCACGCGCGCACTTTGCTGCTGCAATCAGTATTGCGGGTTTTCACGACGTGATGGACGCCCACCGATCAATCGCCGATCTTCAGCAACTCAAGCCCGATGATGTCCTTGTTTCCGTCTTTAATCGAGGCAAGCAGTTCCTCGCCGGGCTGGCTGTCGAGTTGAATTCGGCAACTCGCCGCGGTCGCGCCTTCAAAAATGACGTTTTGGACTTCTTCGATATTGATCTCCGCGCGGCGGATTTTGTCCATGACATAAGCCAGAACGCCGACGCGGTCGTAATGGCGGACCAGGAGTTGCCACTTCGCCGGCGTGCGCGTCACCAGATTGACGCAATTGAGGACTGCGCCGGTCTTGACAAAGGTTGCGATGATACGGATCGCCTCTTCCGCAATGGCTTCCTGCGCCTGCCCGGTAGATGCGCCGATGTGATGCGTGCCATAGAAATTCGGCAGGTCGAGAATCGGGTCGACAAAATCAGCGGTCGCGTCGGCTGGCTCGGGATCGAAAACATCCAAACCGGCGCGCAGCTTCTTCGCTTCGATCGCGGCCCGCAGCGCGGCCTGGTCAACGACTTCGCCGCGCGCGGTGTTGATGAGGATCGCGTTGGGTTTCATGAGCGCGAGGCGGGCGGCATTGACGAATTTGCGCGTCTCGGGCTTCAGCGCGAGGTGCAATGTCACGATGTCGGCGCGACGGAAAACGTCGTCCACGCTGCCGCAACATTCGACGCCTAATTCCTCCGCATTCAACGCCTAATTCCTCCGCTTTCCCGGGCGTCAACGTTCGCGACCAGGCGATCACGCGCAACCCGAATGCCTGCGCCCGGGTGATAACTTCGCGGCCAATTCGACCAACACCGATCACGCCGAGCGTCTTGTCGTAAATGCCGTCGGCTTTGGAAAACTCCTTTTTGTTCCACTTGTGGGCGCGCAGAGCCGCGGTGTTGTCGGCGATCCGGCGGTCGATTGCGAGCAGCAGGGCGAAAACGAGTTCGGCAACGGCGATTGAGTTCTTGCCGGGGCAGTTGCTGACATAGATGCCGCGGGCGCTGGCTGCCTTGACGTCAATCGTGTTGACGCCCGCGCCGGCTCGCAAGACGAGCAAAAGCTGTTCCGAAGCTCTGAGCGTGTCGGCCGTGACCTGCTTGCTGCGGACGACGAGAATGCGGTACGGGGCGATAAGCTTGGGCAATTCGTCGGCCTTGACGACGGGGTTGTAAGTGACTTCGCAACCGACTTTATTAAGCCGGTCGAGATGAGCTTCCGAGAATTTATCGGCAATGAGTATTTTCATATCTGGTCTCCTAAAGTTCGTTTGGTTCGTTTGTTATGTTGGACACACGCAAAAGCCTTCCTGATCCAGGCGTTCATGGACGATTCGGATGTGATCGGCATCGCGGGTTTCGACAATGCAATGCACGTTTACCGTGGTGATATCATCACTGGCGAACGCACGATCATGCGAAATCTCGATGATGCTGGCGCCGGCTTCGGCAATTAGGCCTGCAAAACGCGCGAGCCCGCCTGGACGATCGCTGATCGTGGCCCTGAACTGGTAGAGTCGCCCGTCGGAAGCGAGCCCGCGCTCCAGCACCCGTCCCAAAATTGGTGTGTCGATGTTACCGCCGCACAACGGCAGCGCGACGTTCTTCCCTTTCAATTCCGGGACCAGACCGGCGAGACAGGCGGCAAGCGGCGCCGCACCCGCGCCTTCGACGACCGCCTTCTCCAATTCCAGCAACCGCAAAATGGCCAGCGCAATTGCGTGTTCGCCGACGAGCACGGTTCGGCCCACTCGACTGCGGGCGATGCGGAATGCGTTTTCGCCGACCTGCGGCACGCTCAAGCCGTCCGCAAGTGTGGGTTTGACTTCAACTTTTACCGGTCGGCCCGCCTGCATCGCCGCTGTGAAGCTCGCAGCGCGCTCGGGTTCGACGCCAATGATTTGCACTCGTGGCTTGAGCGTTTTCAATGCGAGCGCCACGCCGGCAATCAAGCCGCCTCCGCCAATTGGAACGATCACCGCGTCCACATCGGGAACTTGCTCCGCGATTTCAAGTCCCAACGTCCCCTGTCCCGCGATGATCGCCGGATCGTCGAAGCCGTTGATGTAGGTGAGTTGTTTCTCCGCTGCGATTTCGTCGGCGCGTGCCCGTGCCTCACTGATGTCTGTGCCCTGCAGCACCACGGTCGCACCCAGGCGACGGCAATTCATCACTTTCATCAGCGGAGCAAAGCGGGGCATCACGACCGTAACCGGAATGCCGAGCAACTGGCCGTGATAAGACAGGCCGAGGGCATGATTCCCCGCGGACGCGGCGATCACGCCGCGTTTTTTCTGTTTCGATGGGAGCATCAGGAGCGCGTTGCGGGCGCCGCGTTCCTTGAAACTGCCGGTGCGTTGCAGGTATTCCAGTTTGCAGAAAATCTTCAGTCCCGTTGCCTCCGACAACGGAATGGAACGCGGGCAGGGCGATTGAATGACGTGGCCGGCGATCCGTTTCGCCGCCTCCTGGATGTCGTGAAAAGTGACCGGCATGCCAACCACTAATCATCCGGGAAGCGTCCTGTCAATCACAGAGCCGCAACCAAACACTCCCTCTCCTCCATGCCATGGAGGAGAGGGCCGGGGAGAGGAGGCGCGTTTGCGGCATGAAGCTGGAATGCCCCTCTCCTCGATCCTCTCCCCACTCCTCCGTCGCGGGGAGAGGAAGGAAAAAAAACATGCGCGACGGAAAATCTTCGCGGCTTGTGACGATTCTGACGGATAGCACTGCAACGCGGCAGGCGATTTGCCGGTCGGGAAGGCGGAACCCGTTCTTGCTGCAACCCAAACGGCGGTTGAAAGAGCGAATCGGGCTGAGGCACGGCAACCTGCCCGTTGCTGACAAGAAAAGTGAAGCAAAGGGCAATAAGTGTGTGGGTGGGATGTGCTTGCGATGTCACGATTAAATGGTTAATCAGCACCGGGGCTATGATGAAAACGAATGACGGCTCACTCACCGACGCCCAATTTCAGGCGGAACTGGACCGGTGTATTTACTGCGAGGAAAAGCCCTGTCAGAAAGCCTGCCCGGCCCACTGCTCGCCTGCGGATTTCATCATGGCGGCGCGGGTTGGGGAAAAATCAGACTTGCGGCGTTCGGCCGCGATGATCATGGGCTCGAACCCGCTCGGCTGGGTGTGCGGCGTGGTCTGTCCGGATTATTTCTGCATGAAGGCATGCTCGCGGCGGACTTTCGACCGGCCGATTGAGATTCCCGCTGTTCAAGCAACCGTCATCAATAAGGCCAACGCAGTCGGGATGGCGAAATTCCGGCGCGCACCGTCGAATGGAAAAACCGTTGCCATCATCGGCGCCGGACCGGCGGGATTGGGCGCGGCGAGCGTGCTCTTGCAAGACGGCTACAAGGTTGCGATTTACGAACAGCAAAAGCGGCCCGGTGGAGCGATGAATCTGATTCCGGACTTCCGGCTGAACAAGCGGGTGGTTCGCGCGGGACGGCTACAAGGTTGCGATTTACGAACAGCAAACGCGGCCCGGTGGAGCGATGAATCTGATTCCGGACTTCCGGCTGAACAAGCGGGTGGTTCGCGCGGACATCGCATTTCTCCAAAGCCTAGGCGACGTCGAATTCAAGCACGGCGTGATGGTCGTTCCAAATGAAAATGGTAGGGCCGACCTGCCGGTCGGCCAGGCCGCGCGGCAGCGCGGCCCTACCAAGAATATGATCACACTGGAGAGTCTCCGTGAAAGTTTCGATGCCGTCATCGTATGCGCCGGCCTGGCTGAACCAATCAAGTTGAACATTCCCGGCGGGGAGCTCGCGCTGTCGTGGCAGACGTTTCTGGAAAAACAAAAGAAGCTCAAACTCAAAGGCAAAAAGGTCGCCGTCCTAGGTGGCGGTGCGGTGGCGGCGGATTGCGCGACCACGGCCAAACGCCTCGGCGCTGCCTCCGTCGAATTGATATATCGCCGCAGGGAGCAGGACATGCCGCTGACGCAGTATGAGCGCGACATGCTGCTTGAACACGGCGTTGGGATCACCAGTTGCTCCAGGCCGCTGGCCGTCGTTCACCAAGGCAAACGTGTTATCGGCCTTCGCCTTGCACGCATGATGCTGCCACCGGGCAAAAAGTCGCGGCCGGAGAATTTCGTCGTCAGCAAAAAGGAATCGCCGGTCTTCCGGGAATTCGACCTCGTGATTCCCGCCATCGGCAGCCGTCCCAAACTGGCGGTCACGAAAGCCAGGGGAATTTTTTACGCCGGCGACATGGTGCTCGGCGCGGGAACTGTGGTGGAGTCCGTCGCCAGTGGCAAGAATGCCGCCGCCGAAGCCGATGCATTCATTCACGGCAAAGTGCGACCGAGGTTTAAGAATCGCGCGAAAAGCCGCGTCGTTCTGGCCGGCGTGCCGTTGCGTCCGGTGCCGCTCGACGCGGATTTTTTTGGCCGCAGGATTCTTTCGCCCTTCCTGCTCTCCGCCGCGCCACACTCGGACGGTTATGAGCAGATGCGCAAGGCCTACGAGCGCGGCTGGTCCGGCGGCGTGATGAAGACAGCGTTCGACAACGTGCCGATCCACATTCCCGCCGGCTACATGTTCGCGCTCACGCGCTCGACCTACGGCAATTGCGACAACGTTTCCGGCCATCCGCTCGACCGCGTCTGCCGCGAAGTTGAAAAGCTCGTCAAGAAATTCCCTGATCGCCTGACGCTCGCCTCGACCGGCGGCCCGGTCACCGGCAGGGACGAGGCGGACAAGGTGGTCTGGCAATCCAACACTCGCAAGCTGCAAAACGCCGGCGCGATGGGCGTCGAATACAGCCTTTCCTGCCCGCAAGGCGGCGACGGCACTCACGGCGACGTCGTCTCGCAAAACGCGGCGCTGACCGCAAAGATCATTGATTGGGTCATGGAAACGAGCGACAGCGACAACCCGAAGCTGTTCAAGCTCACTGCCGCCGTCACCGCGATTCAGCCGATCATCAAGGCGATTCAGGAGGTCTTCGCGCGTCACCCGGGCAAGAAAGCCGGCGTCACGCTCGCCAACAGCTTTCCGTCCCTCGCGTTTCGCAAAGTGGAAAATCGTCGCTGGGAAGAAGGTGTCGTTATTGGCATGTCGGGTGAAGGCGTTCTGCCAATCAGCAATCTCACGCTCGCGAAGGTGTCCAGCACGGGCATCGCCGTCTCCGGCAACGGCGGCGCGATGACCTACCGTGACGCTGCAAACTTCCT
>Ga0208188_1000476_pt1 | contig 26022 bp, 23 predicted proteins | sample June2015DPH_8_50_FD_184698 | JGI IMG/M metagenome (GOLD analysis project Ga0208188, IMG submission 184698) | Peatland microbial communities from SPRUCE experiment site at the Marcell Experimental Forest, Minnesota, USA - June2015DPH_8_40... | ecosystem: Environmental > Terrestrial > Soil >...
GTTTCGGTGGCACGGGTTGAGTGTAAGTGTCCATCATCGCTCCAAGTGGACACTATCGCTTGTGTCCACATCGAGAGCATGCCTTCCAATTACACTTCTGTCCAGACGGCCACGACCGGACGCTTACCCTGAGAGTGTTGTAAACGCAGTTGCTTCGTATTCCCGGTGCTCCGCTAGTTCTGCTCTGCGTCGGATCGCCGTTGAGCGTCTGGAAGCGCCGCTAGTAGCCCCGGCGAGCACCGCGATCAGACAATCCGCTTGGTATCGCAGTCCCACCCCGAACGAGGCTGACATCCCTCAAGACGGCCCTTCCGAGGGGAAGGCAATGGCGGGTGCGCTCATCCAGTTTCTTATTTGGTTTTTGGTCGTGGTGGCTTGGTTTTTCTTTACTTCGCGTAAGAAGAAGGGAGTTAAAGGAGCATGACAAACATGACGCTAAGACTGCGCGTTGCTGGGAGTGCCTGGTTTCGCGGCATTCTAGAGGATGCAAGTCAGCTAGTTTTTGCTAACCGTCACGGCCAGATTAGCGGATGTGCTAAATGACTGCTTCTGCACAATACCATTCGCCTCGATATAACAAGCTCAAGAGACATGCTTTGGAAATATTCGAGCGTCATGGAGGTTGGCTTACGCCACCCCACTGGGCGGTCTTGGCGAAGTTCTTCCCAACTCGTGCGGCCTATTCCTACCTCAATCGACTCCATCGTTTCGGTCTCCTCGAACGCGGAGCGGGTGCCAGTGGCTTGGTTTGCTACCGGATTTCAGAAAAGGGAAAGCAGCGCTTGGAGTGGCTAGCTGTCAAAGGTAACCGCTCCCGTTCAGTGCGTTGACTTCCGACGAGGCTTAGTTTTCCGCGGCTGTCCGCGCTCCAGAGTGACGGCATCGCTGATTCACAGCCCTTGATGAGTGTAATCGCGATGTTTCACTAGTTGGTTGCGTGCTACGCTTGCAAGCAGCGCTGAGAGGAGTGTTTATGATTTCGCACAGGCTCACGGTCGCTTCGGTTTTTGTGTTTCTGACCGCTTGCGTTGGCCAAACAGGAGGCGTTGGTCATTCCGTGATAGACCTGCTGCAGATTGATCGTGTTCTACGCGCAGCGCATGTCTCTGGATCGCTCGCATATTCGAGTTGTGGCTTCCACAAAACGGTCCCCGACGCTGTGCCCCCGATGCGAGTTCTGCCAGACTATTCGGGCCAACCGACAGAAGTTCTAACGAAGATGTTTGCTGACGATCCTCTCATGTGGGTGACGCAAGATAAAGGTGGCCTGATTCGGATGATGGAGAGGGACATTCCGACGGATCTTCTGAATTTTAAGATTCACTACTTGTCATTCTTTCCTTCCGACGCCTCCGCGTCCGAACCAGTTCACGGCCCGCAGATGGCCGTGCTTGCCATTTTGGAGAATCCCGAAGTGAAGGCTTTTAAGAAGGCTCACAAGATTGGACCCTTCGCCGATAGGTTCATGTTGCCGGGAAATTGCTGTGGTGGTGGACGCGTTATGCACGGGGAATTGGACGACGTAACCGTCTCTCAGGCTCTGGATTATGTGCTGCAGACCTTCCCCGGATTGTGGATCTATGAGAACTGCGTTAGCGAAGAAGGAGAGCGGACTGTCTACTTCAACTTGTTTGACGCTCTCTAATGTCACGCCTAGTTGGTGAATTCAGGCGATTACACAATGTTGCGCCGTTTGTTCGCCCTGGCAGCCATTACGGCTCAAAACCCTGTTACGGCCTGACAGTAGCGACCCCATCCGACAGCGTGGTGTGCAAGGTCAAGTCTTGGCTATCACAAATGAAAATCCCCAAATCCCCTCACACTACTTCTTTGCTGCCCGAATCTTTGCCATCTCGCTTTCTGTGCTGCTGCGATTCTCCCCCGACCAGCAGCGGACATCTGGTGCCGCGCCTTTTTACCTGCTTGCGATGGCGCAGGATTTTCGCTTTTGTGATTCGTCCCGATGCTCCTCACTGGGTCTGCTTCGTTTCAAGGCAGTCCGCCTTGCAAGCGAGGAAATGTACTAGACTCTATGACAGGAAGATCGACAGGTATGCTGAGATTTCCTGCCTCCATTTCGTTTCTGTGTGTTTTGGGCGCTTCACTACTGGCTCAGCAGAGTCAGACGGCGACGCTCCAGGAGAAGCTGACTACTTCCGATTCCGTCCAAGCAACTGTGACACAGGTCTCGGGCGACATAAGAGCTGGAGAGATGTTTGAGTTTACCGTCAAGCTCGACCCGGCCCCGAACTTCGCAGGTGGGGGCGTCGCCTATGTGGTGGTTGGCCCCAACCCAAGCGACAGCATTGCAACTGGATGCGAGGAAACTCAGGAATCGCCTCGCGGCCGCCTGTACCGCTGTAGGCTCCGAATACCTGCGACCGCCCCAGGTGGAATCTGGAAGGTGAAGGATCTATCCTTCTACGAAGGTACAGTAAAGTCAAAGCTCAGCTTTGAGCCGATCACGTTCAGGGTGATTCCGAATACGGGTCTGGTACTTCCGACAAGCGCGGAAATAACTGTCAATCTCAATCAGATTCAGTTGTTGAGAAGCGAAGCGACGCACCTTCAAGAACGCATTCAGCAGCTTAAATCGGCAGTTTCGGAGTATGTGCGAGCCGACCACGAAGGGGCCGTTCCGTCTCTTCTTCGGCAAAACCTAAGTGAGTCGGTGAATGCGCTGACGAACACTCAAGCCGAGTTCTCGAAGTTAACTACAAATGGAGCGGAGGGGGCTAACGCTAAGATATTTTTCGACGATCTGCGCAAGAGTTATGAGAACGCGATCTCTCACCTTGCTCGTGCCACAGCCGTCTTGAAAGGTGAAGGGCACTTAGTGCGTGTTTCGGGGGACAAGAAGGCCACCGCTGAACCCTTCCTCTCTCTAGCGCTGCGCCCCATGGAACAAAACGAACTCGCATATAAGGTGGTGGCGGACCAGGGTTCATTGACGTTTGATCTTGAGGTCGACAGCACCCCGGAGGGTGCTGCTGTCACCTATAATCGGAAAGGTGATCCGCCGCGCGGTAATCCCGACCCGACACGATCGACAATTCCTTCCCTGGCGTATGCGATTTGGATCGTCCATTTCGAAAAGCCTGGATACAAAACGGAAGAACGCGAACACGATCCGTTCCGCGAGCCAAATCACATAGTTCACGTAGACCTGCAAAAGTGAATGCGGAGCTACATCCACGTGTAAGCCTAAAACAGTACTACCTGTCCGCTCGTGGTCTGTCCACAGCAGTGGCTGCGGTCGCGCTTCCGTTTGCATCGAAGATTGTCAGTTCGGAGTCTAGTGCGTACCTTTTTCCGCCCCTCGGAAACATGGATGGAATTGCTCGCGTTGGTCTCCTGGCTTTGTGCCTCGGCGTCAGCGTAGGGGTCTACTTCTTAGTCGCTGCACGGCCGCCGAAATCGCCGTCAAGAATCGTCTGGGGTGCGCTATTCTTGGCAGCCATTTGCCTGCTTGCATACCTTTCAGCCTACCAACGTTTTGTCCGCCGGATCGACATCCCAACGCGAGAAACTTCCCTATATGTCTCGGTTGGTTATCAGCGAACTGCATTTGCGGATCAAACGTTTCCCTCGGCCTCGGATGGAGAGATGCTTCGGGCTCGTGGCGCCAGCGAGGAGGAGATAGGACGCCTCTGGACGGAGAAATCTCTTATCATTGCGCGCCTTCTGTTGTACCTCTCGTGCTCCCTGGCAACATTGGCCCTCCTGTTCCTCTTCAGCTTTGGCGTGGCGTATGACATCTCTCACCAAGATTTTACGAAGACAAAAGAAAGTTGATCTGGTCTCGTCGTGTCACGGACGCAGCCTCGATATTGGAGTAAACTCTCAGCTTGTTTACCAGATGCCTCAAACACTGACGCTCCCCGAATTCGTAGCACGTTGGCAGCGCTCCAAGCTTTCAGAGCGCGCCGCAGCGCAGTCACATTTCAATCAGCTTTGCGAACTCCTTGGCGAGCAAACCCCGACGGAAGCTGATCAGGACGGAAGCACCTACACTTTCGAGAAAGGTGCCAAGAAGGCTGCCGGGGGTGATGGCTTCGCTGACGTGTGGAAGCGCGGATATTTCGCATGGGAGTACAAAAGGAAACACAAAGACCTCGACGAGGCGTATCAACAACTGCTTCAATATCGCGAAGACTTGGAAAACCCGCCGTTGCTGGTCGTATGTGACCTTGATCGCTTCCAAGTCCATACCAATTATACCAACACTCTGAAGCAGGTGTTCGCATTCGACTTGGCCGATCTTGTTAAGAACCAGCCGACCGCGACTTGTAACCTTCCACCGTTCGAGGTGCTGCGCGCGGTTTTCACCAATCCGGGAAGGTTGAAACCCGGACAGACTACCGCACAAGTGACCGAAGCTGCAGCCGCGCAATTCTCCAGACTGGCCGAGAGCTTGCGGTCGCGCGGTGTCCCCTCCGAGCGCGCAGCACATTTCCTGATGCGAGTGCTGTTCTGCCTCTTTTCGGAAGACATCGGTCTTCTGCCCAACAAGCTTTTCTCTCGCCTAGTGACATCGAACATTGACCGGCCAGCCGACTTCACGAAACGTCTGAAGCAATTATTCGGTGCTATGGCTGGTGAGGGAGGTTCTTTCGGCGAACACGACATTCCATACTTTGACGGCGGATTGTTTTCTGATGACGAAGCTTACGACTTGACGAGAGACGATCTGGGTGTACTTGCGCTTTCCTCGTTGTTGGACTGGTCCAGTATCGAGCCCGCGATCTTCGGAACGCTGTTTGAACGGGGCCTCGATCCCGATAAACGGTCGCAGTTGGGAGCCCACTACACGAGCGAGGCCGATATCCGGCTGATCGTGGAACCGGTTTTGATGGAGCCTTTGCGCCGCCGCTGGGCTGAGGTAGAGCGACAAGCCATCGCAATCATTGAGAAGTCAAAGACCCAGCAGAAAGCGGGCCAGACCAAGTTGCGCAAGGCACTCTCCGATTTGCTGATGGGCTTTGCTGCGGAGTTGTCGAAAGTGCGGGTGCTCGACCCCGCGTCTGGCAGCGGCAACTTCCTCTATGTGGCCCTTAAGCAGATTCTCGACCTTGAGAAAAAAATCAGTGTATTCGCCGCTAGCAACGGCCTCTCGGGCCTGTTACCGCGCACCAGTCCGGAGCAGCTCTATGGCATCGAGACGAACGTCTACGCCCACGAACTCGCGTCCGTTGTCGTCTGGATCGGCTACATCCAATGGCAGCACGATAACGGCTTCCATTTCGGGTCGCACCCAATCTTGAAACCGCTGACAAATATAAAACACATGGATGCAATTCTTACGCACGATGAAAAAGGCCGCCCTGTGGAACCGGCATGGCCGGACGCCGACGTAATTATCGGCAACCCACCATTCCTCGGTGACAAGAAAATGCGCGAAGGACTGGGCGACATTTACGTGGACGATTTGCGAAAGCTCTATGAGGGGCGCGTACCTGGCGGCGCTGATCTGGTTACGTTTTGGTATGAACGTGCCCGCGAACAGATTTACACGAGGAAAGCAAAACGCGCAGGATTGCTGGCGACGAACTCGATCACAATGATGGGGAATCGTCCTGTGCTGGAGCGTATCAAGGAAACCGGCGATATATTCATGGCATGGTCTGATCGGCCTTGGGTACTAGATGGTGCGGCGGTGCGCGTCTCAATGATTGGTTTCGATGACGGCAGCCAGAAAGAACGCCAGCTAGATGGAGTATCAGTTGCGAGCATAAATACCGATTTAACCAGTACTGTCGATGTGACCCAAGCGAAGGTGTTGGCCGAGGACGAACACCTGTGCTTCTTGGGAGTGATGAAGGCTGGCCCCTTTGATATATCTGCCGAAGCAGCCGAGAACATGCTGCATACGCCAGAAAATCCAAATGCTCGCCCGAACTCGGACGTGGTAAAGCAGCGGTTGGGCGCAAAGGACATTACCGCACGGCCAAGCAATTCCTGGATCATCGACTTCGGTGTGAAGATGCGTGAGCAAGATGCTGCCCTGTATGAACTACCGTTTGAATACGTCCGTGCGAATGTGAAGCCTATCAGAGACAAGACTCGCAGGAAGCGCACACGTGAGCGGTGGTGGATACACGGTGAAGCAAGGCCGGGATTAAGAAGGGCAATTAGAAACCTGAAACGTTGCATCGTTACACCTGAAGTTGCGAAGCACCGCGTGTTCGTCTGGATGGATACCAATGTGGTCCCGGACCACACCTGTCACGTGGTTGCGCGAGACGATGACTATATGATCGGCGTTCTTCAGTCACGGGTCCACCAAGCGTGGACGCTGGCCCAGTGTTCATGGATGGGAGTGGGCAATGATCCACGTTACTCGTCGTCCCGTACCTTCGAAACGTTCCCCTTCCCGTGGCTGCCGGGGAAGGAACCAAAGGGAGATTCGCTTGTCGAAGCAATCGCAGCGGCTGCGCGTGAACTCGTAAAGAAGCGCGATGCTTGGCTCAATCCACCCGATGCCTCCGCAGCGGAATTGAAGAAGCGCACTCTGACGAACCTGTACAACGAAAATCCGACTTGGCTACAAGATGCGCACCGGGCATTAAATGAAGCGGTGTGTGCCGCTTATGAGTGGCCCAACGATATATCCGACCAAGAAATCTTGACGAAACTTCTTCAGCTCAATACCGAACGTTCGGAAGCGTAGGTAGGGCCGAAAAAGCGTCATGGCGTCGTGGGCAACCTAGGCGGTAGAATCCCCCCCACCAAGAAAGGAGTGAAGAACATGCCAATTTCACTTATAGGCGATGCAGTCAGAGACCACTTCTTCCGTTCAGAGCCGCTCAAAAGGTAAGGCTAACGAGCCCGGTCCACTGTTCACTCTCAAAGAGAGACAATGGCAAGGGCTTTTTCCCTGATTTCGTAATTGGAATTGAAGGCCGTAAATGTGAGGACGGAGGCTTACTCGCCGATCCGAAATTTCAGTTTGAGATTACGCAAGAACTCCCCAAAACCTATTCAGTGCATCCGGTCTATGGCCGTGTGCTAATTCTTAGTCGCCAAGGGACCACACAGTGGATGACAGTACGCTATGACGAACAGCGCCAGAAAGCCGTGCTCGACCGCTCGACCGGGAATTTCTCTTGGCGGACGCGGCAGGCTATTGATTGTCACCCCCACTCAGAACTCATGGACTTAGACTGATTTGCGATCCTGTTGAGATCGAAGCCGATCAGCCCAAATCCTCTGAATTGTTCGGCGGCTTATTCCGTGCCTGATTGCCACGCGTTTCATTGCGTTACCAAGACTCACGGAACGCATCAGTACCAAAACCTCTTCGATCATCGCCTGTTTCTCTTCAGCAGCGGGAACGCTGTGTGGGCGCCCACCTCCGGGAATGCGCGGCATGTCCTTGACCATGTTGCGAAGGGCGGGCTTAAGCATTCGTAGTCCGTTGGCCTCTAGGTCTCGAACTAGCGCAGTCATTTTTTCGATACCTTCGGAGGATACTTTGGGATCATTGAGCACCGCCGATGCGAAGGTTTCTGGATTCGTCAGTTTGTCCACCATCTCATCGCTGAAGACTCCGAACTGTCGTAACCTCTCAGCCCCCTGCTTGATGAGTGCGGGTGAAACACTTCCATAAAACTTCGCCAGCTCAGGACGCAATTCGTTCTTCTCCTGCTCGCTGAGAGGTTTGGGCTCGTCTTTCTTTCTCATAGGGTGACTCTTGCCAAAACTCGCGCGGGAGTTCTGGCGCAAGTATGCCAAAAGAAAAACCTATTGTTAAGTCATTTCAACTGATCAAAACTCACGATAGTAACCACAACCAATTGGAGGTTGAGTGTATGGCAAAGCGACACGTCTTAACGACTGAGGAGCAGATACGTGGTGTGAGGGCCGCGATTGCTTCGCCTCGAACCCCCGAACGGCTTCGAGAGCCGCTTCGAGAGCGGCTTCTCGAATTACAGGGGAGACTCGGAACGGAGCAGAAACGAAGTAGAGCAAGGAGGCGACGCGGAAAATCCCGCGCGGGCCTGCTCGATTGGTTGGGATTGTAGGAAATTTTCTGTCGACATGGGTGGGATCAAAACCTCAGTGCGGGCAACGTGGCGAATAGCCAACCTCACGACCCGCGACTTATACGGGCATGACCCCACCCTCCAAATTTGAACCGGACCGAGAGATGCCCGGTAAGGACACAATGGGTTGGCTTGGGGAGGTCCAGGAGGGGTGAAACCCCTCTTGGGGGACCACGTAGTGGTCCCACTGCGGAACGAAGCGTAGCAGCAAAGGCGAGTGCGCGAATGAGGGGAACAGGACAACGGCCACGTAAAGCGAGTTGCAGGCTCCGTCTAATAGCCTGCAACCTGCGTCAGTATGACGAGCCTGCGAGTTTCTTCCTGTCATGGATGGAGGTGTGATTGACAAACTGGAGCTGCGTGTCCCGTCCTGTGCGATGTACACGACTGACTTTGGGACGCTGTATTCGGAATTGCGAAAGCCAGGAGGCAAAGACCCGTTTCATGCTACGCGGCACTATGTGGCTGTGGCGGATTTGAGGCCATTTGGATTTGACGTGGTTCTGCATGCCCACTGCAAGCACGGAAAGCTAGGTAATCACAAATTGGAATTACTTGAAACAGGACATAAATCCTTTACGCAGTTGGTTAGCGAAATAACTCGGATATTCGCGGTTGAGCCGATGCAGCTAGAGACGATGCGAGTAGATCTTACGGCTGATGTTGTGGGCGTTCCTGTTTCATTCTTCCAGGACACCCTTCGTGCTGCGTACAAGCAGGTTGTCAATGATATCGAGAAGGCGGATCAGTTTGCTCGCATGGGCCGTGGTGAGATCCAAACTCTCTACCTGGGAAGTCGCCCGAATTGTTTCCGCATTTACAACAAAATCGCGGAACTCAAGAGGCGGTATGCGGCGCTGAAGAGGAACGAAAGCGAAGAGCAACCGTTGCCCAGTTTCGAAGAGATGTATGGATACCCAAGTGAGGGATTTGTGCTCACGCGAGTTGAGCGGCAATACGGAGGGTGCAGAATTCCCACCGAGTTGTCCACCTTGAGGGCGCTGAAGGAAAACGCACTGGCCTTTGACCCGTTCGGCAGTCTCGAATTTGTTGCGGGCGGGCAACCAGAACCAAGTCCTGACGCCCATGACCTGATGAAATTTCTCGCGGGTCTTGGACTCCGCCAACTGATTCACGAACGGGGAATGCAGCGCACTCGCAGATTCGTCAACAAGAAATCACGCGGAAACGCGGCGAGGACTTTCCGCGAGCTTAGCGATTTCCTGCCGAGCAGCCATGAGGGTTTTGGGATTCCTGATTTGACAAGTCAGTACAGAAGATCAGTACAGCGTCAATTGGAAAACTAAAGCAAGCGATTATGGAACTTTTCGCCCAACCCGTCGTGCATGGTATCGTTGCGGTCAAGGCGAACCCGACAGGCCAGCTTTCGGAGGATACCGAAAAAATGGCCCGCCGGAGGTTTCAAGACCCCAAGCCAAAGCGCTCGGGGAAATGGTGGTATCTGCTTCTGTGGCAGGACGAGTTCCTGGCAGGGAAGAGGGTACGCAAACGTAAACGCATTCGGCTCGCTCCCGCCACAATGCCGGAGCGGGAGGTTAAGAAGATCGCGGCTGAGGTTTTGCGGCCGCTAAATCAGGGACTCGCGCCTATCGGAGCGGCAGTCGGTTTCGATGAGTATGTAGAAGCGATTTACAAATCGACCCTCCTGCCACTCATGGCGAAGAGCACTCAGGCACGTTACCTAAGCGTGATTAAGAATTATCTCAACCCGGCGTTTGGATCGAAATGCATGCGTGATCTGACGCCCCTAACCTTGCAGCAGTATTTCTCGGGCATCGCGAGTTCCAAATTGTCCTATGAATCGAGGGACAAGATTCGCGATGTCATGTCCAGTATTCTTTCCTCCGCCATCACATACGGGATTCTCATCAAGAACCCGATGGAGGGCGTGAGGCTGGCCCCTGCGAGAAAAGGGAACCGCATAAAACCCTACATCGACCCTCTGAAGTTCTATGCTCTGCTCGCCCTGATTCCTGAACCTTACGCGACTATGGTGTATGTAGCCGCGTTCACGGGTCTCAGAGCGAGCGAACTGATTGGGCTTCGATGGAAAAATGTGCATGCGGACTCCATCACAATTGAAGAGCGGTATTGTCGCGGCGAGTGGGGTGCTCCCAAGAGCAAAGCTAGCAATGCTACGATTCCGGTGAACTGCGGGGTGATCGACCGTATTCATCGGCTCAAGACCGTCACGGTCGAGATCAGGGCGGGTAACGCTGTCAGGCGCTACCCCGCTGTGAAATCGTGCGGTCCTGACGATCTGGTTTTTGCTTCGGTTGCAAAGGGTGCGCCCATGAGGGACAACACGATACTGACCCGGTTCATAAAGCCAGCAGCTCGGGCGCTGGGGATGGGCTGGGTTAACTGGCAGGTGCTCCGGCGTTCGCATGCGACCTGGCTGAAGATGGCCGGCGCGGACGTAAAGGATGCGCAAGCGCAAATGCGGCACTCGCGAGCGACTACAACGCTGGACATCTACCAGCAGTTCATTCCCGAGTCTCAGCGTCGGGTGGTGAACAAACTTGGTGAGTTGACTGGGGCAAGTTTTGTGAACTGATACTGTTCCAAAATCTTGTTCCAAAATGTTCCAATATTCGGACGGAAAATGATGAGAGAAACAATGGCAAGGGCTGGAGAATCAATGAGTTCAAAACGGCTGCGTTTGGCCCTGAAAAGGCTGGCGTCGGGGGTTCAACTCCCTCCCTGGCCACCAAGTTTTCTGAATGCAATCACTTGGCTTCCATTTTGAATCTGTTACATTAGGTCGACATCCTATATATCGATGGCTGTCGATATTCATAAATGTGTGCGTTTATTAGGTTTAGCGATTGGCAGAGCGCAGCCCATGGGGGCTTGGCGTCGTCCGTTGATGACAGAGTCGCGAGCTATGCGGCGTACCTGGGAGGAAATTTCAGCAGATCACAGACTGGTTCCTCAGAGAATCTGAGTGGATTAGGGCTGCCGGAATGATCCCCACATACAAACTGAGGGCGAGGGGAGAACACCGGTACGGCGGAGTAGGGGGGTCTCAGCGTGGGCGCTTACCAGATCGTCACGGCCGTTCATCGGAGGCCCGAAGGGATGGACTCGGCTATCTGAGGTAGGTTTTCACCATGTCGATCACCTCATCGGCCGCGTGCGTCTGCTCCGAATTCGGTCTCCGCTTCGGGTCAAGCACATGGTGCCGGATGTGGCCTTCCAAGAGTTCAGTCATCAGGCTGTTGACTGCCCCTCGTGCCGCGCTGATGATCTGCAACACCTCCGAGCAATCGCGTTCCTCGTCGAGGACCCGCTCCAGAGCCTCAAATTGCCCCCGGATGCGTTTGCTCCGCAAAATCAGCTTCTGTTTGTTCTTGATTGTATGACTCATTCGCAAACGAATGATATCATGCCGAGGCTTGCGCTATACCTATGGGGGTATGTATCATGAACCATTCGTTTGCGCGAGTTCATCATGTGGCAGCGCATGGCCTTCGTCATAACCGTTGTGCTTCTGGGGTTTAGTGGAGGCGTGCTCGCCCTTTTTGTTCGTGGCATGCACGCTGAACGGGGCGCAGTAGCAGGTTTCTGTTTTGTTTCTGCGCTGGCTGTCGTACAGGCTTGGATGGTTGCCTCTGAGATCGCCAAGGCCCGCAGGCTGTACGGCAACATTCGAAATGCATGTTATAGAGGAGTTCAAGCGAAATTTCGAGCTGTTTCCCTTGTTGGACTGTGTGCAATCGTGGGGGTCCTTTTCATGGCATTGATTGGGGCAAGTTCGGGAGCACAAGGCCGATTCGCCACTGTCATGTTGGGTGGCGCGGTGTTTTCCACTATCGCAGCGTTGACCGTGCTGCCGGTCCTCATTGGGCGGATCGCAGAGTGAGATCGGATTATTGTTCCGGTTCTGTTCTCGCGGCGCCGCTGGGCACAGTTTGTGTTAGGCGCTGATGAAGTTGTCTTGATGGTCGAGTTTTACCTGGAATATTGCTTTCGTACCACAGAGGGAATGTCTCTATGAGTTCGTCGCTCATCGTCGAAAAGTCCCCAGCCAATCCTTCGCACCTCAGCGAGACGCGGAAGTCCTCAGAACTGAAGGAACCTGACTCTGGCCCTGAACGTGAAGAACACGAGCACGGGGTAGAGTGGACCGAACTCATCCGTATCGCGTTTGTGGCCTTGGCTGCGGCGGCGGTCTGGTTTCGGCTTTGGGAGCCGTTTCCGCACATCAGCGCAATCGGCATCGCGGCTACCCTGATCGGCGGATATCCCATTTTCAAGGAAGCCTTCGAGAACATCGTTGAACGAAAGATGACGATGGAACTCTCGATGACCATCGCGCTTCTCTCGGCTCTGGCGATTGGAGAGTTCTTCACTGCTCTGGTCATCACCGGCTTCGTCCTCGCCGCCGAGGTGTTGGAGGGGCTCACGGTTGGACGAGGCCGACGGGCTATCCAGAGTCTCCTCGATTTTCTCCCCAGAACCGTTGCGGTCCGCCGCAATGACGAGGTGGTGGAAATAGCGTCCGACCAGGTTCAAGTTGGTGACACAGTCATCGTGAAACCGGGCGGACACATCCCGGTGGATGGCGTTGTGCTTGGCGGCCGATCGTTTGTGGAACAAGCGGCAATCACCGGCGAAGCCATGCCGGTTGAGAAGGCACCGGGAGATGTTGTCTACGCCGGAACCATCAATCAATCGGGGGCTCTGGAAATCGGTTCCCAGAAACTCGGTCGCGACACGACATTCGGAAGAATCGTTGAAGCTGTCGAACGCGCCGAGAAATCACGGGCTCCCATTCAGAAAACTGCGGATCGCCTGGCGGGTTACTTGGTCTATTTTGCCCTGGGGGCAGCAGTTCTGACTTTCATCATTACTCAAAACGTCAGGTCAACCATCTCGGTGGTAATCGTTGCCGGAGCGTGCGGTATCGCGGCTGGAACTCCCCTTGCAATCCTCGGAGCAATAGGCCGAGCGGCACATCAGGGAGCCATCATTAAAGGGGGCCTATACCTGGAAGCACTAGCTGCCGTGGACACCGTCCTTTTGGACAAGACCGGCACGCTAACTTTCGGGACTCCACAGATTCGGGAAGTCGTTTCCGCCAATGGCTTCGGAGAGCAACAGATCATAGCGGCTGCCAGTATTGCGGAACGCAAGTCCGAACATCCTCTCGCCAAGGCAGTTGTGGCACGGGCAACGGAACTCGACGTTCCGCTCGTTGAGCCTGATGAATTCTCGTACACGCCAGGAAGAGGAGTCAGGGTGAGTTATGAAGGCGAGGAGATTCTCGTGGGGAGTCTGGCGCTGCTCCTGGAGCACGGCATGACGAGGGGTTTGCCCGTCAGTAGTGATGGTGCGGGCGGGGCATCGGAAGTCTACGTCGCTCGCGCAGGGCAGGTTCTTGGGAGCATCCGAATAGCGGATGTTTTGCGTCCGGAAGCCAAGAGTGCGGTCGCCGCAATGCGACACATGGGTTTGAAGACTGTCCTGTTGAGTGGAGACACACAAGCGGCAACTTCATCGGTTGGCCGTGATCTCGGAGTAGATGAAGCAGTGGGAGGACTCCTGCCCGAGCAGAAAGCAAAGTGGGTGACTGAGTTGCGGAGCAAAGGGCGTAATGTCGCGATGGTCGGTGACGGGATAAACGACGCTCCTGCCCTCGTGGAGGCCAACGTCGGCATCGCCATGGGATCGGGAACTGATGTTGCTCGGGAGAGCGCAGATGTGATCTTGATCGGAAGCGATCTCTCCAAACTAGTCGAAACTTTGCGGCTTGCTCGACGCTGCCGCGGGATCATCATGCAGAATTTTGTGGGCACGCTGGTCGTGGATAGCATAGGAGTGGGAATGGCAGCCCTTGGCTTCCTGAATCCGCTGCTCGCCGCCTTTATTCACGTGACCTCAGAGTTGGCATTCATTCTCAATTCCACGAGATTGTTGCCCCGTGGTGCTGAATCCGGGCGATGAGTCGGGGGTTGGAGCGGATTTGAGTTGAGGGTATGCACTTTGCTCATGTGATCCAGAGTCGGAAAGTCAGAGCTTGGGCAATCCTAATCGCCCTGGCGATCTTGGTGATTTTGATTGCGGCAGTTTTCTTGCAGTCTCGCAGATCACCAAGACCGTTTGAAATGGACGACCTATATGGCTTGTTGGATTAAGTGGCTTCCAGAAGTCGGGACGGATCACCCGCTGTGAACGAGGATCGAGACTGTCCATTGAAAACGAAGCGCCTCGTGGTCGGACAGATCACGATCTGTCGAGGCTGCTGTTGCGGCAATGTCGAGCGTGGTTTGCCCGAAGTTCCGGTGGAATGGCTGAAGAGTGAATGGCGGAAACGGGGACTGCTGAAGCGAGTTCAGCTGACTATCAGCGGCTGTGTTGGACCATGCGATGTGCCGAACGTGGTCGTGATTACGAGCTCATCGGGCACGGAATGGTTGGGAAATATTATTACGTTCGACCAGTACCAAACCCTAGTTGAGTGGGCTGTCCGGTGTCGGGATGCGGGCGAGATGCTAGCCCTGCCGCGCGAATTTCAAGAATGCAGGATCAGTCCATTTCGCTTATAGCGATTTTGGGAAATGCGTGAGGGACTGTCGAACCGCCTTCCATACAAGGGAGTGGCCTGAACGTGCAGAGAGCAACGCAACAAACGCTGCGGCATCCACACAGATCAAGGCTTCCGTGGATTCGAGCGTTCCTGTTGGAGGCGCGACGCAGTGACCTCATGGTATCAATCTTCAAAAAGGGTCAAAGCCGGAATAAGAGAGCGGGTGATAGGAAGGGGATAATTCAGCTGCTATGGATCATTCTGGGGGCAATAGTCGTCGTTGTACTGGGTCTTTATGGAGGCCTCGCCTCGTCACACCACCACTAGCTCTGGCAGTCAGGAAACACGAAATATAAGCAGGCTGTGCGTACATACCTGGATAGGTATTCTCTCGTTGCGTTTATTTGGCGTTTTGGTATAGATTCAAATGAAGTTTTCGTGGGGTTAGCTTTCATGCGGTCGATATCGAAGCGGATAGCGTGTCTATGCGTGTTGCTGACCTTCTGGTCAGCGATTGCATTCGCCACGCATCAACATTTGAGCCCCACCGAGTCGTCGACGTGTACCGTCTGTATCGCCGCCCATTCAGCTTCTCCGCAAACCGCTACCGTCTTACCAACGGTGATGTTCGTTTCGGTCTCTACCTTTCGGCCGGAACCCGTCTCTGCCAAGCAACGCCTGACAGTCTTTGTTCTGTGTGTCCGCCCGCCTCCTAGCGTCTAAAGATCAGCTTTCTGCCGTTTACAGGCCCGGTTCGTTTTCCGTGTGCCTTTGGCTTGATCTTTTTCGATGAATCTTCAGGAGGAATCATGCTGGCTTCTTACAGGAGGTCGCTTCCCGCGACTTTTGTGGTGGTTTTCCTTTTGGCCCTCGCTTTTCAGGCTTACGCGCAGTCGGGTGGAAACTCAACCTCGGTAACAGGTACGGTCCTTGATCCGACCGGTGCAGTGGTCGCGTTCGCAGCCGTGGAGATTCACAACCCAGTCAGCCATTTTGATCGAGCCACGGCTACCGACAGTTCGGGCAAATTTACCATCCCGAATGTGCCGTTTAATCCGTATCACCTCGCTGTGCTGGGACGCGGGTTTGCTCCTTATTCGCAGGACATTGATGTTCGGTCTGTTGTTCCCGTGAACCTCAACATCGCCCTCAAGGTGAGCGGTGCGTCCGAGAGCGTGACGGTCGAGGCTCAGGCGGCCGATTTGCTGGAGAATGATCCGACCTTCCACTCCGATATTGACAAGAGCTTGTTCGACAAACTTCCTCTGGAAAGCACGACATCGTCACTGAGTTCGCTGGTTACTCTCTCCACTCCTGGGATCGCTGCCGATTCCAATGGCCTCTTTCACGGCATCGGCGACCACGCCTCGAATTCGTTCAGCATCGACGGCCAGCCGATTACTGACCAGCAAAGTAAAGTCTTCTCCAACCAGCTTCCCGTCGATGCGATCGAATCCATGGAAGTGATCTCGGGTGCGCCGCCGGCGGAATACGGAGGCAAGACCAGCGTTGTGATTGTAGCGACCACGCGTTCAGGCCAGGGTGTGACAACGCCTCACGGTAGTGTGAGCACTTCCTATGGGACGTTCGGAACATCCAACGTGGCAGCCGAGCTTGCGTACGGCGGCAAGAACTGGGGGAACTTCATCTCCGCAAATGGTCTGAACACTGGTCGATTCCTCGATCCGCCAGAATTCGCGGTGTTCCACGACAAGGGCAATGAAGAAAACCTGTTCGACCGCGTGGATTATCAAATCACACCCGGTGACTCGATTCACCTGAACTTCGGCTACAGCCGGAGCTGGTTTCAGACGCCGAATAACCTCGATGCCGAAAACGCGACACCCTGGAGTGGACTCTTTGGGATTGAGCCACAGATGGCAGCGGCTTTCGGTGCACCCGGCATAGGCCCGGACGGAAATCCGGTGGGACCAACGGACCAGGTTTCCAAGATTGGAACATTCAACATCGCGCCTTCGTGGACGCATGTGCTCAATACGAACGCCGTCTACACGTTGGGAGCGTTCGTGCGCCGCGACGACTACAACTACTATGGCAGCAAAGATCCGTTCGCGGACCTCGGGCCACCAAGTCTTCAGAGACAGTCGGTTGGTCAGGACCGTTCGCTCACTAACGCGGGACTGCGGACGGATCTCTCCTATGTCAAGGGCATTCACCAAATTAAGGCTGGAGCCACCTACCAACAAACGTTTCTCAACGAGAACGAGCCCATCGGGATCGTCGATCCTACCTACAACGCACCCTGCATCACGAATGTTTACGGCACGAGTTCGGTGAACATATATCCGTGGGTCGCAGCTCCCGGACTCACTCCCGCGGACTGCCCCGGCGTTACCGGCCCGTTGCAGGCGAACATCGCTTCCAATCCGAACGCGCCCGGCAATGCTCTTTATCCCTATTACAGTACGACCCTGGCTCCGTACGACTTGACCCGTGGCGGAGTCTCCTACGTTTTCAGTGGCCACACCGATATCAAGGAACTTGCCCTGTACGTGCGAGATAACATCACCGTAGATAACTGGTCTTTGAACCTCGGACTGCGCGGCGATCTCTACAATGGGATCACCAGCGGGAACCAAGTCGAGCCTCGGGTAGGGGTAGCTTACAACGTCAAAAAGACCAACACCATTCTGCGTGTTTCCTACGCGCGCACTCTGGAATCTCCCTTCAACGAGAACCTCATCCTCTCCAGCATCGGCTGCGGCATCGCTGTCCTAAACCCTCTGCTTCTCTGTTCTTCGTCGGCCACGAATCCTTTGAGCGTTGGCTTTCGCAACGAATTCCACGCTGGCCTGGAGCAGGCGTTCGGGAAGTACCTGGTCTTTTCCGGCGAGTGGATCTCGAAGTACACACACAACGGCTTCGACTTCAGTGTGCTCGGCAACACGCCGATCACTTACCCCATTGAGTGGCACAACTCGAAGATTCCGGGATATGCGGGCCGTGTGAGCGTGCCTGAAATCCACGGATTCTCGGCGCTGATGGTCTTCTCCAGCGTGGCGGCACGTTTCTTCCCGCCGCAGATTGCCGGCGCGGGCGCGACTGTGGGAGCGCCGGGCACTCCCTTCCGCATTGACCACGACGAACGTTTCAACCAGACGACCCACTTCCAATACCAGCCTTGGAAGCGCGGTCCCTGGATGGGCTTCAACTGGCGGTATGACACTGGACTGGTGGCAGGCGCAACTCCGTGCTACGGAATCGGCGCAAGCAACGATTGCCCACAATCAGTGTTAATCAACAACGTACCTAACGTGAGCATGATGGCTGCCAACGTGGGCCAGGTGCCGCTTTCAGCTGATCAAGAGGCTGAAGCCGGGTTCACTTGTAGTGGCGTCCGCGCAACCCCGACGAGTCCTCTACCTTACAACTGCCCCGCATCGGCGTTCGGCTCTGCGCTCATAAACGTACCTCCACCAGGTACTGAGAACGACGACCATAAGCCTCCGCGCATCGCACACCGGAGCCTCTTCGACATGTCGGTGGGCCATGACAACCTCTTTCACGGTGACAAGTACAAATGGAGCGCACAATTGACCGTCATCAACCTGGCGAACAACTATGCGCTCTACAACTTCCTTTCCACCTTCAGCGGCACGCACTATGTCACGCCGCGCTCGCTGACAGCTGAACTTGGGTTCCACTTTTGACTCATCGTGGGACAGGGCTCCGGTACACGCAGAACCGGAGTCCGCCACTGTTCGGTGTCAGAAGAGATGCGCATGTAATGGTGCGGTTTTTCGAGGTAACGAAAGAATCTGGTTCAAAGGAGGAACCCATGAAACGAAATGTTCTGACTGTGGTCGCAGTCCTTGCAGTGTTGAGCCTCGTCGCCAGCGCCGGAACCATCAGTGGCAAAGTTTCTGGCGTCTCCGGCGAGTCTGTGGTTTACGTTGACACGATTGCGGGCAAGACTTTCAACCGTACCTCCGAACATCCCTTAATGGACCAGAAAGGGCTGCAGTTCACGCCGCACATTCTGGTCGTGCAGCAAGGCACTACTGTGGACTTTCTAAACAGCGATAAGGTTGGTCACAACGTGTTCTGGCCCAGCGTCGGCGGAAATAAGAGTCTGGGACACAATCTTGGAACATGGCCGCAAGGCGAGAAGCGATCCTTCCGGTTCGACACTGCAGGCGCGGTGCCTCTCCTGTGCAATGTACACCCCGAGATGGCCGGCTACATCGTAGTTGCTCCGACTCCATTCTTCGCCAAGACCGACAAATCCGGCGAATATAAAATCGACAACGTTCCCGACGGCAGCTACACCGTCGTTGCCTGGCATGAAGGCACAAAGAACCAATCCAAACCGGTGACCGTCAGCGGCGATACAAAGGCGGATTTCGCGCTGAGTAAGTAAGGTCAGTAAAGCAAGGCAAACGTGTGAGAATGGCCCAACTGTCAGAGGGAGATGTGTAAGGGAACTGCGTGCGAAAGGCCGCAACGTCGCGATGGTTGGAGACGGGATCCCAACCAAAAAGCCGGGCTTTGGGGCATGAGTCCCAATGGAACGGGCGCCCGCGAATCTGGGGACGTTAAGGGGACGATAACAGATGCTCTCCGGTATCATTTTGTATCAAACGATATCCGCCGACACCGTTTGATATCAATCAGTTACATGTCATTGTTGCCCTGTCACGGCAGAGGCCGCAGTTCCACTAACCTTTTTCTCTTGTCTTCCAATCCTGAACATTTCTACACCGACTCTTAGGCGAACATCGGCGCTCGTCACAGAGTGGTCACAATAAAGGGGCCATATTTCTGGGAAGTCGCCGTGGAGGCTCCCTCGGTTCCGGCGTGACTTTCTAATCTCCTCCCGCACGGGTCGGACCACTCGGCCCGGCCGGCAATAGCTCCGGATGGAGGTTTCGCAGCCAAGCTAGGGTGTTGTTCTTGAGTTCCTCCGCGAGTTTCACCATCGCTTCCAATTCCTGATCTGACACGGCGCCTGCAACGTCATAAACCGATTTGTTCCTCTTACTGTTGAACGTCTTGAATCTTTCAATGACCTTCGGGTTGGCTTTTATGGTGAGTTCGAGAGATTCGATTGTTTTTACGTGGTGACCCGCTTGGGTAACGGTGCGAAGACCGGAGGCGCGGAGCGCTGTCGTCGCGACGCTGAGCGCCGCGTTGAAAGCAGCGATAAATCGAAGGTCCGTCGAAACAGCTTCGACCTTTGAATCCGCAAGGCTACGATCCACAATTCCCAGAAGATCCTTGATCTCACCTGTGCTGGTCGGCTCCCGCCTTAGCCAACCGTACTCCACCCACTTTTCTAAGCTCATCCTCGTCTCCTAGCAAAAATTCCTTTTGGCCTTTGAGCACGGCGGTCAAAAAATGATTCCCGCTCGCAAGTTTCGACTTGAATTCCTCGACGGAATACACGGTCGGGTTGATAGGGCGGCCGATGTTTTTCTCCACTGTAGAGAGCCGTGAAAGGATCTCGTCAAGTGTGGCCTTCCCAACAACCATTAGATCAACATCACTCTGTGCCTTTTCTTCCTCGCGTGCGACGGATCCGTACACAAATGCCACAAGGACTCGCTTCGCCAAAGGATGCAATGCCGATCGCAAGACGCTAAAGATGCCAATTGTCTTGTTCACCAGGGCCTGCATCTCTCGAAATATGGGGGCGTGTCGGTTCGCCTGATAGAAAACTTGGCTGCCGAGTGAACTGCGAATGATAAGACCCACTTTCGAGAGGTTTTCAAGCTCTCGTTGAACCGCGCCAACGCTGGCATCTACTTCGCGTGCAATTTGGCGTGTGTAGAATGATTGATCGGCCCTGCCATAGAGCAGGGCGAGGATAGCGCCCCGCGTGCGTCCGAACAGAAGGTCCCCGAGACCGTTGCGTGTACTCATTCCGAGAACAATTGTACTCAGGATGAGAACGCATTTCAAGGGTTAGCTTCGATTCGCTTATCCTCTTTAAGTGTTCTCGTTTAATGGTTCGGCCGACGCTTAGGCGAACATCGGCGCTGGTCACAGAATGGTCACAATAAATCGGCCATCTTGACGAATTAAGTTGTTGAATGAAAAGGGGTTTAGGCTCAAAGAATACAGCCCTGAAAAGGCTGGCGTCGGCGGTTCAACTCCGTCCCTGGCCACCATATTTTCAACGACTTAGCTCGTCGTCCCACCTGGGTTTGGCTCCAATTGGCTCCAAAATAATTTTCAACTAGCTAATTCACCATCCGCGATTGCGGCGGCATGGAAATACTGCCTGTCGCCGCGACCGGCTTTGACGTGCGCGACTCGACCATCGCAGACATCTTGGCCAGTGCGCGCCGCTGTGACTCCGGCACGAACTGCGCATAGATATCCATTGTGGTCGAAATGCGAGAATGCCGCATCTGGCCGTGCACGTCCTTGGGGTTGGCGCCTGCTTCGACCATCCAGGTTGCATGCGAGGTTCGCAAGCAACGCCAGTTGATCCAGGGCAGACCGAGTTTGCGCGCGGCCGGCTTGATGTGCCGCGACAGAATGTTGTTGTCTCGCATGGGCGCGCCCGTCTTAACGGACTGGAACACGAGATCCTCCGGCCGATCAGACTTCACCACCTTGTAATGCCTGACCGCCAGTCCGGCTTTGACGTCAACCGTGAGCTGCTTGAGATGGTGGATGCGCTCAATCACACAGGCTTCAACGCCGATGGTGGCATTGCTCGCCTCGCTCTTTGGTGCATCCCAGTCACCGCGGCAGCAGCGCTCATCTATCGTCAGCGAGTCTGCTCCTACATCCTCCCATTTCAGTCCGATCAGTTCACTGACGCGAAGCCCGGTCCAAACCGCCACGAATACCATGCTGGCGTAAGGCTCGGGGATCAACTCAAGCAACTGTTCGAATTGCTCTGGAGTGACGTGCGGTTTGGTCTTTCGCTTTCCGCGTCTTTCCGCGGGGAGGCGAATTCCTTCGACCGGGTTCTTGACCAGCAATCCGTACTGGACTGCTGAGCCGAGAATGCTTGATAGCACATCCTTTATTTTGTCTTTTGATTCATGTGCTAGGGGCGAGGCCGCCATCCCGCTCGGACTTTTTAATGGCGACCTGGCACACATTCGCGATGGGCAGACTGTCATCCATTCCTTCAAGCATCCCCAAGGCACTGTGATCCAGCAGCTTCTGCCGGATGCTGACGGCTCTGTTTTCGCCGCCACCAACTATGGTCTGCTTGGTTGGCGGAACGACAAGGCATTGACGCTGACCCGAAAGAACGGCCTTCCGTGCGAGCAGGTCTATGCCATCGCCTTCGACCGTAGCAATGACTTGTGGCTGTACATGAACTGCGCACTGGGCCTGGTGACGAGCGCCGACTTTCAGGCTTGGAAGCAGAATCCTGATATCACGGTTCCGGTACGAACCTTCGACGCACTCGACGGCGTGCGACCCAATTATGCTTCGTTCGTCGCCGGGGCCCGATCGGCTGACGGCCGCTTGTGGTTCGCCAACGGTCTGTCCTTGCAGGTCATCGACCCGGAGCATCTCAGTCGAAACATCGTGCCGCCGCTGGTGCACATCGAACAGGTGATCGCGGATCGCGCTACTTATCCGGCTCAGGGTGTGTTGCAACTCCCTCCGCTCACTCGCAATCTGGAAATCGACTACGCCGGCCTTAGCTTTGTCGCGCCGCAGAAAGTACGCTTCCGCTACCGCCTGGGCGGTCGCGACAACGCATGGCAGGAGCCGGGCACGCGCCGTCAAGCGTTCTACAACGATCTCCGCCCAGGGCAGTATCGTTTCCGGGTAATCGCTTGTAATAATGACGGCGTCTGGAACGAGGCGGGAGCCTCTTTTTCCTTTTTTGTTACTCCCGCCTGGTACCAGACAAGGTCATTCATCATCGCCTGTTTTGCAGCTGGGGTTCTGCTCATCATGCTGCTTCACTGGCTCCGTATGCGCCAAGCCACCAATGCCCTGAGTGCCCGTTTCGACGAGCGGTTGGCCGAGCGCACTCGCATTGCCAGAGAGTTTTATGACACGCTCCTCCAGACGATCGAGGGTAGCAAGCTCGTTGCTGATGATGCACTGGATCAGCCGGCTGATCCAGCCCGAATGCGGCGGGCGGTTGAGCAATTGTCTGAGTGGCTTTCTCGAGCGATTCAGGAAGGACGGGCGGCGCTCCAGTCCCTGCGTACTTCGACGACGGAAACGAACGATCTTGCGGAAGGTCTGCATCGCGCTACGGAAGAGTGCCGGATGTTCAGCCCGATGAAAACTTCCTTGTCGGTGCAGGGTGAAACCAGGGAAATGCACCCTGTGGTTCGGGACGAAGTGTATCGAATCGCGTACGAGGCCATCCGCAATGCCTGCGTACATTCCAAGGCCAGCGAATTGGCAGTGGAGCTGAAATACTCTCAGGACCTTTCAATTCGCGTGAGCGACAACGGAGTTGGTATCCCTGCGCCGCTCATCAGCCACGGAAAAGACGGACACTATGGTTTGCGAGGAATGCGCGAGCGGGCCGAACGCATAGGGGGGAAGCTAAAGGTCATTAGCTCCGCAAATTCTGGAACAGAGATCACTGTTGTCATTCCTGGACGAGTTATCTTCCTTCGCCCCGATAAAAGCCCAATCGAGAAAATTATTTCCGTGTTTCGCGATACAAAATAAACCGCATTCCGGTGTCTTTACCAAACCCCAACCACTTCTCTCCATAGTTCCGAACCTGAAGAAAAATACAGGTCCGTCTCTGTAGATTCCGAGGTTTCTGAAAATCGGCGATCCGAATACCTTGGTTGCTGTCGACAAGAATCAATGCAGACGGCCAGACGATATGCGCCAGGCAAAAACATTTGCGACCGCATGAAGCGGAAGGAGATCCGATGAAGAACAACGCAACGGCAATGGGCGTCAGAACACGAATCATCTATTGTGTGCTGGCGATCATGACAATCATGTTAGGCATAGGAGAAAACACAATGGCACAGACGAATACAACGACAGTTGTGAAGAATATCGTTCTCGTCCACGGCGGCTTTGTGGATGGGTCCGGGTGGCAGCACGTCTACAACCTCTTGAAGAAGGACGGCTACACGGTCACCATCGTCCAGAATCCGACGATCACGCTGCCAGACGACGTAGCGGTCACCAAGCGTGCGATCGCGGCTCAGAACGGCCCCGTGATACTCGTGGGTCACTCGTATGGCGGCGCAGTCATCACCGAAGCCGGCAACGACCCGAAGGTGGCGGGGCTGGTGTATGTCGCCGCCTTTGCGCTCGACAAAGGTGAGTCTGTATCTACGTTGATCAAGAGTGCGCCTGCTGGCGCGCCCCAACCGCCGATCCTTCCGCCCGTGGACGGCTTTCTGATGCTCGACAAGGCGAAGTTTCCTGCATCGTTCGCCGGTGACGTGAGCCCGGAAGAGGCCGCATTCATGGCCGACTCACAAGTGCCGTGGGGTGTGGACGCCCTAGGGGGCACCATCAGCGAAGCGGCATGGAAGGCGAAACCCAGCTGGTACCTGCTTACGACCGAGGATCGGATGATTCCGCCCGATGCCCAGCGGCTGATGTCGAAACGCGCTGGTGCAACGGTGGTCGAGATCAAAGGCAGCCACGCCGTGTATGTGTCGCAACCACAAGCGGTGGCTCATATCATCGAAGCGGCAGCAAAAGGTGCCTTGGTGGCGGAGAAGGAAAAAGGCGGAACGAGTGCCGCCGCAGACTAGGCTTTAATTACCACAACTGGATTCGACGAGGCGGAGGTTTCGCAGCACTTGATTCATGCCTACGGAATTCTTCACCTCGTCGAATCCAGCGTCACACTCCCCGCGCTCGAGCCTCGCACACCCCAACGGAAAACCCACACATCTCCACTTAGTGCCCGCGCACGAAAACAAGTGGACTGGGTCCAGGCGCAAATGAGTTGGGTAAGATGACATGAGTTGATCTACGGAACGAGAGATTTGATCTGAGTACCCAGGCAAGCACGATTTTCAGTTAGGGGCAGGCTCTTGCTAGTCTTCGGCCGCAGTACTCAGCGTCCGCAACTGCTTCAGAGTTTCGGAAGGCTCGGATCGAATCGTGTAATCGGCATTGACGTCGGCGGCACGAATGATGCCCCCCTTATCGATTACGTATCGTGCAGGTATCGGCAACCGATATTCCGGTTCATCGTTGAATCTGTCTAGGGTGCTGCCGAATGATTTGTATAGCTCGCGCAAGTAGTCAGGCAGTGTGAAAACGAGCCGAAACTGCTCCGCGATTTTTAGGTAAAGATCCGTCAGAATATCGAACGACAGGTTCAGCTTTTTGTGCAGCGCCCGCGTATACCGTTCGAGCTCAGGAGTGACTACAACAATCTGTGCACCCAAGGCTCGCACCTCGGAGTGAATCTGCTGTAGAGCCTCCAGCTCCATATTGCAGTAGGGTCACCAGTGCCCTCGGAAGAAGCTGACCACCAGGGGCCCCTGGCGGAGGAGATCGGCGGAGTCCACCTGCACATGATCTTGATTGAATAAGGTGAAGCTCGGAGCACGGTCCCCGACCTTCAACGCTCGCCCCTCAATCCCCATAGCCTTGAGCTCGGCCGTGGCACGATGCATTGTTTCGATCACTTCGTGCGGCGCGTTGTATGGCGGAGCTCCGGATTCAAATGATTTCTTAAATTCATCCAGTCGTTCCTGAAGACTTGCCATTGCGTTTCCCTTTCTGCGGCTCGGAACTGAGGATTGAAGAAGTTAGAGAAGTGGACTTCGCAATTTTACTTCAGATCGAGGTGCGTCCTCCATCTACGGCGAGCTTTGCGCCGTAGATGAAACTGGCGTTGTAGCCGGATGGCCTGCCGGTCCCCGTTACGTTTTCGAGGCTTCGACTATCCAGGTGGGGTCGGAGGCTGACTGCCAATCAGTCGAAAACAGCGGTTTTCCCGGGCTTCTGGGCTATCCGGTGTGCCGGTTGTGGGCCAGAATGATGTCCGATTGCTCCTCGACGGCTTCTCGTCTCTCTGGCTGGCTGATAGTCCCGGAGTCGTTCGTCAGTGACCACGACCGCGTTTGGACTAAGCCGCTGGCGCGGCGGACGCTACCGCGTGGTCGGCCCCAGCATTGTTGCCGGTATAAGGTTTGGGTCACAAGGAGGTCACTGTGACCCATCTCAGGAAGCTGATGCTGGACGAGCTCCAGCGTCGCAACTACGCTCAGAACACGGTTCGTTCCTACATCCACGCCATAGAGGATTTCGCAAGGTACTTCCACCGTTCGCCCGATCGCCTCGGCCCAAAACATATTCGCGAGTACCAGGTTCACCTGTTTCGCGACTGCAAGCTCTCACCGGGGACGATCGAAGGTCGTACAGCCGCTCTGCGTTTTCTCTTCGTCAAGACACTCAGGCGACCGTATCTTCCCGATCACATTCCGTTCCCGAAGCGTCAGAGGCGAATGCCCACGGTACTGAGTCAGGAAG
>Ga0208188_1000481_pt1 | contig 25771 bp, 17 predicted proteins | sample June2015DPH_8_50_FD_184698 | JGI IMG/M metagenome (GOLD analysis project Ga0208188, IMG submission 184698) | Peatland microbial communities from SPRUCE experiment site at the Marcell Experimental Forest, Minnesota, USA - June2015DPH_8_40... | ecosystem: Environmental > Terrestrial > Soil >...
CCCGAATTCGTTTCCAGTATCGCCTGCGGAGTCCGCCAAGACTTGCCGTTGTCATTGCTCGCCACCAACAGCATGGCGGGCACACGGCAGCGCTTGCAATCTGGCACGCTTCCGTAGTGCGGATAAAGAACGTAGATCCGTCCCGAACCATCGGCCGCCACCGCCGGCTCCCACTGGTCGCCGCTCGTCAGTCCGACCCGCCTCTGCCCGGAAAATTGCGGCGCCGCCGCCCAAGCCAGGCCGGCCAGCGCACACAACAACACCATAAGCTTGGCGGAGCGCATATAAGCCATCGAACGAAAACCAGGGGGGAGGGAATAAACGGGCCCTTGACCTTGAAACTTTATCTCGAAGCCGGTTGCCGGTCAATCACACTTATGCGCTACACCTTACGGCTGCCCTAGCCAGCGCTCGGCAAAGCCTCGCCTTGTGAAAAGCCCGACTGCGTGCCTGCCATCAGTATGGGGGGGCAATTCTCGATGGTTGGCTAACCGTCCAGCAGGCTGCCGAAAAACTCGATCTAGCACCAGATTGTGGGGGTGGCGCAGCGCTTCAGCGCTGCGATAACTGCATTGTTTTTAGTCCTTTAGCCGCCGAGATCGCACTCTCCGCGGGCGACCAAGATTCAGCAAACTGCTAGTGCTTGAAGGAAATATTCAGACCCGTAGCCAACTGCAGGTCATTCTTTTTCGTCGTCGGAGGCGGGTTGCTGACATAAATATCTCCGAACGAGTTTTGCCAGCCCAGCCACTTATTGAGCTTGGTGACCGTACCGAAGTTGAATGTGCCGCGGTATTGCGAGGTGTCGCTTAGGTCCGGGTAGATGAAGAAGCTTTGCGTGATGACTGTGCCCTTCCCGACCTTGTGCGTGAAGGCCTCACCCAATGTCAAGCCCGCCAGGCTGTCGGACCTGGCGGCGACGAACGTGCCACCGGTCGGAGGCGGCGGAATCGTGAAAGACGAATAGCTTTCATGCGTGTAGTTTGCTCCGACCATCAGATCGAGGGTCGTGGCAGCATTCTTGATCGCGTGCATACCAATACCACCGCCGAGCGTGGACCGTAGACTCAGGTCTTGCAGCGAATTGGAAAGGAAATCGCCATTCCCAAAGCCGAACGCACTCGGGGAGAAATCGTGGTCGTAGCGTGCTCCTCCACCTGTCGAGTTAGCGGTGGTGTGAGGCGATGCCGTCGGCAGATCGTTGGTCGCGTAGACCGAGTTGGTGTAGAGGATCAGCTTGTCGTGGAATCCCGTGCGTGCGGCATTGAAAGCGATGTTCAGGTTCTTGGTCTCGCTGTTGCCACGGGTCACGGCAAAGCCCAGATTCAGACCACCGGCCCAGCCCTCACTCCACCCTGGGTGCAGGCTCTTTTCATACGCCGCCTGCTCGGCCGGGCTACGCACCAAAGTGACAGAAGCCTTCGGCGCCTCCACAGGACCTGCGGTCCTGGTGGCAACGATCACATCGTCGCCGCTCGTGGTCACCGGACCAACCACAGTCTTGCCGCCCAGCGTGACGTTAAGGTCGCCCGCGGACGTTAGACTTTGAATCGCGTCGAACTTCACAGTTACGTCGCCAGCGTAGTCGGTCTTGATCACGAGTTGCTTACCGTCGGACTTCGTAATCGAGCCGGTCAGCCGATCGCCGTTCTTCAAGACGACCTGGTCAGCGAGCGCCGGAATTGCGAGGAACAGAACGAGTAACAGAAGAAAACCTGCCACAAATTTCTTACGCACAAAGACCCTCCTTAAGTGATTCAAAATGAGATGGAATTTCCAATCTAACCTTACGGACACAACGGCTTTCAACAGCCGGGAAGTGAGTTACAGAACTTTTCCCTACCGAATCTACATCAATGAGATTCCGTAACCTTGGACGTTCGAGTCCAAGTGAGGTCTACGGTGCGGAAAGACTGTCAATCCGCGGATCGGCTATAGCGAATACAAAGTTGCTGTGACCACAGCCAGCTGCCGAGCTGCGCTCGGCTTGGACGGGCGAGGCGCCCGTCCCCACACGAGCAGAGTACAGCAACGCTGAACCCGCTCTAGGTTCTGTGCGGCACCGGCTGGCGCGCTTCATTCAACAGCACCAAAGTCATGTTGCTGCGCTTGCTGTCGCGCTCCGCTTGGATGGCTTCCAGACGCATGCGCCACGGCGCAAGATCGAAAGGCTGCTCGGCGGGTTTCGCGACGTATGTGTCAATCAACTCGCGGTAGAAGCGCACGATGCCTGCCACTAAGGGCACGGGATACTCCCGCCCCTGGATCTTCAGGCAGTGAACGCCCAGATCAATGAGCGCCGGAATATCGTCCAGGTAAAAGAAGGCGGCATTCTTGAGCGTGATCACCGGCTCCAGCAGCGCCTTGTCATCGAGCAGCTCCCACTGTTCCAGACAGACCCTGTAATCCAAGCCGCCGCGGTTAGGGCTGCCGCGGAACACGTCCTTGCCGAAATCATCGGCGGTCCGCTCCAACCGCATGTACGGCGACATCCAGCACTTGCCCAGGTACGTGTAGCAATGGTTGGCATGAATCAGGACTTCGATGCCTACATCGATGTCCGCCTCGCGCGAAGCCAGTTCCCGCAGCGTGAGCTTGGTGTCGGCCACCACTTGCGAGACCCCGATCGAGCGATAGAACTTCACATCTTCGTTGTTCAGGATGTTGGCGCCGATGCTGGCGTGCAGAACGAGAGCGGGGAAACAGCGGTGCACCTGTGCGATCGCGCCCATGTCGGTCATGATCGCTCCGTCGATGCCCCAACCGACGAACTTCTCCATCTTCTTTAGCAACGAAGGGATTTCGCTCGACTGCATGTTCGTGTTGATGGCAACGCGGATTTTGGCTCCCCCGCCGTGCGCGATCGCTATAGCTTCATGCAATTTCTCGTCGGAGAGTTCATAGGCGTCACGCCGCCGGCTCCAGCCGCGTGCTCCCACATAGATCGCGTTGGCGCCGTTTTCCACGGCCGCCTTTACCATTTCCAAATTTCCTGCAGGCGCTAATAGCTCAACCATCGCTCACCTCGAAAAACGCAAAAAAATAAATCACTCAGCAGGCCACAGCCGGTTGCGGGCGTTTGCCGACATACTCGGCGCCGGTGCGTCCGAAATAAAAACCATTGCACAAACCTACAGCCGTATGCTCGCGAATCGTATTCCACGCGGACTCGTCCTCCGTCCGATCGCCGGCCGCGGCCCGCTCCAGCGCTGCCCGATAGATCCTGGCAATATTCAGACGGTACGCAGGCGTCTCATAGGCTGCCTCGATCCGGAACACATTGTGTCCGGCCGCGATAAGTGCCGGCAAATGCTCGAGCATGCACACGTCCTTGCCGCTTAGCACGCCCTTTCCCACCGTCCGCATCGCCCAGTCGCCCTGTTTGAGGAACAAGTTTTTCTGGCATAACGTCGGGCATTTCTCCGGCCACTTCTGCTCATATTCCAGTAGGAAGCAGTAATCGGAAACGCCCAGCGGCATTTTGCCATGAACCACCAACTCCGCCGGCATACCCACGCCGCTCGTTATCGCTCCCACTTCGTCGAGGCTGATCTCATAGTTCGGAGTAAAGCGCACCGCACCGTACTCCTTCAACACCTCGGCTCCCGCATCGGTGTACACATTGGCAAATCCCCCTATGTGCGCCGGCATGCCGGGAAACTGCTCATGCACCATGCGCAGCACGCCGAGGTTATGGACCTCGACCGCATCCGCGCCGGCCGCGGCTGCGGTCTCCAGCGCTTTCTGCACCTTGGGCAGCACGTCATTTCGCGGCGCCGCATACGACGTCACGTAGGCACGCAGGCCCTGGCCCTTTACCAGCGCGATGCCTTCCTCGAGGTCGTCCAGGCGCTCCAGGAAGTTGTCCTCGTAAATGCGGCAGTAGATGTTGCCCAGGTAAACCGCGTCATAAGCACTTAGGTCCGATTCGCGGAGGTTTCGCAGGTTGGAGATCGTCGTATTAAGTTCGAAGGGGCCCATTCAACGTCCTTGTACAGTCCACATCACCGGCAGTACAGCCCGGTTCCCATTGGTCGTCTGATCGGTCTTCTGATCGCTCTTCCGCCCGCATTTCCAGGCATCCGCAGCCGCACGGTACGTCCCGATGATAGCACGCACCATCTCCGCCGGAAGGCTGCGGCCCTGGATCTTGATCACGTCCACGCCCGCATCGAGGAACGCCGAGAGTTCCGCCACCGGGCTAATCTGTCGGCTGGGAAACAACCGCCGGTCAGCCTCCACGCCATCTTTCAATAGACTCCACGGCTGCTGGCAGATACGGAAGCAACTGCCCACCCCGCCGCGTTTGACGCTGCCACCTAAACGTTGCGACCCGTCGCCCCGCTCCGCCGCGGCAAAGTTCAGGTAGCTGGGCATCCAGCACTTCCCGAGCTGAATGAACTCCTGCACCATGTGCAGCATGACCTCGATCTGGATCGAGGCCTTCGCCTTCACCGCCGCAATTTCCTGCGGCTCAACATACCCCGGCAGCACCACCGCAGTCGCGCCCAGATTTTGGTAGAAGAGGGCGTCGCTCGTATTCAGCGCGCCGCAGCCGATGCTGGCGGTGATGGCCAATCCCGGCAGCTTCCGCCTGACTTCGCGCAGAAACCCGACGTCGTTCAGGATCACCGCATACAGGCCCCAGTCCGCCAATTCGGCCAACTGGCATAGCAGCTTTTGGCGCTCCTGCGGCTTGGGTATGATGTTTGCCGCAAGCTGTACCTTTTTCCCGAGGGCGTGAGCCAGTTCGATGCACAATCGCAACTGCTTACGGTCAAATTCGCCCCGCGCGCCGCCACGGCTCCAACCCCTCAATCCGACGTACACCGCGTCCGCGCCCGCCTGAAACGCCTGCTCGGCCGCCTCAAGATTGCCCGCAGGAGCCAGCAGCATCGCACACTGCTTGGGCAAGGCCATGTTGGGCAGGTCCATGCCGCAGCCCTTCGCAGTGGAAAGTGGGCTGGCCTGCACCGGTCCATAGCCCCGGATTGCACGTTCAATACCCAAGTTGGCCCCAATTGTTAGCGGCGTCAGTGAGCAATGTCACGCTGAGGTGTGACCGCACCCGAGCAAGTCCCTCTCCCCATGCTGTGAGGGTGTGCTGGAACTTAACCCGCTTCTCCACTTCTCGGTGCGCCCCCAATGGGGACTACTTTCGCCATCATTTACAGTGTAAAGCCCTCTCTGTGCTGTGTCACCAGGAATAGAAGACGAGACCCGCCGACCAGCGAAACAAATGCGACCGAACGCGAGCACATTCTGCGGGCTTTGCGGGAAAGCCACGGGCAGATTGGCGGGCTGAAAGGGGCAGCCGCGCGGTTGGGATTGAAGCAGACAACGCTGCAATCGAAACTGAAGCATTTTGGAATCAATCCGCGGTCAGGATTTCCGGCCCAGTAGTTCATCGCCGATGGACGAGAAAGACCGCGCGCCGGCACGAACGGCGGGGCGTCCGGCCCGACCAGCCGCCGATCACAGCCAACGATGCCGAAGATCAGGCGGTTCGGTTACAATCCTCGCGCACATGAACCGCGAATATAACAAACAATATAGTCACGAATTAGGGCGCGACATGGAGTCGCTGGTCTACGGGCACGCCGGGCCGCCTATCCTCGTGTTTCCGACATCGATGGGACGTTTTTATGAGTATGAAAATGCGGGGATGATCCATGCGCTGGCGGGAAAACTAGAAGCGGGCGCGATCCAGTTATTCTGCGTGGACAGCGTGGACGGCGAGAGCTGGTACAACAAAAGCGTGCATCCGGGCGCGCGGATCTGGCGGCATGTGCAGTACGAGCGCTACGTGATCAACGAGTTTCTGCCGTATTTGAAGTGGAAGAACTGGGCTCCCCAGATCGCGGTAACGGGATGCAGTTTTGGCGGCTATCACGCGCTGAATTTTTCCATGCGGCATCCGGATGTGGTTTCGGCTTGCGTGACCATGAGCGGAGCGTTCGACATCAGGAGCTTCCTCGACGGCTACTACGATGACAATGTCTACTTCAATAATCCACTGGACTACTTACCGAACATGAGCGATGAGTGGTTCCTGAGCCGGTGCCGGCAGATGAGGATTGTGCTGGGATCGTCGGACTGGGATATGTGCCTGGACGCGAACGTGAAGATGGCGGCGATTCTGCATGCCCGGCGGATTCCGCATTGGCTGGATATCTACGGGGACAACAGCAAGCATGATTGGCCGCTGTGGCAGCGGATGGCAGCGAAGTATTTCTAGTGGAGCGACATGCGTCCTCGCCCGTCCCCTGGCAGAGTGGCAGACGGGCGAGGAAGCCCGTCGCTCCACCCGCGGGATTGAGGACACTGATTATGGCAAACAAGAAAATCGGACTTCTTTTTGGTATGGAAGATACGTTTCCGCCGGCTTTGGTCGAGAAGATCAACTCGATAAAGACTGCGGGTGTTACCGCCGAATTTGTGAAGATTGGCGGCATCAGGATGGATGAGCCCAAGAAGTACCACGTGATCATTGACCGCATTTCGCAGGACATTCCTTTCTACCGGGCGTATTTGAAGAACGCGGTCCTGCAAGGGACGACGGTGATTAACAATCCGTTCTGGTGGACGGCGGACGACAAGTTTTTTAATTACGCCCTGGCGCACAAGATGGGCGTGGCGATTCCGCCTACCGTGATTTTGCCGCATCATACGCACCCGCCGGATACTACCGGCAAATCCATGCGAAATTTGATCTACCCGCTGAATTGGGAAGAGGTGTTTGCCTATGTTGGGTTTCCGGCGTTTTTAAAACCTTACGCGGGCGGCGGCTGGAAGCACGTCTATAAGGTGCATTCTCCGGAGGAGTTCTTCCATAACTACAATCAGACCGGCGATCTTTGCATGACGCTGCAGCATGGCGTGGAGTTTGAGGATTACTACCGCTGTTATGTAGTGGGGCAGGAGAAAGTGCACATCATGAAGTACGATCCGAAGGCTCCGCATCATGAGCGCTATGTGAAGGGGAATCCGCAGCCGGGCACGAAGTTAAAGGGGCGGATGGAGAAAGATGCGCTGGCGTTGTGCCGCGCGCTCGGCTACGACCTGAACACAGTGGAGTTTGCGGTGGAGGATGGAGTGCCTTATGCGATTGACTTCATGAATCCGGCGCCGGATGCAGAGGTTACGTCGGTGGGGCAGCAGAATTTCCAGTGGGTGGTGGACGCGGTGGCGGAGATGGCTGTGAAGAAAGCGCTCAGCGGGGGAAATCAGGTGGAGGAATTGCGCTGGGCGGCATTTTTGAATGGGCCGGAGATCCGGCCACATTAAATACAGAAGAAAGCGTAGATTCCACATCAAGAGTTTCACGTGGCATCGATCCAGTCGAGGATCTGTGCCAAAGCCCACACCACGAAGTGCCTGGAGGCTTTGAGCGTGTCTGAAAAACTGCAAATTTCCGATTTTCAGACCTACCCGGTGAGAGGCAAAGTTCCGGGTCTGGCTACTCTTTTCTGCGTAGCACAAAATCCAACCCGACGGCGACGTAGACAAACGCTCCGGCGTCCGTATGTTCGCGGGAAAGAATGCCCCCACTACCACCTTCAACAACCCATCGCATGTTCTCCGAGACGCGGGCGCTTGCGCCAATGCTCGCCATGGGAACGACTGCACCGGGAGGGACGTTCGAACCCGCGAACGGCCCCCCAGAACGTCCGTGCGCGGCGGCCAGCCGGACAGAAGCGTAGGGGGCCCAGCCGTTTCGTTTCCCGCCAGGGATGCCCATGGTCGCGCCTACGTCGCCAGTTAGACTCTTGCCCTCCGTATCGTCTCCTAATCCGGTCCCAGTCTCGAGACCGCAAGTTCTTCAGGAGTTCGTATCTTGCCGTCATGGTCGCAGAGAACGACTGAAAACTGGAATGTTCGGTGCCTTGGAAATCGAACCCCCAGTCCAAGCGATGCGTCAGACCGAGGTCCCATCGGCCAAACCAATTTACTCCGGTTTCGTGAGCGCACGGTGCTGGGAACAGATTGCCCCAGGCGCCCGCGGCAAAGCGACTTCGTTGGCCCTCGCAGGAGTCGTGCCGGGGCCAACGAAGGCGAGCACCGGAGGAAGGGGTGCCACATCCTTGCAGCCCGGAACCACTTGGTTCGTCTGAGCCTTAGGTTTGCCGATAAGCCGACGAACAGGAAAAATGCAAAAGCGACTTGGCAGCAATCTCTGCCACACGTTCTCATTATCTGCGTGCACCCCTTTTTAGCTTTGTCTGCATCCCACACTACCTGGCCTCTCCTCGATTGCGCGAGCCAATTTCGCCGTGTGATCATTTAATCTTCACGCTCCTAGCGGCAAAGTCAAGAATAGTCCAGATTTATGCGGCCAATGCAATTGCAACGATGGGGCTAGATGTCCGCACTGGCGTTCGTGCTGTCCCCACGCAATCTTATCCGCGTCATAGCCGACATTGGTATACTGACTGAGCTTTCTGCCAGAGCATCCTCCCGCCTGGCAGCTCTGGATGCCGCGATGAAGCCTACATTCACGCTTGGAATCGAAGAGGAGTATCAGACCGTCGATCCCGAGACTCGGGACCTTCGGTCACATATTCAAACCGAGCTCATCGAGAAGGGCAGATTGATCCTGCAGGAACGGGTTAAGACAGAGATGCATCAATCGGTGGTGGAAGTGGGGACGAAGGTTTGCGCCAATATCAAGGAAGCCCGTGAAGAACTGAAGAATCTGCGGCGGCAAATCATCCGACTGGCACGGGAGAATGGGTTGCGGTTGGCTTCGGCCGCGACGCATCCGTTTGCCGACTGGCGCGTGCAGGAAGTGACGCCGGGCGAGCGCTACAAAAACATTGTGGAGGATATGCAACTGGTGGCCCGGGCCAACCTGATCTTCGGGCTGCACGTGCACGTCGGCATCGAGGATCGCGAGACGCTGATCCACATGATGAATCATGCGCGGTATTTTGTGCCGCACCTGTTGGCCTTGTCCTCGAATTCGCCTTTCTGGCTGGGGATGGATACGGGGCTGAAATCGTATCGCTGCAAGGTGTTCGACAAATTTCCGCGGACGAACCTGCCGGATTTTTTCCCGAGCTGGGGCGAGTACGAGAATTACGTCAAGCTGCTGGTGAAAACGAACTCGATCGACAACGCGAAGAAGATCTGGTGGGACATCCGGCCGCATCCATTCTTCGACACGTTGGAGTTCCGGGTTTGCGATCTACCGATGCGCCTCGACGAGACGATTGCGCTGGCGGCGCTGATCCAGGCGACGGTGGCAAAACTGTACAAGCTGTACTCGCAGAACCAGGGATTCCGCCTATACCGCAGGTCGTTGCTGATGGAGAACAAGTGGCGAGCTGCGCGCTATGGAATCAACGGAAAACTGATCGACTTCGGTAAGTCGATGGAAGTTCCGGAGCGCGAACTGATCGAAGAGTATCTGGAATTCGTCGATGACGTGCTGGACGAACTGGATTGCCGGGAAGAAGTGGAGTACATCCGCGAAATTATGCAGATGGGCACGGGCGCAGACCGGCAGTTGGACGTGTACCGCAAGTCCGGCGACATGAAAGCCGTGGTGGACTACATCATTGAGGAGACTGAGGTGGGCGTGGACGAGGTGGATAGTTTGCCCACCGCCAAGGCCGTCTGATGAGCTTGATGAAGACTTTTACGAATACGACGGAACAACCCAATCGACAACTGAACAAGCTGGCTTTTGATCCGCACCTGACGCCGGGGGCGCGGAATGCCGTGCGCGTGTGCCTGCGTGTGCAGCCCTCGGAAAAAGTCACGGTTATCACCGATGAAGTGAGCCTGGAGATTGCGGCGGCGCTGGTGCGCGAACTGGAAGAGATCGGCTGCCGCTACCAGACGTGGGTGCTGGAGGATGTGGCGACCCGTCCGCTGACGGATTTTCCGCTGGCCATCGCGGAGGATCTGGAGTCGAGCCAGGTCAGCATTTTTGCGGTGCAAGCACAGACCAACGAATTGAAGTCTCGCATGCAGATGACGGATGTGGTGAATCGGCGCAAGATCCGGCACGCACACATGGTCAACATCAACAAGCGAATCATGCTGGAAGGCATGCGCGCGGACTTCCAGAAGGTCGACCGGCTAAGCGTGAAGGTAATGGAAACGGTGCGCCGGGCGAAACAGATTCGGGCAAAGACGCCCGCCGGGACGGACTTGGTAGCGGATTTGAACCCCAATTACCGCTGGGTGAAGACCAGCGGAATTATCAGTACCGAAAAGTGGGGGAATCTGCCGGGTGGTGAAGTGTTCACAACACCCGGCGAGGTGAACGGCACATTTGTTATTGATGGAGTGGTGGGCGATTACTTGTGCGCGAAATTTGGCGATTTGAAGGCGCATCCGCTGACCATCCAGGTAAAGGAGAATCGCCTGGTCGAAGCGCACTCGGCGAACAAGGAATTGCAAGACGATTTCTGGGCTTACACCCATAAGGATGAGAACAGTAACCGGGTGGGCGAATTTGCGATTGGGACGAACATCGAACTGAAAGATGTGATCGGTGAGATCCTGCAGGACGAAAAATACCCAGGCGTCCACATCGCGTTTGGAAATCCGTATGGGGCGCACACAGGAGCGGAGTGGTATTCGTCGACGCACATCGATGTCGTGGGTCGGAATTTCGATATCTGGGTCGACGGCGAGCAGATCATGCGGCGCGGGCAGTTTCTGATTGAGGCGTAGGGTGTGTGGTGGCGGGGCTTCGCCCCGCCGGGACGGGGCACAGTCCCCGTCACCACACCAGCTTCTATGATTCCCTCCTACCGACAAGACTTCAATTCGCGATTGACTCCTGAAAAATACGCGCGGTTGCGGCGCGAGATGACTTCGCGGTGCGGGATGGAAGTTCCATTCGCTCTTTGCGAGACGCCTTGCTTCTTCCCGGCGGAACTGGTCAAGCGCATGGGAGAAGATGGCAAAGCGCTGATCCGGCAATTGGTGGAGAATCCGGAGTATCGGGCGCGCTCGGAGGCTTCGATTCCCGCGAAGTTTCGCGTGCCGAATGAATCGCCGCATCCGATGTTTATCCAAGTGGACTTCGGGCTAGTGCGGGATTCGGCGGGCGAGTTACAGCCGAAGCTGGTCGAGTTACAGGCCTTCCCTTCCCTTTACGCATATCAGCCGGTTTTGGCGCAGGCTTATATCGATGTGTTTGGCCTTGACCCCACGCTTCGCTACTTTTTGAGCGGGCTCGACTCGGCTTCTTACCCTCAGCTTTTGCGGGATGCGATTGTGGCGGGGCACGATCCGGCGAATGTGGTGTTGATGGAGGTATATCCCGAGGAGCAGAAGACGCGTCCAGATTTTCTGCTGACGGAGAAGCTGCTCGGCATACGGACAGTGTGCATAACCAAGATTCGCAAACAGGGGCGACGGCTGTTTTATGAGGAGCGGGGCAAGCAGGTGCCGATTGAGCGGATTTATAACCGCACCATCGTGGACGAACTGGAGCGCAAGGGCGTGACTCTGCCGTTTGACTTTCGCGATGAACTGGATGTGGAGTGGGCGGGGCATCCGAACTGGTATTTCCGGATGAGCAAGTATTCGATTCCATATTTAAAGCATCCGTCGGTGCCGCGGACGTGGTTTCTGCATCAACTGCCGGAAGTACCGGCGGATCTGGAGAATTTCGTGCTCAAGCCGCTGTACTCGTTTGCCGGACTGGGCGTGGTGATTGCCCCATCGCGCGCGGACGCTGACGCGATTCCTGCGGCGAAGCGCAGCGCATACATTCTGCAGGAGCGATTGAATTTCACGCCGGTGGTGGAGACTCCTTACGGCGCGACCAAGGTCGAACTGCGTTTCATGTATGTGTGGCTCGATAAGTTGATGCCGGCGCTGACGATCGTGCGCATGGGCCGCGGTCTGATGATGGGCGTGGATCAGAACAAGAATATGGCTTGGGTAGGATCGTCGGCGGCGCTGGTGAGTGATTAGCAATTCGACAACGTGATCGTTAAGACGGTGCAGGAAGGGGCGTCTCGCCCGTTCAGCCGGGCGGGGACGCCCGGCTCTCCACCGACGCTCTCCCCAATCTCGGTTGACCCGACTGGGATGACAGCCTACCATTACGCCTTCACGGGCACGGGCCAGCTTTCAGCCCTACCCGTAGAATCAAAGGCCACGGCGGACAGGAGTGTCCGCCCCACACACGACCATGGAGATAGTCGGGCAAACGGTGTCCCATTACCGCGTGCTGTCGAAGCTGGGCGGCGGCGGAATGGGGATTGTTTACGAGGCGCAGGACCTCCGCCTGGGCCGGCATGTCGCGCTGAAATTCATCCCCGAGCACCTGGCCACCGATCCGCACTCGCTGGAACGATTTATGCGAGAGGCGCGCGCCGCATCGCAGCTCAACCATTCCAACATCTGCACCATCCACGACATTGAGGACAACAACGGGCACCCCTTCATCGTCATGGAAAAGCTCGAAGGCCAGAGCCTGAAGCAGCGAATCCACGGTCAGGCTCTGGATCTTGAAGACCTGCTGGACATCGCCGTGCAAGTGGCGGACGCGCTGGCGGCCTCCCATGCCAAGGGCATTGTGCACCGCGACATCAAACCGGCAAATATCTTTCTGACTCCGAATGGGCAGGTGAAGATTCTTGACTTTGGGCTGGCGAAGCTGGCCAAGTCCAACGACCAAGGTGTAGGCACGACCACGGACACGTCGCTCGAGGAATCGCTGACCCAGGTGGGAGTGATTCCTGGGACGGCGGTCTATATGTCGCCGGAGCAGGCGCGCTCGGAAGACCTGGACGTGCGCAGCGACATATTTTCATTTGGCGTGGTGCTCTTCGAGATGGCCACCGGCAAGAAGCCGTTCACCGGAACGAACGTGGTGATGACGCTGCATGCGGTGATCAATTCGAAGCCGGCATCGCCGCGGTCGATCAATCCCGCGGTGCCAGCGGAACTCGAAGCCATCATCGGAAAAGCGATGGAAAAGGACCGCAACCAGCGCTACAAGAACGCGGCGGAGATGAAGGCCGACCTGGTGAAGTTGAAGAAAGAGACGGATCCGACGTTGCGGAGCGGGCTTCGTCGGGTGAGTGGACTGCAGGTGGCCACGAACACGTTCCAGAAGTCGAGTGCGATGCGGACCTGGGTCATCGCTGGAATGGCGGCGATGCTGATCGCGGTGGTGGCAGCGGCGGGAACATCGTGGCTTAAACATAGAGTAGCGACGGTGGAGGCGGGAATCCGAACGATCGCGGTGTTGCCCTTGCAGAATATTAATAACGATGCGGAGAGCGAGTTTCTGCGGTTTGCGCTGGCGGATGAGATTGCGAACGCGCTGACTTATGCGCATTCGCTGGAAATCCGGCCCTCGATGTCAACGCAGAAATACGCTGCAGAAGCGGACCCGACAAAGGCCGGCCGCGAGTTGGGTGTGGGCACGGTGGTGTCGGGACACTTTCTGCGTCAAGACAAGATGGTGATGGTGACGCTGGAAGCGGTGGGGGTGAAAGAGAACAGGGTCATCTGGACCGGCACGCTGAGCGCACCGGTCGATAACTTGATCGCTCTGCGTAACCAGATGGCGAAAGAAGTGCGGAAGGAACTGTTGCCGGCTTTGGGGATCGCCCGCGAGGCGGTGGAAGCGGGCAGTACTCCGGCGAATCGCGAAGCGTATGACGCGTATCTGCGAACGCTGGCCATTCCGCGCGAGGTCAAATCGAACAAGGATGCGATCGAGATACTGGAGCACGTGGTGAGCCTTGATCCGAATTACGCGCCGGCGTGGGAGGTGCTGGGACGGCGGTATTACTTCGATGCGATTTACTCGGACGGAGGCGATGCGGCATATCAGCGCTCCAATGAGGCGTATCATCGGGCCCTCTTGCTGGAACCGGGACGGGTCAGCGCAGCGGGACTACTGGCGGCGCAGGAAGCCGAGGGCGGAAACCTCGACCGGGCTTATCTTGACGCCCGGGCATTGGTGCAGAGGCGTCCGGATGCCGCGTATGCGCATTTTTCGCTGGCGTATGTACTGCGCTACGCGGGGCGGCTGGATGAGGCGCAGAGCGAGTGCGACAAAGCTTTGGCGATCGATACGAATTATAACTGGCGAACGTGCGCGCTTGCTTTTGCTGAGACCGGAAAAACCGTGCGTGCCATGCAGTTTCTTGAGCAGGATACGGGCTCGGAATGGTCGAATGCGGTGCGAGTTTCAGTGCTGATGCGGCAGGGGAAGATGTTGGAAGCCCAGCAAGCCGCGCCGCAGATGACGGAAAATCCCATGTGGATGCGTGGACTGGTAGAGGCATGCCTGGCCAAGGCGCCAGCAACAGATATCCACCGGATGGCAGAGCAGGCAGAAAACGAATTATTGGCGAAACAGAATCCCGAAATGAAGTATCACCAGGGTACTTTGCTGGCGGCTTGCGGCGAAAAGCAGATTGCATTCGCGTTTCTGCGCCAGGCCGTGGCCGGCAATTATTGCGCGTACCAGGCGTTGCAATCGGATCCGCTGCTCGCGGGGGTGCGCGGGGATGCGGAGTTCCATCAGATTGTCCAAGCGGCGGCGGATTGTCAGAAGAAGTTCGCGACGGCGCAGGGGATGATCAGGTAAGGCGAGGCGGGGGTTTTGCCTCACCTCGCAACGAGTGGCCGTTTCCATGAATTGTCATCCCGAGCGAAGCCAGGGATCTCCATTTTGCTGCGAACTGCAGATCCCTGGCTTCGCTCGGGATGACAGATCTAGAAAATTGAGCGTTGCCTAGGTTATTTATTTGCTCCTTTCGTTGAGTAAAATCCATCAGATGGTCATGTTTGCGATGCGGAAGAAGTTCGGGCTCGGATCAGTGTGCGGCAGGCTTGCGACTGCGATGCTGCTGGTTGCTCTGGCACTTTCGGCCGTGATGTCCGCCGCTGCACAGACGCCGGAAAAAATCGCGGCCCATCATAACGTTGATCATTACTACGAACCGCTCCCCCAGGAAACCGGTGCAGCGGGCCTGAAGCTGATGCTGCGACGCTTGCAGACGACGGCGCGGCTGATGCAGGTAGATGCGCATCCAGATGACGAAGACGGCGGCATGTTGACGCTGGAGGCGCGCGGGAAGGGCGTCTCCACGTTGCTGATGACGCTGACCCGCGGTGAAGGTGGGCAGAACAAGCTGGGCAGCAATCTGTTCGATGTGCTCGGTGTGGTGCGGACACTGGAGGTGTTAGCAGCCGACCGCTACTACGGAGTGGAGCAACGTTTTTCGCGAGTCGCGGATTTCGGGTATTCGAAAACTCCAGAAGAAACTTTTCAAAAATGGCAGGGGCATGACATCGCGCTCGCCGACATCGTGCGCGTGGTCCGCACGTTTCGTCCGGATGTGCTGATTGCGCGCTTCTCGGGGACGGAGCGCGATGGGCACGGGCACCACCAGGCTTCGGCGATCCTGACGAAAGAAGCATTTCGCGCAGCGGCCGACCCTAATCGTTTTCCGGAGCAAATAAGAGAAGGATTGCAGCCCTGGCAACCGAGGAAGCTGTACATCGGAAACGTATGCGGCTTCGGCGCTTCGACCTGCGACGCGGCCAATTACACGGTCAGGCTGAACACCGGGAAAGAAGACCCGTTGCTGGGCGAGTCATACGTGCAGTTTGCGATCGAGGGATTGCGGCATCAGCAATCTCAAGCGCTGGGCGGCGTCTCGATTCCCAAGGGCGATCGATTTGCCTATTACAAACTGGTGGATTCGGTCGTTGAATCTCCAAAGGACAGAGACGGCCACGAGCAGGACTTCTTCGATGGCGTTGATACCACGCTGCCGGGGCTGGCGTCAAGGCTAGGGAATGAAGAGAAGAAGGCGCCGTGGCTGCGTGAGCAACTATCTCGGATCGAGCAAAGCATTGCCGAAGTTGGGCACGACCCTGATAGCGACTGGGCAAAGAGCGCGATGGCCCTCCTGAGCGGACGAAAAGCAGCGGATGATCTGTTGCAACGCGTTCAACAATCATCGCTGTCGGATAACGAGAAAAAGTTGCTCACGAGTGAACTTGAGATGAAGCGTAATCAGTTCCAGCAGGCAGCGAACGTCGCGCTGGGAGTCAAATTGACAGCGACGTACGACGCCCCACCCGCGTCTTCTCCCGAATCGGCAGCGATGGCCGTTCCGGGGAAAAGTACCGCCGTGAAGGCGTTGGGAATTGCAAGTGGGGGGATGCCGATTTCGGCAAGGTTGATCTTAGACGCACCGGGCTGTCAGCGAATCGTAGAAGGAGCAATGGCAGCCGACAAACTTTCGGCAGCTTGGTTCGACTTCCGCGTCACGCCCTGCGACAAGGCCGGTTACACCCGCCCCTACTGGCACCGGCACGATCCCGAGCGCGAGGCGCTGAACACGATTGACGAACCGCAATATCAGACGCTTCCCTTCCCGCCTCCGCCATTTCACGTGCGAATGGAATACCAGTACGAGGGACTCACCGGCACAATCGAAGTCCCGGTCATGGTGAAATTCAAATGGCCGGACGGGAGCGAGGGCGAGCATCCGCTGGCGGTCGGCCCGGAGTTCTCAATTGCTTTGTCACCGTCGAACTCGGTCATCCCATCGGACAAGCGAGGCAGTACGAGCGTAAAGACGACGGCACGCGACCAGAGCAGCGATTCCGAAGCGCGGATTGCGCTGAATGTCCCGAATGGGTGGCGTGCAGAACCGGCAAATGAGTCCGTCGACATTCCGAAGGACGAATCGAAGGACGCTTCGTTTCATGTCTTCCCTTCCGAGTTAAAGGAAAGCCAGACTCATATTCGAGCGGAACTCACGAGCGGGGCAAAGGTCTACGGCGAGGGATATGCGGTGGTCACGCGCGAAGATCTCGGCACGTTTTATTACTACCAGCCGGCCGTACAGCACGTCAGTGTCGTCGACGTGAGGGTCCCCAAACACTTGAAGGTCGGCTACATCATGGGCGCGGGGGATGACATTCCGACGGTGCTCGAACAGATCGGGATGAATGTCACGATGATTCCGGCTGACAAGTTGGCAAGCGAGGACCTGAGCAAGTATCAGACGATTGTGCTGGGCATTCGCGCTTACGACACGCAGAAAGATGTGATTGCAAATAACCAGCGGCTGCTCGAGTTCGTCAAGAATGGTGGGCGCTTGGTCGTGCAATACAACACGCTGGGATCGTTTGGGGTGCCGATCGATTTTAACTCGGGCAAATACACGCCGTATCCGGCAACCCTCAGCCGGGTGCGGGTTTCTGTGGAAGAGGCGCCGGTTGCGATTCTCGATGCAGCGAACCCGATCTTTCATTCTCCCAACGAAATTACTCAGAAGGATTTCGAGGGCTGGGTGCAGGAGCGCGGCCTCTACTTTATGTCGCAGTGGGACAGCAATTTTACACCGCTGCTCGAATCGCATGATCCGGGTGAAGGCGAGCAAAAGGGCGGGCTGCTCCTGGCCCATGACGGCAAGGGAACGTACATCTATACGGGATATGCGTTCTTCCGGCAACTTCCGGCGGGCGTGCCGGGAGCGGTGCGGCTGTTTGTAAATCTGATCGGCAGTCGCTAGTGCAGTCGTTGGTCGTTAGTCGTCGGTCGTTCGGGGAGTCCACTACGGCAGAAGATCAGGTTCGCCAACGACTAACGACCATCGATCAACGACTTATTTCATGACAATTCCACTTGAAGGCGAATCCGACACCAAGCCGCAACTCGTCCGCGGCATTGGCCTCGGCTCGGCGACCGCGCTGAACATGATTGACATGATCGGCGTGGGCCCGTTTATTACGATCCCGCTGATCGTGACGGTGATGGGCGGTCCGCAGGCCATGCTAGGCTGGGTGCTGGGCGCAGTTCTGGCCATCTGCGATGGACTGGTATGGGCGGAACTGGGCGCGGCGATGCCGGGGTCGGGCGGGTCTTACCGGTATCTCCAGGAGATTTACGGTCCGCAAAAATTGGGACGGCTGGTTTCCTTCCTTTTTATTTGGCAACTCTCGTTCAGCGCTCCGCTGTCGATTGCTTCGGGAGCGGTGGGGCTGTCGCAGTATGCGGCTTTTTTCTGGCCGGGTCTGGAGCGCGTGTGGTCGACGCACACGTGGAGCGCGCGTCTGCCCTGGGCTGGAACCCTGCAACTGACCTGGGTCGCGATGCCGGCGACGCTGGTCGCGATCGGCGTTTGCATGCTCACCGCTTTCTTGCTTTACCGCCGGATCACTGCCATCTCCCGGCTTAGCAAGGTGCTGTGGGTAGGAGTGATGGGAACAATCGGATGGATTATTTTGGCGGGCCTCACCCATTTCAACGCCCATCGGGCATTCGATTTACCTCCGGGCGCGTTCTCGCTTTCGCGCGGCTTCTTTCATGGACTCGGCGGGGCAATGCTGATCGCCGCCTACGACATCGGCGGTTACTACAACGTCTGTTTCCTCGGCGACGAGGTTAAGGAACCGGCGAAAAATATTCCGCGGGCGCTGTTCCTATCCATTCTGGCAGTCGTGTGTCTCTATATCGTGATGAATGTGAGCATTCTCGGCGTCATCCCGTGGCGGGAGATGGCGAACTCGGGCGCGGCGAACAGCAAGCTGTATGTGGTCTCGACGCTGATGGAGAGAGTTTACGGACATGGAGCGGGGTCGGTTATCTCGGTCCTGGTAATGTGGACAGCGTTCGCTTCAGTATTTTCGCTGACGCTCGGTTATTCCCGTGTACCGTATGCGGCGGCATTGGACGGGAATTATTTTCGAGCTTTTGCGCGCGTCCATCCCGTTCACCGGTTCCCCTATGTTTCTGTGCTGGCGCTGGCGGGAGTGGCGGCGCTGTTCTGCTTCCTGCGGTTGGCGGATTTGATTGCGGCGTTGGTGGTGATTCGCATTGTTTTGCAGTATTTGGTGCAGGCGGTAGGCGTGATTGTGCTGCGCATTCGGCGTCCAGAGATGGCGCGTCCGTTTCGGATGTGGCTTTATCCGGTGCCGGCACTGGTGGCAGCGGGGAGCTTCGTTTTCATTCTGGTTTCGCGCACGGGATTTTTGCGAGAGATCCGGTATGCCGCGGTGATTCTGGTGGTGGGGATTGTGGTTTATTGTGTGCGGGCTTGGCGGCGGCGGGAGTGGCCGTTTGGGGGTGGGGCGTTGGGCGCTGAAAGTTAGTCGGGCGTAACTACCTGGTATCCCCACCCCCCTCCCCCCCTGTCTAGTGGAATCAGGGAGTTAGCGGGAATTTTTCGCTTCGGTCTTTGAAAAATAAGGACTTATATCAAAGTATTCCGGAATAAGGACTTAGGGGGCAGCCGTCAGCTTTCAGCCGTCAGCCATCAGTAAAACCTAGCTACCGACCGGCTGGGACAAGGCCTTCAAGACAAATGAAAAAGGGTGCGAAGGGTGCCGCCCCCTTTTCTTATCTCTAACTCTATTATATCAATTCCGACCCACCTGACCGCCAACTTTTTCGACTTTATTTTCCTAGCCAATTCAATGACTTACGCGGAAAACCGTCAAAACAGGGGCTTGACAAGATTTGCCAGAATCGAGGAGCAGGTCTCGAAGCTTTGCTGGTGGGGTCGCCCGGCTTGGCCGACGCCAATGTGATCGACGCGATTGGGTGGTTTTGAGCGTTATCGGGAGTAGAGTCGAGAACAGGCGCAGTGACTGTAGTCTCCCGGTGGTTATTTGACTGGGCTTTCGCCGCGTCACCTCAGTCCGGTTTGGCCTGGTTCCTGTTTCCTGTTCCCGCTCATCGAACCGGACTGGCAGATTTCCCGCATCCGGCTCTCGGAAAAGACTCACGCGTTCGCCCACGGATGGTTCGCGGTCCTGTGTGGTAACTGGACCAAGCCATACACAGAGTGCAGAGACGCTTCCGGAAATCGTTGGTATGCCGGTCGCGGCTCTTTGTGTTTGTCGCATAACCACCGACGCAGCCTCCGGCGGGCGTGTAAGTCGACCGCACTGTAGGCTTTGCTGACTGGCCCCAGACAGAAGTAGTTGGCCCAGCCGATCATCATCCGATTGAGCCTGTCCACGACTGTCTTCGAATCTTGCCAGACTTTGTCACGTCCGGTTTCATCGCTGATATCTCGACAGATACGCTGCACTCGTTTCTTCGAGGGTGCCGTGCCGAGAAAGACACGGCCCCTTCGCATCGAGTAGCAGCGCCCGAACGTATACCCCAGAAAGTCGAACTTCTCTTCCGGCAGCTTGCAGACCCGCGTCTTCTTTTCGTTCACCGTCAACTTCAGCTTCGTCATCATGTTCCGCATCGTGCCTAAGGCCTCTTCGGCGTTGCCACGGCAGCAGATCACGAGGTCATCGGCATAGTTCACGATGTACGCTTTCCAACGCTTTTCGTGTCCCAGCTTCTTCCATCCGAGCACGAACCGGCGCATGTACAGATTGCTCAGCAACGGGCTGATCGGAGAGCCCTGTGGACTCCCTCGACCTTCGTCCCGATTGCGCGTGCTTCGATGCTTGTTTCCACGCTCGTCCGTCTCTTCGACCGGAGCTTCCAGCCACATCTTGATCAGATGAAGCATCGCCCCATCGACGACTCGGCGAGCTACCGACTTTAGAAGTTCGGAATGTGGAAGGGTATCAAAGTAGCTGCTGAGATCTGCGTCGACGATTTCTCCATGGCCAGTATTGATCAGCTTGTGGACGTGCTGTACTGCGTCCAGTGCGCTGCGGTCTCGCCGATAGGCATACTGTTCCGGCTGCAGATCGGCCTCGAAAATCGGTTCGAGAACCAGAACTGCCGCCATTTCCGCTGCCCGATCGCGGATAGCGGGTACCCCTAACGGCCGCTGTTTCCCGTCCGGCTTGGGTATGTACACCCTCCGCACGGGCAGTGGTTGATAGGTTCGGCTTTTCAGCTCTTGCGCCAGTTCGTCCAACCATCGCTCTCTTCCATACGCCTCGATGTCCTCGAAGCTTTGGCCGTCGACTCCTGCCGCTCCGCCATTGGTTTTGCAGCGTTCATAGGCGAATGCCAAGACATCTTTCCGGTACACCTTGTCGTACAGCGCATAGAAACGAAAGTCGGGCGATTCCTTCGCTTTTGCGTGCAACGCCGTCTGCAACTTCTGAACACGGAATGGAGTTGTTAGGCTCATCGCCAATCCCTCGGTCCTTTGTCGCTTGTTGCGTTCGTCTTTAACTGAGGCCCCTTCCCTCCACCGGAGTTACCCGGCTTCTCTGGTACTACGGACCTCTCCGTCACCCCATACGGCCCGGCCTGTCTCTCGCGAGTTGCCAGTTGATCCCGACCTCGATCTCCGCTGGGGCTTCCCGTGTTGCCTCTGGTCTCCTCTGCGTACATGCCATCGCCATTACCCCGGCAGGTTCAATGGAGCTTGTTCGCTCGTCTATCTCCATTGCCAGCGGCCTTCCCTGTGTAACAGTGAGGTCGGCTCCTGCAATTGTTTTTTCGAGGCCTGCTCAGCGTTCACTCACGTTATGGCCTGCACGCTCGCCGAGTCGCTATACGACCCTCTACATCGAAAGCTCCGACAGGTTTGTTGCCTCCGCCGCCGCTTCGATTGCTTCCGGGTGGAGCGAACCAGTTCCCGGGCGGGAGCTGCACCCGCTGAAGCCCAGCGCCTTTCACGGCGCACTGTTACACCAACTAACGAAGCCAGCGCCGAATCGATCGTCTCATCTATCATTGCCCTTTTATGAACCGCCGCGTGGAGCCCGGGGACAAAGCGGGATTGACCGCAAAAGGTTAAAGTGAGACACTCAGCCCGGTTGCTTTATGACTGCTAGAAATGCAGCGCGGGTGGCAGCCAGTAGTTGTATTGGGGCCGTGTTCCTCCTTTGTTTTCTCGCGGTGCAGGCGTCGGCGCAGGGGGGCCGCTCCTCCTCCCCACCCCCCGGGTCCACAGCAACAACCACACTCTACCAGGTCCAAAGCGACGAGAAGCTGGTGCGTGTCTTCGCGTACGCGGAGGACGGCAAGGCTCACCTTGACCGGCAGTCGGTCATAAAGATCACAGACCTTTCGACCCACAGCGTCAAATGGCAGGCCACTGATGAAAAATCGGAAGCCGCACTGGGTCTGCCTTTTGGCAATTACGAAATCGAGATTAGCGCAGTCGGATACTTGAGCGAGCGAAAGGAGTTCCAGGTCAATACTCAGCACATTACGATTCGGATAGAGTTTGCCCTCCGTCGTGATCCTTCCGCAGTGGACTTTGAGATCGCCGATGCGGCGCTGCCCCCCAAGGCGCGCGGAGATGTCAAGCATGCCGTTTCTGCTCTCAAGTCGGCGAATCTCAAGGAGGCGAAAAAAAGATTGTACGCGGCTTACAAGCTGGCGCCGTCGAATCCAGATCTGAACTACCTTATGGGTTACCTCTTCTTTGAGCAACGAGATCTCGCTCAGGCGGCGAGTTACCTGACGACCGCTGCGAATTTTAGTTCGCGCAACGTGCGCGTGTTAACGCTGCTCGGTCACGTGCAGCTCATGCAAGAGAACTATGTTGCCGCGGCGGCGACGCTGGAAAAAGCGGTCGCTGTCAATTCCGAGTATTGGACCGCGCACAATCTGCTTGCTAACGCTTACCTGAGACTAAGGAAGTACGAGGGGGCTCGGGAAGAGGCTGAGTTGGCCATAGCAGAGGGGAAAGCTGGCGCTGGTGCGACAAACCTGGTTCTGGGGCAGTCCCTGTTGAATCTGGGGAAGAAGGAAGAGGGTATCCGAGCGCTCAAAGCCTTCGTCCAGAATTCACGCTCGGACCCCGCCGTGCCCCAAGTACGCGACCTGATTGCCAAGCTCGAGCAGCACGATGCCGGTCCTCTCCCGAGTACTGAAATCGTGCAAAAGAGCGAGACACCTTCGTCCGACATCGACTCTCTCTACGCCGCCCCGGAACTCCCGGTTTCAGTCAATCCTTGGCGTCCTCCTGGCGTCGATGAAGCCAAGCCGTCCGTCACGGACGGAGTCGGCTGCCCATTTGACACCGTAATCGAGATGTCGGGTCAGCGCGTGAAGGATTTAGTAGACAATGTCTCGCGGATAGCGGCAATCGAAGGCTTGGTGCACGAGCAGGTGAATGAAATGGGGAATCCTGCCTCCAAAGAAAACCGCACCTACGACTATGTGGCTACCATTTCGGAGGACAAGCTAGGGGGGTTCGCGGTAAATGAACACCGGTCCGAGCGCAAGACGGATGCTGACTTTCCCGACGGGATCGCCAGCAACGGGTTTGCCGTACTGGCTCTGATATTTCACCCCAGCATGCGGGAGAATTTCGACATGATTTGCGAAGGGCTGGGGCGCTGGTACGGACGGGCAACATGGCTGGTTCACTTTAAGCAGCGCGAAGACCGACCTGCCCGAATGCAAGATTTCATACTGAACGACGTCGCCTTTTCGGTCCATCTAAAAGGCCGTGCTTGGATCACGGCAGACAAATTTGATATCGTGCGGATCGAAACAGAACTAATCGGCCCGATGCGGCAGATCCGGTTGCGTTGGCAGCAACAGGTCGTAGAGTATGGCCCCGTGCAGTTTCCACGCAAAAATCTGGAATTGTGGCTTCCGAAGCAGGCAGAACTCTACTTCGACTTTCGCAACCACCGCTATTACCGCAGCCATACCTACGATCATTACATGCTGTTTTCGGTGGATTCCGAGGAGAAGCGGAAAGAGCCCACAATATCTCTGACGGCCCCGCCCGTACCGCCGCCGTCCAACTAACGAATTAGAGTCGAGTCTGGGTCACTCCTTGAACGAATCGTCGGCGCATCATCCATTAGCGAGGTATCATAACGCTTCGCGGCGTAGGTGTTGTAAACAGAGGCGTTAGCGCTCATTGACCCGTCAATGAGCGTTATTGATTCCATGACAATGTCGGCTCCTGTACCCGAGTAAACTTTGGTGGCTACCAACCAACCAAGAGCGCTCGGGAGAGAGGAGCCGAACAATGATCATTATAGGATGCGATTATCACCCGAGCTTTCAGCAAATTGCGTTTGTAGATACCGACACCGGGGAAGTGCAAGAGCGGCGACTGCAGCACCGCGAGGAAGCGGAGAAGTTGTACCGTGATCTGGCGGCACAGGGAATGAAGGTTCGTGTGGGGATGGAGGCGAGCGGGCATGCGCGCTGGTTTGAACGACTACTCGCAGAACTGCAGTTTGAGTTGTGGATCGGGGACGCTGCCGAGATCAACACGAAGCGGGTACGCAAGCAGAAAACGGATCGGCAGGATGCGCAGCTGATTCTGAAATTAATGCTGAAAGATGACTTTCCGCAGATCTGGGTACCGAGCTGGGAGAATCGCGATCTGCGGCAACTGCTGTGGCACCGGCACCGGATGGTGCAGGCACGCACGCGGATCATGAATCAGCTGCAAGCGGTGGCGCTGAACGAAGGCCTGCGCTGCAAGAAAAGGTTGTGGCGGGAAGCGGGACGGGAACAACTGGAGGCGTTCCGGTTAGCACCATGGGCGAGCCAGCGCCGGCGCGACCTGCTGGAGTTGCTGGACCGACTGAACCCAACGATCGCCGAGCTGAGCCAGGCAATAGAAAAGGAAGTGGAAAAGTGTCCCGAGGCTCGGCGCTTGAGGACGCATCCCGGGGTGGGGTCACTGACGGCGCTGGCCTTCGTGTTGATCATCGGGAGAGCGGATCGGTTTCAGTGTGGCAAGCAGATCGCGAGTTATCTGGGACTGGTACCACTGGAGAAGTCGAGCGGAAACCAGCGCCGGCTGGGCCATATCACGAAACAAGGCAACTCACTGTTGCGCTTCCTGTTAGTGGAAGCAGCGCAAGTGAGCGTGCGTAGCCTCCCGGAATGGCGGAGTAAGTATGTCCATCTGACGATGCGGCGAGGACGGAAAATCGCCAAGGTGGCCATGGCGCGCAAGCTGGCGGTTCGTTTGTACTGGATGCTACGGAAGGAATGGGATTACGAGCAGTTGAGAAAGTTCGGTTCGTACGCGGGAAAGCCCGGAAATCGCGATGGTGTGAAGTAAAACATCGAGTAATTGAGTGGGTATCCCGCTCCCCTTCACGGGGGAGTTCGAAGTAGTAATCATGATCGAACGTGTGACCGAAGAGATGCATGGGTCGGACTGAGTCTCTGACCTGAAACGGATTACGAGCGGACCTGGTTGGCATGGTAAGGGCAAAACCTTCAACTAAGAGCGAAGTGGCGCGCTCTTCGGAGTGCACGGAGCAGTACGCCCAAAAAGTATTTGACAACGCCGACATTGTCAGAGACGCGATGTTTCAACAGTAATCGCAGCGCAAGGAGGTGGGAGCAAGATAAGGCCAGACCGAGCGCAATTCACCAGATGGAGTAGCCTAAGTGACTAATTGACTATCATTTTACTCGGTGTACATACTGTAACGTTTGAATTGTGTACTTGGGCTTGGAATGGCGACAGCGACCACTAACCCGAGCCTCGAAAGTACGACTTCGTCTGCCGGGGTTGTAGTACCTCTCTGCCCGCCGGGGCATACCGCTTCGGGCTCCTCCACGGATCATCCTGCGGATTCCACGCAAGAGCCATCGCGGCGTAACACGCCGCAGGCGTTACTGGCGCTCTTGGCGCTGCACAAGGAGGTGCACCGGAGGAAAACCCTGGAAGCTCGCCAGACCGGGGACGATGGCGCTGTTCCCGAGGCGGAGCCTGAAGAGGGAGAGCAGTTCACTCTGGATGAGGTGCTTCAACTCGTCGCAGACAGGGCAGTAGCGATCACTGGCGCGGACGGCCTGGCGATTGCGCTGGCCGAGAACAACGAGATTGTTTTGCGGGCGGCGGCGGGCACGGTCCGGCCCGACTTGGGCGCGCGCATTGACCGCGATTCGGCC
>Ga0208188_1000482_pt1 | contig 25742 bp, 16 predicted proteins | sample June2015DPH_8_50_FD_184698 | JGI IMG/M metagenome (GOLD analysis project Ga0208188, IMG submission 184698) | Peatland microbial communities from SPRUCE experiment site at the Marcell Experimental Forest, Minnesota, USA - June2015DPH_8_40... | ecosystem: Environmental > Terrestrial > Soil >...
TGGTGTGCAAATCCTCGATGACATGGGGGGCGCCTTCCAGCAGCAGAACCATCTGGCGTTTGAACTCGGATGGCAGAATCGTTTGCATGTTGTCGTCCCCCGCAAATGCCGGGATATTTTGGCGGCTACGAAGGTTGCTTAATCGAAGCTTTAGCGTGAACCCTGCGTGGCGTCAACTACTTCAGACCCGCGCCCGTGCTGCCCGGTGCCCGTGCGGAAGCATAGTCGCAAAGCCGTCCCAGTTTCCCGGCCCTTGCGATGCGCCGGCAGAGTAGCGCTTGGCCTGCTCCAGCACGTTCTGAGGATTCACCGTGACCTTCTTGGCTTCGATGATGCCGAGCAAAACTCCGTTGACGAACAGGGCGTAGTCGGCAGGGCCGTTGGCGGTGGGAAACTCCTCAACTGCGACGCAATGCAAAGAGGAGAGGTTCCGGCCGTCGTGGTATCGAATAATTTTCCAAGGCGGCGTCAGGGTACATAATCGGGTGTCTATGCGATTTTTCCGCGTCAGCCATTCCGCTTCGTTAAGCATACCCATGGAGATTCGACCGCATCATAAGCCGCGCAGAAGCCGGAAGAAAGCTAAAAGTTCCCGCCGTCCACACTCGGTCTGGTTTTGGCAGCGCACGACATCAGAGAGTGGCGAACACAAAGTTTCCGGCCGTACCCGGCCAGCAGCCAGACGGAAAACAGAATAAAAAGAAAGTTCTCCAGCAGTTTGCGACAGATGAAAACTTCGCCGGTGCCGCAACCACAATCGAATTTCACCGCGCAAAACGGAATGTGCCGCGCCGACTGGATGGCGAGAGCGCGCCGGAACACCAGCACCGTGAACGGCACCAGCATCACGATCAGCATCACCGCCGTCCCGCGCACCGCCACTCCCGCCAGCAGCAGCAGTCCGCAAAATATTTCGAACCAGGGCAGGGCGGCGGCAATCGAGTTCAACAGCAGGGAGCTTTGCACCAGGTCGTATTGCCGCACCAGTTTGAGGAACTCGACCGGATGCAACGCCTTGTTCAAGCCCAGGTAAAGAAAGACCGCACCCAACAACCACCTCGCCAGCATGGCGAAAGTGTCCGCGGCGATGCGACTCCAGGACGATTGGCTGGTATTCATTTGTTGGTGCTGGGCAGGTTCCCGCTGTTTCGCCCGCCGATCTCGACCGGCAGTCCGTTGGTGGTCCATTCCGTGATCCCTCCCGTGTAAATAAAAAGTTTCCGGTTCGCAATCCCGACATCCCTGAGCGTGATGGCGGCGGACTCGCTGTCGTCGCAATCGCCGCCGTTGCAATAAACCACGATTTGCTCCGCTGCCTGGCAAACCGGAAGCACGGTGGCAAAGTATTTTTCCGGATAGTAGGGGTCGAATTCACAAGCCCCGGGGATGTGCCCTTCCCGGTAATGCTGTTCGTCGCGGGCATCAATGAACGCGATGCTCCCCTGCTGGAAACGCGGATCGTGGAAAAGCTGCGCCGCCTGGTGGCCATCAACCCATTGCAGTCCCAGTTCCTTCAATTGCGCAGCCAGAAGTTGAGCGGGAGAAGGCACCGGGGGATTTGTGTTGGCAACGTCGCGTGGCGAACCTACGCCGGATGCCGCCGGAACCGGGCGGCTGATACCTGCCGGGAAATAGTTGCGCGTGAGTGCCAGACCGCGCGGCGAGACCCGGTTGGCGCCAAACGCGAAGACCGCGCCGATGACCGCCACGAAAAGGGCCTCCAGGAGGACATTCCTGACCGGCTGCCGGCGGTCAGGCGTCATGATTTCAAGCGGTTGCTTCACACGGATCCTGCGGTCAGCGTGGGCCATCCCGCCGCCGGGGACAACCACTTTTTCCCGGTCAGCACCGCTTTATTCATATTATTATCAACGCTTATAAATTACACGGCAATCTTAATAGTTATAAATTACTTTAACAATGTTTATGTATCCATATAAAAGTTGTTATTAATCTTATAATTATTTATCCTTATCCATATAAGCTACATTTATTGGTTGGCTTATGACAATATATGTCAACTAGTTGCCAAGGGATGCGATGGTGGATTTTGCCCGGCGTGTTAGCGTCAAGCCGTGAGTCGGGAAGCCGTTTGAGCACACGCATGAACATTTTTGTTACAGGTTTGAGTTACAAAACCGCGCCGGTGGAAGTCCGCGAAAAACTGGCGGTGCGGCCTTCCCTTTTGTCGTGCCTCGGTTGCCGGCTCAAAATCAATGCCGGTCTGGATGAAGTCGTGCTGCTTTCCACCTGCAACCGCGTCGAAGTTTATGGCACGGCGCCCTGGGTCCAGGGCCGGGTGCATCGCATCTTCCAGCAGCTTGGCCCGGCGGACGTGGACGTGACGCCCTACATTTATGTGAAGGAAGGCGCGGACGCGGTGCGGCATTTGTTTTCAGTGACGAGCGGTCTGGATTCCATGGTGATTGGCGAGACGGAAATCACCGGCCAGGTGAAGCTGGCCTACCAGGCCGCGCAGGCCGCGAAGCTGACCGGAAGGGTTTTGAACCGTGTTTTCCAGACGGCGCTGCAGACCGCCAAGGAAATCCGCACCCAGACCGGCATCGGGCACGGAGCGACTTCCGTGGGCAGTGTGGCCGTGGAGCTGGCGGAGCGCATTTTTGACCGGGAACTTTCGGAGAAAACCGTGATGATCATCGGCGCGGGCAGGATGGGCGAGGCGTGCGTGCGTCACTTGAACAAAAAGGGCGCCCGCTCGGTGCTCGTGTCAAATCGTTCCTTCGAGCGCGCACAAACCCTGGCGGCGGAGTTCGGCGGACGGGCGATCCGCTTTGACGATTGTCTGGCGGCCATGGTGGAAGCGGACATCGTGGTCAGTTCGACCGGCTGCCCGCACACGATTTTGCATCGGGCAGACGTCGCGAAGGTGATGTCGGCGCGACGCAACCGTCCTTTGGTTTTGGTTGACATCGCCGTCCCGCGCGACATCGCCGCGGATGTGCAGCGGCTCGACAATGTTTACCTTTATGACGTGGATGATCTGGAGTTGATCGTGCGTGAGAATGTCAGGAACCGCGAGCAGGAGCTGGCACGGTGCCGGCACATCATCATGAAGCACACTCGGGAAGTGGTGGAGCGGTTTGGGGAGCGGCCGGCGGAGGCCGGAAGGCGGGCGGTTTCGAGCCGGCCCGGTTGTGTGTTGTTGGAGCCTGCGGTTTGCAGTGGCTGATAACGGTCGGCGTTTGGCGACGGTTTTAATCAAGTAAGCGCGATGGTTTAACTTAAAAAATCAGAGCAAATATGAAAACGAATACTTCCATGAGAATGGCCGCAACCTGCCTGATGGCGGGTGTACTCATCGCGGTTGGAACAGCAACCAGGGTGGAGGCGTCGGTAATAGCCATGAATGGCCAGGTTACCCAGCGTCCCCTCACACCGACTGAAATCGCAAGGTATCAGCTGACCAATGCCCAGTTCTCCGCCGGCATCGGCACCGTCGCCTTGGGCGAACCAGTTTATCTTGACGCCATGGTGACCGCTTCCATTGCGCCTTCGAACGTTCTTAGCGTCATCTGGTCGCTCCCCAGCACCAACAAGCCACTGGGTTCGCTGGCGGTGTTGACCAACAGTCCGTTGGGCACCAACGTGCCGCTCTTTAAGACGGGGGATCGCGTCACGGGTGGAATCAATAATGCGGCCCCCACACCATACCTTCAACTGGCGGGCCCGTCGGGCCGGACCTTTTTCCGCCCGGATGTCGTCGGACAATACACCGTTCTGGCCACGATCACTACGACTAGTACCAGCGGAACGAACACCATCTCCCCGACCACGACGAACATTGCTACCACCATCACGGCGTCCACTTATTATGGCGTGAATACTTGCGAGGCCTGCCATAGTGGCGACGTCCTAAATGCGCCAATCATTTACCCCATTTACACGAATACGCTCCATGCGTCGTTCTTCACCCGGGCCATTAATGGCCAGGTCAGCAGCTATTACAACGCAAGTTGCATTCAGTGTCACGTCGTCGGGTATGACACCAACTCGTTCGCCGTCAACGGCGGCTTTGACGACGTAGCGAAGGAATACGGCTGGACTTTCCCGGCTGTGTTGACCAACAGCAACTGGGCCGCCATGCCGGCGCCATTGCAGAACCTGGCCAACATCCAATGCGAAAACTGTCACGGTCCCGGCAGTCAGCATCCGGTGCAGAATGGCATGGTAGGAAACACCAATTTTATCTCCGTCAGCTACGGCGCGGGCGACTGCTCGCAATGCCACGACAGCCTGAACTCCGAATACGAAAGCGCGGAATGGAACAATTCAGTCCATGCTTCTTCCGCCAGAGAGACCAGCGCCGCCTGCGTCCGATGTCATACGGCACCTGGCTTCGTTGGTTGGGCCACGGCTGGCGGTATGAGTGCGCAGAATTTGTATCCAAACAATGTTATTTCAGCGAATGCGTTTTCCACCAATATTTTAACCACCACCCCCAACACGACCTACGAAGCGATTACCTGTCAGGCCTGCCACAACCCGCATAATGCTTCCAATCCGTACCAATTACGCTTGAGCTATAACGTTACGCTCTCCGATGGCACGGTGGTTACGAATGCCGGCGCCGGTGGCTTCTGCATGGAATGCCATAACAACCGCAACGGTTCCGTCACCAACATGATGGCGAAATATCCTTTGAATCAGACCAACTGGGCTGGCGGCGTCAACTTTGGCACGCATGACAGCCCGCAGGCTGACATGCTTGAGGGCGTGAACGCCGTGACCTACGGGCAAGTGATTCCCAGCGCGCCGCACGCCAATGTGGTGTCCGACACCTGCGTCGGTTGCCATATGCAGACGATAGCTACCAACGATCCGGCGTTCACCCTGGCTGGCGGCCATAGCACCAAGATGAGTTACACCAACAGCCTGGGCGTCAAGATTCCGGTGGCCTATGTCTGCACCCAATGCCACGGCGCCGTTACCAACTTTGATATACTGGCTCCTGATTATGTTGGTTACGGCTACAGCCAAGGCATCCAGACGCAGGTTCAGATTCTGCTCAACCAACTGTCCATGCTCCTCCCGAACTCGACCTATCAGGCGAATCCCGCCAACTATGTCGCGGGCGGCGTGGTCCAGACTTCGATCCGAACAACCCAGACCAACTGGCCGACGAAATATTTGCAGGCCGTCTACAACTGGCAGTTCGTCTCCAATGACGGCAGTTTGGGCGTTCACAACGGGCCGTTCGCGGTCGGTCTGCTCAAAGCTTCCATCGCCAATCTGACCGGGATTTCGACCACCGGCGGCCTGCCGGATGCGTGGGAGATCCAATACTTCGGCAACAACTTTGCCACCAACCCCGCTGCCGGCCCTGACGCCATCAACAACAGCGCTGGCGTGCCGAACTGGATGATGTATGCCCTGGGTCTCAATCCGAAAGCCGGCTTTACGGTGGGCAACGGCGTGATCTACTTCGATGGCGATAACATTGTCAACGGTACGACCAATACCATCGCCATCTACACGGCGGCGGAGATCGCCTTCAATACACAGACGGGCGTCAACTACCAGATTCAGGGCATCACCGCCCTCACCGGCAGTTGGCAAAACATCAGCACCAACATCCCCGGCACCGGCGGGTCCATCAGTTACCTGACCCCGACGCGGGACAACGTGCAAATGTTCTTCCGCGTGATGCATACTCCGTAACCAGGTAAAATCATTTGAACCCACCCCTTCCCGGCAACAGGAAGGGGTTTTTGTTTGTCCGTGAAGGTGGAAAACCCTCAACCCCTCGGCGCGCCGGAATGAATGGAGGCGGACTTGTCGCGCCAACTTGTCGCGTCGAAACAGCGTGAAGACGGAAGTGCAACGACGGCGGACTTGTCGCGACGTAGTCCTGCAAAGCAGGACGAAGACGGCTCAACTGACTATCATCTGATTATTTTGACGAAATCCGTCAATTTCTTGCCGGTATAGAAGTTTATCCATTTGCCGGTCGCGTCCAAATAGGCCAGGCACCTATATTCTTTGCATTGAACCCATACCAGGTCCTTGAGAATTGGAACCAGCCCGCTGGTTGGGTTATTTTTCCTGTCTGCTTGGGCGCTTTTTTTCATTAAAAGTAATTAGTCAATTGGATGGACGCTGTATTTCATTGAAAGGTAACACGCCATTCCTGTCCCGTCCTTCGCTTTCGGCTTTTCACTTTTGCCCTTTGGCCCTCAACCCCCTCGGCGCGCCGGAATGAATGGAGGCGGACTTGTCGCGCCGTAGCGCAGCGAAGGCGGATCAACCGTCTGAAAAACATTTGTTGCTGCCGGTTTACACTGATTGAAGGCTGAGGGTTGATCCGTCTTCATTTTGTTACCACGCGACAAGGAGTTGATAATGCACAGGAGGACTGAAACATCGGACGTCGAACTCCGGTTCCGAACAGAAGCTGCCGGGACGGTGTGAGGTAATTCCGGTTGAAGAATTGCCGGGTTCGACGATTATATCCGTGTATGAAAAAGTTAATCACCCTACTGATGATCGTTGTCGTCTGTCCGGTCCTGGCCGTGTTGCTGGCGGCGGTTCCGGCAAACGGGGCGGTCAATGTCACCGAACACCACAACCACGATTCGCGTGATGGCCTTTATATTGATCCGGCGTTAACGTCGGCCGCCGCCGCCAACCTGAAGCGCGACACGAATTTTAACGGCACCATCAGCGGCAACGTTTACGCCCAGCCGCTCTACATCGAGGGCGGTCCGAGCGGCAGGGCCATGATCATTGCCGTCACCGAGTCAAACAATGTTTACGCGCTCGACGCGGCCAACGGCAGCGTCATCTGGCAGCGGAACGTGGGCGCGCCCGTGCCGTTGTCCAGCCTCCCGTGCGGCAACATCAGCCCGCTCGGCATCACCGGCACGCCGGTGGTGGATCTCCCCTCGCGCACGTTGTTTTTTGACGCGATGACCACGCCGGACAACGGCACCACCAAGAAACACCTCATCTATGCGCTGAATGTGGACACGGGCACCACCAACAGCGGCTGGCCGGTGGACGTGAATGCCACCGCCAAATCCGGCAGCACGGTTTTCACGTCGGTGACACAGAATCAGCGCGGCGCGCTGGCGGTGCTGGGCACGAATCTTTACGTGCCCTATGGCGGACATTACGGCGACTGCGGAACGTACCACGGCTGGCTGGTCGGCGTGCCGTTGACCCAGCCCACCAACGTGATGGCTTGGGCGACGACGGCAGATAGCGGCGGCGCGTGGGCCGTCGGCGGCGTGGCCAGTGACGGGGTGAATCCGTTCATCGCCACGGGTAACACGTCCGGGGCCAGCGAGTGGAGCGGCGGCGAGGCCATCATCCGGTTCCAGCCCGGCCCGGTGTTCAGCGGTCTGACGAATGATTACTGGGCGCCCACCAACTGGATTACGCTCGACAACAACGACACCGATATCGGCAGTTCGGGTCCGTTGATCGTGAATGTTCCGGGCGCCACGCCCTCGAATCTGGTGGTCGCGTTGGGCAAGGATGGCAATGCGTATCTGCTCAATCGCACCAACCTCGGCGGTGTGAGCGTACCGCTGGCCAGGGCGCATATTTCCAGCAGCACCATCATCCAGGCGGCGGCCACATACCCGACCACCCTGGGAACCTATGTCGTCTGTTGCGGCAACAGCACCAACCTCATCGCCTTCCGCATCACGCCCACCAGCCCGCCAATCATCACCGGCGTGTGGACCAACAGCCATAACGGCCGGGGTTCACCCTTCGTCACCTCCACCGATGGCACCAACAACATGATTGTCTGGGGCATCGGTTCCGAAGGCGACCAGCGGCTGCACGGTTTCAACGGCGACACCGGCGCGGTCATTTTCAACGGCGGCGGCACGAACGAGTTGATGGCGGGCACCCGACGGTTCAACACGGCCATCGCGGCCCGTGGACGCATCTATGTGGCCAACGACAACAAGGTTTATGCCTTCACCGTGCCGGTGGCGCCGATCATCCCCACCCATCTGACCTTGCTGGCGGGTGGCGCGTTTCAATTCGGCTTCACCAACGTGCCAGGCATGAGCTTCACTGCGTATGACACCACGAATCTGGTGTTGGCATTCACCAACTGGACCCGGCTCGGCAGCGTCACGGAAATTTCGCCCGGCCAGTTCCAGTTCACCGATTTGTCCGGGGCGGGCAACCAGGAGCGTTTCTATCGCATATCATCGCCTTGAACCAAACTGGCTTTCGCCCGGAACGATTCGCCGGAGGGCATCAAAACCGCGCAGGCATCTTTGCGCCTTTTTGTCCACCCGCCGCAGCAGCCTTGCTATGGAGGACGGGCGGCGATGTGTCTTCGTGTCGAGGTTCTGCGCCGTCCGGCAGGGAATTATTTCGCGGCGGAAGGCGCAGCCTTCATCTGCTGGAAGGCGGAAATCTGGGCTTGCAGCCGCGCAGCGATGGCCTTGAGTTTTTCCGCCTGGTCCAACTGGACCTGCTGGAGATGTTTCATCGCGGCCTGCTGTTCCGCCTCGGGCCGGCTGTTTTGCGCATCGGCAAGCTGTTGTTGCGCGGTCTGAATCTGTTTCTCCATCTCGGCCCCGGCTTCGTTGATTTTGTTCACGGCAGCCTCGCGCAAAATTCCGATTCCGCCGTCCAGCGACGTGCCGTTGATATCGGGAATAAGGCGGACGATTTCATTGGTGGTTTCGGGGGAAATCGGGGCGCTTGTCTTGACGACGGATGAGGGTGTGGCGGCCACATGGAGAATCGTCCGGGCCAGGTCAAACTCCAGCGCCGGCTCCCATTCGGGCTGGATTTGTGGCAGGGATTCTTTCTGCCCTCCGCAGACAACGGTGAGTCCCAGAAAACATGGACTGCCCTTGTCGAGGTTGAACGGTTTTATGCCATCGGCCGAAGCGGCATCGGCATCGGACAATGAATTGTGGCGGGTGACAGAGATTTTTCCGCCGGCAACTTGCTGGCATTCAGCCAGCAACTGATTGATCCGGTCGGCAAAAGCAAACGTGGCGGCGGGCACGCTGGCTTGATCCAACAAAGAGTAGAAGCGGATTTCAACCGGGGAATGGAGGTTCTTCAAAACGGCTTTGGTGCTGTCGGACAAAACGACGCTGCCGGCCCAGCCAATCATTCTGATTGTGCCGTGCTCCCTCGCGTGCCGGTAATACCAGAAAGCACCGGCCGCCAGACCGAGGAAAACCAAAACCAGCACAAAAATGTTGATGCGAGCCCGGGCTGGCCCGGTCGTTCGCTTAATCGTTGGTTGTCTCATCGAACATGTCCTTCCTGTTTGCCGAACACCAGCTTCAAAGGTGCCGCGTCCCGACCGGGTAAGCGAGAAAAAATAAATCCGGCGGAGCGGGGCGGGATAAATACACGTGTCACTGTCGCTGGCCGGGACAGATGGCGGACTTCGCTTGTCTTGCACAGGACAATCAAAGGTGAACATCCGGCAATATTAGGATGGCCTGTTCTTTCCTACAGTGTAACTTTTCAATCAAACAGGTTCGGCATCCGGGGCCGGTCAGCCAACATTCTGGTGTTGCGCGGGTTCAGCCGGTCGTCCAGTTTGCCGCCCGATGGATATCCGGTTGGTCATCCGATACCGGCAGAAGATGGCATGGAACAGCAATTTCCAGGATAAACAATTCGCTGCTTATGAACGGCAACAACGCATTGCTGGTTGACCGGGCGTCCGTTTTAATTTTGGCCGCGGCAGGTTTCTTCCTTGGCGGCTGCTTCGCGAATGCGCAGAACGTCCAACACCTGACCATCACCCAGCCAGGCGGCATGCCGGGATTGCCGGTCATGACGGGAATTGAGCGCGTCACAAACGGCATGAATGTGACGTGGGACGGTCCGTCCGGTTATTATCAGGTCTATCAGAAAAGCAACAGCTTGCTGGCCCCGTGGGTGGCGCTGGGCAAGGCCACCAATTTGGTCCGCTACGCCGTCATCACGAAGTTCTACAGCAATGCCTTCTTCCGCGTCTCCGGTCCGGCGCCGAAATATGCCGGCTCGAAGGTCTGTCTCACGTGTCATTTGAGCATCTGCCAGTACGTGACGAACACGCCCCACGCCAGCGCCTTCAGCAGTCCGGCGTTCAAGGCCGCCGGCGGCCAGACCAACAGCCTGTGTCTGCCCTGCCACACAGTCGGCTATGGTTTGCCCACCGGGTTCAGTTTCACCAACAAGAACGGAGTTTTTTCCTACGCCACCAACCTGGCCGGGGTGCAGTGTGAAAATTGCCACGGTCCGGCGGCCAATCATGCCGCCGCCACCGATGATCCCACCGTTGTCCCGCAGGTTGAAATTGCCGCCACCGTCTGCGGCGGCTGCCACACCGGGCCCATGCAGCCCACCTACGAGGAATGGAACACGAGCGGTCACGCCGCCGTGGTGCCGGATGCGCTCCAAACCATGAGTTCGTCCACCACCAACATCAGCAGTTGCGGTCGCTGCCATTCCGGCTCCGTCCGGCTGGCCTTGATCAACGGACAAAATCCCCTCACGCTCACGAATGACCTGGACGTCGCCATCACTTGTGCCGTTTGCCACGACCCGCACCAGACCAATTCCAATCCGGTCCAACTCTACAATCCCATCCACTCAACCAACTATTTTTCGCTCTCCACCACGGACGTGTTCACGAACAAATACAACGCGAACACGAACATCAATCTCTGCGGCCAATGCCACAACAGCCGCGGAGCCGCGTGGACGGACACCGCCTGCGCGCCGCACCGTTCGTTGCAATACAACTTCCTGCTCGGTTCCGTCGGTCAATTATGGAACGGCTTGACGGACAGCCCGGCCACCTTCAATCCCGGTACCCACGCGGGGCTGCCGGATTCCGCCCAAAACTCGATTTCCGGCACGTTTTATCTGACCAATCAATGTGTGTCCTGCCATATGCAACCGGACGCCCCGCCAGCCAGCACCCATACCCACACGTTCACGGTGGCTTCCGACAACGTCTGCCTGAACTGTCATTTATTTGACCCCGGACATTCGGGACCTAGCATCTCCAACGAGGTTACCACGGTGCTTGTCATGTTGAACAACTGGGCCGCCACCAAGGCGCCAGCGGCGTTGCAGACCAACGGGGCCGTCATCTGGGAATACACAATCCCTGGTGGATTGATCTTGCAAACCAACTTGTTGGGGTACGCGACCGGTTGGATCCAGTTGGACCAGGTGAATTACAGCGGACCGAACGCCGCCGGCCAGGCCTTGATTCCGGACAATATCAAGAAGGCCAGGTTCAATTTATATCTCGTGGTCAATGACGGCAGCCTCGGCACGCACAATTGGATTTTTGCCCTCAACCTGTTGTCCGCGGCTGAAAACATGATCTACCAGGAATTATACCCATGAACGGCAGGCCACGGCAATGGCGCGTTTTTCAAATTTGCGTGAAATGAACGATAACCAACAATTTGCATGACAAAACTGCCATTCATCAAACTTCCGCTGCCGCGCGGCCGGCGCGGCCGGAACTTGGCGCTCGCCTCCGGCGCGGTCGTTTTGCTGCTGGCGGCGATTTCCTGCGGCACCATCAGCCACCGGGCAGTGGTGCTCCCGGATGTGCCGGGCGCGAAATACATCGGCTCCTCGGAATGCGAACAGTGCCATCAGGAAATTTACCGTGGCTTCCGGACCGCCGATCACGCGCGGCTCATCGCCCAGGGCAAAAACGGGCTCGACGCCGGTTGCGAGTCCTGTCACGGCCCCTGTAGTTTGCACTCGGATTCCGGTGGCGAAACCAAACCGCCTTACAGTTTTACCGCCGGGCGACCGCAGCCGGAGGGGTTGAGCGGGCGGTTCCCGCTCGAACCGGCGCGGGCGGTTGAGAAAGCCTGTTACCAATGCCACCTGGACGTGCGGGGCCAGTTCAATCTCCCCAACCACCATCCCGTGCCCGAAGGGCGGATGACTTGCATACTATGCCATCCCCCGCACAAGGGCATCGCCTTTGCCGGCGGCAGCACCCAGTTGCTTTCGCAGGAGGAAAACTGCGTCCAATGCCATCCTTCCCAACAAGGCCCCTTTGTCTTTGAGCACGAGGCCCTGCGCGAAGGCTGCACCACCTGCCATTCCCCGCACGGCAGCGTCAACGCCAAGATGCTCACCGAACGCAACGCGAACCTGTGTTTGAAGTGCCATTTCCAACAGTCCCAGCCCGGGGGAGGGATTCTGATCGGCGGGGTTGACCATACCTCGCGCCTGAGCCAGGGCGCCTGTTGGAGCGCCGGTTGTCACGAGGCGGTCCACGGCTCGCGCGTGAGTCCGTCCCTCAGATTTTAATCAACGCCCCGGAAGCCGATGAAAAAGAAATATCGAAAGTCAAAATCGCTCCGCGCCGGGCGGCAGAAACACGGCTTCGACAGGTTTGTCGTCGGAGCGTCCTTGATTGTCGTCGGCGCCCAAGCGGCACTGGCGGGCGACGCGATTACACCGGCGCAGTGGTTCGAAGGCGGCACCAACACCTACAGCAACTGGATCGAGCTTTCCACCGGCGCCTTGCTGACCCAGGGCAATGCAAACCAGGCGACCCAGGGGAAACAACTCAACCCCGGCGTCTTTGGCGGCATTGAGGACCTGCATTACGAAAGCCAGGTGGCCAAGAAAACCACCTTCACGCTGGATGGACACTCCATTTTCGACGATCACGATTACAGTGTCGGCCTTGGTCTGGTTCGCGATGATCTAGGTTTTGTCCGTGTCCACTTTGAGAATTTCCGCACTTGGGATTCCGGTACCGGTGGATACATTCCCGACGCACAGCTTTCGTATGCGCTGCCGGGCGACGCGCTGGCGCTGGACCGCGGCCTGATTACATTTGAGGCCGGGCTGACCAAACCAGACCTCCCGCAAATCACATTCAAATACAGCCACAGCTACCGGAATGGCGATGAAAGTCCGACCCTCTGGGGGCCGGTCCATGATCCCAGCAGCGGGAACATCTATAATGTGTATCCGGGAATTTACAGCATTAATGAAAAGTCCGACACCTTCCAGCTCGACCTGACCCATCACTACAAAGAACTGAATTACGGAGTGGGGGTGAGTTATGAAACGGGGAATTTGAACGACGCCGATAAACTGACCTTCTGGCAGGGGGAATCCATTCAACAGAAAGTCACCGACCAGCAGGGCACCTCCTACGACATGTTGAGCGCCCATGCGTTCGCCGAATCCTGGATCAAGGACAACCTGTTTCTGTCCACCGGATTCATGTATGCCAATCTCGATGACCGCTTTACCGGCAGCCAGATTTACGGAGATGATTTTGACGTGGTTTATTCGCCGGCTTATCCGGCCCTCAGCTATGGCTACACCAGCCTCAATGGCGGTGCCCACGAGCACCAGTATGTCATGAACGTCAACCTCATGTCGTTGCCGACGAAGACTTTCACCATAAGCCCTTCGATCCGGGTGCAAAAGGAGGATTGGAACTCCGATGCCGCCGGCGTGGGCACGTTGTATGATCCGTATTACAACCAGGGCGAAACGCAACCGTTCAACAGCAACAGCGGGTACGATTCCCTCGACGTGTGTGAACGCCTGGACCTCCGCTACACCGGCGTGACCAACTGGGTCTTCAACCTCGGCGGCCAATGGACGGAAGGCCAGGGAAATCTGCACGAAAACGGGGGACTGACCCAGGTCAACGGTATCGGCCCCATTCCGGTGCAATTCGCGACCGATGACTCCCGTCTCTTCCAAAAATATTTTGCCAGCGCCCGCTGGTATCCCGTCCGCCAGGCCAGCCTTGACGTCGGCGGCTATTATAAAATCAACCAATACAACTACGACAACACGTTGGACAACACCCCCAATGATTTGAGCACCGGAAATGCCTATCCGGGTTTTATCCTCTATCAGGGATTTGAAACGTTGGACGGCAATATCCGCCTGACGTTGCGCCTGCCGAAAAACATCACGCTCGTCAGCCGCTACGAATATCAGGACTCCACCATCCGCACGCAGCCCGACCCCGCGTCGCAATTGAGCGAAGTGAATTCCTCGAAGATGCACAGTCACATCATTGGTCAGAATGCGAGCTGGACGCCCTTGAACTGGCTCGGCCTGCAGGCGGGATTCAATTATGTCCTCAGCACCACGAAAACGCCCACATCCGATTACACCCAGGCTGTTCTTAACTCGCAAAACAATTACTGGACGGTCAACTTCAACTCCGATTTTGTGCTGGACGACAGGACCGATTTGAACGTCGGTTACTTTTATTATCGCGCCGCCGACGGCCAGAACAACATTGTTGGCGGTGTGCCGCTCGGCACCGATACCGAGGAACACAGCATCACCGCCGCACTCTCCCGCCGGATCACTCAAAACCTGCGCCTCAACCTGAAATATGCCTTCACCCACTACGACGATCTGGCTTCCGTCGGCCATTTCAGTTATGATGCCCAGGTCATCTTTGCCAGCCTCCAATACCGTTTTTAACCGGCATCCCGCGCGGGGCTTCAACCGCGTGGCATTGACTCAATCCTGCTGACGCACACCATTTGCCGCGGAGCGCGCCTGTCCCAGGCGCAGCACACACAAAACAGAAACATGTGGAATCAAGACGAACATTTCAAAAATTCGATCTGCTGCGGCTGGGACAGCCGCGCGCCAGATGCGTTGCTTCTTCGCCCCCGTCCCGCCCTCCTGCCAGAATAAACTTGAATCTTCATCAATCCGTCATCTAATTTTGTATCGTGATAAGTCATCCGATTGAAAAATCCGGGGTCGCCCTCGGGTGCCGGTTCAATAAACGCGCCTGGCTGCTGCCGGTTTTGACGTCGTTGCTGTTCCTGCCCGTCGCCGGTTGTCACCGCGACGAGGTAAAAGTCTATCGCGTCGCCAAGGATCAGAACCAGCCTCAGCCGCAATCCGCGCCAGCCCTGCCCACCGATTCGCCCAACCCAACCCTGCCGCCCGGACATCCCGACATTTCGTCCGCACCCGCGGCCCCCGGGTTTGCGGCATCCGCATCCGCCCAACCGCAACTGACCTGGCAGACGCCGGAGGGCTGGACGGAAGTTCCGCCCGGCGAAATGCGCGTGGCGTCGTTCAAAATCCAGGGCCAGAACGGCAAACAGGCCGATGTGAGCGTCATTCCCCTGCCCGGCTTGCCCGGCAGCGACGAAGCCAACGTCAACCGCTGGCGCGGTCAGGTCGGTCTGTCACCCGTGTCGCCGGAGGAACTGAAAAAATCCGCGGAAAGCGTCGAGGTGGGTGGCCAACCGGCGCAGCTCTACGACATCGCCGGCCAAAACCCGGGCAGCGGCGATGCCACGCGTATTCTGGGTGTCATTCAACATCGCACCGACGCGGTGTGGTTTTTCAAAATGACCGGCGACGCCGATCTGGCCGAACAACAAAAGCCGGCGTTTGTTGCATTCCTCAAATCGGTGAAATTTACAACCGTCCAGGCACAAACAGAATTGCCTCCGTCGCATCCGCCCATCGGCGACATGGGCATGGGCGTACCGGCAACCGCCGCCGGCCCAATTTCCAGCGAAGGCAAACCGAACTGGCACGTGCCCGCCGGCTGGCAGGAAGTTTCCGGCGGACAATTTCTCGTCGCGAAATTCACACTCACTGGTGCCGGTGGCGCCACCGCGGCCGTCAATGTCAGCAGTTCCGCCGGCGAAGGCGGCGGCCTGGTTGGCAACATCAATCGCTGGCGCGGTCAGCTCGGCCTGACCTCGTTGTCCGATGGCGACGTGAACAAACTGGTCATGACGATTGACATGCAGGGTGGCAAGGCGTCGCTCGTGGACCTGAGCGGCACGGACGCCCGGACCAGCCAGCCAACACGGCTCGTGGGCGTAATGGTCTCGCAATCCGGCCAGACTTGGTTTTACAAATTGATGGGCGATGCGAAAGTTGTGGAAGCTCAGAAGGACGCGTTCATCCAATTTGTCCAAGGCGTGAAATACTGAACTGAAAAGAACATTTGAAACCACGAAGCACACGGAAGAATGGACACAACCTGACAACACCACGAACTCCCACTCCCCGCCCAAGCGGTGAGAGGGCCGGGGAGAGGGGATTTTAATTCTGAAATAATCGACCTCCTCACCCCGCCCCTCTCCTCCATGGGGGAGGAGAGGGAGAAAAATTTAAGCTGAAATGCTCAAACACCTGATCAAATTATTCTCGTCGCTCAAGCTGACCGTGACCTGTCTGCTGCTGGGTTGTATTCTGGTGTTTTGGGGCACGCTGGCACAGGTGCATCTCGGACTGTACAAGGCCCAGAACGAATTCTTCCGCAGCGTTTTCGTTTACTGGCAGCCGGCCGGGTCCGGATTCCACATCCCCATCTTCCCCGGCGGTTACCTTCTCGGCACCGTGCTGCTCATCAACCTGCTGTGCGCGCATGTGCGTTACTATCAGCCGGGCAAACGGAAGATCGGCATCGTGCTGATTCACCTCGGCGTCGTGCTGCTGTTGCTCGGACAGATGCTCACGGATTTCCTGTCCCAGGAAAGCAACCTGCATCTGCGCATCGGTGAAACGAGAAATTATTCCGAAGCCGACCGCGCCTTTGAACTGGCGGTCTTGGACACCACCGACAAGGACTCGGATCAGGTCGTCGCCATCCCCTGCTCGCTTCTGGTGCGTCGGGGCGAAGTGAGCGACCCAGGAATGCCGTTCACCGTGCGCGTGAAAACCTTTTACGCCAATTCATCACTCGCGCAGCAACCCCAGCCGGGCTATGACCCGGTCAAAACCACCGCCGGTCCCGGCTCCGGCATCTGGTGGCGCGAAGAGCCGCGCGAAACGGAAATGAACCGTATGGACATGCCGTCGGCCATTGTCGAAATCACCACCCCCAAAAGTTCCATCGGCACCTTCCTCGTGTCCGGGTGGCTGGACCGCCCGCAGCAGTTCGTTTACGACGGTCACACTTATGAATTGTTGCTGCGCCAGGAACGGTTTTACCAGCCGTTCAGCCTGCACCTGATCGAATTCCGGCATGACAAATATCCCGGCACGGACATCCCCAAAAATTTCTCCAGCCGCGTCCGGCTGCAAAATGTGGAAAATCACGAAGACCGCGAAGTGCTTATTTACATGAACAACCCGCTGCGTTACGCGGGCGAAACCTTCTACCAGGCGAGCTTCGATCCTGACGACCACGGCAGCGTGCTGCAGGTGGTCCGCAATCCCACCTGGTTGACGCCGTATTTTTCGTGCGTGCTGGTCGCCACCGGATTGCTCATCCAATTTCTCAGCCACCTGATTCCCTTTTTAAAACGGAGAATGATGAAATGAATTTACGATTTACGATTTACGATTTGCGATTGAATCGGAACGCCGGCCTCCGGCACGGCGCGAAGCAAAAGCCCTGCTTGAAACATGCCGGACCGGAGGCCGGCGTTCCATCCTGATTATGAAAAAGTGGATTCCCCTCATTTTGGTCATCGTGATGGCGGGGTGGGTTTTGTCCGCGCTGCACCAGAAACCGGAGACCGGCTTTCACGCGCGCGACTTCGGCATGCTGCCCGTCCTCATGAATGGCCGGTTCCAGCCGTTCGATTCCGTCGCCCGCAATTCCCTGCTCCAAATCCGCACCAAACAAAGCGTCATCGTCGAAGCGAACGGCAAAACGCAGACCCTGACCGCCATGGAATGGCTGCTCGAAACGATGATGAAACCCGAGTCGGCCAACGACTTGAAAATTTTCCGCATTGATAACAACGAAGTCCTCGCGCTGCTCAAGCTGCCGGACAACCAGAAATATTACTCCCTCAACCAGATCCAGCCGCAGATGGACGAACTGGAAAAGCAGACCGACCGCATCGAAAAAATCGAGTCCGCCAGCCGCACCGTCTTCGAGTCGCAGTTGATGAAGCTTTTTGAGACCCTGAACCTTTATCAACGGCTCGAAATCAGCCTCAAATCGCCGGGCACCGACGATTTCGCGGCGGAATTGGAAGCGTATCAGAAAAGCATCGGCCCCGGCATGGCCGCCGTGCAGGCGCGCGAAGCCGGGCAGAAATTCGACCCGGAAGCGTTCAACACCCTCCTCGGTTTCATGGGCGGCTATGACACCGTCGCGCGCTTCGCCCTGCCCCTCGTGATCCCGCCCGTGGACATCAACGTCCCGCGCAACGCGTGGCAAAACATCGGCACCAACCTCATGCAAACCGCCCGGACCGGCGAAATCAATCCCGCCACAAAATTTTATGCGGAAATGATCACCGCCTACCGTGCCGATCAACCGGAAGATTTCAACCGCATCGTCGGCCAATACCGCGCCTGGCTGGCCGACCGTTTTGCGCCCCAAATGAAAAAGGCGGACCAGGAATTTTTCTTCAGCACGATGCAGCCATTTTACAAGGCCACCGTCATCTACGTGCTCGCCCTCGTGCTGGCGTTGCTGTCGTGGTTCAACCTGTCCGACTGGCTGCGGCGCTCGGCGTTTTATCTCATCGGCCTGGCGTGGGTGATTCACACCACCGGCCTTGTGTTCCGCATGTATCTCGAAGGCCGGCCGCCGGTGACCAATCTTTATTCCTCCGCCATCTTCATCGGCTGGGCCGCGGTCATTCTCGGAATGGTTTTGGAAAAAATTTATCACGACGGCATCGGCTGCGTCGTTGCATCATTCGCCGGCTTCGTCACGCTCATCATCGCGCACAACCTCGCGCTTAGCGGTGACACCATGGAAATGATGCGCGCCGTGCTCGACACCAATTTCTGGCTCGCCACCCACGTCGTCACCGTCACCCTCGGCTACGCCTCGACGTTTGTGGCCGGATTCCTCGCCATCATTTACATCCTGCGCGGCGTGTTCACGACCACCCTTTCGGAATCAACCGCCAAGTCACTGGCGCGGATGGTTTATGGCATCGTCTGTTTCGCCACATTGTTCAGTTTTGTGGGCACCGTCCTGGGCGGCATCTGGGCCGACCAATCGTGGGGCCGGTTCTGGGGTTGGGACCCGAAGGAAAACGGCGCGCTGCTCATCGTGCTCTGGAACGCGACCATCCTGCACGCGCGTTGGGGCGGCCTCGTGCGCGAACGCGGCCTGATGAACCTCGCGGTGTTCGGCAACATCGTCACCAGCTTCTCGTGGTTCGGCGTGAACATGCTCGGCATCGGCCTGCACAGCTACGGTTTCACGGACGCGGCGTTCAAATGGCTGATCCTCTTCATCGGCAGCCAGGTCACCATCATCGTCCTCGGTCTGTTGCCGCAAAAGTTCTGGCGTAGCTTTCAATCCCGCGCATCGGCATAGACGGAATGTGTGCGGCTTCGTCCTTGAACCGAGTCAAGGTTCAAAATTCTGAATTCACCCTTCTCACAATAAGTTTTTTAGTCACAAGACGTTTACAAAACTTTGTCCCACGTGGGACAAAGTTTTGTCGTCCTCGTTCTCGTCCCTCAAAAACGTTGAGTGTGAATTTTTAACAACAAAGGAACAAAGGACACAAAGAAATCCGACCCGGCGCGCTGCAGTGAACGAAGGCGGACCTGTCGCGTCCCTATTCGATGTTCACCATTCGAAGCTTGCTCGTGATCTATCGGAGTTGGATGTTCCCTCCGTCGCGCTGCGCACTACGGACGGCAGGCAGTGTTTTCCCGCTACGCGAGAAATGGTTGTTACTCCACAATCTGGATTCCCAGCCTGCCCCGCTTCTTTCCTTCGTCCTTGCCCGGATTCCACCAGCACCGGCCCTTGCCTTCAATCGCCTTTGCCGCCCGGCCCTCGATTTCCTTCAACTGCTCCTTTCCCAGCGGACGAAATTCCTCGAATGCCCGAAACGCGGCGTCCTGTTCATTGGGAAAACTCAGCCCCAACAACGCCACGTCCGGATCGAGCGTCAGCGTGTAATGCAGGCAATCGGCCACGCTCAGGCGCGGAAGTTGCGCCCCGTCTGCGGATTCCTGGCCGCCGGAACTGAACTTGCCGCGCGGCCGTTCCTGCAACGGCTGGTTGTATCCCGTCGTGTCGCTCAGCAATTTGCCCGCCCCGAATGTCTTGAAGCATACCGTGCCGACCCCTTTCCGCCGCGCGAGCGGCAGGATCTCATCCACGTAACGCCGGTCCACAAACGGCCCCACCGGGAACATCATCACGTCGCACAAATCGGTATTGAGCGCCGCGCGCAACACGTCGGGATGATGACTGGAAATGCCGCGGAACCGCACCTTGCCGGCAGCCCGGCACCGGCCCAGCTCGTCCATGCCCGTGGCGGCAATCCACTCCCATTGCGGCAGTTCGGACACACCGTGGAAGACAAACAAATCCACCGAGTCAAGCCCGAGCGCCTGGAGACTCGTGTCCACCTGCGGCCCGACCGGTTGTTCCAAGTGATCAATCTTGTCGATGATGAACATCCCGTCGCGCCGGCCCTTGAGCGCGGCGCCGACAATCTGTTCGCTGTAACCGCTCTCGTACATCGGCGCGGTGTCAATGAGGTTCAACCCGTGATCCATGGCCCGATGCAGTGTGGCCACGCATTTTTCCAGCGGCACCGAGCGGTCCGCGATATCGCCAATGCCCAGCACGGACGCTTCAAACCCTGTCTTGCCCAAAAGTCGTCTTTTCATGGCTGTTGATTCCTTTCGGAATACTTACTTCACATTCCGGGTTCGCACAAGCGGCATGGATGCGAATGGACGCAACTGGCATCAGAACCGGCCGGTTTGCAATCGGCGGGTTTGATCAAACCATCCAGTTGGGTTGCTGCGTTTCCAACCGTTTGACCTCCACGCCCACAACGCAAACGTCGTCCTCGAATTCAGAACTGGCGGAGAAATGTTTGATTTCGTCAAGCAGTCCCGCGAACAACTCGTTCGTCGGCAGTTGGGCGCGCTGGTTGACCGCCGCCAGCAGGCGTTCGGCGCTGAACGACTCGTTGTCTGGCCCTTCGGCTTCGATCAACCCGTCGGTGAAAAGCGCGATCAGGTCGCCCACCTCCATCGAACACCGGTGGGTGGGAAACTGTCCTTCGGCGAAAAGCCCCAGGGCCGGGCCCTTTTTTCGTTCCGGGCCACTCCCCAGCCATTCGGCCGTGCCCCGTTGCCGGTGCAGGAGTATCGGTTCGGGATGCGCCGCGCTGGCGTAGCGCAACTCCGCTCGGGCCACGTCGGCAATCAGGTAAAAGGCGGTGGCATACATGGTGGAGCCGGTTTGCTTGAAGACGCCCGCCACTTCGCGGTTGATCTGGGCGAGCAGCTCGCCGGGCTCGGTCGTCGTGCCGCTCAGATCCACCACCAGGGCGCGCATCATGGCCGTCACCAGCGCCGCGCGCACGTCATGCCCCATCACGTCGCAAATAAACAAACCCACGGTCGTGTCCGAAAGCGGCACCACGTCGAAGAAATCCCCGCTGACCGCGCCGGACGGGAAGAAGAAGCTGAAAAACTCCAGATCGCTTTCCGCGCGCGGCTTGTGACGCGGCACGCAGGGGAATTCGTGCGGCAGCATGGCCAGTTGCAACTCGCGCGCCATCTTCAATTCCTCGACGGTTTGCTTGTTCTTTTGTTCCAGTTGCCGTGTGTACTCGGCCAGTTTCTCCTCGGTCTCCTTAAGGGCCGTAATATCGTGGGAAACGCCGAAAGTGCCGATGATTTTCCCCTCTTCGTCACGCCACGGCACCTTGGTTGACAGCACCCAATACATTTTCCCATCGGAGGTTTTGGTGCATTCCAGCTTGTCGAGCAAGGGCTCGCCGGTTTGCAGAATTTTTTGTTCGTCCTCGAACGCCGGGCGGGCGCGCTCCTCCGGGAAAACGTCGAAATCCGTCTTGCCCGTAAGGTGGGCGGCAAACTGTTCCTCGCTCTGAAGATAAGACGGCCAGTCTTCCTCACGCGCTGACGGGTTTGCCTCGTGGTAACGCTTGCGAACCAGTACCAGGTTTTTTTTGATTTTCGCCTGGCTGACGCGCACGAAATGGGACTGAAGGTCTTTGAAATAAATGGCCTCCGGCAGATATTTCATGAGGGTGCGGAACAAGCCCCGTTCGTACGCCAGCTTGTCTTCCGCCAGTTTATGCTCCGTGATGTCCCGGTTGATGCCCACCAGACCGATGATCTTTCCGTCTTGATCGTGCAGCGGAAGTTTGCTGGTCAACAGCCAGTGTTCCCGGCCTTTGTTGTCCAGGAAATGTTCCTCCCGGTTGATGACCGAGTGGCCCTGAATGACCCTCTGGTCGTCGGCGAAAAGTCTTTCGGCATGTTCGCGCGGAAAGAGGTCGAAATCGGTTTTTCCGACGGTTTCGGCCTCGGTTTTGAAGTGAAGGTTTTTCAGGTCGGCGAGGTTGGCCAGCGTCTTCCGGCCGGCGGTATCCTTGGCATAGATGGCGTCCGGCAGGTTGTCGATCAATGTGCGCAAAAGGCGGCGTTCCTGGTCCAGCGTCTCTTCCGCCTGTTTCCGTTTTGTGATGTCCCGGCCTATGCCCACCAGGCCGATGGTCTTTCCGTCCCGGTCGCGGAGCGGCAGCTTGCTCGTCAACAGCCAGCGTTTCCGGCCTTGATCGTCCAGGAAATATTCCTCGCGGTTAATGACTGGCTCGCCGTGAATCACCTCCTGGTCGTCGTCGTAAAACTTTTTAGCAACCTCTGGTGGGAAGAAATCATTATCGGTTTTGCCGATGGCGTCGGCTTCGGTTTTGCAGCGGAGGTTTTTTAGGTCGGCCGGATTGGCCATGGTCTTCCGACCGGCGGCGTCCTTGGCGTAGATCGCATCCGGCAGGTTGTCAATCAGCGTGCGCAGCAGGAGGCGTTCCTTCAAGAGCTCGGCCGTGCGCTCGGCCAGCACCTGCTCCATCCGCCGGGGTTCCGTGATGTCCCGGGAAATGCCAAACGTGCCGAAGACCCGCCCCGCCCGGTCTCGCAACGACATTTTCGTCGAGGACACCCAGGTCTCCCGGCCATCCGGCCAGGTCTCCTTTTCTTCGACGCCCACCAGCGGCTGGCCGGTCTGCATGATGCGTTGTTCCTCGGCTAGTGCCTGTTGCGCGTGAGCTGGTTTGAAAAAGTCCGCATCCGACTTGCCGGTCGCCAGATGGGGATCAGCCAAGCCGAACTTCTTTGCCTGGGACCGGTTGATCATCACAAACCGGCTCGCCGTGTCCTTGAAATAAATCGAGTCCGGGATGTTGTCCATGAGCCCCTGCAGCAGGTGTCCGGCACGGCTGTGCTCCTCCTGGATCAAGTGGCGTTCGTTGGCATTGTGGATCGCCCTGGCCAGCATCGGGCCGGTCAACTCCGGCACGAGCAAATAATCCTGCGCCCCCAGCGGCATCAGGCTGGCCGCCAGCTTTTCCTCCGCCCGGGTCGCCAGCACAATGATCGGCAAATGCGGCGCCGCCTCGTGGATCTTGACGAACGCCTCCGTGCCCTGAGTGTCCGGCAACGACAACGCCACGAGCATCAGGCCGACAGGGGAGGTTTTCAATTGGGCCAGTCCGTTCGCCAGCCGGTCGGCACAAACCACCTCAAACTGTTGCTGGCGCAGCAGCCGCAAGCACTCGGGCTGATCGCCGACGAGCAATACTCCAAAAGATGCGTTCAACATAGCGTTTAGTGTTATTTGTTAGCAGTCCAACCAGCATTTCCCAAACCATCCAATCCAGGCCGTGTCGAAGTCCTGCGATGTTAAGTGTCTAACAGTAATGTAGCCAAACGGAGGTTTGGGCCCATTTGGCATGTGCCTGACGCTAGGCGTCGCCGATTTCATTGTCCACAATTTTTTGCCCCGGCAACCGACGCCGTCTCGACCAAACTAGCCAATCAAAAACCCCTGACTCGTTTACAAGTCATTTACAAAACTTTGTCCCACGTGGGACAAAGTTTTGTAACCTTCATTCCCGACTTTTTTGACGAATTCGACATTCCATCTCCTATCATCTCCCAATTTGCCGGCCTGCCGCGTGGCGAAACTTTACGCGTTCACAATTCTAGGACCCTTTCACTTTCACGAATTTATCATTTGAACGTCCACGGCGAGGTGTCCACACCGAGTTCCTGAAGGAGAAAGGCGTAGATGTCGGCCTGTTCCGCCACGCGGTCTTTCAGTGAGGAGCCCATGCCGTGGCCAGCGGTGGCTGTGGTGCGCAATAAAACCGGCAGGCCGGAACTCGTCGCCGCCTGCAGCCGGGCCGTCATCTTGCGCGAATGCGCCGGGTTCACCCGCCCGTCATTTTCGCCGCACGGAAACAGCACGGCGGGATAGGCCGTCCCGTCCTTCACATGATGATACGGCGAGTAAGCGAAGAGCGCCTTGAATTGATCCGCATCCTTGACCGAACCAAATTCCGTGGTGTTGAACGCGCCGTTCGGGTCCAGTTCCACGCGGAGCATGTCGTAGATGCCGACACGGGAAACGACGGCACGGGCGAGATCGGGTCGTTGCGTCAGGAATGCGCCCATCAGCAGGCCGCCGTTGCTGCTGCCCATCACCGCCAGTTTGTCCGGGCTGGTGTATTTGCGCTGGATGAGATGTTCGGCGCAGGCGATGAAATCGTCGAAAACATTTTGCTTGTGCGTGAGGTTGCCGGCGAGATGCCATTCCTCGCCGAACTCGCCGCCGCCACGCAGATTGGCCACCGCATAAACACCGCCCGCATCGAACCAGATGCGCCGTATGGAACTGAACGCAGGCTTGAGACTGATGCCGTAACCGCCATAACCCGTGAGCAGCGTCGGATTTTTTCCGTCCAGGTTGATTCCTTTCTTCCGCAGGATGCTGATCGGAATCTTCGTCCCGTCCTTGGAAGTGGTGAATTCACGGACCACCTCGATGTCATCAAAATTCGCCGGCGAAGTACTCTGTAACGCCGTCGGGCGCGGCTTGGCTAGTCCCGGCTCCCATTCATTCCATCCGGATGGAACGAGAAAACTGGTGTTTTCAAACAGCAACTCGTCGCCGTGCCAGCAATGAAGCCCGTTCACCGATGAAACCGGCAGGACCGGCACCTCGACGGCTGAACCGCGGTCTTTTGGATAAAACCAAAGGCGCGACGGGCCCCCTTCCATCACCGCGACATAAAGTCCGCTGGCGGACGACGCATAATCGCCCATCACACCCCGCCCTTCCGGCACGACCATGGTGGCTTTCGTCAGATCGGGATCCGCCAACGGCAGGCGCAGGATTTTTCCGCGCGGCGCATTCTTTTTGGAGAGCAGATACAACGCCGCATCTTTGCCGAACTTGATCACCTTGATCCCGTCCTCGAACCGCGTGAGTTGATGCCACGACCCAGAGGCGTCGCGCAGGTAATGGGCGAAGTCGCCACCGTCCCCGTTGGCGACCGTGGCCAGGAGCCATTGGCCGTCCTCGCTCGCGGTGAGTTCAATCTCCGCGATGCGCGGAAAATCGCGGCCCAGCTCATACGTGTCGGCGCTGACCGGCGTGCCGAGTTTATGAAACCAGATTTGCTGGTAAAAGTACAGATCGCCTTCCGGTCGCTCGCCCTCGTGCGGATAACGTGTGTAAAAAATACCCGTTCCGTCGGCGTTCCACGCGGCGCTGCCGCCGCCGGTCGGATACTGAACGCCGGGAATGATGTCCGGCAGCGCGCGGCCCGTCTCCGTCTCGAAGAAATGCAGCACGCCATTTTCACTGCCGTTCTCGGAGAGGCAGATGGCCATGAGCCGTCCGTCCGTGGACGGCGCCGACCAGTCCATCGCGGTCGTGCCGTTGGTGTTCCAGACGTTGGGATCGAACACGACCTTGCGCAACGCGGGCGGATAAACCGATTTCAGCCGGACGAGCACCGGCTGCT
>Ga0208188_1000491_pt1 | contig 25188 bp, 24 predicted proteins | sample June2015DPH_8_50_FD_184698 | JGI IMG/M metagenome (GOLD analysis project Ga0208188, IMG submission 184698) | Peatland microbial communities from SPRUCE experiment site at the Marcell Experimental Forest, Minnesota, USA - June2015DPH_8_40... | ecosystem: Environmental > Terrestrial > Soil >...
GGATTGAAGCGGCAGTGACCGCCGGATGTCACACGATCATTGCCCGCGACCGGGGTTTGACGGTGGTGGAGAAACCCTTTGGCATCAACCTATGCACGCCGCGCGAATGGCTGGACACGTTGACCAGACCTCAAAAACGACGGCATCGTTAAGCTGCCGGGCAATGCGCCTCAACATCCAATTAGACTGTTGAACGCAGAATTAAGAAATCGCGCAAACTTGCTTCTCGCTGTGGATTGCGGTATGTGTTGTCTTGTGAAGACGGTGAATTTTAATGAAGTGAAACAGCAGGAAGCGCAGAACCGCATGGCCAATCTGCGCAAGGCCCGTCGCAGCCCAAAGGCGGCGGCGGCACTTCAGAAACGCGCATCATTGGTTGGCAATGGTGCCCAATGGCGCATCACTAATTTCAAGCAGGTCGCCCGCGCCATGTCCCAATGGGCGTAACTGTGGGCTTTTCCCTCCAGCAGTTTTCGGAAGTCCTTAATATACGCGACGCCGCCGGTCAACCGTATCTGCTCATCGGCGGGCAGGCAGTCAACTATTGGGCGGAACACTATTTGCCCGCCGACCCGCAGCTTGAAAAATTAAAGCCGTTCACCAGCGAGGACATTGATTTCAAAGGCGGCTCCGATGATGTTCAACACATCGCCCGGCAATTGGAATTGACGCCGGGTTATCCGTCCAAGGTGCAAATGACCGCCCTGGCCGGAATCATCCCCTTCCAGATTGGCGACCTGAAATCCAACATTGAAATTGTCCGGCGGATTCCCGGGGTTTCAGGTTCAGTGGACGCACTGGCCATCCAGGCGGAGTGGAATGGAAAAAGCATCCGGGTGCTCGACCCCATTTCCCTGCTGGCCTGCAAACTGGAATTGGTTGCCAGCGTGCCACAGCAAAAACGGCAGGACGTGGCGCATCTGAAAATTTTGGTGCCGTGTGTCCGCGCATTCCTGAATGAATTTCTGCAACGAGTTGAACGCGGCGAAATTCCGGCAAGACACTGGTTGGGGGCGGCCAATCAAGTGCTGAAATTGACGACCGACCACCGCGCCCGGAAAATTGCCGACCAGCATCAAATCAATTGGCCGGAAATTCTGCCGTTGACCGCCATCGCCAAAAGCCAGGACGAAAAAATCAGGCGGTTTCGGGAACAGCAATTGGAACAGGGCTACAAAAAATCCAAGGGCATTTCCATCTGACAAACCGGCGCTTTGACTGGCCGGCTTGCTTCCAGGTGTTCAGCAACCGGCCAGACAAATCGCCGCAATGACCCAAACCTATACGGTCGCGCACTCAACGGTCATTCCTGAAACCCCGCTCCACTTCGCCGTCGTCCGTTTAGAGCACTTCCGACCTGCTCCGTTCCGCTTCCGGTTTCAGAACGCCCGTTCAGTGCGCCCATCATCATTCAATTTGATACGTTCAGTTGAACGTGATTGGTAACGGCTTTCTGGAATGTGAAAGCCTTAATTTTTGCTAGACACCATCTCCTAACGAAATCGTTAGGAAAAAAACGGTGCGAAATGGAGCGACAAAAAGTGACAACAAACTTGTCGCTAGTTGTCGCTTCCGGCCATCAAAAGTTGTCGCCTTTTGTCGCTCGAAATTGTCGCTTCTTGTCGCTTATGCAGCGTAAGTTCATCTCACTTTAACTTTCAACTACTCCCTGCACGATTTTCCGCCACCGGGTTATGCTGTCCGGTGATGAGCGAAACGGCACAACGAAAAGGCGGCGGCAAACCATTCCGCAGCATCTTGGAACCGCACTTTGAATTCATCCGCGAGCTGCGCCAACGCCGCAAGACATGGCGGCAAATTACTGAATTGCTGCTCACCGAAAAAAACATCCGCGTTACGGTCTTTGCCCCCTATCTTTTTTACCGGCGCAAATTGAAACGTGCATCAAATTGGGAAAATGTTGAAAATGATTCTCAACTCCCACCCGCCCGCCCTGACGTAACGAGCAGCCGGCCACAATCACGCCCATCGCCATTGGCGAAGCAAGTCCCTTTCAAACGCCCAGACCTCAAAAACATTAACACCGACCAAAACTTCACATGAACACAAACATAAATAAACGCATCCACATCAATCCCCAATCCAAAGGCAGCCTCGGCAAAAGTTTCGAGGCCGAATTTAGAACCGCATGGCTCGATTATCACGGCATCCAGTGGAATGGTTCCGATCTTGATGACCGGCATCATTCCTTTGCCGACCGGCATCCCGAACAGGTGCAGTCCTACAAACTCGGCAGCGAGGATGAAAGCAAATCCACCTTGCTCGGCTTGTTCCGTAACGTATCGCGCAATGACGCGCCGGTTCATGTCATTGATTGCCGGGCGCAGGCCGACGGCCTCATCGTGCAGGCATTGGATTCATTGCAAATCATTTCATCGCTCGCCACCGAAGGCATTCGCTTCACATTTTTCCTGTTTCCAAGCGAGGACACCGAGAGCATGAATAATCTGCTCGACCTGTTTTATTTTGCGGGCGACCGCGTGGATTATGTCATCGTCCACAACCCGGCCAAGGTGCGGACAAACCTCTTTAAGAAATCCAACATTGAAGCGGAGTTGAAAAGGTTTGGAGCCAGGGAAATCACTTTGCCAACGGTTACGAGCATCACCTTGCTGGCCATCAAACGCGCCGAGGCGAAGGCCGGGCGCAAATTGAGCTTCGCGGAAGCGGCCACGCCCGGCACGCCGCATCTGGAATTGATGCTGGTCGGGGAAATGCAATGGGCGATGCAGCAGATGTTCCGGCAATACGACGCCATTACCGATTTGCTGGTGCCATCCGAACAGATGCCGGACGTTGAACCGCAGACCGAACCGGCGGCGAAATCATCCCGGCCCAAACAGCCGATGTTCAATCTGGGCGAATGACGTTATGGATTTGGACAAAGATGATCTGGCGATCCTTTGCCGCGATCTGACGAAAGCGGAAGTGGATCGCGTTCACCGCTTGATCCATGAATGGAGCATCGGCCCGGAAGACAGTTTTCCGGCGCAATTTTCGTTGCTGACCCGCGCCCAATTCAAGGCGGCAGCCAGTATCCCCCGCTCCATTGCCGACAGCAAGAAATGGCTGGAATTGCATCTGGCCGAATATCGGAAACAAACCGCCGCGCTCACCAACGATTTCGCGGGAATGGTGGACATCAAGCATAGCGAATTGAAGGCCATCGTTCTCCAACACGCGGAAACCGTGAAACGCGATGCGTTGTTTGTCAGCAACCGGCTGGTGGATGCCAATGACGTTGCCAAAAGCATTCAGAAGAATCTGCTCTGTGCCGTGGCCGAATGGAATCAATCCCAGGAGGCTTTGGCACGCGAACGGCAGCGGTTTGAAAAGGTCTGCCAAAAATTGGACGATGCCATCAATCTTCGCGGCGTTCACTGGTATATTATTGGCACACTGGCCGCTTGTGTCGCCGCCCTGCTCATCGGCCATTATGTATGGCATCGCTGAAATTGCCATTGAATGCCGGGGAATCATCCTGCGCGCGCGAATCCGGTTTCCATTGTATGTCGCCGGTCGTCGCGTCAAGGTAGTGCCTCGGTATGCCCTCGGCTTCCACCTTGACCCGCCGCCCGGCTCCGGGGCTTTTCCGTTTAGGATTTCGCGCGGGGAGGAGTGTTTGCCGAAAAACTGTGGCGAATCGTGTCACCGAACAAGTCAGCCACGCCGAAGCCGATGAAGGAAACAGACAAACCGTCTGCTAATTGCACGGCCTTGTTGATGCCTATTTGCCCTGCAACATTTTTTTGCGAGCCTGACTGATGATCTCGCCGACATCCACGTTCAAAACGTCGCCAATCCGCAGCAGAGTGTCGAGAGTGGGGTTCCACGGATTTGTCTCCAGACTGCTAATCAATGACTGGCTCAATCCTGCTTTTTCCGCAAGAAGATTGCCGGAAAGTCGCTGGCGCTTCCGTTCTTGGATGAGGAGCCGCACAACTTCGGCACAGATTTCGTCTCGATGGCAGTCTTTTGACACGCCATTGGTTGTAACCAACAATGGTGTTGACAACGCATATCATTAAAATGATAATCGGTTTCGCAAAGTGCGGGTTCCAGTCCGTTTGATTGAAAACTCGCCGGTTGAGAAAGTCAAAAATGCGAGTCGGAAGCTGGGTTTATGACAGCTAAAGCGAAAATTCTGGTGGTGGACGACCAAGTGGCCGTGACAGCGATGATAAGATTTTTGCTGGCACGAGCCGGTTGCGAAACGCAAGGGGCTTTGGATGCCGAGAAAGCCTTGCGATTGGCTCAAACACAGGTGTTTGATTTAATCACTCTTGACCTTGAAATGCCAAATCTCAATGGTTTTGACCTGTTCAAGCGTTTGAAGGAAATTCCCCATCTGGCAGAAACGCCAATCGTGTTTGTGGCAGGAAATGCCAGCATTGAAAATCAGCAGCGCGGCCTTGACCTTGGCGCGGCAGATTTCATTGAAAAGCCGTTTGACACGCAAGATTTTATTTCCCGCATTCTTTCACTGGTAGAGGAAACTGCGATGGCATGAAATGCGAATCTGACAAAAACAAATTCGTCACCAGGCCAAGTTCCAACCCTGGCAAGCAACAATCATGCAGAACGCGGAATCTGACCGCGCGAGAGCTTGACGCGGTATTGCGGATAAAGGTCTTTGAGCTTCCCACCAATACCTCGGGGAAACAAATTGTCCATTTTTGTGCCGAGCACACGGGCGAGGATGAACAGTTCGAGATCGGGGACGCGCCGCTGCATATTTTCAAGGCTCGTTACCGATTCCCGGCTGGTGTCCCAACCAAACAATTGCAGCTTGATGGCAAAGTCGTTTTGCGTCCACCCCCTTTGCCGTCGGATTTTTCGCACCTGTGGGCCGACGATGTTCAATTGTGCAGGCTGTTTTTTGATGTTTGCACGTTAACAACTGGCTGCGGACAATCGTGGAGGCTTTACCTGACATCGTGTGAACAACTTTCACTTGCAGGCGGAATCATAAAACATTAAACCACTCATCGAAATAGATGTTTAATCCAACAAAACTTATGAAAGCAATCAGCGAAGGAAATGGTTCTTTTGGGAGGCTTGCCGTTACTTTGACCCGCGCAATCATAGTCGCGGGCTGTTGCATTTGGGCAGCCAGCACTTTTGCGCAGGCGTTATCAGTCCAGTCTGATGCCAACCAGGCGGCTCAACCGGCTCCGGCTGATTCTGTCGTTCAAGTCGTGGCTGACTCGCAAGGGTTGCAATTGGTGTCGCCTGACCAAATACCGGCATTCGGAACGTTCTGGGTTATTTCCGGTACACAATCCATTGTCCCTTGGCCAATTTTCCCACCCATAAATGACCCGGCAACCACGCCAGTTTACTCGCTGGGTGCTGACGGCCAATTTCTGGTTGACGCCACCGGTGGTGTGGTGCCACAGCCGACAGAACGACGGGCCACGATGGGTGTTAGTTCGGCCACACTCATTCAGGCGCAGGCGGATGCGGTGGCAAATTTGATTACACAGGTTCAAACCACGGTGGCAAATCAACAGATGCGAGCGACCATGCAAGCAATGGGCATGGACGTGCCAACGCCGGGAGACGGCAGCGGCGATAGTGGAACAAACACCTACATGCCTGATTATTCCAGCTACACGGTGAACTATGGCTCGAACCTGTGGGTTGCGGGAATGTCCACGTTATCCGGCAATTTGAACGGCACGGCGACTAACACACAATCTGGCGTCCAGTATGACATCCAATCCCGAACCAACCTGCTGCAAACAGACTGGCAATATGAAGGGACAATTGTTGGTTCGGCTGCAACCAACTGGACACCATTAAGTGTGTCACAAAATGGACGGTCAAGCTTGTTCTTGCGGTTGCGTTCAAATGTGAGTGACGGGAGTGGGCTGCCGTCGTGGTGGCTGATGCAGTATTTTGGCGTAACCGGCGGCATAGACCCGAACGCACTGGACCCGACGGGGGACGGGTGGAGCATCTGGCAGGATTACGTGGCGGATTACAGCCCTCTTGCTTTCCGCACGCCTCCTGCGCCCCAAGGAGTGACGGTCACTTACAATGCCAGCACCGGTGCGGCGAATGTCAGTTGGCAGCATTCACCGGGGTCAGTTACGGGCTATACGGTGAATTTTAACGGAACCGATTACAATGTTTCGGCCAGTGCGACGAATCTTACTGAAACTCTTTCAACAGCTTACTCTGATCCTGTGGAGAACGGCCCTACGCTTTTCGCTTCGTTTCAAGTTCAAGCCGATTATGCCATTGAAAATTCGGCGTGGAGTGCTCCCGTGCGGTTGGAATCGCCAGATTCGGAATACTCTGGAATCCTCAATGTGATACCTGTTTACATGTTTGAAGGTTCGCAAGGTACAAACTATCTGGCGGCTTCGGTTTCGATGCTGCCTCCCGGTACAGTGGCACTGCGGTTAACCCGCGCTGATTGGTATGCGGAGTATTGGTACGACGATTTGAGTAATGACACCCACTGGGACATTCCGGTATCCACCTTTACTAACAACGGCCTTTACCAATTGCCAACTTCCATGACAGCTTCGTCAGCGGATGCTTACGGAGCTTCGCTTTATCGTTGGTGGGTTCAAGCCGAGTATGCGAACAAGCCACCCAGTGCGGCACAATTGGTCAGTTGGGGTTGCTATTACGATGAACAAAATCATGATTTGGCCATGCCGCCGTATTTTGACGGGCGAGCGCAACTGAAACAAAATCTGATTTTTGCGTTGCGAGCGGCTACAATGGATTACCCTTTCAGTTTCAACTATGGTTCCTATTATTCTTTTGCCGAGCCGTCTGGTTATGCGGTGGCTGATTTTTTCCAATCGTTCTATTTAACCTCCGGGAGCATGGGATTCTATGGAGACGTATATTGGCCATTCGTGGAAAATTATCTGCTGCGAAATTTTGCGTTTGGTTTGACAAATGTGGATGGTGGCGGTGCTTTAATGACGGGAGCGAATGGTGATTATTATGACTCCACGTTGAATTTGCAGGACCCGCTGACCTATCAGTTTCAGGTGCCCGCAAACAGCGGGGGAAATATTTCGCCCATACTGGGGACTAACCAAACGCAATGGCTCGCTGCTTGGGCCAGTTTTTATCCGTCGGATGACTCCTTGGGAGAACTTGGTGTGACCCAGTCATATGATGCGGATTGGAACATGTATTTCTCATTGGCTGCCAATGCCCGAAATGTGTATGGGTTGCCGTTTTCATCGGTCAAAATCGCATGGGGTAACACCGGCGGTGCCACCTCTACCCTGTCTGCTGGCAGCCAAGTGGAGAACGTGGATGGGTATTTTTATCCGCAGACGGCTCAACCACAGTTGCATACAGTGGAATATGATTTCTGGCAACAGTATGTGGATACGCTGCCTGGCCAATCCGGGTTTTCGACAACAAACCAAAGCCGCTTGCTGATTACCGGCGTCGGCCAAGGTTTCGCACCAAATGTAAATGGCCTTGCTTATTTAACCATCGCTGGTTACGCGAAGATGGCGGTGCAGAATGGTTACAATGGTGTGTATGGTTACTTGCAACAATACTTTGATGAAGCCTACCAAATTGATGCGAATGGAACCGTGACCACCAATACCACCGGCATTTTGTCGCCTTATGGTGATTTCTTCGCCACACAACCCGGTCCGGCGGCGTTAGTGACGATGCCCGACGTGGATACCGGCGCACGTGGAACCTGCACCGTTTACAGTGTGAGTCTCGTTCTCGACAAGAACCATGACGGTAACATGGATTTATCGTTCAGTGGAGCGGATAGCACGTCGCCCTACTCGCCCTTTATTTTTTGGAGCGACCAAAATTTTGACCGGTGGGCTACTAATAAATCTCCCCTTGCAGGATTCCTCTATACAGACATTGAGCAGGACGACCAGCAAATCGCATTTAGTCCCGCAACTCCCATCACCCCCACACCGGACTGCAATTACTCAAATCGGCTGGTCAATGGTTACAGTTACCGTGCCATCCCTTGCACGCGTGACCTCGAAGATTTCACCCGGCTATGGGTCTGTGGCATCACGACCAATCTGATCGCCGTGTTGCCATCCGGCAGCACAATCACCTTGAATTGGGGAGACGTGGGCAGCCCGAACCCCGGCAATCCGACCATTGATCTGTTCACGGCGGCGGATGCGGATGGGGGCATGGGTTATCTGACCAATGAAACCATTGCTGCCGAACAAACCAATATTTTCCAATGTCCCTACATTGGGCGGCTTGCACCCGGTGGCAGCATCCAGTTGAACACCATTCAATTTGCCAACAGTTGGGTGGGCAATCACTTTATCTGGTGCGGCGTGAGCAACGGCACCGGCGGGTTGAACTTGACCATTACAGACGGAAACGGAAATGTGCTGGCACAAAGCACGGCTTACATTCAAATCGTGGACATCAAGCAAATGTATGAACGCTGGACGGTGGGCGACATTCCAACGAATGCTCCGGTAGCCGTGCCGTATTTGGTCAGCGATAATTCACCCGCTGGCGTGCTGACGTTTCAATACACGCGGCCAACGGACACCAACACGACATACATTTTGCATGTGCATGGCTTCAACATGGAGACATGGGAAAAAGACCGGTATGCCGAAACCGAATTTAAGCGGCTTTACTGGCAGGGTTATCAGGGACGGTTTGGCAGTTTCCGCTGGCCAACAACTTTCACATCGTATGCGAAAACCTTTGATGACAGTGAGTCCAACGCTTGGGCTTCTGCGAAAGGGCTGCTGAATTTGTTGACGAATTTGAATGCAGAGTATCCCGGCCATATTTATCTGACGGCGCACAGTCATGGCAATGTCGTGGCTGGCGAAGCTCTGCGGCAGGCAACGCAACAGGGGTTGGGACAGGTCGTGAATACCTATGTGGCAATGCAAGGGGCGGTACCTTCTCATGCTTATGATACAAATGCTCCCGTCCGCAGCTTGGGGATTTTGGATTCCGGCACACCCAATCGTTACGCTCATTACTACACGGACAGCTCGCCTTGTTACTTCAACGGCGCTGCTGGTGCTGGAACTTATGTTAATTTTTTCAACACCAACGATTGGGCGCTGACTCAACTGTGGGAACCGGACCAAGACACGAAACCGGACAGTGGCTATGGCTACAATCCTGTTCCGGGCTTCTTCTACCGTGGCGATGAAACAACCGTTCTGACTTTTCCAACCAACACCTACGAACTGTTTTCCTATTGTGATGAAGCTCGCTGCTATGCAATCGGTATGCAGGTGAATGTAGGGGGTGCATTTACAATCGCAAGGCAAGTGGAATTAGACATTCCACCTTACAACTTTGGTTCAGACCACATCTATCATAGTGGTGAGTTTCGTTCCGACAACCCACGGCGTTGGCAGTTCTGGAACGCGGTGCTAACCCAGATGAGATTGAAATAATATGAGGCCGCGATTTATAATAGTCCTTTTTATTATTGTATTTGCGATAATCGCTGTTTTGTTTTGGCACCATCCGGCAAAACAGCCCATTGTATCATCCCCGGCACAAGAGGGGCAATTGCATGTCCAGCAGGCAAACAAACAAGAAAATAACAAGCCTGTTGTTACTGCGACTTCGGGCAACAACTTGGCAAATCCAATCCTGGCAGACAAAACGGCTGCTGTCAGTAATGAAACGGTTGGGGCACGGGAACTAAACATGAAACAAGCGGCTGAAGAACGAAATGTGCCTGTTCGTTTTTATGGGATGGTTATTGACCAGAACAGTAATGCGTTATCCGGAGTCCGCGTGAAACTGGGAGTCCGACACAACGTATATGCGATTCCAAATTCATTGGAAGCTGCAAAATATGCGGCGCTCACTACGGAAGAGTTACAAAAGGTACTGAATCCGACAATAGAGGTTGAAACCGACAGTAATGGCCGCTTTCAATGGGTTGATTCAAGCGTCGCTGGAGACATATTGGGTGTGGCATCGCTCGTCAAAGACGGCTACGAACCTGAACCGGGACAATATAGCTGCAAAGCTGACAGCGGCAATTTTGCCGATCCTGTGATTTTCAAAATGTGGAGTACCAACGTCCACGAAAAGCTCATCACCGGAGAGAAAAAGTTTCAAATCGTGCCTGATGGCAGGCCGTATATGATTGACTTGACCCAAGGTACAATCGCCGAAACCGGCGAAGGAGATTTGAAAGTCTGGGTAAAACGACCAGAGCAGATTACCTCCGGCAAGAAATATGACTGGGCGTGTGAGGTTGATGTGATAAACGGCGGGGGACTTTTGCAAGTGACCGACGCCAGCACGTCCATGTATGAAGCGCCAGCAGATGGATACACGCCCTCTTTCAGCTATGAAGAAGGTGCTGCTGCCACCGGCTGGGGAGACACAACTGGCGCACAGCAGTTTTACATCAGGCTGAACAATGGACAGAAATATGGACGAATCGCAATTGAATTAGAAGCGTATTACAACGACCAAACTCCCGGCTTGATTCGTCTTTCATATACCATCAATCCGTCTGGCTCACGCATCTTGCGTTAGAAAACTGGTGGCTGTGAAACGTTAGGCATTATCATGTCATCAACCCGTAACAAACCAAGATGGAACATTGCATCGCTAGCAGCTCCGATAATTGGAATCGTTATCGTGATACCTTTCCGTTTCATGCTTGGTCCATTTTTCGGCACCATAATAGGACTCAATATTTTTGTGTCCTTTTCTGCCTTGGGTGTTTTGTTCGCGGTCATATCGCTTGTTCGCTTTGAAAGGTGGATAATTGTTTCTTGCGGAGCTTTGGTTTTGAATAGCTGGCCTTTGATTTGGTATGCGACACACTATCCGTTTCCGACGGACGGGCCTTTTTAGAACGTAGCCGGATGAAAAAAGGACTTTAATTTGGGTCGGTTTTTTTGCGGGCCTTGCGTTTGCGGGTTGGTCGCTGTTTCAAGAGCCAAGACCGGCCTTCTGCATTTTTTTACAGGCACCTTTAACATGGCTTTTCAATTACATTGACAGTCTGTAGATTTATCCACGCGAATCGCTGGCCGGTTTGGTTTCTGTGATTCCACTGTGGTTTATCTACTGGGCCTGCTTGGGAGCGGTAACTGGCCTTTTAGTGCGGCTGTCATTTCACTTGCTTCGCAGATTGAAAAGCCATGATACTGCTGACCAGTCAATACATGACCAGCCTTAATTTATATGCGTATTACAACGACCGAAATCCCGGCCTGATTTGGTTTTCATATGTCGTCAACCCATCAGGCTCGCGTATTTTACGCTGAGCAAAGTTGTATGAAAAAGGCTTTTATAGCCGTAGTGATCATCACGTTGGTGAATCTTATTGCCTCGGCGCAAATACCAAGTGATTCAAATTTGCGGCTTCAAATAGATAATTCAGATAATTCATCAGCAACAAATTGTTCTGGAATCATTTCCAACACACAACCAGATGTTCAATATGAATTTCAATATAAGCAGAGCCGAACCAATTGGATTTCGTTGGGCTTTATCCTCGGTTCTGAAATAACAAATTGGACAGCTTTTAATTTCCCCACTACCAACACGATCAATAGCAAAAGAATCCGTATTCGTTCTTGGAAAGACAGTGATGGCAACGGTATCGCAGACTGGTGGGAATTACGATATTTCGGGACTATAGGCATTGATCCCTATGGGAATCCAGCGGGCGACGGTTGGAATAACATGCAGAAGTTTCAAAATGGCATGAATCCCTTTCAGTGGTGTCTGCCCGGTGGGTCAGATGTAGATTTAACTTTTCAGCAGGGGTCTGATATTCGGCACGAAAACAATGTTCTGACTTGGCGCTGTAACAACGGCCCTGTTCCTGATTTTTTCATAGTTGAACGAGCGAATCGCAAGTTGCGCCGGGGGACGAACAACTTGCCTCCATATCGTTATTTGACTAACGGCAGGATTGCTACAAACCAGCCGCCGTTTTTTCATCCGGCAAATGCTAAGCCAGGCTGGCCTCCACAGGATTATTTTGCCACCGGGTCATATGAAATCATCGCACGATTGCCGGGACATCCGAATGTTCGTGAATATCGTTACGTGGATACAAACGTTGATACTTTTCTTGGGCCTGTTTATCGCGTCCGAGCGCATTATCCCCAGCCGGTTTTATTCGCAGAACTCCACGATATAACCATAGAGACTATCCGCAAGACCATTTTGCCTGTTACCGCAAAACAAGAAACCAATGGGTATACCTTGACCATATTGCATCCCGCCATTCACGTTCGCTATTTGCTTTTGGTGCGAGATAAAAATGACAAGCAATGGCGAGCGAGCGGTTATTTTGTATCGGGTACGAACGGAAACCCCGTCTATTTGCACGTTGATAAAAAGGGAATGATGTCTGAGGGGCAAAGCCCAATTGCAATGCCGGCAGTAAAATGTTTACCTGATGTCATTCAACCGGAATTCACAGCCGGATACGGTGAAGACAGTGATGGTGATTTGTTGCCGGACATTTATGAACTTCTGGTCACGCATACCGATCCCGCCAATGACGATACTGAAGATACAGGAGTCATTGACGGCTTCAAGAACATGACTGGCGACGGAGTGAGCAACTTTGAAAAGTTCTGCTGTCGAGTTGACCCATTACGCCCAACTGTGCCGCCTGCGCCTATTGAACTTAAACATCCGACGGGGAGGGAAATAATGGGAGCCCTTCTACCTGCAACCGATTTGAGCTGTGAATTACAAATAGAGATACGGACAAATAATTCAACGGGTTATCAACCAATTGAGCAAGCTCCTTGGATGTTTGCAAAGATAATGAACATCCACGGCGCGGATGAGCGCAAGAATTTTGATGTGCGGATCTCCTGGCATTTCTCCAAAGGTTTTTTGGATGATCATCCCCATGAAAATTTACCAGCCGAATATAGAGCACTTGAACCTTTAATGGAAAAAATAAACCTCGAATTGTTCAACGCTTTCAAAGCGAATTTAGAAACAAATCCCCCGCTTTCTCCTCTTGAAATGAGCAATACAATGACGGAGGTCATGTATTCTTACCGTGAAGGTGGGATAGATAAAGGGATTGCAATGGCAGAAATGATGCTGTTGCAGAACTATCAGTCACAAAGTTTTTATGGTAAAATCATTGATCAAAACGGCAGCCCTGTTGCAGATGTTGATGTCACCGGCAATATTGTTATGCAGGGTGGCTTGGGTGACGGTGTAAAAAATCAGACATATAAAACGAAGTCTGATGCGGACGGATTATTTGAATTCACTGGGAAACGAGGCTGGCAGCTAAATGTAATAGTTAAAAAAGATGGCTATTTGATAGGAGAGCGCGGCGAAGGTTACAAGGGGCCACCTGGAGGCAAAACTACTCCAGCGGACCGAGCAATTTTGACAATGTGGAAAATTCATGGAGCAGAGCCTCTGAACAGTTCAAGTATAGATGCAAAAATACCTCACGACGGAACTCCAACCAAATTTGATATTGCAACAGGCAAGGTAGTGCCAACCGGCGATTTCTGTGTAACTTTGTCTCAATTTCCTTTAGAAGTTAAAACTGGTAGGGAGAAATTCGACTGGGCTGCAAAGATTGAAGTAATTAGTGGGGGACTAATTGAAGAAAATGACCCATATCCTTATCGGGCGCCCGTTGGCGGCTATCAACAGGCATTTGAATTTACTGTTTCTACAAACTCTCTTGAGTGGGCACCCAATCTGAAAAAGAATTTTTACATTAAAACCGTGCAAGGCCAATATGGCTTAATGCAATTCAGTGTCTATCCTGGACGCTCGCCGACAGCGCTCGAAGTTCACTTTACAATGAATCCTTCTGGCTCGCAGAATTTGGAACCTGCCCAAGCCAAATAGCCTTAATAAAACTATGATTGGGGGTCGTGAAAAGTGCCAGCAGAAGTGCCAGCAAACCTCATCGGTGGGGAGTAAAATGGAGTTAAAAAAAGTCGGTTGAAGTCGGTTAAAGTTATCGTTGACAAAACGCAGAATCCCATTTAATATCAAGGCAACGGTGATGATTTAGACCGTTGATTTCGAGTGGGTTGTGGCAGGCGAGATGCGTCCGATTCCGACCCTCGCCTCCAATCCGAACCGTGTGTGCGGCAAGGATTTATGAAAATTGACTGGCCGGAGCTCCAGCAAAAGCTCCAGCAAAAATAGTATTTCGCACCATTGCGCGAGTATTGGCCAGTATCTGCTAACGCGGCTTCTTCGCTACGAGGCATCCTTAACAACCAGGATGCCTATGAAATGTAAATACCGCCTTTTCCAACGGAACAACGGAATATTTTTCATTCAAAACAACTCGACCGGCAGGCAGGAAAGTCTCCGAACGCGGGACAAGGAAGCTGCGCGACGGATTTTCAACGCCAAGAATGAGGCACATCAGCAGCCAGCCATCAATCTGCAAATCGCCCGCGCGTATTTGATGGCCAGTGATCCGCTCATCGTCAAACGTACCTGGCAGCACGTTATGGACGAGTTGATTAAAACCAAACAAGGTTCGACTCTGGAACGCTGGCAACGGGCCATCAAGGACAAGACTCTGGATTCGATTCGTTCACTGCCGTTGATTGAAACCCAAGCGGAGCAGCTCTTTCGGGTGTTGGAGAAAGGAACGGTCTCGACGAACGTTCATTTGCGCAAATTGCACAATTTTTGTCTGTCGATGAATTGGCTGCCGTGGCCGACCATTCCAAAGAAACTCTGGCCGCCGGTTCAGTTCAAGGAGAAGCGAGCCATCACGTTGGAGGAACACCGCCGGATTGTGGAACGGGAGAATAACCCGGAGCGCAAGAAGTTTTACGAACTGTGCTGGCACTTGGGCGGCAGCCAAGGCGACATCGCCAATTTGAAGGCCGAGGATGTGGATTGGGAAAATCGCACTGTCAGTTTTACCCGGAAAAAGACCGGCGTTCCGGTGATTCTGCATTTGGGCGAAGAAGCGTTGAACACGCTGAAAGATTTGCCAAGCGAAGGGTTGCTGTTCCCCTACCTGTCGGGAGTCCGCGCCGGCGACCGCGCCACGGAATTCAAACAACGTTGCCGGGGGCTTGGAATCGAAGGCGTATCACTTCACAGCTACCGCTACGCTTGGGCGGAGCGGGCCAAGACTTGCGGTTATCCCGAACGCTTCGCGCAGGAAGCTTTGGGGCACAATTCCATTGCCGTGCATCGCGCCTATGCGAAAAAGGCCAAGGTAAAGCTACCAAGTCTTGAGGAATACGAACGGAAAATCGTGCCGTTGCCGAACCTGAATCATCGTGAAATTCTGAAAGGCACACCCATAAAGGAGGTCGTATGAATGTGAGTCCACTCGATGTTCTCGGACCAGTGTTCCATTTTCTGGATGAGGCCATTGCCAGCGACGGAGTTTACCTCTATCTCGTATTCGTCTGGCTCTGCCTGATTCTGATTGCGTGGATATTGCGTGGCGGTTTGCGCCGAAAACACAGACAAGGAAACTCTGCCGTCGTCGTGCCAGGCATTATCATCACCACGCGATCGCCGGTTGAATCACCGCCGCCACCGCCAATCATCGGCACCGATGTTGACTCTGGATGGGATGATGACAGCGACTCGTCAATTGATTGACGATTACGAATATCGGCGCAGTGTGGTGGCTTGTTCAATGGACAAAACATACCGTGCTGTTTTATCGGCTTCGGGTGAAATCTGCGCAATGGTGAACACGGATAAGATCATCGCCGAACGCGTCGTCGCAGCAATAAACGAGGCAATTGTTTCCAGAGTGTGAATTTTGCTCCAACCTGGTTAGGTTAAGCCAAAAGACGATAGCCTTTTCAGTACGGCGGAGCCAACCGCCTGAAACCGTGGGCCAAAACCACGCCAAGAAAAAAGATGTTGCGCAAAATAATTGCGGGCCAAAAGCAACTCACGGAACCGGCCGGCTTTTCGGAAGATTGTTGTTCAACAAGCCTTGCCGCAACCTTTTCCATGAATGAAATGGATCTCGGCCATTCCCAGATTTCATTTAGCCATTCGATTGGGATTCCTGCTTTTCCAACAACAGCGCCCGACAACGCTCCCAAAATCGCTCCAACCGTGTCCGTATCTCCACCGCAGTCCAGAGCAGTGGTAATTGCGGAGCGAAAGTCGTTAGGATGACGCAACCATGCGTAGAGCGCTACGGGAACAACGTGCAATGAATAACCAGTCACACCGCGCTTCAAATTCAAGCTGCCAACAAAATCTGCCACGGAATGACCAGCCGACAGAGAGGTCTTTATTCTGGAAATGATGTTTTGCCATTCTGATTCCTCTGAAAGCGCGACAAGGACATCAAGCACCTGTGAAATATCCCGGTGTCGGTTGGTCATCGCCAACGCCACAGATTCAGCAACGGCCAATGCAGCGGTATCCGCCTGCCAACTCCGGTGGGTCAATCGTGTCGATGCCAACACGAAGGCTTTCCTTTGTTCCGGCTCTGTGGCGAAATATGCCCCGATGATGGCACTACGCATAGGTGGGCCACTACCAGCCGAGGTGACAGCACATTTGCCAGGAGAAAATCCCATCCACAGTTTGATACACGCTTTTGCTGTGGCCAAGCCAACACCACCGGGCAACCCGGCGAACCACCAACGAAATTTCCAAGCCAGAGCACGTTGAAATCCAGTCGCATTGTCAGGATGCTCAAGCAACGCCTGTGCAACCATCAAGGTGTGTTCGGTATCATCACTGACCATTCCCTTGCCGCAAATGAAACGCATTTTCCACTGGCCATTCCAACGCTTGCGAATTTTTTTAGCTGAAAGATTTTCTGCGGGCAACCCGAGTGCATCGCCGACCGCCGTGCCGAGCAACAGGCCGGCAAAACATTCCTGCAAATCAATGCTTGGCACGGGAGTGGTCATCTTAACCTGCCTTTTTCGATACGGTTTCCTCGCACACTTCAGTGAACTCATGGAACAGACAATCCACATCACTTTTACGCGCAAGTTGGCCAATCCATTCAGCGGGAATGGATTTCATCCCATAGGCAACTCCGGCCAACCCGCCAGCGACACAACCAGTCGTATCGGTGTCTCCGCCGAGGTTGACGGCTTTGAGCACACACTCTTGAAAATTCTGCGTCGTCAGCAAGCACCACAGACTGGCGTGCAACGTGTGAAGGACATAACCAGTTGAAACGATTTCGCCTTCCGGCAGGGAAATTAAATCGTCTTCCAGAATGTGGCGGAAACGCGAGAATTCCACCGACCGCTCATACCAGTCGGTGAATTCCACCCGCGCTGAATCCAAAGCCGCACGGGTTTGCCTGCCAAGCAATAATTGCCGAATGACCAGGCCATAGAACACGCAGGCCATTTGTGACCGGGTGTGGCCGTGGGTGATGGCCGAAACTTTTTCCACGCGGTCGGCAAAGGATTCGATTGGTTCAGCGGCAAAGCGCAATACCACCGGCAGAATCCGCATCAAGGAGCCATTCCCGTTGCTGTATTCGTCCCGACCACCGGCCTGAGCGGCAGGGGTTCCATTGGCAATGCGAAGGAGCGCGTCGCTGGTCGCCATGCCTATGTCAAACGGTACGCCCCAGGCGGTCCAAAGACCAACATTCATCCAACGCACAAATCGTTCACCCATATCAGTGAGGTCGAACTCGTGATTCAGCAAACTGTCCGTTGTGCAAAGCATCAGTGCGCCATCGTCCGACCATGTGCCACGCGGTTGATGATGGGTTCCGTATTCACGCATCGAGGTAACCGGATTTGCCTGCACTGTGGCGCGATCCTCGAATTCCACCGGCACACCCAGCGCATCACCGAGCAAGGCACCCCACAATCCGCCCAACCGTCGTTCTTTTGCCAGGATGTCTGCCGATCTATTCATGACTTTGTTTTGAGGAAGTAAAGCCCGGCATAGATTTTTGGATCAATTAACACACCTGTCTTGGCCTTGGCATTCAGCCAGACATCCACTTCGGCCAGTGGCACTTCATGGACGGTGATGTCTTCGTGCGCAACACCTCCCCCTTTATTTAACCGCTGCAGTCCTGAAGCTTGAAACAGAGTAACAAGTTCCGAGGTCAGTCCGCTGGACGCTGCGCCGGTTGTCAGAAGCTCAATCTGTGCAGCGGCATATCCTGTCTCTTCGAGCAGTTCCCGGCGGGCTGCCTCTGCGTGAGATTCGTCGTTGCCGCCTGGTTCATCGCCGATAATGCCGGCGGGCAGTTCGATGGTGCGTGCATGAACCGGAATGCGGTATTGCTCGACCAGCAGAACTTTCTGTTCCGCAGTCAGAGCGACAATGATGGCAGCACCGGTCACATTGACCCGGTCAACGTATTCCCAACGACCTTCTTTGACCAAAGCCAGGAACTTACCGGTATGCAGGATGGTTTGGCTCGGTTGATTCATTTGCTTTTCAAAACATCAGCGCTTTGCACAGTAGCAATTCCGGCGCGGTTCATTTCCACGATAGCGTTTTTCACATCGTTGGGTTGGAGATTGACTCCCCGGCTGGCGTCTTCGATGAAATACGTTTTGAAACCCGATTGCGCAGCGTCAAGCGCGGTAAATTTCACACAGTAATCCGTCGCCAGACCGCACACGAAAACTTCCGTGACCCCTTTCGCTTTGAGCCATTCGCCCAGACCAGTGGATCTGCGATGGCCGTTATCGAACAGACCGCTGTAACTATCGATTCCAGCGTCCGTCCCTTTGGAAAAGATTTTGGCGATGCGCTCCCTTTTGAGTCCAGTCGCCAGATCAGCACCCGGTGTTCCCTGCACGCAATGCACAGGCCAGAGCGTTTGCGGCAGACCATTCAGGTCAATTTGCTCGAATACCTTTTTGCCGGGATGGTTCGCGGCGAAACTGCCGTGATTTGCGGGATGCCAATCCTGCGTGGCGACGACCAGTGGAAACGCGGCTTGTAGCCGGTTTGCAATGGGAACAATGACATCACCGTTCGGCACCGCCAGTGCGCCGCCAGGTAGGAAGTCGGTTTGAATATCAACAAGGATAAGTGCTTTCATAGTTTATGTTCAGTTAAGTGCCATCAGCCACCGCCGTGCCGGCTCGGTGTAAAACAGACTCCGTATAGCGTGCATGCGACCAAACTGGCCCGGCTTTACATGCCAGCGGCCACCGCGATGCTCCAACCAACCGGCAGCGAGGGCATGGCACAGTTCCTTGGCGTAGAATTCATCAAAGCGGACACCGAAACGCCGCACGAATCGGGCCTCGTCAATGAAACCAAAGTTCAAGGAAAAGAGTGCATACTTGGCCTGAGATTCGGCAGGTGGCAGTTCGTAAAAGAACTCACATGGATTTCCTCTCGCAGTCACCCGCGCCGTGTAATTGGGCACGCTTTGAGCGTTGAAACTCCAAAAGTTTCCTCGCAACGACGTGGCATAGTTGCCAAGTCCGAGGTAGGGCTTGCCGTCCAACAGGCGGCCCTCGAAGTAAGCACTCGTGCCGGTTTCGGAAGGATGGCGGCAGAAGTTCACCGAACCATAAGGCGCGTGCCAGCCTGCGGCTGCCAACATGCCATGCGCGAGGTCATACATCGCACCGTAGGTTTCGGGCGGCGGCAAGGCTGCGGTTCTTTTGGTAAGCGCCCGGCCATGCCCGCGATACAGGCAGTCGTAGGTGGTAACACTGTCCGGCGCCAACGCGATAATTCGTTCCAAGTCCTGCTTCCAGTCATTCAAAGATTGGCCTGGAAGCGCGAAGATGATGTCCAAGTTGACGCGCGCGAACCCGGCGGCACGAAGATTTGCCACCGCACGATCCGTCTGCTCAATCTGCCGGCGGCGGTTGACCGACGCGAGCGTTGCGGCATTGAAGCTCTGCACTCCCAAACTTACCCGATCCACCCCGCCAACACGCAACGCGGCAAGCTTCTCCGGCTGTTCGGCGGCAATACGGGGTGTTGTTTCGATGCTGGCAGGAAACGGGTGCGAGGTCTGGTTGAGAAAAGGACGAATCGCGTTGGCGATGCGCGTCAACTCTGTTGCCGGTAATCGCGTGGGCGTCCCGCCGCCAATATCCACCCCAAGAATACGACGGCGCCCCAGCCAATCTGAATGCGATTCCAACTCGCACAACAAGGCGTCCACATATTCACGGTGGATGCGTTCATCGTGGCTGAGGTCCACGGCGAAGTTGCAATAGTAGCACTTTGCCTCACAGAACGGGACGTGCAGATAGAGCAACAATTCCTCCAGATCGGACAACCACTCGCGGGTGCTAGGCGGCGGCATGCGCTGAAAGTTTTGCATGAAATACTCACGGCGCGGCGGATATTGGATGGTGAAGTCGTGAGGATGCGCCTCCACGAACGCAAGCCACTCTGGAAGTGGTGGCGTCATGCAACCTCCAGCACTTTGCGCACGATGGCGCTTGCGCGTTCGACCTGCTTTGTTTCCAAGGTCTGATGCAATCCAACGAAAAAACTCCGGGCACCCATTGCCTCGCATTGTTTTAATCCGGCGTGGGCCAGATGCTGGTAGGCCGGATGCCGATGCATCGCGCCACCCATCAAACTCCGCACCTCGACGCCGCGCGCCATGATTTCGCGAGTCACGGCAGGGAATCGCCCCGCTGCAACAGCGATGGGAAATACAAAGGGCGAAATGTTTCCACGAGCCGGCCAAGTATGCACCCCTGGAACACCCGCCAAGGCACTTTCCCAAAGTCGCCAGTGTTCCCAACGCCGGGCTTCCTGCTCCGGCCAGGAATGCAACTGCCAGCGGGCAAAGCATGCGTTTAACTCCGACATCTCCACGTTGACCCCCTCCCGCTGATACCAAAAGTTGTGGTTCAATCCGTCCGGCGCTTCACAGCGCGTCGCGTCGTAATGGCAACGGCACGACCGGCCCCAATGGACAATTGATTGGACCTGATCATGAAGTTCGCGCGACCGCACCATCACCGCGCCGCCACCGAAGGAACTCAGGTGATGCGGATGATAAAAACTGTGCGTGACCAGGTCGCCATGCTCATAGATGGGCATACCGTCAACCTGAAGATTCATCGTCTCACACGCGTCTTGGACGAGGATCGCTCCGTGTTTTCGAACCGCAGTTCCGATGCGGCCCAACTGTGCGGGAAATCCGAGGAAATGTGTGACCACCACGGCTGCAACTTGGCCATCCAGTTCCCCGATCAAGGCTTTGGGATCAAGATTGAAGCCATCCGGCTCTGTATCCACCAGACGCACATCGAAACCGAGCAGGGTGAAGCTGGCGATTGTCGTCGGAAATGAGAACCCAGCCATCAAAATGCGGCGTCGCGCGCCGCAGCGTTGCTTGACCAGGATCGCCGCCGCAAGGCTGGCTGACGAACCAGAGTTCACCAAAGTAATAAACGGTGTCCCCAAAACCTGATTCAGTTCACTTTCCAGCAAACGCAGGTTGTGTCGGCTCTCGCTGAGTTCCCCCGCTACGAAGGCAGCGAAGCCCTCAGTTGGAACATGGCCGGTGCATGGAAACTGTGGTTTGGCTCTCATGGTTCTTTCGTGTCAGCCTGCATCGCGCTCATACGGAAGGACCAAAAACTTGTTGGTTCGGATGATTTTTGTCGTTCATAAAATTTCTCTCACAATTCCCCCAAAATGACGGTCACATCGTCCGGCAACGATCCAGAGGGATAGCGCACCAGTTCGACCAGTTGTTTCGCCACCGCATCAGGCGAACCGTGGCGACAAATGGCTGTAATTCGCTCGGAAGACGAGTATTTGAAAAGTCCATCCGTGGCCAACAATAGGCGCCTTCCATTCGTCTGTTTATAACTGAAAGAAATCGGGCACACGCTGCCGGAGCCGACAAAAGGTTTTCGCACCTGTCTTTGGGTTAAATCCATATATCCGCTTTCATCAATCAGCCATGCTCCTGAATCGCCAATGCTGGCCCCAAATATTTCATCCGGGTTTATAACCGCAATGACGCATGTCGTCTCGCCGGCAACTTTGTCTTTGGCGATGGCCTGGTCGATTTTTTGAATTAAACCAGTGCAGGAATCAGGACCATCCAAGGTTGATGCGTGCTGGCGAACCAAATCCACTGCCATGACTGCGGCCTCAGTCCCGCCACTGAGTCCGCCTGCTCCATCTGCAACAACCAGCACGAGTTTTGTCCCGATTGTGATTATTGCACCGCGATCCTGATTTTCAGGATTGCCAGCGGCCGTTTGGAAGATGGCGTTCATAAAAGCTGAATCCTTTCTCTTGCATTCAGCCATTCCGACGGAATGCTCCCGCGTCCGGCGCTCAATGCAACGATGCCGCCGACGATGGCGGCATTGGTATCGCAGTCGCCACCAACGTTGATGGTTTTGCCAATGGCCTCTACGAAATGGCGTGGATGATGCGCCGTCATCCAGACGCAGAATGGCACAGTGTCCGGGGCAGTTACCAGCGAGCCATTGCCCAAAGCCTTGGCAACATCTTGGATTGGAATTTCGGCTGGGGTTTGGCTGGCCAGCAGAATTCCACGACGCGTTTTGCTTTCGGGTGTCAGCCGGAGAATCTCAGTAAAAAACTTGGGCGCATCGTATGTTTGCGACGCGTCCCGCAGTTGCCACGCCATTGCCGCAGCCAGGGCAACTGCAATGGTTCCGGCCACACCTTCTGGATGCGTGTGAGTTACCAAAGCAGAGGCGCGGGCCGCTTCAGCGCAACGTGCAAGGTCATTGGCAAAATAAGCTCCCAGCGGGGCCACTCGCATGGCTCCGCCGTTTCCCATCGAACCTTGCCCGCCAAAGGCATTGGCAGCCGTGTCCCGCCATTTCGCCCCGGCGTTGATATCCCGCAACTGAATCCGGGTCATTTTCCCATAACCACGATCTGGATCACGCTCAAAGCGCCGGGCAAATCGTCGGGCTAGCGCGTCTTGATTGAGTTCTCCTTGCGATTGGAGAACCGTGACAATGGAAATTGCCATCTCCGTGTCGTCGGTGTGAAACCAAGGACCAGCGGGCAGATTGTTTTCGGCAAGCCGCCGCGAAGCGGTTTCAGCCCGATAACACAGCATTTCTCCCAATGCATCGCCAAGACCGAGACCGTCCAATGATAATTGCATTCGCTCGACACGTTCGTGGTGGTCAACCGGCAAATTTTCCTTCCACGTGTTCCCGTGTTCGGCAATCAACTCACGTACACGTCTTGACCACGTTGTCCCAATCCAATCTGTTCCGAGCGGGCCAACACGCTCCACCATCCAGCCGGCGAACCTCAACTCATTGTGCATGGAATACACGCGGTCGGTGTTTGATGAATGAATCAACACCGGGCACACCGGCAGGAAATCGCCAAGAAATCTGGCGACATCTAGTCCAGTGCCAGGGTCGGTTGTGACACCAGGTTGCGGGTTCAAATCATGGTCCAGACAAATCAATGCCGCGCCAGGGAAAAATGCTGCACACTCGGTGATCATCGAATGGGCATCGCGCCAGATTTTCAGCTCAAAGCCGTCGCCCAACCCGGCCACGGCTTCTTGAAACCCGGCGATGCGCTCGTCGTTGTCTTCCAGGATGAGGATTGTTTTCATTCAATTACCAAATGTTGCAGGGTATGCGGTGATTTTGTCGGCCAGCGCCGGGAACCTTATTCGCATTTTTGCGGCTATGCTTTGGGCGTCGGGATTTTGCACAACAATCCGACAAGACGGTTTGGCATGGTTCAAAAGATTTTCCATTGAAGCCCAATCAGGCTCCGGCATCGAATACCCAATGATGTTTACTTCGTCAGCCGCCGCCACATATTCTGCCGCCGCTCGCCAAACTGCGGGAATATACGCCCGAAACGGCAATTTATTTCCCGGATATTCTTTCAAATGACTTTTCTCGTGGGGGAACACAATCAGCGACGGCTTGATTCTGGTTGAATAAATCCCCTGACCAGTCCCAAAAAAGAATGTCTCGTCAGTTATTGGCACGTGCTGTAGCAAATCTGGTGTCATGTGATAATGATTGCACTCGCCATATTCCTCAACGGAGCTAAACCCGACTGACCCATGCAATTTGAGCAGCGAAAAGCGACTGGTATCGATTTCAACTTTTTCAGGTGCCAAAGGATATAAGCCCGAATTCAAAACAAACTGGCCATAAAACGCCTGTGTCGGGTCCACCACAAAATGTTGGCAGAAAGCAATTTCAAACAGGCGATCATAGTTGAATGTCAAAACCCGCCAGGGCGAATCAGAAAGGGCTTGCCCACAGCGCGTCGCGTTGGGAAAAATCCTGCGTAGAAAGCTCCGGTATCCCGCCAACTGTTTCACTGCCGGTTCACTTTCTTTTGCCAGGAACATGGCGGAGACCATTGTCTTTGCATCCTCTACCAAGCGATAACCATGCTCATCTTTGAATGTGCCAGGTTTGACGGGGATTTTTCCTTGGTGAATGAGCCAAGCAAGATCATCGAGCGTCTGAGCGGGACAACCTTGCGCAGACAACTCGTCGAACAAACCAAGAGTATTTCGGGCCAATTTGTGAAGTTTGGGGGCTGAAGATTCTACACTTTTGGCAAATTCGATGATGTGAGCCTTCATCTGATTGGCCAGAGGATAGCCATAAGCACATGAACAACCCGCCCCTAGAATTGCAACTTTTGTATTCATTGTGATTATTCCACCAGCACACCTTTCTTTTCCGCAATGCCGATCACGGCCTGCGTCCCGGAATTGAATTCCAAAAAATCCTTTTCAATGCCGTCGCTGAAAATCACGCCGTTCTCTGCCATCTGGGATTCCAAGATGAGCGGTGCATTGTTTGTGACGCGCCCGAATACCAGCGATGCACTGGTTGTTCGCGTCGGAAACGGTTCCCGTACGGTGAAATACAGGTAGTCCGATTCCCATTTGAAACCGGATGTGACGCGCTCATAACAACCAGGCTGCGGCGGTTGACTCTTCCCGCGGCCGTTGGCTGCGGTGGCAATGGCACTCGCTCCGGTCAGCAGGCTTTTAAGCCAGCCGGTTGCACCCATGCCGGTGGAAACGATCACACCGCTGGATGAATGGGCTTCACCCGTTTTGCCGCACCGGATGAAATATCTGGCTGACGTATGGGTCTTCGGTCCGATAAACAGGTCGTTGACGGCATACAAGATTTGCCCGTTGTTCAAGGCGGCTTTGGCCATCGTGACGGATCGGGTGTTTCGTTTTCGCAGAACCACTTCGGGCATCAATTTGGCCAGGTCACTAACGCGAAATGGCAG